>Ga0129333_10000538_pt1 | contig 31286 bp, 47 predicted proteins | sample CPB6_08_DNA_FD_94474 | JGI IMG/M metagenome (GOLD analysis project Ga0129333, IMG submission 94474) | Freshwater to marine salinity gradient microbial communities from Chesapeake Bay, USA - CPBay_Sum_0.6_0.8_DNA | ecosystem: Environmental > Aquatic > Marine > Coastal | place: USA: Chesapeake... | reverse complement strand
TAGCCGTGGCCTAGCGCGGCCATGGCCTGCTGCATGGCAAGCTGCGCGTCGGATTGCCGGCCGGTGGCGCTCTTGAGTTCCGCCATCAGCGCGTAGCCGGGTGCCAGAATGAGAATATCCGCCACACCCTGTTTCACGCCCGCCACCGCCAGCTTCTGCCACTCGCGTGCACGCTGTTCCGCGGTGCCTGCATGGCGGCGGCCGTGCTCGATGGCACTGAACCAGCACGGCGGCGCCAGGTGGGACTTGAGCAGCATGGCGCAGCGGGCGCGGAGGCGTGCTTCGGGTTGGGCCATTACCAGAAAGCACCGACTACAGCGTCCACTTCCCAGCTCACCGCCAACGGCCACGGCAACTCCGCCACCGCCTCGGCCACCGTCGCCACATCGCGCACCACCACGTCGCCGGACGCGAGGCGGATGCGGACGCGGATCGGTTCGTGTTTGTCTGCGGCGTCTGGCTCGGCCTCAATGCAGATGAGCGACTGGAGATAAGCCGCCTGATCCAACGCTTCCTCCTTGGCATGCTGAAGAAGCTGAAGACGGCTCAGCCCGGCATCGGCCAGCGTCACGCCGTATTTGTTCAGGCCACGGGCAGCGCGGGCGTGAAGCTCGTGGCAGAGAGTTTGGGTGATGCGGTCGGTCATGGCACGTGTCCTGCCAACATTTCGCGCGTGTAACCGCAATGCGAACACATCGCCCTGGCCTTCGCTTTATCGGAAACCAAAAACCGCCATCGCCGCTGCTCGTAAGCGCCGCAGGAACAACGAACGACCCAACGAGCGCCGCTTTTACCCGGTTCGTTTTCCGCTAAACCAATAACGGTCAAACGGTCCACTTTTAGGCCGGTTATGTTTTCTTCGGGTCGATATCCGTTCGGAATCGGGCGCATTGGGGGTGGGGCAAGAAGCCTCACAAATCCCGGTGGAGTGAGGTTTTTCGCGGGCTCCCAATGGATGCCACGCGCCGTGACCATAGCCGCCTGCCGGTTGACCGGACGCGACGTAAGAATGCGGTCCATCACGCCCCCACCCCAAAATGAATCCGCCCCAGCGTCTTCTTCGCCCGCTCCTTCGTCGTAGCCGCCTCAGCTGCGGCCTCTTGCAACGCGTAGTAGGCACGTATGGCGGCGGCATCCTCGGGGCGCGGCGTGTATGTGGTTGGCTCAGCCACAGCCGCCGGGCAATGCGTGATCCGGTTCCCCGCCGAAAGCCACGCCTCAACGCTCTCGTATGTCGGGCGGGGCTTGGCGGGCGCATCCACGCGCACCCACGTGGCGGGGCGCACCTGGCGCCGGGGCTTGGCGACCTTGGGCTTGGGCGGCGCAGGCTGGCGTGCGGGGCGGACGATAAGCCCGTCCTTCAACATCCGCTGCATGCGCTTCACGCTAATGGACAGCTTGCGCGCCGCCTCCGTAGACGACATGCCGCCGTCCATGAGGGCTTGCATCTTCGGCGCCAACTCCCGCCGCTCGGCCTCGTTAACCGCTGCCGTCTCTGCCGCCACGTCGGCACGCGAACGCGGCGCCGGCTTGGGGTCGCCAAACGAACGAGGGCGCTTCAGCCCCAGCGCGTGAGCGTGGGTCTGCATCGCCCCGTCGCTCATCGGCGCACCACGGGCGGCGCTGTAGAGGCGCAGCAACTCCAGCTTGTCGGGGTTTGTGGCGTAGTGGTCCCGCAGCACCTGCGACGACGCTTCGTTGTAGTTCTGGCGCTTCACGCGAGGCAGGTTGTTTTCGTCGCAGAACCGGCCAAGCGTGCCCCGGTCCAGATGCTCCCGCGCGCAAATGGTGCGGAGAGACACGCCAGCCCGCACCATGGCCGTAATGCGGGCCTTCTTGTCGTCGTCCCACCGATACCGGGCCGTCATGGCCTGGCTGATCTTGGCGCGTGTTTCGTGGGCGATGCGCCGCCCCAAAGAGGCCCCCGACGCACACGGCGCCGGGGGTGAGTTTGGGGAGGCCGTCATGCCCACATGGGCATCCCCACCGACACGCGCGGACGAACCGCGGCCCGCGTCGGTGGCACCGTGCAAAGGGTGGGAGCCTATTTCCGATCCGCGTTGCACAGTGATCTCGCTCATCGCGCGCTCCGCTCCTGGAGGCGGCGCCAGGCCGGGCCGGCAAGTTGCGCCACCAGCTGCCAGCCTTCCGCGCTCCGGCGGTGCATAACGATGATCTCGTTCGTGGCACTGGCCGCGATGAGGTGCTTACTCTCGAACCCGTCGCGGTATCGCCAAATCCCGCCAAAGCGCGTTGCAACAACGGTCCAGTAACTTGGGCCTATCACGCCATCGTGCATGGGGATGGAGGGGGTGCGGTGGTACACTTCGGTCATGCAGCCACGTCCGCGAGTGACTTGGCTTCGGCCCCAAACAGATCAGGACGCAAAGCGTGCGCGGGGATACCAGTCGCTTCGGAAACAGCCTTCAGCCGAACAGCCGGGATGCCGTCGGCACGCCAATAAAACAACGTGCGGCGCTTGATGCCGACCGCTCGCATGAAGGCGTCCTCACCACCGAGGGATGCGATCGCCTTATCAATCGGGTTTCCATGAGCCATGCGCCGATAATGCAGATATCCTGCACTTTCGGCAAGCGCATTCCGACACCAGAACTCCTGCATTCGCATCCCAGCGGCTGGGTGCGACAGTCAGCTGTGAACGCGACTTCTCATAAGTTCCTAGTTGGCGACCGCCTGCGCATGGCCATTGAGGCTCTTGGCAAGCGGCCGGTCGATGTTTGCCGGATTTTCGATGTAGCTCCGTCGAAGCTAGGTAATTGGATGCGCGGCGAACACTACCCAGACCCTTGGTTCATTGTCCGCTTTTGCGACCGGTTCAACGTGACGGCGGACTTTTTTTATCGGGGGCGGGTTTCTTCGGCGATGGACGCGCCCTTGGCGGACGCACTCTGGGCAAAAGAGGAGGCAGCGCAACGGGCGCAGTTGGAGCGGGCTGCCCAGGAGCCCGAAGCCGAAAAAACAAGCTAGACACTCGCGTTTCCCTCTCATGAGAACATGATAGGAACATGGAAACGCGATCGCGTTCTTACGTCTACTTCTGTGTTGTAGATTTTCGTCGACTCGTAGCCTTATACGAGTAGGGCCGTGGCTGGCCTAAACCAGAAAATGCAGAGTTCCTGCATTTTAGCCTGGACGAAGTGCAGAAATCCTGCACAATGCCTCCACCACCACGGAGGCACTCATGGCTGCAAGCCCGGATTGGAAGGTTTATCGCGACAACGAATACGTTGCCGCTTTCAAATATGCGGAAGATGCCGCCGCGTTTGTGGCTATTACCGGCGGTCATGTTCGCAACGGCCATCGCGTTCGCGATACTGTGTGGCGCGAGGGGGCGGAGGCGTTTTCGGCCGGAAGGAGCTATGACGCAGCCGCTGCAGTAATGGCTGAGCGCGTTGAGGCGGCCGCCGATGCCTATCGGCGCAGTGTTGGGAGGGTTTCATAATGCCCTACCCGGACTCGTTCTCCGCGCGCCGCTACGACGAAACCGTCGGCGGCACGTGGTTTCCCGAACCCCCGCTCTACGCCGCAACGCCGGCTGACATCGCAGCCCTGACGGCGATCCGTGCCGCCAGCGCCGTGTTCCTGGCCGAACTGCGCCGCCACCCCTGGACGTTCGACAGCACGGAAACGGTGAGCTGGGCGGATCACGTCGCTGAACACGCCGCCATTGATCGCGCGCTCGATGCGGCGCTGGCAGAGGCGCGCGCCAGCTTGGAGGCCGCCCTGTGACGCTCCTCATCCTCCAGTCCGAACCGGACATCGAACTCCTTCACACGCTCGACATCGAGGTTGGCGACGGCGGCGACATCATCGTCACGGAGCAGGTCGAGGACAGCGCCGGCTATCAGATCCAGGCCATGGCGTGGCCCGCCGACAAGGCTGAGGCGATCGCCATTGCAATCTTGCGCGCGGCTCGCGAGGCCCGCCAGCAGCAATTGCCGTTGGTGCTGCCGATCGGCCTGGAAGCGCCGCGGAGGGCTGTGCAGTGACGGATCTGCTCCTGATCGGGCCCGCGCTCCTCTGCGCGCTGGCTACCTACATCGTCGGCCACGAGACGGTGGCCACGACGTTGCGCGAAGGCTCGCCGCCGTGGATCGGCGTGGCGGTTACCATCGCGTGTCTCCTCACAACCCTCATTGCGGTCGCGGCGGTGCTTGCATGAACCACGTGTCGGATATCAGGCCAATTCTGCACAGCATCATGTCGCCAGACGGTGCGCCGCAGGATCGCGCGCGGCGTGTGGCCGAAACGCTAAACGAAATGCTCGAGGCCGGCGAGTTCGCGCGGTTGACGTCGCGGCAGCTCGTGGCGCTGCGCGGCGTGGTGTGGGCCGTTTCGGAAATTGCTGACGATGTGGAGACGGCGCAGCAGAAGCGCCAGCCGCAACGGCCGGTGCGGTGGTGGAGGCGGTGAACATGGAGCGCATGACCGACACCGAGCGAAAGTATCTGCTGTTTTTGTCGCCGCGCACGCCGCGGCCGAAGCAGGCGCAGCAGCCGAGCAAGCGCATCCTGCGGCGCATGCTGGATAACGGCTGGATTGCTGTCTGCTACTCCGAGCAGTTCAAGATCCCCACTTACAACATCACTCCGACAGGCGAGCAGGCGTTGACGCGCGCCACGCGGCCGGAGACTGGCATGACCAGCACCGTCGAGTGGCGCGAAGTCGAGTGCATGCCGGAGGGCCATGAGTGCCTGATCACGGACGGTTCCATCGTCCGCACCGGCACGCGGCTGCCCGGCGATTTGATGGTGGCTGGCGTCGTCACGCCGATCGGCATGTGGACGCATTGGGCCGCCATGCCGGTGCTGCCTTTGTGCATCATGTTCATCCCGGAGCGTGGCCAGTGATCACCCACCACCCGGAAATCATCCAAGGCACCGACGCCTGGCACAAGCTCAGGCTAGGCCGCCTCACAGCCAGCAGCATGAACGCGGTCATGTCGGCCAAGACGCTGAAGCCAACAAAGGCAGAAGGCCACTTGTTCGACCTCCTTGCACAGCGCATCACCGGACACGTCGAGCCGCAGTTCGTCACCGATGACATGCTGCGCGGCCAAGCCGACGAGATCGAGGCGCGCGCGCTCTATGCTCGCCACTACGCGCCGGTGACGGAGCTCGGTTTCATCACGCGCGACTGCTGGGGTTTTACTCTCGGCTATTCGCCTGACGGACTCGTGGGCAATGACGGGCTGATCGAGGTCAAGAGCCGCCGCCAGAAGTATCAAACCGAGACGATCATCGCCGGCGCTGTCCCAATCGAGCACGTCTTGCAGTGCCAGGCCGGCCTGCTCATCAGCGGCCGGCAGTTTCTGGATTATTGTTCGTATTGCGCCGGGATGCCGATGGCCGTGATCCGCGTGTGGCCAGACGAGACAATCCAGGCCGCCATCGTGGAAGCAGCCAGCGTGTTTGAGGAGGCCCTGGCCGATCGGCTGCAGGCGTATCGCGACGCCCTGGCGGCGGAGGGCGTGCGGCTGGTGGAGACGGAGCGGCGCATTGAGATGGAGATCTACTAGTGTCCGACCTTTCCGAGACGATCCTGGCTCGTTCTGACCAGATCAACGCCGACGATCTGCTGAGCGGCCCTCGCACGGTGCGGATCGTGGAGGTTCACGCCGAACCCGGCGCGGAACAGCCTGTGACGATTCACATTGAAGGCGACTCGAAAGTGTGGCGGCCTTCCAAGAGTATGCGCCGCGTGCTCGTCCATTGCTGGGGGCCGGATGGCGCACAATATGCCGGCCGATCGGTGACGATTTACCGCGATCCGTCTGTGACGTTTGGCGGCGCGCAGGTGGGCGGCATCCGCATCTCGGCCATGTCCCACCTGGAACGGCCGATGACGCTGGCGTTGGCTGAGTCGCGCAAGTCTCGCAAGCCGTTCACTGTCCAGCCGTTGCGCGTCGATGCGCAGGAGGACAAAGCCGCCCGCGCGGCGGCGGATCTCGTCGCGCGTGTCGATGCGGTGCGCGACGCGGCGGAACTGGACGCGCTGCTGGACGACGCGGCGGTGAAGCGCACGCGGGCGCGACTGGCTGATGTGCGGGCCGAACTGGCGCGGGACGTGGACGCGGCGGTTATGGCCGCGCGGGAACGGACGGCCAACAACGCGGGGGATGTGGGATGAGCGACGCGGCACGACTGGAGGCGCTGGAGCGGGTTGCGGCGGCGGCGCGGGATTGGCGCCATGCCAAAACGGCACAAGCAGCACAGCGCGGGTTCACCAATCTTGTTGCCGCTCTCAATGCCCTCAACGCCCTCCCGCCCGCCCCGCAGCCGGCGGGGGAGGTGGTGGAGGTGGCGGTGTGGGAGGACAAAACAGGCAGCACTGGCGCGGGACGTGGACGCGGCGGTTATGGCCGCGCGGGAACGGACGGCCAACAACGCGGGGGATGTGGCATGACCCGCACCGAAGCGCTGGAGCGAGCGATCGAAGAAGCCGCAGCGTGGCATGAGGCGGCAGACAAGGCGCTGTCGAAACAGCCGCCGGACGCCGACCGCGCTTGGCGACGTGCGGAACACCAAGAGCAGGCACAGGCCCTGCGCACCACCCTCGACGCCCTCCCGCCCGCCCCGCAGCCGGCCGGGGAGGTGGTGGAGGTGGCGGTGTGGCGCGGCCAAGACGGACAGACCGAATTCCCGATTGCCGGCAGTTTTGAAGATGACGCCAGCAACGACACATGGACCCGCCTCGGCACCACGCTCCTGACCATCCAGAAGGAGCCCGCGCGATGACGTGTTCTATGGGCGGCCTGTGTTGCCGCCAAGACCCCTGCATCTACCACCAGCCGCAGGCGGAGACGGTCGCCACCCCCGCCGAGGTCGAGGCGCTGCGCCGTGAGCGCGACGAGGCGCGGGCGGCGCTGAAGCTCGCTGCCGATGCGCTGGTGGCCGGTTCGCAAGCCGTCCTGTTGCAGCAGCACGTCCCGGCGATGATGGAGGTGGGCGAGCGCATGCAGGCCATCGCGGTGGAATGCCGCGCCATTCTCGCGAAGGAGGCGGGCGATGCCGATGCGACCTGAGGAGGTGCCGCAATACGCACGATTGGCAGCCCTTGACGCTCTCGTTAAGGCAGGGCCAGGAGCCGACACTACGGGCGTCATCCTCGCCGCCGTGATCCCCACAATCCGCAACGAGACGCTGGAGAGCGCGGCGGTGGAAATCGAACGTATGGGCGGACACGCAGCCGTCAGCATCGCCGCCGCCATCCGCGCAATGAAGGAGCCGGGGACATGATCGCCTGGGTTTTGATTGTGGCACTGAGCGCCAACAGCACCGCGTCTTCCAGCAACAACAGCAACGTCAGCATGCAACGGTTTGAGACGCAGGCTGCTTGCGAAACTGCCTTGGCGTGGGTTCGCCAGAACGCAAGCCGAGTGGAGAGGATCACCTGCCTGCCGACAGGAACCACCCCATGACCGCAACCCCAGCCCCGAAACGCTGGCGTCGTGGGGCTGGCGCTACCACTCCATCGCGGAGCCGCCCGGCGATGGCTGACGCCCTCCCCGAAGCCCTTCGCCTCCTATCCCACTACGCCCGTCGCGCCGGCCACGCCGAGGCCGCAGCGGAGGCGCTGTGCCAGCAGATCGAGCGGCTGGAGCCGGACAGTCTAGCCTCGCGCCGCGCCCGCGACAGCATCGCGGAGCTGAAGGTGTCGGCGCGGCGCATACGGGCGGCGCTGGAGGTGGAGGCGCGGCTGATGGAGGCGATGCGGGTGGAACACAAAAGCGTGAGGATGGAATGACGGACGCCCTGCCTCGCTGGCTGGATGAGCCGACTTCGGCTTTACACCTTACCCTGCGCGTCGATGCCTTCCGCCGGAAATGGAAGGCCGGCACGTTGCCGCAGCCGTCCTATCACCTGGGCGCCAGAACGCCGAGGTGGGACCGCTTTGAACTTGACGCCGTAATGGCCGCAAGCGCAGCGTCGCCGCGGCGGCAATCACTTAGCGAGGCTGTCAATGCGATCCTCAGCGACGGGCGAGCGCGTCGTAAAAAAACGGCTGGCGGACGGCACGGTCAAGGAATACCGCTACGGCCCGCGGCCGAAGCCGCACCGCTTCGCCGATGACAGCCTTGGCGCGCTGATCCTTGCCTACAAGCGCAGCCCGGAATGGCTCGGCTTGGCAGATGCCACCCGGGCCACCTACTCCGTCTATCTGAAGGTGCTGGAGGCGGTGCCGCACACACCTGTGGCGGATATCACTCGGCGGCAGGTTCTAGAAATCCGCGACGCCATAGCGACGAAGCGCGGCGTCGGCGCCAGCACCGGCTTCCTTCGCACTGCGTCGGCGCTGTTTGGCTGGGCGCTTGATCGCGAGTGGATTGCACACAGTCCCATGCACCGCGTCCGGCCGATCCCAGGCGGCAGTTTGCCGACATGGACGCAACAGCAGGCGCACGACGCCATCAAGAGGCTACCGGCCCACCTGTATCGCGTGGTGTTTCTGGCGTGGCAGACTGGGCAGCGAAGGACCGATCTCGTTCGGCTTATATGGTCAGATTACGACGGACAGACGATCCGCCTCGTGCAGCAGAAAACCGGCCAGCCGCTTGCGCTTCCGGCTTCGGCAGAGCTGCGCGCGGAACTGGATGAGTGGAAGCGTGTTGCCACGTCAGTGACGATCCTGGCGGATGCCAAGGGCAAGCCTTGGGATGCCACTTACCTCAGCAGTGCACTCGGCCGCGCGATGACGAAGCTCGGCATGCCGGGTTTGAACGTCCACGGCCTCCGCAAACTGCGCGCGACGGAACTGGCCGATAGCGGCGCCACAACGCATGAGATCGCTGCGATCACTGGCCACCGCACGCTGGCTATGGTGGCCCATTACACCCGCGCGGCCGACCAGGAACGCCTTGCCAACGCTGCTGCAAACCGTCTAAGCAAACCGCGCCAAAAACGCCTCTAAGTGGTTGAAAGATAATGAGAGCTATTTTTGTCATGATTAGGTTGCAGCTTTACTAATCAACGCATTACGGGCGCAACTCTAGGCACACATTGGGAACGGTTTAGCCTACGGATACCGCCGCCGATCCAGCTCGTAGTGCGGCCCATCGCGGAACCGAGGCCAATCCCCACCCCACACAATGGCCACCTCCTCCTCCACCGCCGCGCGCTTCACATGCAAAGCGAGCCGGTCATAAAGCGGCCAGTCCCACCGCACGACGCCATCCACCAGCGCGGCGAGGTCGACGGCATGACCTGTCAAGTGGCGCGAGTGCATGGTCTGAGACGCCCCGGCCGCGAGAAGCTGCCGTTGCCGCGCCTCCGTCCGCAGGCCCTCCGTCACGATGAAATCCGCCGACGCCCGCGCGCGCGAGATCACGCGCACGAGATCGGGATGGACGCCGGCCAGGCGCTGCATGTCACGGCTTGAGAGCATCGCGGCGCCCCCACAAATACCACCCCGCCGACGCCGCCGACGTGGCCGCACCGGCCACCAGATCCCAGCCGGGCCCGTCCACCACGCCGCGGGCGATCAGCACGCCGCCGAGCAGCTGCAGCACGTGGCGCAGCAGGCCGATTGCAACATCTGGCATGTGTCTCTCCTATGGGATGCGGCGCGCAATCTGCGCTTCGATGCGTTGCAGGATGGCTGTCTGGCCGGCCATTCGCTCATCTAGACGAACCAGCGCCTCGGCCATCTTCCGCGACTCGTCCGCCTGCGACTTGCCTGCGGCTTCCACGCGCTCGATGCGCCGGTCGTGGTCGTCTACGCGGGCGCTGAGCGTCGCCGCCCACCACACCATGGCGCTCGTCTGGACGGCGAGCGACAGGATCAGCGCCAGCGGCACCCGCTTATCGAGGTGCCACGGCTCGGTAACGCCGCTCATGCCAGCACCGCAGACGGCAAGACCGAAAACCCGATCTCGACGGCCGAGGCGCTCGGCGTGGCGCAGGTGGCGCGCACGGCCCAATCGCCGGAGGTCGGCAACGGAAGGTCGGTGTAGTAGACGCCCGTCCCATCCGCGACGATTGAGCCGGCGGCGATGCTGGTCGGCGTCGTGGCGCCTGGCGCGCGGAATGACATGGCCACGCCGGTCACGGCCGTGGGTTCTCCGTCCTCGCCGGCGAACGTCACGCGGACGCGCACCGTCTCGCCGGGCCAGAAGTAGGTCGTGCTCATACTGGCCTAGCCTCCACTGTGACGGCCAAAGTGATCGGCCGTGAGATTGCTGCCGTGACTGTGAGCGGCCGGGAGATTGCTGCCGTCGCTGTGAGTGGCCGGCCCGTTGTCGCGGAGGCGATGACGACGCGCCCGGGCGACACCGCAATGCACTGGAGCGTGCCAGCGCCGGACAGCACTACGGACACGCTGGCGCGGCGACGCGCCGATGCGGAAAGCACGCCTTGGCTGGCCAGCGTGGCGCTGATGCCGGCAGCGCACGCCACAGCGGCCGACAGCGCACCATTGCTCGACAGCGCCGCGCTAGTGCCTCGGTTGCGTGCGGCCGCGCCGGACAGCGCGCCGGCGCCAGAGAGCGCGGTAGCTGCAGCACGAGAGCGCGCGGCCGTGGCGACGCTAGAGCCGGCAGCGGTGAGCGCCGCGGCGGCAGACACCGCTTTCGACGCCTGCGCTGCCAGCGTGCCGGCGCTGGCCTGTGCGCTGGTGGCGGCGCGAGACCGCTGCGCCGTGGCTGTGGTGCTGCCAGTGGCCGAGAGTGTCGCAGTGGCCAGGAAAGTCCGCTCGGCCGTAGCCGTCAGGGCGCCGGCGCTGTCCAGCGCGGCGGTTGCGGGCCGATTGCGTCCGGCAGTGGCTTGGAGGGTGCCAGCCGATGTGAAAGTTGATGCGCCAGGCCGATCCCGGCCGGCAGAAGCCGCCAGCGATCCGGCCGCCGTCAGAGAGGCGCCCGCGTCGTTCATGATGGGCGAAGCGGTGAGCGTGCCGGTAGCGGAGAGCGCGGCGGTGGGGCCCGCTGTGCGCGTCGCGGCGGCGGTGAGCGCAGTGGCGGCGCTGAGCGACGCGGCGGCGGGCCTGGACCGCGTCGCGGCGGCGGTGAGCGCACCGGCTGCGGCAAGCGCCATCTCACCTGCGCGGCTGCGGCCCGCGACGCCGGCCACCGTGCCGGCGCTGGTAATGCTGGCACCGACGGCGGCTGTGACACTGGCAGATGCAACAAGGCTGCCCGCACCGGTCACGTTAGCGCTTGCGGCCCGGCTTCTGCCAGCCGCGACCACCAACGCACCCGCACCGGACAGCGCCGCCGCAGCTGCCACCGCGCCGTCAAAGGCTTCGGTGATCCGAAGATCGTCCGCCGTCTCCGTGACGCGGTAGTCGCCGGCCTCTGTTATGCGGACGCCATCAAACGCCACGGCCGGGCCTCCAGGCTAGAGCGTCGCCGCGAGGCGGAACAGATCGTCCACATCCTCGTCGGTTGTGCCGATGCTCGCGGCGGCGGCGGCGATGAGTTCGTTCGTCCGGTCGATCTGCACCGCGTATTCCCAGGCCATGCGGGTTTCCAGATCGGCGGCCTCCACAAAGGCCGTCACGTCGTCAAGCAAACCAACGCGAAGCAGCGCGCGACGGATTTGCAGCGGCGTCACCGACATTCCGCGCCGCATCTCGGCGTCCTTAGCCGCGCGATAGGCGGCTTCTTGTTCAGCCGCCGTGTGCAGCACGCCCTCCGCGTCGGTGTAGTCGGTGAAGATCGGCCCCAGCACGTAGCGCGCGAACCACTGGCCCTCAATCTGCTCCACGCCATCGCGCATCGAGTATTCGTAGCGGTTCGTCGGCACGGCCTGCGGGCCTTCCAGCACCGGGTCGGCGTCGAAGCTGTCCAGCAACTCGGCCGTCAGCACGAGCGGAAGGCTGACGTTGGGGTTGGCAGATCGGAACTCGTGATCGGTGATGACGGCGCCGGTATCGCGAAGACGGATCAGCATGCTAGGCTCCTAAGCGATGGCTAAGTAAAGATATAAGCCACCAGAGACATTGATGTTTGTCGTTGTATTTTGCACAACTCCAAACCCTTCGTTCTGAGGAGTGATGCTATCATTAGTTGCCTCAAGCGCGTTGGTATTTGGGATGAGATATGGATCATTGCCGCTAGTGATGCCGCGAGCGGTGTCCCAGATATACCAATTTGTGGCTGCATCTCGTTTTATGAGCAAAAATCTAGCGCCAGCGGCAAACCCACAATTGATAGATTGATTGGAGCCGTTGCCAGTGTAAGACCCGACCTGACTGATGCCTGCCAATGATCCAAACAAATATGCAACATATGAGCCACCGCTGACGTTTACTCTGTTTTCAAACGCTGGCACAGTAAAACTAGTCGATGTGGGAACAGCATTGAGCACTGCAATATTGGAGCGAGCTGCTGCCAAATTTAACGGAATATGAGCCGCAATCCCCAAATTGACATGATAGACTGACCATACATAACTCGACCCGTTTCGTTGCTTGAAAATGATCATTTGCGGAACGGCCGCAAGCCCATGCGAAACAGTTAAAGCGGAACCGTAATTTGCCGAATATGTAACAACATCAAAAAGACCCACTTTTCTGCGAAACGCCCACGCGACATACGTTTCGCCGGTCTGATTCAGTCGCGATGATCCATTGCCCACAGTGAAACCATCAGTGTTCCATGAAATAAACGTATTATTGCCAGGATTTTCCTCGGCGTTGAATAAATCTGTATAAAGAGAGCGGTTAAGCGTGCGTGCAGTGTCAAATATCAAATGATTGTTTGAATATCCTGCTTGTTCAGTCCGCTTTTTTTGCCATACCATGCCACCATAGCCGGCAAAATTAATGCCATTCACAATGGAGTTGGTTGTGCTAGTGCCGTTGTATGTTGTGGCTGCAAAAAAGACGTCCGCTGGTGGAGCAGATGCACTGGAATGAACACCCAGATCAGCCGAGAACATTGTTTAGCCTCACAGGTAATTCTGGCCGAGAACGCGGCCATACCAGTTCGTGCCATCCGCGGTGAAGGCGAGCAGATCGGCCTTGCTGGCGGTGCTGGTGATCGTTGGCGCCGTGCCGCCGGGCCACTTCACGGCCGCCGGCCATGTCGCAGCGCGCGAGCCCGTCGCGTCCTGCTTTAGCACTAGGAGGAAACTTTTGCCCGCCGTGGCGGTCGGGAAGGTGAAGGTGCAGTTGCCGGTGAGCGTCAGGTTCTGGACCGTGCCAGAGGTGAGGCTGATCGTGTAGGCCGTGGTGGTGTTGGCCGTGACCACGCTCTCGCTGTAGTCGGTCACCGTGGGCGCGGTGAGCGTTTTGCCCGAGAGCGTCTGCGTGTCCGTGGTGCCGACGATTGCGCCAGACGGGCCGGTCATGGTGGCGGCGGTGCCCAGGCCGAGCGTGGTGCGCGCCGTGGCGGCATCCGCATCGTCCACAAGGCTGCGCCCGAACGCGGTGAAGGTGGCCAGGGCCGCCGTGCTGGCGCCCGTGTAGTAGGGCAAACGGTCAGCCGCCGACGTGAGCGCGGCAATGGCGGCGAGGTCGGCATTGTAGGCTTGCACGTTCGTGCCGATGGCAAGGCTCAAGTTCGTCCGCGCCGTGGCCGCATCCGTCGCACCCGTGCCACCCAACGTGACCGGAACGCTGGTCAGTTCTTCCACGGCGCCCACGGCCGCCGTCGTGCGCCCCAGCACGCGCGCCGATGTCATGGTCAGGCCCGAGCCGGTGATGACGCCAGCCGCAATCAGCGTGCCGGTGGTCGGCAGAGTGACGGTGGTCGCCGCCGTGAGCGTCAGCGTGAGCGCGAAGGCCCCGGAGGTGGTGAGGTTGCCGCCCAGGGTGATGGACTTGCCAGAGTTGTTCACCCCGGTGCCGCCCTGGGCGCCCGTCACGACCGCGTTGTCGGTGAGAACGGTGGCCGACGCATTGGGGAAGGTGAACGTCTTGAGACTGGTGGCCGGGCCGCTGACGGCAAAAAAGCCATTGCCGGTGCCACCATAGGCGCCAGCGATGATGGAGGCCTGCCACGTCCCGGTGCCGATCGTGCCCACGGTCGTGATGCTGGTGGCCCCCGCGTAGGAGCCCAGCACAAAGCTCTGCACCTGCGTGCCGGTGGCCTTCCGGCTGGTGAGCGTGCCGCTGCCCTGGGACACCTCGAACAGATCGCCGGCCGCGACGGATGACGCCGCGGCCAGATCCGAAATCTTGACGTTCGCCATGGCAATGGCTCCAAGGCTCAGGCGAGTGAGACGCTGAGGGCACCGATGGCGATGGTGAGGCTGTCACCGACGGCGATGGCCTTGGCGTCGGTGAGCGAGCCAGCCCAGAGGCAGTTGCCGCCGGTGGAGGCGTCGAAGATCGCCACGCTCGCCATCGTGCCCCAGTTGCTGGTGGTGTTCGGCCCGAATGTGATGGCACCAGAGTTAGTGGCCGTGTCGGCAGTCACGGTGAATGCCACCGCCTGGCGCGCATAGCCGTTGCCGCTGGGCTCGCCAGTGAGGGTGATGTCGGTGTTGCCGGTGCCGACGCCCAGAAACCAGGCGGTGGGTCGGGTGATGGCGGTGGTGGTAAGCTGCCAGACGAGCAGCTGGTTCTCGCCGTAGTCGGTGAGATTGTTGGCCATGCGGGCCTCCGTCCAAGGGATGCGGCGTCGTCACGACGCTGCGAAACTGGCCACCCGCCAGCAGGGTATTAATAGCCGATTGCAAGCCAGAAAAACGACAATGTTGATGCAGCATTGCCATACGCTGGGAAGCCTGCGGCGGTGACGGAGGCACCGACGATCAGCGCGTCCTGCGTCGCCGCGGCAGAGCCGGAGGAAATCGTGAGCTGCACGTTCAGCGTCGCGTTCGGGAAGGCCGTCGCGTAGGTGACAGAGCCGACGCCGGAGAAAATCGCGCCGGTGCCCCATTTCCAAATCAGGCCGTTCGGCAGCGTCATCGTGCCGGTGGTGGCTTTCGTGGCCGGAAACTGGCCGAAGTTCACCACCTGCGTGCCGCTGGTGCCGTCTGACGCCGTGAGCGTGCCGGCCACGCTGCTGTTGCCGGTGACGGTAGCGCCGCCAGAGGAGACGGTGAGGCCGGCTGAGGTGGTGAGCGTGCCGGTGATGGATGCGCCACCCGCCGCCACGGTCAGGCCGCCGTTCGTGACATTTAGGCCGCCGGTAAGCGTGAGGCGGCCGTCTGTCTCCAAAATTGGCAAGCGCGCGGCAGACGGCGCGAGGAACAGGTATTTGGTGCCCGTGCCCCAGGAGATTTCAGACGTGGTTCCGCTACTGTTGCGATGAATTGTCGCGCGCGTAATCGTCGTGCTGCTTAGCGTGTAGACACCCTCGCCCACTTCAAAGAGCGTCGGGTTGTCTTTGCTGTTGACTACCACGTAAGCTACTCGCGAGCCTGTCGCGATGCCTGCCGACGCTGGCGTCAGAAAACCGTTTTCCGCCGCGCCAAACGTGTAGGTGCCGGTGCCTACTGTGGTGGTTGTCACCATCACCCGATCGGCGATGACGTTCGGCGTGCCCATGCTCAGGCGTCCTCCTCAATCTGCATGTCGGCCGTCCACACCTGCGGGAAGGGCCGAACGACAGCCGGCGGCTCGACAAACGCCCCAAAAATCCCATCGCCCAACGACGCATCGGAGCGGGCCGCGAACACCTGGCCCGTCGTGCCCACTGCCACGGCCATGGCCTCCACATCCGTCGCCTCCGCGCTGGTGAGCGCCGGCAGCGTCATGCGTTCGACGCGGTAGGTGCGGCCCAGCGTGGCGTAGCGCGTGCCGGTCAGGCTGGCCCGCGCCGTGCCGCCGGGATCGCGCCCGCCACGCGTCGCGCCGAAAGCGTAGCCGCGCGAGGTGATTAGCGCCGGGCCAATCCAGAGCCGGCCAAGCTGGAGATACGGGATGACGGAAACGCTGGTCATGGCAATGGTGAAATACTGCGCCGTCACGCCCGCCACGCTGCGCCAGGCCCAAACACCCCACGGCGACAGGCTGAACGGCAGGCTGCCCGTGTCCAGCGCGTCCGATGCGCCGGCCGAAACCGTGCTGGCTGTGATGCGGATCGTGCAGGCGCCCACCGGCAGCACGCCGTCGCGCGGCGCCGCCAGGGCCACTACGTTGATCGGCCACGAGGCGCCAAGCGACGCGCTGACTGTCGCCGTCGTGGAACTCCAACCGGTGGAGCGCCACACGTCGTTAATCTGCGGCGTCAGCATTGCGGACGCGGGCAAGCCCGTCGCGCTGGTTGCGCTCACGGTCCCGCGATCGGCGCGGTTGATCCAGGACAGCAGCGCACCCATCAGCCCCACAGCTCCATTTCTGCAACGTCACCGCGCGCCGAGATGCCGCGCACGATCATGGTGCGGCCGTTGGCCAGCGCCGCGATGTAAGGCCACTCCAGGCGCACAACCGTGCCGGGCCGCATTTCCCACCAGCGCAGGCCGGCGACGTTCCGGCCGATGCGCACCACGTAGGAACGCCGCGGCACGTTCAGCAGCGCCAGCACCGACGCAGCCGCCGCCTGCGCCTCGCTGGCGCTGTCCAGCACGCCGGGAATGTCCGGGCCGGCCACCGCGAGCGGATACGAGATGTATGCCGAGCGATCCGTCTCCGTCGCTGTGCGCTGCGGCGTCTCGTAGTAGGCACGATCCGCCGCAGTCACCGTGCTAACCAAATCGGCGCCACGCTGGACGGTATCGAGACGCTGATAGCCGACGCGAACCCGCCACCACGGCGGCGAGGCGCCCGCCACCTCCTCCGGTGCCGCGGACTGCATGGCGGCGCGGATCACGATGCCGGTGCCTTGGCCTTCTGGCGCCGCGATCGCGCCGGCGATCCATTCGCCGTTCGTGTCAACGCCCCACCATGCCGAACCCAGGCCAGCCGCCAGCCGATCCAGCGCCGCGGCCACCGTCCCGTCACGCAGCAACATGCCAGCCTCTGCCGCGCGCCAGCCGCCGAACGCCGCGGCGCTGACGGTGGCGCCGGTGTAGGTGCTGAGGATTTGCGCCGCGAGCCCGCCTGCCGTCGTCGGATAGCCGCCAGTGCTCGAGCCGCGCGCGTCCACCGTGAGCGCAACCGGCACGCCACCCACGCGAATGTGGCCGGTGGCCAGGCAGGTTCGGTAAGTGCCTTCAACCATTGTGGCTGACTGAAGTGCAGCAAAATTCGCTACGTCTCCGGCAGCCACCAGCGCATTACCACTGTCGCGGACGGCCAAAACCTGTTGCATGGCGCCGTCGTGGATCTGAAAAATCTTTGCCACGGCATCCACGAGAACCGGCGAGATGTTGCGCACCAGGCCGAACAGGCGCGGCTTGTTCCGGCCAGCTAAGCCAGGATCGCCATTCGCGCCGCCGGCGCCGCTGTAGGTGCCACAGACATCATCCTCCAGCGCCGCCGTGCGGAACGAGAGCGGCAGGCGCAGCGTCTGCGTGCCACCGAACGCCGCCGCCGTGCGCAGCGTCGCCACACGCTCCCAGGTGGCGCGCGGCGCGTGTTCCGGCCGGCGATGCGGCGCGCGGTAGATCGTCACGGTGCGGCCCGCCACAGTCCAGTCACCGGCGAGGCTGTCCACGCCGCCGTCGCCGTTGGCGATCAGCAGCTCACCGGCGGACACCGAGGCGCGGCGATCGGCAGACGGGTAGATCGGGACGCTCAGCTCAATGGCCGGCGCCTCAATGAGACGCGGCGGGTATTTGACGATGGTGCCGCTGTCGCCCGGCTCCTCGATCCAGCCGCGATCCGACACGGCTACCGTCGTGCTGGCCGTCGTGATCTCCACCAGCCACACGGACGGCTCGATGCGCGCCGTCTCGGCCGTGAAGCTAGTAGCCGGGCCGGTGGACGTGATGCCGAACGCGAGCGCCGCGATGGGCGCGCCGGCGACGGGTCCGAACGTCATGCGGCAGCCTTGAGCCGCGCGGTGCGCAGCTCCTCGCGCAGATCCGCCACCTGCATCTTGAGCGCGGCGAGTTCGTCAATCAGCGGCACCATGTCGATCGGCTGCTGGCTCGCCGGCAAGCCGCGCACCGCCGGCAGGCTTTCCAGGCTGGACACCACCATGGAGCGCAACGCTGCGAATTGCGGCCCGGAGGCGTAGGCGGCGCGGCCGGCGCCAAGCAGCGTGTCGGCACTGCTGGTAATCCGCGCCAACGCCGAAGCGTCACCCGCCTGGGCCGCGGCCAGATCGGCGCCGAAAATGCCCTGCGCTGCGGCAAAGCGATCCGTGGGGGCCGCCGTCGGATCGTTCGTGCTCAAACGATCCAGATAGGCGCGGATCGCCTGGCCTTCGCGGTTCTCCTGCGCCTTCACTGCGTCCAGTGCCTTCTGGCGCGCTTCGGCAAGCCCTTCCTCGCTCAGCCCGTATTCCTTGGCCTTGGCGCTAAGATCGTCGAACTGCTTGCCGATCGCTTCCAGTTGCCGCGCAAGAGCCTGTGCCGGCGTCTCAGTCAGCGCGCGAATGGTATCGCGGACGGCGGAGAAGCCTTCCACAAACGTTTGAAGCGCCCCCGGATCAGCGAAGCTGCGATCAGCCAGAGCGCCGGCCAGCACGTTGTCATTGGAGGCACGAAAGCGGAGCGACGAAAACGCCTCATCGAACGACAGCGCCTCGCCGTAGCCCAGGCCGCCTGGGCCGTTTTTGGTCCCGCCCACGGCGCGCGCGCCGTAGACTTCCAAGTCGCGCTGGGCAAGGTAAGCGTTGATCGCGGCGATCTTGGCCGTCGCTTCCTCAAACTGCGCGCGCCCGGACTCGTTGTAGTATGGATCAGTGAGCGCAAGTTCTTTGCCGAAGGCCCAGCCGTCGTTCCCGCCCTGCGCGCGGATGGCGTAGGACCAGCCTTCGACGGACTCGCCAGGGCCGAACAGGCCGCCCAGGCCGCCGCCGGCTGCACCGCCAAGCAATGCCAGCAAGGTCCCCACGCCGGGCAGTGCCATGTCGAGCGCCAGAGCCGCCGCGATGCCGGCGCCTGTGCCGAGCGCTGAGCCGACCATGCCGCCCGTTTGGTTTCCGCCGATCAGACTGTTGACAAGGCTTCCAGCGCCGAAGCCAAGGCCGGCCGCGCCCAAAACGCCGCCAATTGACGCAAGGCCGCCGGAGCCCAGAAGGCCGCTCGTGCCAGCGACGGGGGAGGCTGCGACGCCCGTTGCATCCATAAAAAGCGATGCCGTCGCAGGGGACACGCCGGCCGTGCCGAACAGAGACGCGTTGGCGCTTGCCATCCAGCCGCTAGTTCCGCTGATGCCAAGCGCACCCAGCAGGCCGTCCTTCGGCAGCAGCGACGACAGGCCCAGTATATTGCCGAGCCCAAGCCCACCACCCGCCCCGCCCATGCCAAAAGCACCCGCAAGCGTCGGACGCGGGCCGTTAGTGCTGACGAACAGGCTGTTGAGGATCGGGTTGATGACGGCGAGCTTGGCCAAGTCGCCGACGACGCTGGCCAGGATGCCGCGGGTGACGTTGCCGAAGTTGACGGCCGCGCTCTCGCCCATGACAAAGGCCTGCACCAGCGCATCGCCCAGGCGGTCGATGGCGCGCTCCGGGATGTCGGCCAAAGCGTTCCAGCTGCGCTCGTAGAACTCCTTGGCTTTCTTGGCCTGCTCGTCGGCTTTCTCAGTGGCAACTTTCAGGTTGTCGAGCTTGCGCACGCTGTTGCCAATGGCCTCGGCGGCGCGGCGCTCGGCGTCGGTGCGCTTGTCGATCGTCGGGATGCCGGCAGCACGCACCCGCTCCTCAATTTCCAGCGCAATCGCGGCGTCCCGGCTGGCCTCGGTGCCGGATTCCGCGGCGCGCAGGGCTTCTTCCTGCACGGCAATCTGACGGTCCAGCGTGCCCAGCACCTCGGCGCGCTTTTCCGCCGCCTTGCGGGCTTCCTCGCTTTCTTTGCCGGCAGCCTCGGCCAGGGACTTTAGAGAGTTGGCAAGATCGCGGTTGACCGCGGCGCGGTCCTTCGCCGCTTGCTCGGCGGTGATGTTGCCCGCCGTCTCGTTGGCGTTGATGGCGTCCAGCGACTTCTGCGCATCCTCGCGGAGCTTGCGCTCCTTGTCCCAGCCGGCGCTCAGCTCCTTGTATCGCTCCGCGGCAGTGCGGCGAGTGCTTTCCACCCGTGCACGGGCAGCTTGCTCCTCCTGCATCTGGATCTGCTCGCTGCCGCGCTCAAGGATCGCGGCGAGGCGCTGCTGTGCTTGGCGTTCAGCTTCCTCTGCCTCTGCCAATTCGCGCGCCCGGTCCTGGCTTGCATCGCGCGGGCCGGGCGGGGTGGCAAATCGCTGGCGGGTCGTGTCGAACGGGTCGCGGCCGGGGATCGGCGTGCGGGCGCGGCGTTCCTCAGCGGTGCGAGGCTCCGGCTCCGGCGCAGCTGGCAGCGCGGCCGGTCCGCCACGCAACGCGGCGACACGGGCCCGGGCGGCTGCCAGCGCGGTCTCGGCGGCCTGCTGCTGCGTCGGTAGGATGCTGCCCTGCAAGCCGGTAAGCGCATCCGCCGCGGCCTTCAGCGCGTCGGCAATGCCCCGCGACAGGCCCAAGGCGTGATCTAGCTGCGCACCGAAATTCTGGCCCGATGCCGACAGCGCGCCCGCGGCGCGGCCGATGGTCATCGGCATCTTGTCGAATTCGGCGCCGATCTTCTCACTGGCGCGAAGCAGGGCCGGGAACACGATGTCGGCGGTGAGCTTGCCTTCCTCGCCCATCTTGCGCAGCGCGCCGATATTCGTGCCCATCTCGCGCGCCAAGGCTTGGGCGAGCTGTGGCATGTTCTCCAGAACAGACCGCAGCTCATCGCCTTGGAGCTTGCCGCTGGCCAATGCTTGGGCAAGCTGGCCCATGGCCGCCGCAGTTTCCTGGCCGCTGGAGCCGGCCACGATGGCCGCGCGCTGGAGCCCGCCGACCAGTTGCAGCACCTGGTCATTCGTGGCGCCGATTTCCTTGGCCGCCACGGCAAATCGGCTAAAGGCGCCGGCCGACTCCTCCACCGCAACGCCGGTCTGCTGCGAAAGGCGGAACAGGCCCTCATAGGCAGTCTGCGCAGCCTGCAGCGAGCCTGTCGCGCTGGCCAGTCGCGCGAGTGTGGCGTTGGCGGTGTCTCCGGCCTTGGCGATGGACACCAGGCCAGCGCCCATCACACCTAGCCCAGCCGCAGCAGCCGCGCCTCCGGTGCCCAAGGCCGACAACGCGCCGCCGATCGGCCCCAGGCGCGCGGCCAGCCCCGCCACGGCCTGCTGCGTCGCCTTGCTGGCTTCCTCCAGACGGGAGAATGCCTTGTCGGCCTGCTTCAGCTGGTTGTCGATCTTGGCCGCGGTGCCGGCCACCTGCTGCTCAGCGGCCTGCAGCTGCTGACGAAGCTGCGCGGTGGTGGCCTCGATGCGGACGAGGAGCCGGCCTGCATCAGTCGTGCCGCTCATGCCGCCTCCTTCGCCCGACGCTCAGCGCGGATCGCGTCGCGCGCCACCTCAAGCAACTCGTCGTAGATGTCCGCCTTGGCGTCGCGAGGCGCCACGCCGCGCGTCTCCAGGTAGCCGACCGTCGCGCTGTGCAACTCGGCCAGCGTCGCGCCCCAGAACGCATCCGGGGTCCACCGCAGCCACCCGCACGCCTGCTGCATGAGCCGGCGATACGGCAGTGGCTGCGGTTCCGTCAGTTTCCCGGCGGCTGTGCCTCGGTGGGTTCGTCCACCTGGTAGGACGCTACAAGCCAAAGCGTCGCCGGCGGCACGAAGCCAACCGCACCAAGCTCGAAAGCCTGCTGCATGATCGCCGCGTCGCCCTTCGGCACGTCTTCGCAGCCACGGAGCATGATCGCCAGCAGAGGCAGCAGCTCCTTGCTGATCGACAGCTCCATGTTGATGAGGCGCCGCGCCAAAGCTGGCGCGGGTCCGAACTTGGTCTCGATCTCAGCCACTCGCGCCATCGTCGGGCGAGAGCGGATGACCGCCTCGCCCCACGGGAACTCGATTTCCTTGCGAGGGTTCTGCATCAGGTGCTCGGCGTGAAGGTGATGGCGCCGGAGCTGCTGAGCGTGGCGGAGAACGTCTGCGCCCCGTCATACGGCGCACCGATCTGCAGGCTGGCCACGGCGAAACGCGCGCTGATCACGCCGTTGGTGGCGAAGGCGATGCGATACCAGATCAGGGTGCGATCGTCGGCCTGCGTCTGCATCGTCTCGAACGGCGTGTTGTCCACCACGATGCCGTCGATCGAGATCGACAGCGACTGGATGCCGCCATCGGCCAGCAGCTCCTGGAAGCCGTTGCTGTCGACGTTGGTGATGTCCACCGGGTTGTTGTTCAGCGTGATCGCGTTGGTGCGCACCCCGCCAATTGTGGTGAACGTGCTGCCGCCGTTCGAGCTGATCTGCAGCGCCGCGGAGCGGCCCTTGAAGGCGAGGGTGCCAGACATGCGAGAGGCTCCATCTGAGGGAATGCGGCGCCGTCACGACGCTGCGGCGGGCTTGCCTAAGACCCGGTAAGGCGCCGGCCGAAGCCGGTAGCTGTCAGGCCCAGTGCTGGGCCATCCATTCGGTAGTGATCTCGTGCGGCTTGGGCGCGCCATACCACATGGAAACGGCCACACCCGGCGCCGGCGGCCGGCCACGCAACGGGATCGGCTGCCAGGCCACGGCATGCGGCACCGCCTGCTGCACCCAGGCCCACGGAATGCGGCGCTCCTCCAGCGTGACCTGCAGGTGGCCTTGATCGCCCCACCACGGCCCGGAGCCGTCGTAGACCTGCATGATCCCGGCCGGATGCGCCGCGACTTCCTCATAGACGCACGACAGATCCCAGTTCCAGGCCAGAAAGCTGGAGTTGATCCAGCCGTGTTTCATGTCCCAGGAACACAGTAGCGGGTTTGCCTCGATGGCGTCGGCGATCGGGTCCAGCGAGCCGCAGACCACCGTGTCAAGGTCGAGATACAGCACTGGGCCGGCGAACAAGCCCGGCCGGAACAGCTCAATCTTGCTCCAGAAGCCCGGCCAGTTGTGCGCCAGCGCGATGCGCTCCACACCGTCCGGCACCTCTATTGCGTCAGTCAGACAAAGAAATCGGTATGGACGCGACAGGTTGCGCTGAACCGCGCGCGCCATGCGGGCCACGTAGTCGTGCCGGTCGTAGAGGCCGCCGCGCTTCCAGACGCAGGCGACGGTGAGCGGATCGTCGCCCATGCGCGGCGGGATGAACGGGTTCGCCTGCAGGTTCGGCTGCGGCGGGTCAATCTCGGTTGCCACCTGCTCGGCGAGGAAGCGCGCGGCCAGGTGCGGCTCGATATCCAGCATCTCACCCGGCACGAAATAGCGAGCGGTTCGATCCGGCTCGATCTGCTTCCCGCGCGCGATGAAGCGTATCCAGGTCATACGGCCACCGTCGTCGTTGCGCGGAAACGGATGATCCCGTGCCGCGTCATGCCGTCCGCATCCGTGAACAGCTCCAGATCCTCGAAGCGCATGTCGATGAACGTGGCGCCGGTGAGGCTCAAAGGCTGCTCGTGCAGCCGGTCCTTGATCTTGCCCAGCAACTCGCGCGCCTCTTTGTGGCCGCGGTATCGGCTCCAGACGTGGATCTCGACCAGCGTCTCCTCGCCGCGCATGAGCTGCGCCGACCAGTCGTAAGCCCGGCCGCCATCGATCTCGATGTGCGGGTAGTCGGCACCCTGCGGCGCAGCCTCATAGACACCGGCGCCGATCGGCGGCGCGGCGACGAGTGCGGCGTAGATGGCCGCGTAGAGGGGGAGCTGGGCGGTCACAGGCTGGCCGCCTGACCCAGAAGCCGCACCACCGCGGCGCGGTGCCGGTCGAGGATCTGCTGGCGGTTGGCCTCAAAAGCCGGCCGCAGGAACGGACGGGCCGCCATGGGCGGGATGTTGCGGCCCGGCGCGCCCTTGGTGCCTTTCTCGACAAACACGGCGCGCCACCCCGCTTTCTTCCACTTGCGCCGGAACCGCTTCGGGTCGAACCCGACCTCGGCGCTTGTCTTGGTGATCCTGACGCCGATGCTGTCGCGCAGCGCGCCGGTGTCGATCGGCACGCGCATGGAAGCATCCGCCGCCACCAGGAGCGCGCTGCGGGCGATCTCGGCGCTTATCTCGTCCGTCATCCGATCCGGCAGGCGCTGCATCAGCCGCCGGAAACGCGGGTCCAGTTCCGTCCGTGATCGTGCCATTAGGCCACCGCCGCCCACCAGCCCGGCACCGGATGCACCGGCCGGAACCACACGCTATCGGGTCCAATCAGGTAGCCCGGCGCCACCTCGTCCACCGCCGCCTTGACGGTTGGCCAGTTGATGTCATGGCCCAGCAGCCACCCGCCGGGCTTGAGTGCCGGCAGCCATGCCGCCACGTCGGCCAGAACCGCCTCGGTGGTATGATCGCCGTCGATCCATACGAAATCGAGCGCGGCATCCGGCGGCACCACGGCCACGCTTGGCCCCCGCAGCAGCACGCAGCGGCCGGGATAGTCGGCCTCAACCGCCAGAGCCGACGCATAGGCGCGCTCGTGGTGCGCGGCCGTCCAGTCGGCTGGCTCCAGCGGCGTGTCGTTCGGCGTCCAGGTGTCGACGCCCAGCATATGCAGGCCGCGGCACCGCTTCAGCAGCAGGCGCAGCGTCACGCCGAAGCTCACGCCAATCTCGGCGCCGTGACGCCATTCCATGCGATTGGCCAGCCATGCCAGGAACTCGCCGCGGGTCCAGTCGGCCGACACGCCCGAGATCGTCATCTTGGCCGGCGGGAGGTAGCCGGGCATCTGCTCCGCGCGCGCCATCAGATCGCCACTCCGCGCTCGGCCTCGATTGCCATGTAGAGCGAACGCGCGCCGGGGTCCGACACGAACCGGATGTTGTAGGCCGCGCCGTTCCACGTGATCCGCATGGCGGCGGTCACGTCACTGCGGCGGCGGATGGTGAATCGGTAGTTTGCCGGCGCCTCAACCTCGCCAAAGTCGGCACGCTCACGGCCGGACAACGGGCGCACGCTGGCCCAGACGGTGGCGACGTTGACCCACGCCAGCGCCGCGCCGCCGTAGTCGTCGGCCGTGCGCGCCTCGCGCTGGATGGTGATGCGCTGGTCGAGAGTGCCGATCACAGCCACCAGACCCGATACGGCGCCATCAGCCGCGCCACGGCCGGGATCTCCGCAGGCGCGCGCGCCGCAGATGCCTCGCGCTGCTCATACAGCTCACCCAGCACCAGCAGCACCGCAGACTTGATCGCCGCCGGCACCGCCGCCGCGTTGGCATAGCCGGCCTGGAAGGAGACACGGACGGCGCCCAGCGTGTCCGCCAGCGTTGCCGGCCAGGTCGTGCCAGCCGCCGGCAGAATGCGCCCGGGCGCCGCCTGCGGACCGGATGGCGCTTCAACCTGATAGGCCGACGCCGACAGCACCACCTCGGCGCCCGCCGTGTTCACAATCCGCAGCTCAGTCACGGAAATCAGCGGCGCGATCGGGACGCGGATCGCGCCCTGATCGGCCGGGAACCCAGGCAGGCGCATCTGCCACGTCTGCGGCATCAGCGCCCGCCCGGTGTAGTTCTCCACCGCCTCGCGCGCTGCCGTCAGCATGCCGGCGATGAGCGCGTCGTCCGGGTTGCCGTCGTCAATGCGCAGGTGCGCCTTGGCTTGCGCCAAAAGCACAGGCTCAGACGTTGGCCCGGTGAGGAGGCGGAGATCCATGGCTTAGGCCGGCGCCACGCGGTCCAGCAGGCCACGCACCGCCACTGCCGACATCGGCGTGGCCGTGCCGTGGGTGCCGGAGAAGTCGGCCAGCAGCTTGATGAACTGCTTGCGGCCGACGTAGCCCAGCGCCGTGACGCTCGGCGTGGCGTGTGCCGCCGTCAGCGAGCGGACGATGCCGCCGGTGCCGACAGTCACGCCCACCACGTCCGCCTGTGCGACGGCAGTGTAATCGCCGCCGGAGGTGTCGCAGTGGGTGAGCTTGAACTCCACCTTGTTGGTGGACGAGAAGGTGATGCCGCCGACACCGACCTCGATCAGCACCGTGCAGGCATCCGCCTTCCCGATGTCGAACGCGGCCGGCGTGTTGTCGGCGTCATAGGCGGCGGCCGGCAGGAGAACCCCCGCCGTCACCGCCTGGGATTGGTCGAACCTCATCCGCTTGTCTCCTTCAGGTCAGGCTACGAGGCCGCGTTGACGAACACCTTCACGGCGCCGCCCACGTCCACCAGGTTGCCGCCGGAGCGCAGCCACGCGAGGAAGCCAACCTGCCCCTTCTTGGTAAAGGCGCTGTCGGTGAACCGGAACATCTCCATGCTCATCACGTCGCGGACGTAGTAGAAGGAGAAGTCCCCGAACAGGATCGACCGGGCGGACGCGGCCATGCTTGCCACGTCCTGGTTGATCGTGATCGGCGCACCCAGCAGGGTATCCGGCGAACCCTGCGGGCTGCCCTGGTCGTAGCCCGGCACGAAGATCGGGCGGCTCGACCCGTCCTTGATCTTGCGGATCGCCTTCATCGTCGCGTCGTTGAACATCCAGCGGGCGCGGCCGAGAGCGCGATACGCGGGATCGACCGAGTGCTGCAGATCCACGAGGCTGTCGTAGGTGACGGCGGTCACCTGCGAGGTGCTGTTCGCCGCGGTCACGCCCACCGTTGCGGCCGTCACCACGCCATTCGGCTGCGCAGAGCCGGTGCCGGTGGTGAAGTGCGCGTTGGTGATGCGGCCCAGGCGCTCCGTCAGGCGGTTGCGCACGAAAGCCTCGATGTCGACGCTGCTGTCCTGCAGCAGCTCGAACGGCACCGTGACCACCTTCGAGCTATACTTGTAGACCGGCAGGCCAATGGTGCCGAAGGACACATCGGCGTCGGTGGCCGTCTGGTTCTCGGCCACGATCTCGCCAACCTCGGCGGTGCCGTTCGACGTCGGGAAGCTCATCGCGCCGATGCCGCTGGTGGCGATCACGGTGGAGACGCCGCGCATGCCGCCGAACGCCTTCAGCGCGTCGAGCACGGTGTTCGCCACGGCGCTGTCGACGGTGAACCCGCCCTCGCTGCCCGTGGTGGTGCTCATGGTGGCGCGCACCTGCTGCCACTCCTCGGCGTTCAGCGCCTTGTCGCCGCCGCGCAGCCACTTGGCATACAGCGCCATGCCACCGTCGCGGTTGTCGCGGCCCAGGCGCTCGGCGGCGCCGGCCACGGCCTGCGTCTGCGTCTCGGCCGCGAGCTTCTCGTTCGCGTCGACGATCCGCTTGATGCGCGCGTCGATGGCGTCGATCTCGGCCATCATCGCGTCATACTTCGGCGTGTCGTCCGCCTCATTCCAGTCCTTGCCCTCGATGAGGGCCTTCACGCTGGCGCCAATCGCCGCGCGCTGCTCCCGAAGCGACTGAACGCTCATGGGGGTGTCCTTTCCAACTACAGGGATGCCTGCGCGCGCGTGCGCTCAGACGGGGGAGAGCGCCATCTTCACGGCCAGCTTCCTGGCCAGAATGGCGCGCATGTCAGCCGCCGGCGGCGCCGGCGCAGGCTCGGGCGCGTGCTGCTGCGCGCGAGCGAAGGCACTCAGATCCCACGCGGCGGCGGCGCGCTGCGTGTTCTCCGTCACGACGCGATCCGCCAGGCCAACCGCCACCGCCTCGTCGGCGGTGAACCACGTCTCGGCGCGCATCATCTCCAGGAACGCATCGGCGCTGCCCTTGGCGCGCCGCGCGTAGCTGGCCGCCAAGTCGCCGTCGATCTTCTCCAGCAATGCGGCCATGCTCATCATCTCGTCGGCATTGCCGATTGCAAGCGACCACGACTTGTGGATCATCAGCTTGGCACCCGGCACCATCTCCAGCACCGCCGCCTCTGCCGCGATCACGGACGCAGCCGACGCCGCAAGGCTGTCCACCCGCGCCGTGATCGGCATCGGATGCTCGCGCATCGCCGCCACCATGGCCTGGGCGCCAAACACCGAACCGCCCGGCGAGTTGATCCGCAGCGTCACAGGGCCCTTCGTGGCACGCAGCGCCGACATGAACGCCACCGGCGAGATGCCACCAAGCCAGTCGGCTTCATCCTGATCGCCGGCGATCGCGTCATACAGCCAGAGCACGTCGCCATCAGCCTCGAACTGGCCGCGCGTCTTGTTGGCCAGGCGCATCCGCACGTAGGGGGTCATGGCGTCGTCTCCTGCGGCGCGGCCGGCTGGATCTGCGGCAGCGGCCCGGCCGGCTCGCGGCTCATGTTCAGCTTGGCGCGCGCTTCCTCGACCGTGATGAAGGCCGGCTCGCCGGCGCGGCCCAGGCCGATGCGCAGCGCCTCCATCATCGCCTTGGTGTCGCCGCGCTCCAGCTCGGTGGTGTCGAACTCGGCCACGCGGCCGACATTGCGGAAGAACTTGCGGTTGATCTCGTTCTGGAAGGCATTCAGGTGGTCACGCAGCGCGAAGCGCACGAACCCCTTGCCCATCGCCTCGATGCCGGTGCCCCAGGAGGTGTTGCCCTCCGTGTGGCCGATCATCCAAGCCGGCACGCCATAGACGCGCGCGATCTCCTCGACCTGAAACTTGCGCGTCTCCAGTAACTGCATTTCTTCCAGCGGCATCGTCAGGGCCTCGATCGACAGGCCACCTTCCAGAATCATCGGCTTGCCGCCGTTCAACGGGCCCTGATACCGCTCCAGCATCTCGCGCAGCCGATCGACCTGCGCTTGCGTCAGGTTGCCCGCCGCCTTCAGCGCGTAGTCAGGCCGCGCCATGTTCTCCAGGAACCGCGACGAAAAATCCTGCGCGCTGATCGCCAGCCGGCCGGACACCCGCAGCGCGTGCTTGAGTGGCGACAGGCCGCGCAGCCCGTTGAAGCCAAAGCCCGGCACGTGCAGCACGTCGTCCTGATCCAGCACGCGCATCCGCGTGGCTTCCGGCGCCGGGCTTTCAATCGTGCGATCCGGCTGGATCTCGTAGACAAGCCGCGCGCCGTCCGGCGTGGCGATCACGCGCACGCGATTGGGGTGGATAGGCACCAGCCCCGCCACGCGCCCACCCGGCCCGCGCAGGATCTCGGCGAACCCGTCGCCGTGCAGCAACTTGGAGCCCACCAGGAACGACCAGCCCGCCGACGCGGCCCATCGCGGACAGAATTGCTCGTTGAGCGTCCACCACAGATCGGCGTTCATGTCGCGCGACAGATCGCCATCCGGCGCGCGGCGGTAGATGTGCATCGGCAGCGCCGCGATGGCGCCGGCGATCAACTGGACGCAGGCATACACGGCCGACACCGACAGCGCCGCCTGCTCGCTCGGCGCGCCTGTCTGCCCACCGAACGCCGTCAGGCTTTCCCACACGCCATCCCCGCGGCGGATGTCGGAGCTGTCCACCGCGTTGCGCGGCGCGATCTTGGACGCGAGCCATGTGCGCCAACTCATAGGAACAGCACCCGCGGCTCAATCGACACCGGCGCGCGCGCCATCAGCTCGACAGCGTTGAACGTGGCCATCAGCGGGTCGATCTTGGCCGAGCCGCTCGCCTGCTTCGTGATCAGCATGGCGTTTCCTTTCGGCTCAACCTTCGCGTTGCCCGCGCACCAGGCCATCAGCGACTGCCCCGCATGCACCAGCGAACCCTCTGCCAGCTTGCGCTCCGTCAGCTTGATCGCGCCGCCCAGACGCCACCCCTGCGACACCGCAGCCATCTGATCGGCGGTGAAGCCGGCCGCTGTGAGCGCATCCACGACGGCGTGACTGTTGCCGGGGTCGATACCGATCCCGTGCTTCTCCGGCAGCAGGCCGGCCGCGTTCACCTCGGCGCAGATGCTCACCAAATCGTCCAGATCCTGGCCGACACGCTCAACGATGCGCAGATCGCCGGCCGCAGCAAAGTCGCGCAGCCGCGGCGCCTCACTCTGCCGACGCTTCAGCACCACCGGATGCGCCCAAGCGTAATTCCACGTGAGCCAGCGGCCCGTCTCGCGCTCGCGGCCAACCACTGCGAAGCCCAGCAAGTCGTCCAGGCCGCCGCCGTCTATGCCGATCGTCACCACGTCCGAAGCAGCCAGAACCGCCGACAGCGTGAGAGCCGGCTCGGCCTGGCGCTCCCAATACTCGGCGCCGGCCCAGCCGTCCGATTTCAGCGCCAGACCCACCTCGACGTTGAGGTGCTGGGAGGCCCAGCGGCGGACCTCCTCCGGGCCTGCCGCCTGTGCGGCTTCCCAATCCGGCACCAGCCGGTCGGTGGTGATGCTGAAGCCGTTGTTCGGCGTGACGATGTGCCAGTTGGCCGGCTGGCGCCAATCCATGCCGTCCGGGAACTCATACAGCAGCGGCAGCAACGGCGCCGAAAGCCGCCCGTCCCGCACAGCGCGAGCCTTCTGCAGCTCGGCCTTGAACACGCCAGACGGTGGCCGCTCCGATTGCGTCGTGATCGTCAGCAGAAACGCTTCAGGCTGGCTGATCATGCCGCCACGAAGCTGGCCAATCACGCGATCCGCATCCGGCGCCTCAGCGATCACGTGCAGCTCGTCCAGCAGCACGCCCGCCGGCTTGGAGCCAGTGACGATCTTTGGGTCGAAGCTCTTCACCTTCAGAAACGCGCCAGTCGGCCGGTAGACGATGGTGCGGATGTGGTCCCGCACATGGAACTTGGCCGCCAGCACCGGATCGGCCTCGATCATCCCGACAGCCTGCCGAAACGCCAGCGCGGACACTTCTTGCGTCGGCGCCACCAGCAGGAACTCGGCGCGCGGGCGCCGGTTCATCAGCAGCGCCGTCACCATGATCGCCGCGCCGCCCGTCGTCTTGGCGTTCTTCTTCGGGACCAAGGTGAAGAACTCGCGGATGTGCCGCTCCTCACCGTCCCAGGAGCCAAACACCGCGCGCACCAGATCGCGCTGCCACTCGCCGGCACCCTCGGCCATCGTCGGCTGGCCCGGCACATCCGGCAGGCGCAACGCATTGAAGATAGCCACCGCACGCGCCGCCGCCGCCTTGTCCAGCGGCACGGATGGCACCAGCGAGCGACCGGCACGCAGCCGCGCCACCCAGTCCGGGCAGGCGGTGCTCCACGTCACTGGAGAAGCGCCTCCCAGTCCGTGCCGCGCTCCGCCGTCAGCGCCTGACGGTGCTGCTGCGCCTTCTTGCCGCCCTCCGCAGCGTCGGCAGCCTTCGGATGCACATACGGCGCCGCAGCCTGCGCCATTCTGTCGCGCCGCGCTTCGTCGGCCGTCACGTCGTTCATCACGCCGAGCATGTATTCCAGCGGCGACAGGCCACCGGAGCGCGCAGCGGCACGGATGTCTGCCGCCACTTTCTCACTGATTTTCGCCGGCTCACGCAGCGCCGCCTTCAGCGGCCCGGAGCCAGGCCGGGCGCCACCACGAGGCATTGTTCCGTCCTGTGTTAGTTGGGTTATTCAAAGGCAGCGGAAAAAACCTCCGCGTGCC
>Ga0129333_10000537_pt1 | contig 31294 bp, 28 predicted proteins | sample CPB6_08_DNA_FD_94474 | JGI IMG/M metagenome (GOLD analysis project Ga0129333, IMG submission 94474) | Freshwater to marine salinity gradient microbial communities from Chesapeake Bay, USA - CPBay_Sum_0.6_0.8_DNA | ecosystem: Environmental > Aquatic > Marine > Coastal | place: USA: Chesapeake... | reverse complement strand
CCACCAGGTGCAAAAGTTCACATATTTCTCGGTGGACCGATGGGCTTTCAACAGGCAATGAATAAACCTATTCCTATAATGAAGTCATTGCAAATAAATATGCAACAAGTTTTAAATGGTGCATCTTTACCATTAGAAATAGAGAGATGGATTATGGAAAATGGCACTAAAGTATTTGAAAAAGAGACAATATATGTAGATGTTCCTCCAGGTATTGATGAAAATGAAATGATTGTTTTAAGAGACAAAGGTAATATTATAAGCGAAAACTGCAAGGGTGATATTAAAATAAATATTTTAATTCAGAATAACACAGCATTTAAACGTTCAGGTCTAGATTTAATATTAGAAAAACATATTTCTCTCAAGGAATCCTTATGTGGATTTAGTTTTGAATTAAATTATATAAATGGAAAGAGTTATACTTTAAACAATAATAAAGGAAATATAGTGCCTCCAGAGTATAAAAAAGTATATCCAGGAATGGGTTTAAAAAGAGGAGAGCATAAGGGTAATATGATAATTATATTTCATGTGGATTTTCCAGAGAAATTGTCAGAAGAACAAATTGATAATTTATCAAAAGCTCTTTAAATAGTTTTAAAATATTATATTTTCTTTAAGTAGTTATCTAAAAAAATTGAGATAATAATATAAACATATAAATATATTATTATACATAAAAAGCAAGATGAGCGAATTAAGCGGTCAACTATTATCTACTAGAATTCAGAATTTAGCAGGAGAGGCGGCTGGTCACAGTTATGAAAGTGCGTTATGTGAATTTATTGACAATTCGATTGATATTGGTGCAACAAATATTAATTTAATTTATAGCGTCGAAAATTACTGTTGGGCATATTTAGATAATGGATCTGGTGCTGAAAATATTGAAAATTTATGGGGAACTGGAAACGGACTTAAGATTAAAAGTATTGAAAAAATTGGAAATAAGATTTCAGGTGAATTAGCAAGTGGAATGTTCTTTGAACCAGATAAACTTATGTATCTGTCTAGATGCCATCAAGAAATTCACAGAAAACATCAGCAATTGAATGCTGAAATTCATAAAATGATTACATTAGTTAGAGAAGAAGGGATTGATCTTACTGAAGCAAATGCTAAAATTATTAAAGGAAAGGATAGGCTTGTTCGTTTACCTGAACCAGACATTGATTCTTTTGATGTTTCAAATGTTGAAATGATTAAAAAACTTACAAAGAATCATCCAACTATTGTTGAATTTTTATATAATCCTGAAATAACCGGTCTTTTAAAAATTTTCAAGTTTGATGAAATTGAAAATAGCGACGATAAAAGGGCCAGGGAAACATTTCATAAATTTATTGAAACTCTAGAAATTATTATTGATAAAATGCAATTTATAACTTATAATACATTAAGAGGATTTCAATCTAACATTACGATTACTATAACCAATCTTGACAATGGAATTGTTAGACAAATTAACCAGGATGTATGTAAAAATAATTTCATTCTTGGTAGAAAATCATTTGAGAATAATGTTGTGAGTGGATTTGATGATGATACATTTGGCGAACTAAGCGATAATGTGTTGTATATAACTAATACAATTTATGAATATAATGGTAAAAAATATAATAAATGTGAAATAGTCAATTATGAAGATTTAGAACCTTTCTGGATTTTATCAACTAAATCAGGATATATGTATTCAAAAAAAGAATCTGATAAACCAGAATTTGATGATATTAGAAATAAAGTATTTAAGAAAGAAAATATAAAATCACAATTTGATATTATTGTATCATTTATTAGTGATGAGGAAATGGAAGATCAAAAAAAAATAATGGGAAATTTAGTAACTGGATTATCCAAAGATGATTTAAAGCAAATTTATGTGTATTGTAATGGAAGATATTTAGATAAGGGAAAAATTCCTATCACTGGTATTTACGAAAGAAACTTTCCTAATTTTAGAATTGCTGCATGTTTTTATAAACAATCGAGAGAGTTAATTGGTCCACAAGCACAAAAGTCAAGAATTGATTTAAAATCATCGGATAAAATTTTCATTAATACAATTGAAAGTATGGTAAAACCAATTCTCACCGAATTTCAGACCTCATCGCTAAATGAAGAAAAGAATAAAAGAAATAAACTTATTCATCCAAAGGGTATTGACAATTGGCAAAATTATAAGAATATTATTTTAAAAATTTTCAAAATAGAAACTGTGCAACCACAACTAGCTCCAATCCCACAACCAGCTCCAATCCCACAACCAGCTCCAATCCCACAACCAGCTCCAATCCCACAACCAGCTCCAATCCCACAACCAATCCCAATTTCTCACCCAGCTCCAATTCCTCCTCCTATATCAAGAGGTCCAGCTCCAACCGTATTAAGTTCTCTAGATAAGAAACAAACAGTATCACAATTATTAAGAATCAAAACAAAAATTACATCTCCGACAAATCCTTATAAAACAAAAGGTGATCGTTCAAAATTATTTACAAAACTATCAAATATTGAAAAAGAAATTATATTAGATGATGATATTTTAGAAGATAAAATAGACTATATTATTGAGTTGATTAGAACATCAACAAAACAAGGTTCAGTAAAACATGCAGCCGAATTACAAGATATATAATTTAAGGATAAAACAATTTAAAGACAATAAATTATATTTAATTGGTGGGGATTGGGATACCCATTCTTAGTTTGGTTTTGCGTCCGTTAAGCGTATGATTCTAGGTATTATGCGCGCATATTATATGCTTATTAGGTGTTCCCCGGATGAGTTCTGTTTTTAGTCAGAATAATTTGCCTTTTAAAAATTTGGTGCATCATTTTTTTACCATTTTGTGTGGGTTTTATGAAGCGTAGTAGATTGAAGCATAGTAGTACGAAGCATAGTAATATCAATATATGAAGTGTAGTAGTATGAAGCGTAGTAGTTTGAAGCGTAGTAGTAGTTTGAAGATTAGTAGTGTAGTTTTGTTGTATAAGGTAATTGCATCCTCCGTAAAATGTTTGAGCTAGGTATGCTCACATAATTTATTATCATTAATTTGATGATAGATTTGGAGTTCGAGCGCCTTTGTGTGTGTAGTTTATAGTGATTTTTTTGGGTAGCTGATTAGTATAAATTTTAGGCAAATTATTAAGTGTTATTTATATGACGATTTAAATAACCACCAAACTTTAAGATTTAAGCTAACTTCGGGGTGTATTTTAGCTTTGTGTCCCTTTCCCTACCACCATGCGGTCATGGTCCAATGGTAGAATATCCGCTTGCCAAGCGGGCGACCCGGGTTCGATTCCCGGTGGCCGTACTGATTTAAACAGTTTTAAATCGCTACGGGCATAAGTCAGTGGTAGACTATGTGACTTCCAATCACACAACTCGGGTTCGATTCCCGATGTCCGTATTTTGATGCCTTCTTTGCACAGTGGTAGTGCATCAGTCTTGTATAAAAGTATGGAAAACTGAAGGTCCTGGGTTCGATTCCCAGAGAAGGCTTTATATTATAATTAAATTATTTAGAATACTTAATTATAATATATAATTAAAATATGAGAAACAAAACAAAACGTTTACGTCGTAGGTATAAAAAAAGAACACATAAAAAGAGAAGTTATAAAAAGAGAGGAGGTGTGCAACCAACTGAAAGGAGTGAAACAAATTTGCCAATTCAAAATAATAATGAACCTCAACAACCATCACAACCACCACAACGACATCCACAAAATATGGCTAACGATTGGAGACCACCACGTTTAGATCCATCATTATTAGGAATTAATGATGAAGATCAAGATTAAGTATTTATAAAATATTTTTTTAATATATTATATAAATGGCAGGCAGACCTAAAGTTATTCGATTAAAACAATCTCTTGTTAATAATATTGATGCACATACTTTTTCTGGACCTATGAAGAGTGGAACACCACCTAGTGTCGGAGTCACTCGATATTATTGGTACAATTATGCTACACAATGCAATCAAAACCCTAATCAAGTTAAAAAGAGTTATGCTAACATGGTTTTCTTAAATATTAATCCAGCTCAAACTCCTGTAAGCGCTGGTTTTAGACCAACAACTAATTATAATTACTCTTATAATGCACCAAGAGGTGTAGGGTTTTATGATGCTAACGCAAAATACGATAATCATTATTATAGACCATATCTTCCACCATCTCCAATTTCAAACAGTAAATTTATTCCTCCGTCAAAACATATGACTGGATTTACTTCTAATCAAAATATTAATTAAATTTTTTATTTATTATTCAAAATAACATTATAAATAATAAATATTTCACAAATTAGATCGGATAATTTATAGCTGGGCTAACAAATGTTTTATATGGTTGACCTGGATATTGATTTGGTGGATATGGGAAATATCCATTAGGATTTTCAGTGTATCTATTATAACGTCCTAAATAAGTATAAAATGGTCCACATTGACTATTATTTCCACCGCAAACAGATGCCAATCTATTTTTAGCTCTTCTATTAGCAATACTAGATGCACCAACACCATTAATTCCTGGTTTATATTTATTATAAAGATATTGATATGTGTTACAAGTAGTATTTCCACCAGGATTAAATTTTGTTGAACGTCTTCCTCCAACACCTACATTTTTTTTGTATATGAAACCAGGAAAATTTGTAGTACTTCCATACCAAAATTGTCCGTTTGAATTACTTCCATTTCCAAAGCGTCCTGACATTTATATATACTAAATAAATAATTTAAATATTTCAATAAAAATTATATAATGTCAGATATAACAATATCAATTATGACTCTTTTTGATTTAATTCAATCAAATCAAGATAAAATCGAAGAAATAAAGGAACAATATTTATTACTTCTCTCTAATTTAACTGTGACAGGTTATATTGAAACAGCTTTATTTATAGAAAATGTTAATAAGATATCCGAAATGGGGTCAATTATTGTTGCATTTGTTACAGAACCAACTGGTGGTATTGATATAATTGCCTCTGGAACTATAATAATTGAGCCTAAAATAATTAGACAAGGAAAAAATGTAGGTCATATTGAAGATATAGTAGTTGCACCACATATGAGAGGTCGAGGACTATCACACAAAATTCTAAATCATTTGAAACAATTTGCTAAAGAATCTAATTGTTATAAAGTGATATTAGATTGCTCTGAAGAGGTAAAAAATGTTTATATTAAGAATAATTTTATAGTTAAAGGCATTCAAATGTCTGAATATTTCTAGTATCCATGATTACCGGTTTTCCTATAAGATTTACATGTAAAACAATTTTTATCAAAACCCAAATAATGGTCATAACTATTACTACAAAAACTTGGTAATGTTAAGTCAAATGCAATCCAAAAATCTTCTAATTTATCCAATTCATTGCTATCATCATAATTTAAAGAGAAATAACTTGATTTATATCGCTGAACAAAATCTGGATGACCTAATGAAGACCTACACATAGGACATCTTGCGACACTTGTATATTTAGTTGATAACCATTTACTTTCAATATATTTAAATATACATTTTTTGTGATAAGCGTGACCACAATTTGTAATAAAAGCTGATTGTTTTGTCATAATTGGGTCATAACAAATAGGACATTCTTCTCCAGGTTTTATATAACATCTGACATTTAATTCACAATATGAGTCTTGGTCGCCAATTGTAAACGGTTTAACTTTTTGTTCAAAATGACAATAACATTCACCGACACAATTTTTTTCTGTATTTTTTTTTGAATTGCAATCATAATAGTAACGCGAGTTGCGTTCATACAAATAAAACACATCTTCTGTTGTTGACATTTTTGTCTAAGTTTTAATAATATGAATTTACTTATTATTAAATAATTAATTTAATATCAATTTTTTTAAGAAATCTTTCGGGTTGGAATACCAGCATCTACAATGTAGATAGAATTTTCAGTGATAATAATAAACTCAGTTCCGGCCTTATAAAACTTCTGAATAGTACTGGTATACTCATCTTCACTCTTCACTAGCAACTTCTCACCATTATCTCTAGCTCCGACTAAAGCCTTCTTATCAAGAGATGGTGCCCAATAATCCAACATAATAGGCTTATCATCAACGATAGAAAGTTTTACTGCATGTTTTAGAGTAGCGTCAGAAGGCATTCTGTAATTAGGAGCAGACGCTCCAGCATCAGTCTTTGGCGTAGGTTGTTTTTCAGACATATTTATATAATTTTAGACTATAAGTCTTTAAATACTTATATATTAAAAGTATTTTAATTTAAATAATTTTAAACAATAAATTATATAATGAAAACAATGACAAATAAGGAAATAAATTATTCTTTACATAATTCTGAAAATTTTAAAAAGGAATTGGATTGTGAACTTTGTGATGTAGCTGATAAATTATCACAATTATTTATTGATTATTTCAAATTTATAATTGAAAACATAAAATTAAGACGTTCAAACTTTTCCAAATTTATTATCATACGCGGTTTAGATACAATTGTTAATGTATTTAATCACATATTATTTTATACAAAAAATTTAGATGCAACATATTTTCACTGTCAAAAAGCTTTTTATTTTTATGTTGAATTTGTAGGTCAAATATCCGAGGATGAAAAAATGTTTTTGCAGTTAAGCTCAAAAGATGCGACAACATATGTTTATAAAAAGACTATTTATGAGATTAATAATGAACTTAGAAAATTGAATGAAGAGATATCAGATTACACCAAATTAAAATTAGGAATAATAAACTCTTATGTTGATTTATATAAAACATTATTACTTCATCTTATTAATGATGATTTTAATAATGGTGAATATCTAAATTCTCTCGAAGATTTGTATAAAAGACTCAATAAATTAAATGATAAATCTTTGATTGAAAAATTAAATGGTCTTGTTGATAAATTTTATTATTATGTAAATGATGTAAATAAATTTTATGGTATAGTTGGATTAATGATAAAAAAAATGGTAAAAACACCGGAAATTTTGGATAACAAAACTAATAAATTTTTATCAGAAGATTTATTAGATAAATTAAATGAACCACCAGATAAATTCATAGTATGGTTTATGAACTAGAATCAATTAAAATTGTTTTACGTCTAACTTTTTTGGATTTATCTTTTGAAACTATACTGTTTAATTCAGATGCAGAAATTTTTTGATTAATATTTTTAAATTCATTATTAAGAATAATTTTTAAGAACTCATAGATAATCATTAAAACATTCTCATCGCATTTGCCTACAATTAAAACACTACCAGTTCTAAAAATCATAAATGAAACTTGTTTTATATTTTTATATAGATGTTTATTTTCTTCTGAAATTTGACAACCATTTTGAATACCAACATCTGGATTGTAATAAAATTTACATTGAATACCTGGATATGAACATGGGTCATAAATAGCCTGAATATTATACTTGAATTTTAAAATATCATATAGTGCTTCGCGGTTGATGAAGAAACCACAATTGAAATTAGAATTAATTAGTACGGTCATCTCAGAATCAGGTTTGTAAGCCAATTTGGGTTCCATATAAGGCTGAAGAGTTGTAATTACTTCAGATAATATTAATTGAAATGTGGTTTCATTTTGAATACCAGGAATTTCTAATTTACCAGTATTAAAAACTTTTACATGGAATTCTTTAAATATATTGTCAATCTTCATACGTAAAATGATTACAAAGCAATTATAAAACGCACTTCTCTTCTTACATCGATAACTCATAATATCTTTTTTAGAAATTCCAATACTAACCTTGCGAATATCTTTAAATTTAATACGGCCTGCTGGATTATCAATATGTGTGATAATATTTTCTTCAAAATAATGCTCTTTAATGAGTTTTTCTTGAATAAAATCTACTTCTGCTTGTGTAGTAGAATTAAACTTCATTTGCTTTTTAATGACACCATTTTTAGGTGTATAATAATTAATAACAGGAACATCCCAGAAAATTTTTGTAAGATTAATTGGCGTATTTAAATATGCAATTTTAGTTTTAGTGCTAATGTAAATATTAGTAGCTTTAGGAGCTTCGGATGTAATATCAGCAGTAAGATTCGCCGATAAATATTCATCTGCTTCCTGTTTAAGGATTTCTGTTAATTGGTCGACTTCATCATCATCATCGTCATCATAATTTGGGGTTGAGATAAAGTTTTCCCATTCTTCATCAATATTTAATGTTATAGACATTACTGTATAATTAGCCTTTATCTTTAAATTCTTTATATTTATTTTATTTCAATTATTTTCTTTAATATATAATATAAAGAATGCTAACTCAACGTCAGTACGTCATCCATGAAAGAAGCAACATTATCCCTATTAAGCAAAATTTATCTACAACTATGAAGATAAATTCTCCATCAAAAGGTGAATACAGTCTTAAGCAAAATTTTTTTGACCCATCAAAAAGCTCCCCACCTAATGAATTTATGATTAAATTACACATGAGAATGAATAAATATCATATGGACAATAAGGATGATAGTCTTGATATTGAATAATTAATATGAGTATTATTATTTTGATTTTGTGAATGCATTAAATTTTCAACAAAATTCAAAAAGGTACTATTTACATATTTAGAATGAGTTTTAATAATATAATTGAGGAAATCCTTTATTATATTCTTTTTATCAATATTGTAATTTATACTTATTGTATGAATATAACTTGTAATTTTTTCTAATTTTTCTCTCATTATTATTTTATTTAGAAGCTCTTCCCATATATCACTATCAATTATATTTAGCGAGTCGCTCTCTAAATTTTGATTTGATTGGATAAAATTAATCATACTTCTTATATCAGACTTATAAAGTTTTTGAATACATGAAAGCGTTTTTTGCGACAGACCTAAACCTTCTGAAACTGAAATGTTATTTAGAAAATTAATTATATCTTCTCTCGGTAACTGATTGAAACGAAGCCTTATAAATTCATTCTGTAATCCCTCATCTATTTTGCTTATATAATTACATATTAAACAAAATCTTACTTTACTAGTATAATTTTGTAATAAGTATCTTAAAGCTTGCTGAGCATTTTTCGTCATATAATCTACCTCGTCTAAAATAACAAATTTCATACCATTGTTAAATAATGGTTTTGAATTAACAAAATGATTTATTTGATTTCTTATTATATCAATGCCTCTTTCATCCGACGCGTTTAAATGAATAATTAAATCTTTATTTTTGTTATTTTGATTTTCCTGATATGCATTTATTAAATTTATGATAGTTGTTGTTTTACCGGTTCCTGGCGGACCATAAAAAAGCAAATTTGGAAAATAAGAAGTATCAATAATATTTTTTAGGATTTGTTTGTTTAAAGGGTCTAGCACAATATCATCAAATAATGTTGGTCTATATTTTTCAACAAATGGCACAAATTCTTTACCAATATTCATTTTATTATATTTATCTATTTTCTTTATACTTTAATTTTATTTACTTTTTAATAAATATAAAAATGAATATAAAAATATTAAAATTATATAATGAACAAAGATATAATGACATCACATAGTAAATCTGGATATCTCGAAATTATTCTTGGCCCGATGTTCTCTGGTAAGACATCGCGTTTGGTTGAAATTTATAAACAGTGCAAATTTTGTAATATTTCGGTAGCTGTTATTAATCATTGTATAGATAACCGTTATGACAATGAATTGTTGTCAACTCATGATAAAATTATGATTCCATGTATTAAGACAGAGAGATTATTTGATGTTTGGACCGACCATATTGATATGGAAGATAATGTTGCAGTTGTTCCAAGAATTAAAGATAAATTTAAAGTAGCAACAAGCGATGTTATATTAATAAATGAAGGTCAATTCTTTCCGGACCTTGAAGATTTTGTTAAGAACTTACTAAGTGAAAATAAACAAGTTTATATTTGTGGACTAGATGGTGATTTTGAAAGAAAAAAATTCGGACAGATTTTAGACCTTATTCCATTATGTGATAAAGTTCATAAATTATCCTCACTTTGTTCATTATGCAAAAATGGAACTAAGGGTATATTCTCAATGCGTCTAACAAGTGAAAAAGAACAAACTGTAGTGGGGTCTGAAAACTATATTCCAGTTTGTAGAGCTTGTTATGAAAAACGAACATACTCTTAAATTGGAGGAAAATATATATATTAAAACTATTTAAATCGAAAAATTATATAAATATATAATTCACATGTCAGAATTGCAAACAAATTTAGTTGGACAAATTAGCGTGAAAAAACGTGGACGTAAGTCAAAAAAAGAGCTCGAAGAAGCTCAGAAATTATCCGAAACTCAACCTAAAATAACAACCGAAAATATTGTTGTAAAAATTGAGGAAAATGAAGAACCTCAACTCGATACATCATGTATTGATGAAATTATAAATTCAGATGATGACAGCAATATCGTAAAAAATACAGAAACAACCAATTCTGATAAACCAGTAGCAAAAAAACGTGGTCGAAAACCAAAAGGCGGTAAAATAATTCAACAGATTGTTCCTTTAAATAATAATAAAGAAACTAAACCAAATGTTATTTTACATTTAAAATGTTCACTTAAAGACTTAAATTCTAATAACTTATTTGGATCAAGTTTAGAAGGATATTCTTTTTCTAATCCAAGTCTTACATTTGATATTATTAATAATGAAAATGTGAATTTTAATGAATGTATAAATGCACCAGCAAAATTATCAGAATGTGATGGTGATTTAGATTCAACTGATTATGATTTAGAATTAAATAAAAATAAAGAAAATGATATTAGAGAGATTTGGAAAAAACTAAAAGTTTTAGAACATAATTTACACATTAATTGCACTGACAATAAAAAATCTGCTTGTTTTTGGGATACATGTGAATTTGATAATCCTCCAATTTATATTCCAAAATTTTTTATGAATGATACATATCATGTTTATGGCTGTTTTTGTAGTCCAGAATGCGCAGTTGCACATTTAATGGAAGAAAATATCGATAGTTCTGTCAAATTTGAACGATATCAACTTATTAATCATTTATATTCAAAGGTATATAATTATAATAAGAACGTTAAACCCGCTCCAAATCCATTTTATATGTTGGAAAAATACTACGGAAATTTAACTATTCAAGAATACAGAGCTTTATTACGAAATGAGCGTTTATTTTTAGTCGTAGACAAACCTTTAACGCGTATTATGCCAGAATTACATGAAGACAATGATGATTTCATTATCAATAATAAGATTATACCTTCAAATACATACCAAATTAAGAAAAAACTACAAAAGAAACAAACCAAAAGTAATATTTTAAGCGAACGTTTTGGTTTAACTCATTAGAATAATATAGTAGTTTTGTACTATATTATTTTTTATTCGTTTATATTATGAATAGCGAAAAAAATATTGAAGTTGTAAATGATGAATCTTCCTCTCTAGAAACATTACTCCAATATGTAAGCGAAAATTTCTATGGATTGATATTGCTAGCATTTGCATTTTTTATCATTTATTTTGTTGATTATATATCTCGCATAAATGCTTTGATATTTGCTATACCAACTCCAATTGCTGGCTTGCCAATGCCAACAAATATTCCTTCAATTAAACCACCCAAGCGTAATAAATTTAAGAAGATTAAGAAACATTAATTTCATAAACACCATCTTCATTTACGCCAGTATAACCGACTTCAGATTTGTAACCTATTTGATTGCCAATAAGTCTAACACCATTTTTAACAAAATCATACGACCAATGTGTGTGACCGCTTATCCATGTCAACACATTATCTAAATTAAAATTTGTTAGCGTATTATCAGACCATGCAAAATATGAATTAGAAATTTTTTTTTCAGCCAAATACATTGGATGCGATGTTCCGGTTCGATTTGGTGGAAAATGTGTCATTATAATAGTTTTTTTATCTGTTTCATTTAAATACTTTTGTAAACTACTAAATGACTCATCTGATAATTGCCTTACATAATGTATATCCAAACTTACAACTTCGTCTAGACCTTGTTTAAAATAGGTTATCCAATTATAATCATTAATAAACATTTTAGCATCATATGTTGTTGCAAATGGTGGTTGAGTCCAAAAAGTTGCTCCATAAACATTTATATTTTCTTCATCTAGAGAGACATAATTATTATCAAGACAATATACATTTCTATATCTCTCTCCAATTTTATATTTATACTCAAACAAAAGTTCATTATAATTCTTTTTCTTTGTATAATACTCATGATTTCCTGGAACATAAAATGTTTTTGTCCAATTTTGTGAACAATAGTCCAAAAATGGATAGAATAATGGATGATTTATAATACAGATATCACCAGCTAGAAATAAATACTTTGCTTTTACAGGAATTTCAGGTATTTTATTCCATAACTCAATATGAATATCTGAAAATACTTGAATTGCAATCTTTCTTGTAGTCATATTTAATTATATACTTTTATATTTAAATAATTAAATCATAATCAATTTTATCTTCTATATGTTTTTCTTTTGTTTCTTCTAATTTTTCTTTTTGTTTTCTCTCTAAGTTTTCTTCTAGAATGTCTTTTTCTCTTACCACCGGTTCCAAGACGTTGCATTCTTAAGTACATTTCTTCCTCTTGAGTATAAGGTATTTCAGGTTCATCTCTAAGTTTACGAAGTCTATTTTCCAATTGTTTTTGAGAAACTTTATCACTCATTATTTGAGTATTAGTATCTACAAGTAATTTTGTTACTTCTGGATTTTCTTTTATACCTTCATTTTGTAAAAATTGACTTATAGCACTTTGTCTTGCTGCTGGATTTGGAGTCATTTTTTCTTGCTTTTTAATTGCTAATAATCTATACATTGCTCTGCGTTTAACTCCTGTTAAAGGAACACCACCTGTTTCTGACTCAATATATGAACCTACGTCAGAAGGATTTAAACTTACTATTTGTTCAGCTGTCATATTTTGCAAATCTGCTTGTGTTTCGTATTTATGCTTTTTGCGAAAATAACTTTTCAATGACATTATATATAATCATTATATAATTTTTTTAACTTCTCCTTTATCAACTCTATCTCTATAATCTTTCATAGCTCCGTCTAAATGGCTTCTTAATTGTTTATAAATTGCCTGATTAACCGACTTAATTGGGGCTGGTGCCTTTTTTTCAGCAATGCCAAAATAGTCTTTAATAACAGCGATTTCATTGTAACCAAATTGTTGTAATTTCTCTCTAGCCTTCTCTTCTGTATAATCAGTTTGTCTTAAAATAACCTGAATTTTGCTATCAATCTGGTCAGTCTCAACTAGTGTAATATTGTCCATATATGAAATAGATAAATTATTTTTTAAATCATATTAAACGAATAGTTATATATATAAATATACAATGACCCCGACAAAGAAAGTAAATATGTTTAACATTAATTCATTAGTTGAAGAAGTGGAAGAAGTATTAAAAAAGGGATTGAATAAAATTCTTGTAGATTATATGGCTAGATATGAGTTATTAGAAAATACACATAAACAACTTATGCGTTTACCATCTATTCGTCAAGAATTAAATAAAGACCCTTATGATTTATATTCAGACGACGATAATGATCATGATGAACCAATTTATTATAAAAATAATAATAAAAATAATAATAATTTTGATATGTCTACAGTAGAATCACTTGAATATAGACTTGAAAAACTTGAAAAGAAATATGATACGATGGTTCCTGTATTGGATAAAATTTTGAATAAAATTATTAGTCTAGACCAAGAGATTAAATCTCTTAAATTGAGTGAAAATATTTCTCCAGTTAAATCACCAACTTGCAATCCTAGTGAAAAAGAAAATATTAAAATTTATTTTGAAGAACCAAATGAAGAATTAGTTGAAGAAGAAATAGAAGAATCAGATGAAGAAGATATTAATCCTGCATTAATTACTTGTTCGACTGTTAGTTTAAATAAAGAATCGGTAAAAGTTGAGGAAAAAGTTGAGGAGGAAGAAGAAGATGATGAATTATCTGTTGGCGAAGAGCTTGGAGAACATGAAGAACCTAAATTAGAAGTAACAATTCCAGCCACCTTATATCGCATTGTTCCAGCAGAAGATTCGGAGGATGATGTAGAGGAAGAATCTGAAGAAGACGAGGAGGCTGATGTAGAGGATAATGTAGCTGACGAATCTGAAGCCAAAACCGACGACAAATTAGCTGGCGATGTAGAAGCAAAATCTCATTGTACTGTTGAAGCTGTCGTAGAAGGCGATCTAGAGGAAGAAGCTAGCATCGAAACAGAGACAAAATCTGAAACTGAAGAAGAGGAAGAAGAGGAAGAGGATTTAGAGGAAGAACTTGTTAAAGAAGCAGAAATAGTAAGAGAACTTGTGCAAGAAAAACCACCTACTGAAGAAGAGGAAGATTACGAATTATTCGAAATTGATATCGACGATAAAACTTACTGCACAAACGATGAAGAAAATGGATTTATCTGGGAATTGACTGAAGACGGTGAACAAGGCGAAAAAATCGGATATTTGAAGGATGGAGATGCCTTCTTTTACGAAGATGAAAATTAATTCTACCTTTCTTAAAGGTAGAGCCAAACATTATTTAGTCTTTTTGGCTCCACCTTTCTTAAAGGTGGATTAGAATTAAAATATAAATATAATATAAAATGATAAATTTATGTGCGCCAGCAATTATATATTTAATATTCTCAATTACTCAAATACTTATTGACACATTTAAGGGTCTTTATAATACTGCATTTATGAAAGTAATCGTAACAATTATGGTAACATTGTTATTAAATATTCTATGTGAACAAGGTCTTAGCGTCGTTTCGTGGATTATAGTTTTTATTCCATTTATTCTAATGACTGTTATTGTGAGTATGTTACTTTATGTTTTTGGTTTAGACGCAGCAACAGGTACACTCAATTATAATTGTGATGCAAGCAATAATGAAGTAAATAATGCTAACTGTGGAAATGGTATAACAATTGATGCATTAGGTAATATTATTATTTATGACCCTGAATATAATTCATCGGTAAATCCGGTTTACTACCAATCTCCAAATATTATCGTGCCAAACCCATTTGCAAATGATAACACTCAGACAAATTATAATATTGTACCAACTGGTTCAAGTAGTCCTGCTTATCAAAGCTAGATAACCAGAGAGAAAATATTATAAAACAATTTAAATAGATATCATTAATTATATTATTAAAATGATATCTCATTTATTAAATTCATTGCTTATAGGTGTTCTTTTTGCTGATATGTTGGAGAGAAGATTTCCACAACAAGTCAGAGATTTTTTAACTAATGTAACGTTTAACGCATTATATTTTTACAGTAAAATGCAAATTTATTTTGCTGGAGTAAATAGAAAATTTAATGAGTTTGTTCAATCAAATCCAACATTATCTAAAATCAAACATGAGTTAGATGCTATGATGAAATCTGATAAGAAAATTGTTGTAATGAATGAATTTATTAAGAACGGTGAAAGATTATCACTAGAAGAATCTAATGCAAGTGATATTATATTATTTTCATGGTTAGGAGAAGATAAACAGTGTATTATTAAAAAAATTATTTATGATATAAACGAGCCAATGAGTATGGCAGAATTTTCAGATATCAAATTTATGCTTGTTGAATTGCATATTGGAGAGAAAAAATATAAGATAGATTTGAAAACAGATCATTATAATTTCTATTTAGTTGGCAATAAATTTACAAAACAATTCTTCCTGTACTATCTAAAACAGTGTATTAAAATATATGAACCAATTAACGATGATGATAAATTTACTCTTAAAATTATAGACCATAATGTAAATAGTTTAGAAATCAATTTTACCAACAAAAATGAAAGCATAGTATTAGAGAAAAGCGGATACAAAGTTGTAAATAATACTGATTAATATAATATATTAATTGAAAACAATTTAAAAAAAAATTGAGATAAAATAGTATAATGTTATCCCATCATACAGATACAATGGAAACAGCAACCGTGAGTTCAAATATGGAGTCATTTCACAAGTTGTCCGATAACTGGACATTATGGGCACATTTGCCTCATAATACAGATTGGACTTTAAAGAGCTATATTCCTATTTCTACATTTTCGACTGTTGAAGAAACTATTGCAGTAACAGAATCATTGCCTCCAGCGCTTGTAGAAAATTGTATGTTATTTATGATGAGAAAAGGTATTACACCTATGTGGGAAGACCCGAAAAATAGAGATGGTGGATGCTTTTCATATAAAGTTTTAAATAAAAATGTTTATGCTGCTTGGAAAGAACTAACATATTCTATTGTTGGAGGTTCAGTAAGCTCGAGAGCTGGATTCTTTGACTGTGTGACTGGGATAACTATATCACCTAAGAAAAATTTCTGTATTATTAAAATTTGGATGAAAAATTGTGACCATCAAAATCCAGCAGTAGTTAGTGCAATTAAAGGTTTACAAGCACAAGGATGTTTATTTAAGAAACATACTCCTGAATTTTAAATCTAATAAATAATAGATTAATCAATTATAAAAATCACATATAAATTTTTTATTTGTGATTTTATTTAAATACTTATTACATAATTATTAATATCTAATGACAACGTATGCATTTCCTCCCGTAGCATTATTATTTCCTTGTCCAATTCCTGCAACATAATTAGGGTCACCTGAACCACCAGATGCAGCAGGACTTGTTGCTCCAGTTGCTCCTTGAGCATTTGTTATGACAGTCGTAAGAGCACCTATATACGATGAACCTCCGCCTCCACCACCACTATAACCTTGAGCACCACCACCGCCACCATATAGACCAGCACCACCACCGCCACCAGCCCAGTTACCAGTATTGGACCTACCTCCAACTCCACCACCTCCATATTGAGGAGATTCGATTTTTGGTGTTGGAAAAGGTGTTTGAGCAGTGCTTCCAGCATTTTGTGAGCCGGAACCTTGGCCACCTGCTAATTGAGAACCTGCTGCTTGATCACCAGTTCCGTAAGCATCAATACCAGCAGCACCTCCAGCAGAACTTGTTGTTGACCCACCCTTACCGCCAGTCGAAATAACATTTCTTGTATCATCTTGACCATTACCAGCTATAAGACCTCCTCCAGCACCTCCAAAACCACCTTCACCGGAACTTGTTCCAGCACCACCACCGCCACCACCAGCTATTGCAATAACATTAGCAAACGAAACTGATGTATTAAATATACCAGCATAACCTCCACCTGAACCACCTGAATAAGGTTGGGAACCACCACTTCCAACAGTACCTCCTTTACCAACAACTATAGCTAAAGTACTAATAGATGTAACTGTTAATGTACCAGAAACAAATCCTCCAGCACCACCACATTTAGTAGCACTTCCTGTTTGTCCACTTCCACCAGCAGCACCCCATAGTTTAACAGTAATAGTTTGAAGACCAGATGGTCGAGAGAAAGTTTGGTTTGAACCTGTATAACTATATGTTAAGGTTTGCAATCCATATACTGTTATTGTAAAATTTCGAGTAGATGTAGCATTAGCCGTTGTAGCTGAAACAGTAAATGAAAAGGTTGAATCGGTTCCGGCTGTTGGAATAGAAGTACATGTACCAGTTATTACTCCTGAACTGTTAATAGAAAGACCTGAAGGTAATGAACCTGATGATATAGAATAAGTTATTGGGTCACTGTCTGGGTCTGTTGCAGAACAAGATAATAAACTATAAACACTTGTTGCTGCACCTTGTGTATATATATTTCCAATACTTCCAGCTGGATTAGTAAATATAGGTGCGGAACCAGTATTCAATCCACTAAGTTCACCAAATAATCCTGTTGGATTTGTTAATCTAATAGTATATGGCTGATAAATTACAGATAATCCTCCTAATGGTGTTGTTGCAGTACCTTGAATTGGACTTATAAAACTTGTTAAAGGACTGTTAACAGAAACGCCACTACTATCTATAAATTGAACTGTAAATCCACTTTGGAAATTATAGCCATTAATTGTAATAACCTGTCCAGAACCTGTAGCAGTTGTAGGAGAAAAAGATAATATTTGCGGAGATAAATCTATAGGAACCCATACACTAGCCACTGAACTCCAATATTCTAAAAAATTAATCGTAGTATTGTAACGTATATATCCTGCTACTCCAGCTGGTCTATTATTGGAACTATCAGCTGGTATTTGAAGTGCTGAAACATTATTTGTAAAGTAAGGTCCATTTACATTTAAAGAAGTATTATATATTGTAGATGCTATTGTATTTGGTCCAAAATTTGCTACATTCGAATTATTAGTTCTTACAACAACATTTGCATTTCCACAAGCATCTAAAGTAAAATTATCATTTAAATTACTTGCAATGTTATTTGCTCTCATCGATATTCGATATGAGTTATTCGGTGTAATATTGATATTACTCATATTTATATATTATAATAGAAATAATAAAATATAAATTTAATTACTTATTTAAGCAATTATATATCGAATAATAACTATACCTGTACCTCCTGTTCCACCTACTTGTCCAACAAATCCGCCACTACTACTACTGGCAGAACCACCTCCACCACCAGTACCAACTTGTCCTGAAGTTCCACTCGCGTTTGCACCACCTGCACCACCGCCACCTAAAATAATAAAATATAAATTTATTTACTTATTTTCTAATTAACAAACAAATGATGGAAATTTTAATATGATAATTCCCGTTCCGCCTCCTCCACCAGCTCCAACATCATCTGCTCTCATTCCGCCTCCACCACTTCCAGTATTTGGTGTACCGGCAGTTGGTATTAATGTAGGTGCACCACTTCCACCTCCTCTTCCACCAATTACTACTCCAGCTGGTGTTGTTCCTCCATCAAAATTAGTTCCAGAATCACCTCCACCACCTCCTCCAGCTGCATATCCTGTATATGTTCCACTTATTGCGCTAGCAATACCAAATCCACCACTATTTGCCCAACTTACACTTGGTGGTCTTCCAAAATCAGCAGCTCCACCACCACCACCAGCAGGATTTGTTCCATTTGCACCATTTGGAGAATTCAATCCTCCCAGGAAACCATTACCTGAAGTTCCACCAACGCCAGACGTTCCTGATGGATTCCAGCTAGTTACTGTATTAGTTCCACCATTACCACCTTGTCCTCCAGTTGCTGTTAATCCAAATGCAGAACTATTTGCACCATTTGCTGTCAAATTATAATAAACTGTATCACCACCTGCTACTGGAGTGCCAGAAACACCGTTAGGATCCATTACTGCACCACTTGCAACTTTTACAGAATATATTGTTCCTGGATTTATTGAAATAGTTCCAGCCAATACTTGCCCAGCACCACCACCACCACCATATGTTTCTGCACCAGTACCTTTTGCGCCTGTTCCTCCACCAGCAACAATTAAATATTCTATTTGTGCTGGAAAAGGGCTTGTAGCATTAAATGAAAAATCTGTTGTATTTGCATAATATAAAACTTGTTCTGGAACAGGTCTTGGACTTGCGACGGTATATGGAGATACAGGTGTTGTTGTCAAAAAAGTTACAATAGTATAACCACCAGCATATGGTCCTAATCCAAAAGCACGTGGATTTAATCCTGTTGAATCTACATATGTTACAGTCGCAGTTCCAGGTGTAGTATTTGTTCCAGTATTATAACCAGAATATGTTCTATAAACTCCACTTAAAGGACTTCCCGAATAAGTTACTCCATTTATAGTAAATGCTGATTGCACATTTGAGGCAATAATATTTGATAAATGTCTTAAAATAACAATACCAGAACCTCCAGCACCTCCTACCAAAGAACCAGCACTGATTCCTGATGATGTTCCACCACCACCACCACCTGTATTAGCTGTTCCTGCTGTGCCTATTGTATTAAAACCTGCTGATGAGTCTCCTCGTCCTGAACCTGAACCACCACCACCAGAACCTCCAGAACCAACTAATCTATCATAAGCTCCGGCTCCACCACCTCCTGAATATACAATATTACCTGTTCCTCTAATATTATTTACAACCCCTGAACCACCTGTACCTCCTGGTCCAACAGCATAATTACTATTTAATTCACTATTACCATAACCTCCAGCACCTCTAGCTAATGCACCTCCACCACCACCACCTCTTCCTTGAGCACCAATATCAGAGAATAAAGTAGAACCACCTGAATTTCCTTGTGATGGATTAGTTGAAGGTGTATTTCCAGAACCACCAGATTTATTATTTCTTAATCCACCACCACCTCCTGAACCACCAGCAACTCCAGTAGCAAAATTATTAGCACCTCCACCACCACCAGCAGCTGTTAAAGAAATACCAGTTCCAGATATTGATGAACTACCACCTGAATTACCAATAGTTGTTGTTCCAGTTCCACCTGCTCCTACATTTATTGTATATGTTGTACCAGCTGTTATAGCTCTATAACCACTTAGATATCCTCCAGCACCGCCACCTCCACCCGCACTACCACCAGAATCACCAGCTCCTCCAGCACCTCCACCTCCAACTACCAAATAACTTACATATGGAGGAAAAAATTGCGTTGTTGTAAATGTTGATGAACCAGCTGTAAAAACATACACCGTATAACCATTTGTATATGGAGCTACTTGAGTAAAATTATTACCGCTTGAATCAGTATATCCAACAATCGAAGTTCCACCACTTATAGTTGCTATAGGAAGTGTTACGGTAAAGAAAAAACTTCTTGCCGGACCAAGTGAACCAGATACATCTTGTGCTATAGCTGTAAAACTGTAAGTAGATGATACACTTGTCGTTAAAGTAGGAGTTGTTCCAAATAATTTACCGCTTGGACTTAAAGTAATTAAAGAAGCACCTACTGGGGTTGAACCAGATGGGTCATATCTATAAAAAATCGGAACATTAATATCAGTTGCACTTAAATCTGTATACGGTGAATTGATTATTGAATATGTAGTTGCTGATAATCCTGTTCCTAAATTTGCACCTGAATTTGTAATCCAAATCGGACCACTATTAAAATTTAATATTGCGGTAGAAGTTTGATATGTTAATCCAGTTGATGAACTTGTAGCAATTACAAAAAACCCTGTATTATTACTTGCATCAGACATACTTATTAAATTTCTAGCATTTAATGTCGAAGAATTAACAAAATTTGTTGGACCAAATGTTCCATAAATAATATTATCAGTATTACCTCTAAATGAAATTACTGTTGTAGAATCAAAATTATTACCTGTAATTGTATAATTAAAACTAGAATCTTCAGGAACATAATTAGGCGATATACTTGAAATTAAAGGAGGTTCTGCTGAAATTGGAGACCAAGCGCTAGTTACTCCATTCCAAAATTCAATATAGTTTGTTGTTGTATTATATCTTATATATCCTATCATTCCAGATGGTCTATTACTAGTAGAATCTGCTGCTATTTGTGTAGCCGAAACTCCATCTGTAAAGTAAGGTCCATTTACATTTAAACTTTTACTATAAGTTGTACTTGCTATAGTATTTGAGCCAAAAACTGCTACATTGCTACTATCAGTTCTTATAATAACATCTGAACTACTTCCTGAAGCATCTAAAGTAAGGTTTTGATTGAAATTAGATTGGATGGCTGAAGCCGATAATAACCAATTAATATCTGGTATATTTAATCTTGATGTCATTTATATATTACTATAAAAATAATAAAATATAAATTTAACTTATGCATAAGATAATATAATATAAAAATTAGTGTTCAATCATTTTCTCTTTGCTTTATAGTGATATATATTATTAAATTATATTCTAAACCTAACCGCCATGTATCCTTACGATCCTGATTGTGCTGAACCAACTCCAAATATTTAAAAATAACCATTAAAAGTTGATGTAATACCGACACTAACCTAAATCCTATATCTAACCATCACGATACCCGAACCGCCTATACCGCTTCTTCCACCAGTGTTATTTTGATTAGCACCTCCACCGGCACCTGAACCACTATTTGCGCCAGCTGGACTGCCACTCCAATAGTAATTATTCGTCGTATCGGTGTTTCTACTACCCATACCATTTCCATATGGGTTTATACATAACGTAGTAGCTGTCACAGTGTTACCTGTCGCTTCATTATATGTTGTCGCTGAAAATCCTTGATTAAGTTGATATGTTCCTACTCCGCCAGTCGTTCCCGTCAATTGAGACACAATAAAAATCTCGGTTGTAATGGGATTATTTGCTGGACCTGGCAAAATGGGATTTATAGCATTGTTTGGTGTCTGCGCGTAAGATTGTATATTACTTTCTGGAAGCACAGCAAGTATCCTATATCCTGGTCCAAGAGTAGCACTTCCTGACACACTTGATATTGTAAGAGTTGTTCCTGAAATAGTAAAAGTGCATATACTACCATTTGTATTGTATGTGGTTGTCTGGTTTGTGGAATGACCCCCTGAACCACCACCGCCATACAATCTCGTTACTCCTGAAAAACCACTTGACACCCCATCACCTCCAGCACCACCTCTACGTGTGCTGGCAGCCCCTGGCTGTTGGTATGCTTGACCGGCACTACTCAAACCTCCGCCACCTCCTGTTGCCGATACGTTACTATCGTTACCACCCGTTCCGCCATAAAAACCTCCAGTTGTTGCAGTATTATCACTACCAATTAAATACCTTGTATCACCTGATGGATTATAATCTCCATATTGGACAGCACCAGCACTATCTACATACGGCATAGCCCCTCCTCCTTGACAAAACCCATCATTAAACAATAAACTTCTATTTAATGAATTCCAATTGCCCCCTGCCCCCGATGTTGCAGTAGACATACCGCCTCCTCCTCCAATCGCTGCAATTTTCGGATAAGCAGGAGTTGTTGGAAAAATACCTGAAAAACCACCTCGCCCCCCGCTTGTTGTATTATTTCCTCCTCTACTTCCTCCTGCACCTACAATAATAGTGTATGTTCCTACTGGAAAATAAGCAGTTTGTAGTAACAATTGTCCTGCTCCACCTCCTCCACCACTACCACTACCGCTGTTATTACCACCTCCTCCACCGCCTCCAAGAACAAAAAACTCAAAAAGTCCTGCAGTGGTGACATTCATTGTATTTGTTCCCGTTGTGCTTTTCCAAGTCAACAATTGATATTGTAATGATGAACTCGGGTCAGTAATCGTGGTGCTGGTAAAATCTGTCGTTCCTGCACCTGTTACTATTCCATATTGTGCTAAACCTGCCGGCATTATATAATTACTAAATAGATAAAACTTTATTTCAGTGCTACTAATTTTATAACCACAAGGTCTAACATATGTCAAATCTGTTCCAGACGGTTGTACATTCGTTAGATTTCCAGCTGTACTTGATAAATATAATATATCACCTACATTACCAGATACATCAAAAACTAAATTTCCTGTATTTGATGCTACATACATTCCATTAGTATTTGAATTAGTGCCTTTAGCAATAGCAATAAGTTTTCCAACGCTGTTTGTATTAGATGCTAATTTCCAATTAGATGAACTGTCTAAATAATATACTTTATTTGCTGAAGTATCTGTAGCATTTCCAAATGTCACCACATTGCTAAATAAATCAGGATTTGTTGCATTATCCACATAATTTTTTGTAACTAATTGATTTGATAAGGTTGGTGTACCAGAACATGTTGGTGGATTAGTAAAATTAAAGCTTGTATCCATTGATGCATACTGTGTTCCATTTTTTCTAAAAATTATAGATGAATTACCTGAAATATCAAACTGAAGATTTTGATTTGGATTAGATTGAATATTTGAAGCATAAAATTTCCAATTAAATTGCCCTGTGTTAAAATCTTTAATAGACATATATATATTATTATAAAAATAATAAAATATGAATTTAAACAAAAGATTCACATCATAAAAATATAATTTTTAATTATTGATAACTTAAAAATCTGATAACAATTATTCCTGAACCACCATTTGAACCTGTTGCTGAAGCATCACCATTATTACCAGTTCCTGAACCACCACCACCACCACCAGTATCTTTACCTCCACTACCACCTATATTAACTGCTGAGAACTGACCATTACCTCCTGAATTTAAAGCTGAACCGCCTCCTGTTCCGCCACTACTTGAAGGATAGACTGATGAATTTGAACTTCCACCACCACCACCACCCAAACCACCATTGCCTGCTCCAGCATTTATTGAGGCAGCACCACCACCACCACCTCCAAAATAATAAGCTGTTCCTAAAATTGAACTTGATAAACCATTACCACCATTTGGTCTTGCACTTGCGCTTCCTGCTGTTCCTACACCACCAGCACCACCACCACCACCTGAAGAGGAATTTCCAAAACCTGCACCACCAGCATACCCACTACCATTTCCAGTTCCAGCAGCTTGTCCTGCTGAAGTACCAATATTATTTTGTGAACCACCTCCACCATTTCCATTAGTTGCTCTTCCATTAGCACCACCAGCTCCACTATTTCCAGCACCATTTAAAGCAGCACCAGCTCCACCACCACCAGCAGTTAAACTAAATGCAATTGTATCACTTCCATCATTTCCTCTATTATTATTATTTCCAGTACTTGTTGTTCCTATACCACCAGCACCAATTGTTACATTATAACTAGTAACAGATAGAGTTGTAGTTCCTGTTAAAACTCCACCTCCACCTCCACCTCCACCATTTGAAGATGAACCGGCACCACCACCACCAACTAATAAATATGTTATTGAAACTGCTGCTGTAGGTGTTAATGTAAATGTAGCTGGTGTTATATTAGAAGTACACGTCAATTTAATTACAGTATACCCATTTGAAACTGGACTAGCTACTGAATTAAAACCTGAATCTAAATATGTTGTAGCAGTTGTTCCTCCAACATTATTTGATATAGTTACATCATTCGCAAGTTGTCCTGCTAATCTAAACCACGCACCATTATTATACAATTGTAATATATTTGTATTTAATAATAGACAGAGTTGACCATAATATGGATTTGGAATTGCTATATCTCTCGCTGATGCATCTGTTGAAATTCTTACAACTGTAAAATTATAAGAAGCATCTGTTTGAGGGTTAGCTCTTGAAACTGTTAAATTATTAACATTTACTAAATTATTTGCACTTAAATCGAGAGAATTTAAAAATATAGAACTAGCATCAGTAATCCTTAGTCTTTGAGTTGCGTTTGTTCTAAAAATCATAGATGAATTACCTGAAATATCAAATTGTTGATTTTGATTTGGATTAGATTGAATATTTGAAGCATAAATTACCCAATTAAAACTCGAACTATTCAATTTCGTTGTCATTTATATATAATTATAAAAATAATAAAATTAGAAAACGCCAACATACGGAATTTGAAAAGCAAATGCAGATGATAAAGTGAATGTGCTTCCAATATTTAATTCAGTAGTCCCTACATATGAACCTCCAATTTGTAAATCATAAGTTGAATCATTTGTAAAAGAAGAAAAATTATGATTTAAACCTCTCAGCGGAAATGAAACTGTTGAGTTACTATAAATTATTATTGCATATTTTGTTCCTTTTTGTAATGTTAAACTAAATGGAGCTTCAGTAAAATTTGAAGCATATGTTGTAAATGTTGCTTTCCAAAAAATACTATTTGAACATTTACCTATAACGGTTGCAATATTTGATGTTAAAGAAGGAAATGAAACTAATAACATTTGATTGACAGAACCATTACTCAAAGTCCCTCCCGAATAAGATACCAATCCACTAACAGTTATATTTCTTGATGGATATATAAGACCAGCCTGATGGTACCCAAAACTTACATACATGGTTGGAAATTCTTTCGCAAAATACTTTGGACAATTTGAAAAGACATTACTAGCACCTCTAACATAATATGCTTGTTGAATCGGAGTGTCAACATATAATTTATTTATTAATTGATTATCTGTCGCTGGAACATTACTATTTGTAGGTAAAAAAAAGAATTCATTCGATGAATTTGTTATACTTAATGCTGTTAAATTATTAGTTTCTAGTTTAATTATATCATTTAAACATGTAATGGAACAAGATGATAAATCTAAGGTAGTTTTAAGTCTATAAGAAGAGTTATCTACATCAATTTGTGTATTTTTCAGAGGATTTAATGAATCTATTTTTTTTAAAAATAAACTTGCTGCTCCATTTGATTGAATTTTAAGATTTGTATTTGCTAAAGGTTGTATTATATTTGTGGTTAAATTCCAGTTTGAACTCGGGTCATTTAAATAATATGTTGTCATTTATAATATCAATAAATATAAAATATTATAAAGTTAAATAATTTATTAATATGCTGATACATATGGAACATTGGATGCTGATGTTGAACTTACTGTAAAAGTGTTTCCAACAGATAAATCAGTTGAAGAGTTATAAGTTCCGCCAATTTGTAAATCATATGTAGATGTAAAATTAAAAGTGTCAGCGCTAGTAAATGTTTGTCCTCTTAAATCAAAATTTACAGATGAATTACTATAAATTACTATTCCATATTTTAAACCTTTTAACAATGTTTGTGAACCACCCTCTAATGCTCGAGCATATGTTGTATTAGTCGCTGCCCATAAACTCGTGTCATTAGCAGTTCTTGCAACTACAGTAGCTGAATTGCTAGTTAAAGACGGAAATGAAACTAAAACCATTCTTTGTACAGTTGAGCCAGATGATGAACTGCCTATATTTGTTGTATGTGTAACTAATCCTGTTATTGTTACATTTTTTGTTGGATATAAAAATCCTATATTATGTATCGATGCTGAAGGGTGTGTTGTTGCTCCTATAAATAAATATTTTGGTATATTACATATTAAGTTAGTTTCACCCCTTACACCTGTTGCTATTTGAATTGGACTATCTACATATAATTTATTTATTAATTGAGAGTCTGATGTTGCAACTTGTGTACATGTTGGTAAATTTGCAAAAGTAGCAACTCCAGTACTTCCATTAAGAGTTAGAACATTAGTTGTTATTCCTGATAATGTTGAACGAAAAGCTATCTCATTGTTAAATATATCAATAGTCATTTTTGCAGTTGAACTTTGAAAATCGACATTTAAACTAATACTGCTAGAGTCTAGAATAATATTATTATTGTATAATGTTCCTGTGTTTAATAATCTTATCGAATTAGTAGTTCCTAAAGTTTGTAATGTCAAGTTTGTATTTGTCCGACTGCTTACCTCGCCTGCTGTAATTACCCAATTTAAACTAGAGTCATTTAAATAATATGTTGTCATTTATATATTATTATAAAAATAATAAAATATAATTAAATTATGTATAAGATGGAAATCTGATAATTATTACACCGGAACCGCCTTTACCTCCTGGGGCTGAATAGGAACCTCCATTTCCACCTCCACCACCTCCTCCACCAAGACCATCAGTTCCGGGAGAAGCTGTCGCATTTGCTAATGTTCCTGGACCAAACCCCCCTGTTCCACCTCCACCACTTCCAGCTGTTCTAACAGTACTATTTGAACCACCCGAACCTCCACCTGCATATGTAACAGATGTTCCTGTTATTGAACTTGCTGTTCCATTTCCACCAAAACCAATTACTGAACCTGGATTACCAGCTGCAGAAGCACCACCGCCACCACCGCCTTCAAATGGATCACTACCTCTTCCTGTTCCACCATTATTTCCTTGACCAACAGTTCCAGTCCCAGGTCCACCGGGTCCACCACCTGCACCTCCACCAGAACCACCTCCACCAGAACCACCAGTTCCACCTGCTCCAGCATTTACGCCACTTCCAAAGCCTCCTCCTGTTGCTGTTATGGTTCCAGTTGCTGTTTGTAAAACTGAATTAGCTCCTTGAGTTCCATTATTTCCACCTCCAGAACCACCCGCACCACCTCCTCCAACTGTTAAAGAATATATTACATTTTGACTTAAATTACTCGATGATGTTAATAAACCTCCAGCACCGCCGCCACCTCCATTATTATTACCTGATGTTGAATTTCCACCTCCACCACCACCTGCTACAACTAAATAAGTTATTAATACAGTATTATTTATAGCTATTGTTCCTGATGTAGTTGTAGTAGGATAAAATCTTGCAACAGTATAGCCGCCAATTGGTGGACCAGCTCCCCCACTTATTGGTGTAAAAGAAGAGTCTAAATAAATTAATTGATATGTTGAATTTAAAGTAAAACCTGATACTGTAAGTGTATTTAAACTAGATGCTATAGTGTTCCATGAACCATCAAAAAAATATTGTAAAGACTTAGTATCAAATAAAAAGCAGAATTGACCATTATATGGGTTGGTAATTTTTGTATTCCGAGTTGTTGAATTACTTGCTAGTGTTATTACTGTAAAATTATTTGATACATCTACAATTGGATTAGCTCTTGAAACTGTTAAATTATTAACATTTAATAAATTATTTCCACTTAAATCAACTGAATTTAAAAATATTGAACTGGAATCGGTAATTCTTAATCTTTGATTACTATTTGTATTAATGATTATATTTGAACCGACAGAAGTATCTAAAGATAAATTTTGCCCAGGATTTGATTTTATTTCTGAAGCAGATACTAACCAATTAAAATTTGTCACATTCAATCTCTTTGTTGTCATTTATATATTATTATAAATAATAAAATATAAATTATGGATAAAAAACTTCTTGAACCATCATTACCCATCTAGCATTATTATTTACTGAATAATATTGACCTATCGATGGGTCAACTTTCCATCTTGCTTGTATAGTATAAGAACCAGTTGCATAACCAGAAACTATAACATTACTAAAACTTGCGTTTGTAAAATTATTTAATGTGTTGGTTGCTGCTGCTCCCAAGTCAAAATCAGTTCCACTTATATTAGCACCAATTGTAAGTAATCCTCCACCAGCTCCTGCTGACTGAAAAAACATACCATTTATAGTTACTAATAAAGCTGTTGTTGAACTCTGTTTTATGAAACCAGTTATTTTCAATTGTGAAGCGGCATTAAAAAAATCTGTATATGTTCCACTTGTTTGTTGGTAAGTTCCTGCTGGAGTTTGGATGCCGGTTGTCATTGCATGCGGAATTTGTGGGTATATATTATTGTATATAATAAAACTTGCATCTGTAATTCTTGCTCTTTCAATTCCACTGGTTCTTAGGCTAATGTAAGAGTTTGAAGCATCTAACACAAGATTTGTTCCAGATGGCGTTGTTATTGTGCCTGAATTTAACACTAATCCTAAATTATTAAATGTTGCTCTACTTGTTCCATTTGTTCTCAATATTAAATTATTTGAACCATCCAATACCAAATTATTACTTGGCTGAGATATTACACTATTTGATATAATAGATGGAATTGACATCGTGTCAATACTTGGATTCAAAGTTATACTTGTCGTGTCACAATATAATGTTTTATTATTTCCTGCTCCATCAACAAAAGTTGGATAATATGTTCCTGAAAAATTTGTATCTGTTATGTTAATTGTAGATGCATTTGTTGGTCCGATTGGTCCGGTTGGTCCTGTTGAACCTTGATTTGCTGTCCCTGAACCTAATAATTCCTCTAATACAATACAATTTGCGGAATCATTCAAAATTCCTGCAGGTCCAACGTATGTTTTGCCTGTTAATAATTGATAAAATAATGCATAAGTAATTTGTTGAGTTGTATTTGGTGCATGAACAAAGTTAAACATATATGTTCCTATAAAAGGTGTGGAACCAGACCCTGTTGCTGGACCTATAAGAGTATCTTGTCCTAATAATGTATATGATGCATCGCTTGCTAATTTATAACCCATACCAATTGTTAAGGGTTCTAGTGCACTACTTCCACATTGATATTTACATTGTAATTGAACCTTTATTTTTGAATTAATATCCTGTGGAGTTATTGATAAAGAATATCCTCCGGTAATTCCTGAATAATTATTGAAACCTATTCCTGTTAATCCTTGTGTGAGGGAAGCTGTGTTATTTGAAATATCTGTAAACCCTGAATTTTTGAATTGATACTGAATAACTACACCATTTAAACCATTTGGACCTGTTGGACCTATTGGACCTGTTGATCCTTGATTTGCTGTTCCTGAGCCTAATAACTCTTCTAAAACGAGACAATTACCAGTTGAACCTAAAATACCCATTGGTGTATCTGATGTAAGATTTGATGAAGGGTCTGAAATTTGATAAAACATTTGATATCTATACCAATCTGTAGTTCCTGGATAATCTATATAATTTGTTGTATAAGTATTTATTAATGGTGCTCCTGCGTTTGATGAACCTAATACAGTATCTTCAGAAACAGTACTCCAAGGACCTGCACCTCCTGTATCTCCCCTCTTTATTCTTAATGTTAAACCAGTATCAGTTAAATAACTAGTTTGATATTTAACCTTATAATCTATTCTTATTTTACTTTGATTTGATTGTGGTTTTATGTCTACAAAATATCCCGTCGCACCTATTTCACTTGTTCCTGTTCCAACACGATTATTCAATAAATTGTTATTATATTGATACTGAATAACTACACCATTTAAACCATTTGGGCCAGTCGGTCCTATTGGTCCCGTTGAACCTTGATTTGCAGTTCCTGAACCTAATAACTCTTCTAAAACGAGACAATTGCCTGTCGAACCTAAAATACCTATTGGAGTTCCTGTTGTCAAATTTCCACATGGGTCCAAAATATCATAAAATATTTGGTATCTATACCAATTTGTAGTGCCTGGATAATCAACAAAATTTGTTGTATAAGTATTTATTAATGGTGCACCTGCGTTTACTGAACCTAGCAAAGTATCTTCAGAGATAGTTGTGAATGCACCTGGACCTGTTGGCCCTCTTTTAATTCTAATATTTAAAAATGTATCAGCAGAATAACTTGTTTGGTATTTTATTTTATAATTTACCATTATTCTACTTTGGTCTGATTGAGGTTGAATATCTAAATAATAATCAGTTGCTGATGCATCAAATGTTCCAGTTCCAACATAATTTGTTAATAAATTATTATTATATTTGTATTGAATAACTACACCATCTATACCCTTTGGGCCTGTTGGACCTGTTGGACCTGTCGAACCTTGATTTGCTGTTCCTGAGCCTAATAATTCTTGTAATACTAGACAATTGCCAGTTGAACCTAAAATTCCCATTGGTGTTTCTGATGTAAGATTT
>Ga0129333_10000536_pt1 | contig 31333 bp, 14 predicted proteins | sample CPB6_08_DNA_FD_94474 | JGI IMG/M metagenome (GOLD analysis project Ga0129333, IMG submission 94474) | Freshwater to marine salinity gradient microbial communities from Chesapeake Bay, USA - CPBay_Sum_0.6_0.8_DNA | ecosystem: Environmental > Aquatic > Marine > Coastal | place: USA: Chesapeake... | reverse complement strand
TATGGAATTTTTACTAATACCTTCATATCTAAATATGTATGTTTGATCGGCATCAAGGCTGCCGCCGTAAAAATTTTTAAAATAAGAATTTATCCCAACAAATTTTACTATAGAAAGTAAGTTCTTTAATTTAAAAACAGGCCAATCTGTGTGATAAAACTCAATTTCATCGTCAAACCTATTAGGCCATGGACTAGCTGGGTCTTTAGTAGCAATTTCAAAAGGTAACTGTACAGTAATAATTTTAGCAATGCTTTCCCTGATATTGGCGGCGGTAGCTAACAATTCGAGCCCGGCACTGCCATTCATTACCGAAGCGGTGTTTGATGTCACGCTATAACCTACATTATTTGGTCGCACAGTTAAATTTGCTTGCCAATTCATGCCAACATTTACTGGCGTATCAATTGCAATTGCTTGAATACCTTTCTGATACAAAAAATTTTGTATTAGATAAAAATCGGTAGAAACTGTAGACTCACTGACAGTAACGGCAACATTAACTGTAGCAGTATTACCTACTGGCAAACATAGATTTGAAGGTATAGTTACAATCATTTTTGTTTATTGCGAAACTGTATGTTGTTTAGTTACAATGTGTCCATTACCAAAATAAAATATTACAGTAATAGTCCCGAAGTTGGCCGTACCGCCCTGCACAGTTGACCAATCGGCATTGTTGTAACTTATGCTACCGGATCCATCAAGCACAGCACCACCAGTTGCAGGTACTCGAACTCTAAAAGCACCTTTAGTCCAAACGAAATAAGTGTCCCCCGGTGTGCCACCTGAAATACTCCACGAAAATGGAGTTCCATGAGTTGATGTAGCAGGGTAGGTAACATTAGGGAAGTTAGTGCTGTCGTTGTCGACTTGTATATCAATGCTAATATCTGCTCTATCTTTCAAAGCCACTCTATATATAAACCCAACATTAGTTGGATTACTATTAAAACTCAGACTGATAGATTTCGCTTGTGGCGCAAGAGTCGTTACACCTGAACTTATTGTTTTAGTGCGAAATATTTCACTATTAGGTGTAAACTCAGAAATAATGATATTTGATGATGTTAGAATTCCATCGTTATGTGCAAATGCCAATGGGTGCGAGAGCGAATATCCATAATTTATGTACAATTGGCCTTTTGCTGAATCATTCATAATTTTAGCTTTAACAGCAGCCGGAGTTAAGCCAGGATCTTCATTTAGAATCAAAGCCACCACACCGGCAACATGAGGCGATGCCATGCTCGTTCCAGTTTCTGGTCGTAAAGCATAATTTATATTTCTATAGTCGGGTAAAAATTTAAAATTTTTATCACTTGGATCAGCTAGAACATTTGATGCTGCCCAAATATCTGTGCCAGGCGCACTAACAGTGACTCCCGCCCCACGAGCCGAAGTTAAATGCAGCCTAGGTTGTCCAGTAGTATCCATATTTCCTACAATAATAGCATTTTGTGATGTAAACGATCCTCTATTATAATAGTAAAACTGAGTATTCTTTTTAACTACCCGATTATCATTATCCCATGCATGAATGGTATTTTGATCGTTGCCACCGGCTGTGACAAAATAAATGCCCGCGCTAATCATGTCTTCTATGTCGGCTTGTCTATCGGGATATGCTACAGCAAAGTTTATACCTGTAGCCCGTCTCTGCCCCTGCCAACTTATTCCTAATTGAATACTTCTGGACAAAGTAAAGTCAGCAAGTGCCCATGTGTTTCCTCCCCTTGGATCATCTACTCTTGAACCATTGACCATGAAATAATCTATATCTGCATATGCAACAAATGCATTTGAACCGGCACTGAGATTAATAACAGTTAAATTGTTATTTCCCTGAGCAGGCTTGACATTTACATGCCAGTCGTAAAGAAGGTCCCGTGCTTGATCCCAATTGAAACCGTCACGGCTTAAAAAACCTATATTATATATGTTAGCTTCTCTTGCGAATCCATGACGATTACCTGCCGCAGTAGAAGCCACATGAACTCCATGTTGACCACTGGCTGAATTAAGTAAATCTACATCGGCAAAACCAAATCCTGTAAAAAACCGGTTTCTTACATAAGGATAAGGCCCAGTATAAGGATACCCACAAGCTGTATTTCTACTATACCAATCTCGCTGAATGGCACGAGTGCCCCCAGTGCCGTCAGGATTAACTGCGAAATCTGGGTGATTTGGGTCAAAAATTCCGTCCCAGATCACCATATCTATATTATGTCCACCAAATTTAGATTGTAATAGGGCATGTGCATTATACCATTTAGTAGGTGAAGCTGGATCTATTGTACTGGGACCAGATTCCCACATATCTCTATTTTGTATTTCTGCAGTTCTTAACAACCCCCAATTAGTAATTCCTATAGCTTCAACGGGACTATAGGCTTCTTCTGGGGCAGTGCGTTTTCTTTTTGTAAAATAGTCACTTGCAGAAGTCCAGCTTACCCAGTCTTCGGGATGCGGACTAGTGCTTAAGATATCTTCAACATTAGGATCATCAGTTAATCTAACAAATAGCACTCGAGGATCCTGTGAAACCAATTTGGCTTCATCGTGGGTAAGATAATATTGGGTATTTCTACTAAATGGTCTTCTCAAAGCTAAATCTACTCTACGATTAGGGATATATAAATTACCACCCGGGCTTTCCATGTCATTATAGAAATCATCTAAATCTTGATGTTTAGCTAGTAGAATAGTGTATTTGTGTAAATTATTTGTTGTCATTGATTAATAAGGAAGTGGTGTACCATCACTATAAGATATTTTGGTAATAGTATATTCATAATCTCCATTAAACCTGAATGTAACACCATCATTTATAGTTAAAATAACCGGAGGAGTTGGGCCAGAAATCATACCTCCTTCGTCTATTTCTTGTTTTGCGTATAAATCTGTGCCAGGTGGAGTGGGTGGTTTATTGCCAAAAATATCAGGCGCAGGAGTTGTTGAAACAGAAGGAGGCGGGGGAGCACCAGTTCGATCAATCTCTAAACATGTAAAATCAAAATTAGCTCCAACACCTTTTAATCCACTGGCATCATAACTGCCATTTACAAAAACAAATTTATAATCGCCAGTTTCACCTAATTTCATTTGATATTGGCACTTGACCCAGCCAGTGGACCCTAGTCCAGTTATATTCAATATAACTATTTGCCGAGCACAATCGTTGATGTCTTGTAGGTATACTATAACATCATAGTCATCACCATTGAAACTTGCACGATACATAAAAGATATTATATTGCCAGGAGCTAAGTATTCATAAGAGTTAGTTACTATGTAGGGTCCTCGAATTATGCCATAGCCTGCTGCTGAGGTTCCACTCAGCTGCAAACTTATAAATCTTTGGGCTGGATCTCCTGGTACAACAACTTCCTGTCCAAGAGTGGCCAACATAGTAGAATTAAAGATAGCCGGAGTATCGCCAAGTGCGTCCCCAGTATCAGGGGGATTAGCCCCAATTGGAGTGATATCGGCCGGAGTCGGACAATTTAGAATGGTACTCTGTCCATTCATTCGTACATTCATCTTATAGATTGTCCAACCAGCAATAGAGTCTGTCGTAGTATCAATTGCTGTTATTGATCCAGATTGAAAACAGTAATTCTTTGGATCAACTAATGTAGATGGAGTTGGTGTTGGAGTCGGAGTAGGGGTAGGAGTAGGAGTAGGTGTCGGACTAGGAGTTGGGCTAGGCGGTGGACTCGGTGCAGGTTCTAATGTTTTATAAGTTTGTGTTCGCGAATTAGAATTTGTAACAACATTTCCGGTTAATAGCCTATCAGTAAAATCATAACTTTTTATTTTCGATGATGAGTCTAATAGGTCATTATAAGTTACAATTTTTGAGTTTGCAACAATGCCGCCACCGCTGTTGATTAACCTAATAACGAATCTTTTGACCATATTCGATATTTACACATGATTAATTATGATTATTAATAACTTTGTGTATGAATATGAACTGGATTTGTTCCAGCAAAACCCGACTCAACCATGGTAAATGTGTACTGGTAGGGTGTTCCTGTATGTGTGATTGGCGATGTGCAACTAAATGACACTAATTGAGTTTGTCCAGGTGACAGTGTAAACGACGTGAGCGATAGCACAATAATTGACCCTGAAGGTTTCACAGTAGTAACCGTGATTAATTTAGTGCCAGTCCCATTATTTGTCACAATAAAAGAACCGGTAGTAGTTTGTTGCCCTAGACCTAATGTAATTGATCTTTGTGAAGTCGTTGGTGTCACCGATACTTGGCTACTTGGTCCCGGAGTCGGGGTAGGCGTAGGCGTAGGAGTGGGCGTAGGTATTGATATCGCATTAACTATTTCATATATTAAATTTTCAGCCGCCGAAAGCGATGTTACTGCAAAATTTATACTAGTTCCTATAGTTGCCGAACTAACATTACCTATAATAGAATACCCGGTATAACAACCAAATTCAGTTGCTATATCGCTAAACGCAATCGCATTAGGGTATACAGGTAATGTCACAAATTATCCTAATTTTAGTGTTTGTAAATCTTCAATTTGAGTTTTGAGATCCTTAATGGCTTCTATAAGTAAAGGCACCAATTGTGTATAATCTACACCCAAGAACCCTGTATCTTTAGTCCTAACTGCTTCAGGCAAAACATCTTGCACCTGTTGCGCTATTACACCAACAGCAGGTTGATTTAGTTCTTTACCAGTATTGTTTAACCAGCTAAATCGAATCCCATCAAGTTGACAAACTTTGTCTAATGCACCTGTAATTTTTTGTATGTCGGTTTTTAAAGTAATATCACTAGTATTGAAAGCAATAATATCACCTACGGTAGACAAATCACCATTATGATCAATCATAACTTTCCTTGAATGACTAGTTTGTCCATTGTTTGTTGTCCAAAATTCTATTCGAGAACCGTGCGCGGTAGATGTCCAATTCTGGTTGGCACGAATTAGGAATGCGCCTACATTATCACTATATACAGTGCCATCATATCCTCTACCATTTACAAATGTAATAAAATCATCAATACCTAGTGCAACTTTAGAAGCACTGGTTCCTCTAGCAGATCTAGCTAACAATCCTCCACCGGACGCAAACGTTCCAGCAGCACCACTGTAATGATCAATATTTATAGCTGCGCTGCCGCCGCCGTCGGGACCATGAATCTGTACTACATGCCCGCTGCCAAGTGGACTAGATTGTAATCCCGTTCTAGTTAATGCCCCACCGTTTATGTCTAATTTAACTATTCCTGGGTCATTTTTGTTGATTGCTACATTACCAGTACTGGGTTGTATTGATATGCTTTTGTTTCTAGCGATTTTAAAATTTTCACCACCAGTCTCACTGGCTATAAACATGGGAAAATGAACATTAGTTGAAGTAATATCTAACTGAATACCTGTCCCAACACTACCAAAAGTACTGCCATTATAAACTTTAACAACTTTATTGGCGCTGTCGTACCAAAGCTGCCCTTCGATTGGAGCGTCAGGCTGTGTGGTACTACTGAAATTTTCTAATAGATGTACAAAATTTTCATTTATGAATTCGCCGTAACCAGGATAGTTTTTGCCCAGTAGAGTCAAACTCACACTGTTTACATCCACTGTACCATCTTCAACAACAACTAGTAAGTCGCCGTTTGTTTTGTTTACATTATAAGGCATGGAACTCTGACTCCAAATTATTTAATATTTATTTTATGATTACGGGGTTATATTGGTCAATGTCTGGACTCTTATAGTGTAATCAATTTGAATAAGTCTGTTTAAACTTTTTTGTATAGGATGAAAAATAACATGAGTAAGCAAACGACCTGTCCCCGGGCCTGCAGAACTCCAAGACTTAATACCAATTTCATCAAAAACAAATGGTGATTGTACTTGTGTAATGTTATCAAATGCATATTGACCAGCTGGGTCACCATAATCTAATAAACAGGTTATTAATAAGTCCGAATATACTGTACCAGCCACATGCCTTACAGTCATGTTATTTCTTAAAGGGTCAGTATTTGATTCGTCATATTCATCCACACTCTTAAAAAAGGTAGGATTATAAAGATCTGAACTTTGAGACCCTACATTAGGTGGCAAATAACTTACTACCCCACTGTTATCAATGCTGGTTCCGCCATTACCAAAGTGCATTTCGGCTACATAATTTGTTTTTTTGTTGCCTAGACTATAAGCCAATGCCTCACTGATATTTTCAAAATGAATGGCATTTTGTTTTTCTACAAAAACCTCATGAGATTTAGGGTCATGAATTCGTAAAAATCCATTTATTTTAAATAATGATTCACTTTTCATATTAGGCGCGACCTTGCAGAATAATTTCACCCGACTCGGGATCTGATATTTTAAAAAAGCCTTGTACTACGATACCAGTGTTCTCATCAGGTTCGTCGTTACAGGGTGTTTCCTCAACTTCTAATTGTTTATCGGTATTTGAATTCATTTGTATATTTATGTTTAGAAGTTGTGTGGTCCTGGATAAGAACTACATGCAGTACCAGATCTAGCTGGTACACTAACATCTTCAACTCTTGAACCAGTTTGATGAATAGCAGCAATACCAGTTCCGCCAAAACCACGACGAATTTGCCCGAGTACATTACCAACCTTGGTATAATAGCTGATTCTTTCACCATTTAATTCAATAATTCCGGGAATTACTGATAATGGATTAGGTACACTAAGTTTTGATCCATCTGCCACAGTTATTGTAGTATCAGTAATCAAAACCGGAGCAGCAAGAGTTGTAACTGTAGTGGGATCAAACTCAGTGCAAAATACATTTTTGTTCATGTCAATGAACACTCTGAATCCTTGATCTGTACTGTTACTGGTTACCGTTTTGATACTAACAGCATCAAATGTAATACCGGGTATTAATTCTTCCGGTGCATGGCTTTGTTGCACATCGATAAATTGCCCGCCTACTAATGAAATATTACCAGCAGAAGTTCCCACATTACTACCAAATGTGTCACCAATTAAGGTTGTGTCTAATGGAATGCTGCCGGTTACACTGTTATAAGTGGTCCAGGAGTCTCTTACTCCAGTTATTAGTCTATCCAATGCTTTAGGAATATTTCCATTGTCAACTGTGGGCACATAGAACGCTGCAATTCTGTCATTGGCGTTATCAAAAAATGCGTGTTGATACTGGTTACTGGTTGCTGGTTGGTTAATACCAACCGGTCTCACGAAAGCAAAATTAAATGTTTCGCTAGCCGGCATGTTAGCTTTAACCACATACCCTCGACCACGATAACTTAAGTAAGTATTAATTGGATAGCCAGTCCCTGGCGCCCAATCAACTACTTTAGTAGTATATTGGACTCGATCTAGACGAATAACAGTTTTAATTTTTCTAGTGGTTTTGTTGGTCAACCTAGGAACCGCTATTGCTCGTTTGACTTCTATAGTGTTTTCTAATATAGTCAAGAACTTTGAAGTTGATACCCATCGTCTACCATTGTATTTCCAACTTCTATTAGCATAGTTATAAACTTGATCTAGTGTTGGTGAAGCCGGGAAAGCAAACGCTGTTGCCAATGCTGATACTCTAGGCGACAAGTTTATAGGAATCACTCGACCACGCTTGATCTTAAATTCGATCATGGCCCAAGCATTGGTACTTGATGCGGTTGATCCATTGTACAGCTCAATGCCTTGACCGGGGCCGATACCGGGAACTCCTATTAGTATATAGGCCCCGCCAGTTAATATGCCATTAGTATATATAATTTCACTAGCACCAGATCTAGTCATTGCTCTTTCAAGACCGTTGTTTAATCTACTACTACCAATGTTACCAACTGCATAAACAACTACTAAATTATCCCTGGTGGTTTGTCCTAAATCATATGCTAATTGGTAACTGGCTGAACTTACTGAATTAATAGCATAAAATTGGGTAAAAACAATACGACCATCAACTCGTCTAATCCTATGCATGACCATACCAGCTGAAGTCTGAGTGTATATATTACTTGAGTTCTTTACATCGTATAAACCAGATACTACAGGATTAGTGTTAGCCGATCCACGACTTACAATACGATAATGATAGTAATCATTATCTGTAACATCAGTTCCGCCATTTCCTTCAATCTGTACAATAGGTGTCTGCGTATAATTTGAACCAGTTGAAGTCATGTAAATCTTTTGCAATGATCCTGTAGTAGTGCTTGCACTGGATATAGCACGAGCGTTGCTGCCAGTCTCAGTGTCAGTTCTAATAATAACCACATCAGGAGCACTGACTTCTACACCGTCTTGACTAAAATACCCATATCCAGTACTGGCCAGTTCAATTGATCCAATGGTATATTTGTGATTATCCCGCCAATTTTGATACTGCGGCCCATTTAATATAACAGAATCAACACTAGGCGTATCGCCATTTGGAACAAGATATTTTCGAGTAACCGAATCGTAATAAGCAGGAACATCAAAATCAGTTAGCCCGATTCGTGCAACATCGGTGCTAGTATAACCTAGACGATACTCTCTTATCTTGGTACGATATGGTTTTACTTCATTAATATATTGCTGAAAACTTGACTGTCGATCACGAACGAAGCTGGGTGTTTGGTTTAATTCGCTTACACTATGTAGTACACTAATAAAGCTAGTTTTAAAGAACCAGTCGATGTATTTCTGTTCGCTTAAAATATAATCGATTAAATAGAACATCATAGCATCGTATAGATGATCTAAATCTTCGATAAACACATCCTCTTTTAACCCTTTTAGAATATACCGCATCTCTATAGCTGGCTCAAAGTCAAACACTTCAGTGTCAATTGCAGTACTGTCAAATCCAAATATTTTATAAAAATCAAAACTTATCTCAACTGTGCCTCGTTCAAGTCCGACTCGTTGATTTCGTAGTTGTCCATTGACCTCATGATATTGAAAAAGCTCGGCCTGTCCAGGTACCGTAACTGTGCCATTACCAATTCTAGGATATGTTACCACAGAATTTTTTACTTTTACTACATCTCCATCTTTAAGATCAAGTTGGTAAGTGTCGCTAATTTTATCTACGATATAAGTTGGTACGGTTTGATCACTAAATCCCGGCTCATACCAGTTTACAAACTTCCAAAGTTTAGTTACATCATATGCCTGTTTTTTAACAAACCGAGTAGTATAGTCAGTGGCAGACGATCGTGTTCTTGCGTAAATGGACCAATAATTACCTAGAGTTTCATCAGCCAATACCAAAATTCTTCTTGTAGCACCTACAATAATAACAAGACTGGCTATATCAGCAAAAGTAGCCACCGAAACATCGTATTCAGCGGCATCGGGAAGTTCTTGTTTTGCATAGAAATTATCACTTACGGAATTGTTTTTATCAAAAATTCTAAATGCCAGTGGCCGGTCAGCAAATATAGAATTAACCCATTTTACAAGATTCTCTCTAGCTTTCTTGACATTTTTTATCACGGTCTGTCTTGGTCTGATATCAAGACCAAAACGATTTATTCCTTTTAACAAAGGATCTGGCACTTTTGCGCCGGCTAAATCGCGACCAACTAGACTGTCAATGATCTTGTTTTCAATCCTGACCGGAATAGTAATATTGGGATTTCCTTCTTGAATTAGTTGGAAATCGCTATGTATAATATTTTGATTGATCTTGCGCTTTGATGACAAATATAAAATGCTGTCATTAGCTTTGATAAAATCACCAATATTATACACAGAAACACTATTGTTTTTTAACGCAGCAATATAAGGAATTCCTTGTTTTACTGGATTAGTGATAATGTCTTCAAGAGCTAATGTACTATGACGCTTATTTGGATTAGTTCTTTGCTCTTTGGCTCGAACCCAATAGAAATATTTGGTAATAAACCCGTTTGTTGCAGGATCAATAAAGGTTGCTTCGCTATAGGCACTATCATCTTCATATAACGGAATACCATCTTGCAAGTTTGATCTATAGAGACTTGGCAAGAAATTGCTTTCAATCCATTCATAAACTTCAACAGTTGACCCAGGAAATAACTCAGCCCAATGACTTGTTCTGTAATCTAGGCTAGATTGCTCATAATGAATGTATCTACAAGAATCCATATTCCACCAATAAACGCCAACTTGGTTTTTGCCCCAAAAATAATCTTCATCAATTGGCAAGTCAAAGGTAGTAGATCCGGTTCTATATTTGGCCGGGTCAACACTAGTTGTATAATCAAGATCTTGTTGTGCAGTTCCTAACAGACGACCTTTAGCAGGATCAAGTATATCTAAGCGTGTTAAAAATCTATGATCCTTTTCACTATAAAGATATAAATTGTTTACACTTTCCAGGTCCACTGTTGGTTCTTGTAATCTGGCTGCTTGCCATGAATAAGTAGGATTTAACTTCGGAACTATCACATTACTATAGACTGCTAAATTGCCAGACATCGTAATAACTCTAGGCCCCTCAGAAACCGAAACCGGAACTATTCTATAATATAGAACTTCATTGGGCTCAACCGACGAGATACATAAAGAAATTGTATCGCTTTTATTGAAGAAAGTTTCTCCACGGTCCCTAAAAATCGGGCATTGGGCTAAATCTGTTGTAGTAGCGTCAAACTGTTTGTCTCGAGTAAGATGTCTACCATATCCCGGGTAATCTGTGTCTATGGCAGTAAAGAAATTGATCAGTAATGGAGAAGAACTAATAGTAAAAGAATTGTCTAGGGCTTGATTGCACCAGTAAGCAAGGCCGAGTGTGTCGGCTGTTCGAAACAGACCGTACCTTTCGAATGACTTCGATCCACTCGAATACGAGAATTTTCGATTGCTGTTGTATAATGGCAAAAGTTCTGTGGCCTTGGCTTTGAAATTTGCCACTGTTTTACCATAATATGTGGCATATTTCTTAGCAAATTCGTCTACTGTATAGCATTCAGTGGCCTGGCAATCACGACTCACAATACTGTACACATTACTGTAAGTAAGCTCAGACTCTACCACTAGTTCATATTTGATATCCGTAATTTCGGGTCTAAATACTGCCCATTCTTCACAAGAACTATTATTACGATCTACATATAATAAATCTCTACCTAGATCGCCCTGGGTTGAGTTTAAAGTTGTGTCTTTAGTTATGCCACCGGGTACATGATCAGTAACTGGTTCAATTGAATAAACCAATGGTTCATTCACATTTACACTGGTAAACACAAACTTTATAGAATCGGCCCCTGTTACTGTTGATAATACCTCAACATTACTAAGTCCTCTATATCTAAATAAACTACAACCAGCAATATCACGAGTATACGAATCAAATTCTTTTTCGTTGGTTAGATCACGATCGTAATCTTGATAGCTTGCAACTGCGGTAAAAAATGCATTTAAGAAATTAACATTATTGATGTCTCGATTAAGTGTTATGCACTCATCAACCCAATAGGCAAGCCCGTCAGGATCAACGGTTCTATACAATCCGTATCGTATAGTAGATTCACCATCTATTACTACATTGAAGGGACGATTTGACAAGTAAACCGGTAAAATGTTATAGGCTTTTGCCTCAAATTCTGTTACCGACTGATTATATAATGGTGCCCACTTAACTGCGAAATCGTAAACTGTCCAGCAACCATTGGCATCTTCTATACCTTGTATGCTATAGAAGAAACGATCTAACCATGCTCGCTTGGGTTTATAATTTTGTAAATCTTGGTAACTGTTAAATCTTAACCTGGTGAAATCAAATAACTCACCTGTGCGGTCTTCTATTATATTGTTTAGTAAATATGGGTTAGTTAATGTATCACCAGTTACAGTAAAAGTATACTTATCGGCTCTAAAAACTTGATAAAAGCCGTCTAATACAGTATCAAAATTTCTTATAGCCACTAAATCATTCGCAACCAAGTTATGTGCTTTGGTTGTAGTTAATGTAAACCTCGAATCATTATCTAATTCGGCCTTGATAACTTGATTATCTCCTTGTAGGTAAGTACTAAAAACTTGCCAATCACGATCAAAATCTTTAGCTACCCACAACTTATAACCAGTGTACAAATCATCAATAATGTTTAAATCACGGTATTTAGATATATCAAAGTATCTTGAGTCAACTTCATCAACTAAAGCATATCCGCCAGTTTGCAAATCATCTTCATATCTTGGTTTCGAACTCTTGGTACTATCTATTAGAACTTGGCGTACTGTTGGTACAATAACCTCATTTACTAATTTTGTATAACCGGCTTGAATAGGATGCACACCATCAATGTCAATAAATAATTTCCAATTCTTAATTCTTCTAGAATCGGCTACATAATCTCCATATTTGGCTGCTACACTTTTCATAACTTCAACATAGCCAATCAATGGTGTTTCCAACAAAGGTTCCCATGTAGCTACTGTAGAGTTAACTTCGGTAGGCGTTACCCATACTATTTTCTTTTCGTTGCCTAGCCTGGTTCTTAATAATTCTAAATTATATCGATAAACTGAAAGTGGAACATTATTTCTAGCGTCATTATGACCATGGTTAATTAGCACAATATCAGCTTCAATATCATCTGGCCATACGCCATTGACTCCATCATTACCAGAAACCAATTGTGCAGTATCCGAGCCAGTTACTGATCTAGTTGTAATGGCTACATCAAACTCATTGCTCAATGCCAGATACATCAGATAATCAGGTGGTAGTGCCACACGACCGTCAGACTTATTATATCTACAAGCAAGAACTTGTTCTAATCCAGTCACGCTGTTGGGTTGGTCATCCTCTAATACTTCGTCGACTCGATAAATTAAATTTTCAGCTGGGTTAGGAGAGGTAATTGTGAAATTAAGATTATGAGATGATGGCGACCGTGCCTTAGGCAGTTCAGTAAATGAAAGTGGTTCAATACTTATAACGAGAGATTCAGTTGGAAAGATTGAATTAACTTGTATCTCAAGCACATCACCGATATTAGCAGTGGTAGCAGAAATACCACTCATTTGGAATATTACATCAATAGAATAGAAACTGAATTCTGTAATTCCGCCTTGAAGTTGAATACCATATGTGTAAATATTATTTGCAATTTTTCCGCAAAGTATACCATCACCAAAGATTTCAATTTTCCAGTTTCGAGAATTGCAAAGAGGTCTATTTAAAAATACCTGTGGTTTATAATCTAAAGTTCTTGAGTAAAGATCGTAGCCGTATAGACTAGTAAATAGCTTATGCGTTGATTTTTGGTTGTTGTCTAAGAACTCAATGTTGATTGGATTTTTATTATATACTGATTCACTTATTTTTACTGATATCTCAGGATTAGCATCAATAGCTCCATACTCACCTAATCTGGCGCCCCATTCTTCATAGATGGTGATATCATTGGCCATGCCATCAAATTCGCCTCGACTAAGAGCTGTGATAGCGTTTTGAGTACCTTTATCTTTAATATATCCTTGATAAAATTTACTCTGTGCAACTTGATCAATTCCAAGATCTTCCAGATAAGATCTGTTTCTATATCCTATTAGTGCATTACTAAATTTGGCAAAAGTTTCATTTAATGGTTGATTGTCAATGTCATATACATTTTCTAGTATGCCGGCATTATGAGCTAAGTTTGGCACTAATCCAGCATTGATTGGTCTGTCAAGTAATGACCAATATTGAAAATCAAAAATAGTTGCAGCGACTACAGGTTGTAAAGCTGTATAATTTTTATTCTTATAACTAACTATTTGGCCTTTTCTGTAGTCAACACCAGCTTGCCAAATTTGAATATCACCATTGTTATAAACGAACCCCGGTGGAGTTAACTCTCCATCCCAATTTTGAGTTTTTCCACCTATAAGTTTTAATCTATACTGACGATTTCCAACCTCTGACTTATAAATAACATCATTAAAAACTGTTACATTATCTAAAATTAATACATGTTCATATTGAACTAAATTAAGATCAGCAAATGCTATTGTCTGCCCGCTTAGGGTAGAAATTGTTGACCTTCCATTATCTCTTAGCATGGTAATTTCAGTATTTTTCAATGCGTTGAAATTTACCCCGGCTAACCTAGAATCACTATATCTTGTATTAATACTGTCAACCACACTGTCATTGCTATTAACTGCTAAGACATCCATGACCGGGCTTAATACTAAAATATTATTTTCAGGCCAACCTTGAAGATTCCATGTTAGAAATTCTTTGGCTGCTAATACCCAATCTCGTTTAATGCCTAAAATTGGGTCAAATTGATCAAACTCAAATCCTTGGCTTAATAAAAACCTTTCGTAGCTAACTAAAAAGTCTACTACTTGTTGGACACGGTTAAATTCAAATCCATAAGGAACAGATAACTTTTCACGACGGTAAGATTTATAAATAATAGCTCGTTGACTGAGTACTTCTATAGTATAATACTCTCCGGAAGCATCACTAGGAATAATATTGAAAAAAGGATATCTTTGATCATATCCCGATACTGTCCAACCTTGGTTGGTTTTTTGTACTATAACTGCGCTGTATACAATCTTGGCCACAGGAACACTACGATTTAAATGTACTAGATAATTTTCATCTGGGATAATAACAGAGTTGTTGAGGCTACCAGGAGTAAATTGTTCAGCTAAAACCGTCAGGTACTGCTTGTCAGAAAAACCTGCCATCTTGTATGATAAGTTCACTGAGGCATTACCTAACATCGAACTGGCAATTTTATCTGGCTCAAGTCCTTGACTGACCAAATACCCGTGAGCCCAATTTAGGTATCCGCTGGCTCTATAAATTTCTGTTCCAGATTTTTGTCCATTCAAAATAATAGTGCTAAGTGAGCCGCGTTTTCTAATAGACATGTCTACAACTTGATCAGTCAATACTGGATCAAGTTGATACCTACTAACATCATAACAGGCGCCAAAATACCTAGCTGGCTTTAATAATGCCATAGCTCTTTGTACAGCGAACGGATATTCGCTGCTTCTACGCCATGCCGATTCAACTGGGCCATAATCACCTATTGACCAACTTCGACTAAATGTTTCACTGTTAAAATTTTGAACCAAAACTGCCAATGGGCTTATGAGATTACCTGAGTTATCAACTGGTACATAATTGGCAAAATTTGGACGAGCATACTTAATATCAATTTCGGCTTGAACAGGGTCAGATACTACACCATTGGTTACAGCAAGAATTAATGCTGCTCTAAGAGTGGGATTAGTCCAACTGTAATTAGCGGTCCACCAACTTGGCATTTCAGTATGACCCAACATTTCCCATGGATGCGTGTGAGGACGATCTGTGTCAAAAAAGTAACGATAAATTCCTCGCCAACCGCCCGGTAGTTTTTCCGATTCAGGGCCAATTGCTCGACTGTAATTATAACTAAACTGATCATTGGCTTGAAAATATTGATTAGTTGTATAATTTACTTGACTAGACCCTACCCATTTTAAGAAATCTTTGCTAATGACTTGGTTGAACTCGGATAACGAATACTCAGTATTACGGAAAAAACCAGGTTGATGTTTCGCTATGTCAAATTTGGTTTGATCATAGTTGACCTTAATATTGTTGTAAATTCTTCTTTCTAATTCTAGTATTATGTCATCTCTGAAATCATTGAATGCTGGCATGAGACTACCGTCATGCCCTTGTATCACATCAATTGCTGTACGATAAGTATTATCTAGAAATTTGCCGGGCAAAAACTTAGGATACAAACCAAGTTTTGTAGGTGTTTCTGGCACAAATGATCCATCAGTATCACTGTATTCTCTTATGGTAATGATGTCACTTATAAATTGTACACCAGACTTTATCCTAATGTTAGGAAAACTATCAATTACATAGTCTTGATCTTTTATTAATAGACTGTTATTTTTATAAATTAGTACAGCCGCGCTTGCTGCTTTCTTGGTAATATTACTGTAAATTGATGAACTTAATGCATATAAATTAGCCGATACATTAGTAACCTTTTTACTTTTTTCTACATATCGGTTACCGGTGGGCACCATGTCGCTGTAATACCAAGGAAAATTGTCAGTTTTAACTTGGTTCATTCGTGCTAACACACGGTCAACTGATTCTGCAGGATTGCCAATGACTAAATCATCAAATGAATCAATGGTTTCTATAAACTTGTTTTTAAACCTTGTATACTCTCGTCTAGCAAAATCAATGCTGTCTATAACATTTAACTGATCCGATAACAGAAAGGCCATACTATTAACTACTGGAGCACTGTGCTGCAATAGTGTACCTGCCACCCTGCTATAGTTTATGTCTCTGAGATTATTATTGGCTAATATGTCCCCGAATAATCCATTGAGATTTTCACCGATGCGTTTTAGATGGTTTCTAAATTGTCCTAGGCTAATTTCTCCAATATCGGCATTACCGGAATTATATTCAAGATTAACCGGTATTTGATAAAATCCAAAATTTGATACTCGATCGCTGTAAAAAACAATGTCAACTCTGTCACCTTTTGTTAGCAAATCAGGATTGATTTGAATAGCTATTCGTTCACCAATATTTTGAATAGTATAAATCCCTGATGTCACTAAACTATTTTTGATAACTAATCGGTTGTTAATAAAAAGTTTTACCTTTGGATTTTCAGTAAACGATTGTCCGTTGGAATTTGGCATAACACCAATTTCAAAATAAGATGATAATCCATCATATATACCACTAACCAATTGATATTGATGTGTCGGTTCGATCACGCGATTCCAGACCGAGATCTTCTCATCAATTAAACTGTTATCAACTAATCGTTTAATAAACCCTGTATCAACTTTTAGGGTAATTTCACTTGTAGCAGCACTTAGACGATACTTAAAAGTATCAGCTGAATAATTATTAACAAAATCAATATCACCAATAAAATCGCCAATACCGCTATAACTAAGACTGAATCCTAATACTGAGTCTACTGCACCCGAACCACGACGATAAGAAAATAACTTAGTTCCAGCAAAAGTACTAAAAGTATATGCCTGGCTGAGACTAATACCATTGTCATTAACTATATCAAATAAGGGTTCTTGGTTCAGTGATCTTTTTCTTTGTGATAGAATCCATTGAGTTGACGCAGAATAATAAAAACTGTTACCTGAATTCACGCCACTTAAACACACTGCAATATCATTCACTAATGCAGTGCTATTTGTAGTTAAGTTTATTTTGGCGTGTTTAATATGAAAATTAGGCAAATTAGAAAAAACTGTGGTGAGATTCCTGTCTATTTCTAATTCTGAATCACCTTTGATTTTAACAACTCGTCCAACATAGACGCCACTTGATTCAAAAAGTTCATCACCAATTTCGAGCTCAGTTAAAAATCGGGTCCCAGTGCCTACTAAGAATTTATTTCTTACTCCACTTACTGTCCCTGTCAGGCTAGCATCAAATGTAGTACTTGTACTTTGATTTAAAAATCCAATATTATATACTCTTGGTCGAACTTGAGGATCATTATCACCAGCAAAAATTGCTGTGTCTCCACCTTGCAAATCTATATTATAGCTACGGATTGTTCTAAAAGTTTGTCCAACGAGAATTGAAATATTATCAAATGGTACATTTTGCCCGGCTACAGTAATCTGTCGATTGAGTTCAAAGAATTTATTAACTATAGCGAAAAACTTTTTACCATTGTTAAATAATTGTAAATTCGGTTTAAATTCAATAATAGGTCGCTTGGCGCAGAATTTCTGATCAATTACTATAGGCAAATTATTATAGGCAAATGATTGTTTTATTACATCTATATGAGTCCAACGATTTATTCTAGCCCATGCGTTCCTATCAATTGTGGCACGATTACAAACAATATAATCAGGTGTTAGAGACCCTGAATATGTTTCATCATATAAGTCTTGATCATATAGTACAAAATCAAAAGGCACACCTGCTTGTGGGGCCCTAACTTCTGGTGTCACTAAGGTAGCATAATCTATTAGACTAATAGCAGTGCCTACACCTTCAACTATAAAAGTACGATTACGATAGATACTAGGGTTTATTGTGTCATCAAATCTGATCTTTAACCCATTTGTAAAAACTATCCCTTGTGGACTTGTGTAGCCGGGTTGGCCGACTATGTCGGAATCAACATTGATAAAATTAAAAATATTATCAACGATTTTAATTTGCCCGGAAATATTTTGAGTATCATTCTGATAATATAAAGTTGTTGAGGCCGCAGTTAAGTTGGGAACAACTTCAAACAATCCCAACATATTAACTCTATAAACTCGTCCGCGAATTAATTGACTTTTATTAATTTCAAATCTTGTGCCAATTGGTATAGACCTAACAAACTCTAAACGCATTCTTACTATAGGAGCTTCAGTTGGGTCACTATTCAATCGTATACGCCAAATACCACGACGACGATTAGTTGGTACAACTGCACCTGTTCTGTCAGTCCAGTCGCCATTGGCCGTACTGGTTTGTGTGAATACTACATATACATCATTTGGATAAAATGTTTCTCCACTAAATGAATTAATAGTTCCGCCAGATGTTCGATATATACCGTTATCAATATCAGTAAATCTTTCAGTCAGCGCATAGTCAACATAGCCTATAAATGGGGACTGATATAGATTATTTTGTTCATTTCCTTGCGGCACTGTAAAAGTAATCGTTGAAGTACCGTTGTTAGTAACTCCATATACATCTCTAGTACTAGAACCTGGTGCGTAATCTTTAAGACCATCTTGCCCTGGTTCACTTTGTATCCATAAATTGCCGCTTCCAGCACCCACATTAAATGTATAGGTTTCACCGCGCTTGACAACTATAGTTGGATTTTGGATAGCACCGGTCTGGTTAGTTATTAAACTACCAGACGAATAACTCAAAGCATAAGTGTTTGAAGTTGCCAAAGTTTGACTACTAATGACAACCTGCTCAGGGCCAGTAGGCAACCAGTAGTACTGACTATAATTAACAAACTTGTCAAGGTCAATCTGTGGATCAAATGTGTAAAAATCTGATTCAAATAACCTATCATGGTTATCTGTCTGACCGCCGTAATAGTCTATCTTGTTGATAAGATCAACATAATTCCCATAAGCAGTTACCTGGTTACTAGTATTACGAACCACAAAACTAGGCTCAAGTTGATAATTTTGTCGATCAAGATCAGTTTCGACCACATAGTTAGTATCAGGTTTAAATGTCGGACTAAATTGTCTCCCTACATAACCATTGATTCTTTTAATCTCTGGTTCATTGACTAATTGATCAACTGTACTACCTAGAAATTTTCTATTAGTATCTGTACGAAAAATCGTTGGTAAGAAATTTAAAGTTTTTCTTTTTAGGGCCATTTTAGATCACTTATAAACTAACACTTTGGTTTGCCAATGCTAATGCTTGGTTAAGTTGCCCAGCAGTTATAGCACTGATAACTTCTACATCATTAACTGTGGCTGCACTAATTAATAACTCATATGGCTCAGCATTAATTTGATAAAAACTACCAAAGGATAATGAAGTGTCTTTAGGCACAATTATTACACTGGCAATGTTTGGACTAAGTTCTTTATGCAGATAAGCCGATAATTCACTAAAATAAAAAGTCTCACCAAAATCCCAATTTTCTGAAGCAAAAAATTCATTAATAGCAGCTATTACTGAAGTTTTAATATCAGCATCAGATATATTTAATGATGAATTTTTAACTACTTTAAATGTAGCTTGTAGAGCAGTTTCTGCTTTAGACCCAAATAGTGGTTTAAATACTGCACTTTGAAAAATAATTGTATCACTGATAGTTTTAAAATTTTCTAAATCATTAAACGCTACTTGTAATTCTGTGTTCGTAGGAGCTTCGGGCTCACTTAATTTATAAGTTATATCAGAAACCCATTGGCGATATGCAGTGTCATAATCATTTGTAAGAATATATAAATCAACAATATTACTAATATTTGGATCGATTCTATTAGTATTAGGACTATTATGTCGATATTGGAAATATAAATTTTGACGACCGATATGTGATCTATATTTTGGCATGTTTGGTGTTAATGAATTTAATTCGGTTCCCAAAACTTTATTGCCAAATTGGTTCAATTGAACACGATAAAATCCTTCATTGTCTTGCACATAAATCAACTGTCCTAGGTTTAAATTACGCAATACTTCGGTAGGTAGATCTGAAAGTGATTTAAAATTACTGGCAATTTTACTACTTGGAATTAATTGCCACACCCCATATTCTTCGTACCCCGACACCAATTCAAAAAATACTAGGTTATCATTTATTTCAATACCGTTCTTAAAACTAGTAGCAGCAGCAGAGTTTGCAATCAATATCTTAATATTGTCTAAGCTATTGCCTGCTACCGAAACTGATGTGTAATTGTCAAGTTCGGCTTGATTAGGGTATCTGCCCATATACACACGAAAATATCTGTTTATTTGTTGTGCATTGTATGCTGCGATCGGATGTTGAACTGTTGATGTTAACGGTGTCCCTAATACCACACGCTCAAATAAATCTGGATAATCGGGCACACTGTCATCGTTGGTATCAGCATAGGTTAGATATATGCTTTTATTTTCAATATAACCATCATTTCGTACTATGGGCTTATCTACATACCAAGTATAGTCTCTGCCCAATGCCTGGTTTGCTCTAGGATCACGATTTACCCCTAGAATTTTAACACTATCTCTTATGACACTGTTAGTTTCATTATCATAAATTTGCAAAGACTCGTCATAGAAAAAATTGGTATCATGCGGGCTGTGTATTACATAACGAAGGCCTTTGTAAAATACATTATACATACTTGCTGTATTGCTGTATTCAAATTTTACCCACCAAGATGATACTGAACTTAACCCTGAACTTGGCACTAGTTGCCATGATTGTGTAGTAGTGCTATAGATTAACCCAAAATTTGAAAATGACTCAACTTGCTCAATCATGGATTCAACAATACTATTACTAACACTATTATTAAAAACTGGTATAACTGATTCTATTATAGTACCACTAGGTATATTCAAGTTCAAAGTAACCGGACCCACACCGTTGCTAAAATTACCTTGCCCGTCATTGGTTCCGTTACCTATTACCTTAGTGATTGCTGTATAAATTACCGTGGTGTCAGTGTCTTTTACCGGCATACCTCGTACTAAATTTAACATACTATTAAAATAGTATCCCGGTGGCGCTACACATCTTAACATAGCCCCAGGCCTCATATATCTAGCACGATTTCCTGAAGAAACTGCAATAGCAGCAGGCGCACGATTGTAACTAAAATAACCAGTTGTGCTACCGTCCTCGACTGTGGATAGATTCCATTTTAATCCAGTTCGTACTTTGCCTGTGCCCCAACTTTCTACAATAATAAATCCAGACATAGTGCCATGGACTTGACAAATATAATAATAAGTGCCGGGCTCAACACCAGTGGTATCCCAAGTGATAGTACCATCATCGACACCATTACCACTTACAATACCCGTGTTTACTGCGAAATTAGTTCCTGTAACTCGACTTGTTTTAATCCATAATGGATGCCCGGTTGCGTTGACATTGAACTTTAGAACATCACCGACTTTAATTATAATACTAATATTACCCCCAACTTGACTACCACTGAACATATAGGTTGATGAACCTATATTAACAACAGAGAATTCTCTAGTAACTTTTTGTGCATTTTTTGCCACAAAAGTTTCATAGAGTTGCCCTACTTCAGCACCAAGTTGAACAAAATCTGTGTCACCTACATCTACAATAGTATAGGTTTCACCATTATACAATTCGTTGGCAGCCAGTTCAATATTCATTGGTGTTTCTTCTAATGCATTAGCATAAAAATAATGCATCATGTCGCGACCGGCAACTATGTCGGGTAGAACTTGATTTCTAATTACTCTTCGAATATCTATTGTGCTGTTAAAACTAAAGGATAATACTTCCGTATATCTGTCAGCATATAAAACCCCATCTTCTCCAAATGTATTTGTACTCGAGTACTTTCCTGTAGTATCTAATACATCAAGATAACGGCTTAAACCTGAACTTGATCTATTAATAGCTTTGACCTTTTTGATATTACTAAAACTGGTATATGGTAATATGTTATAGTCCTCACCAGTGACCATTCTATTTTGTGTATAATATTGCTGGGGAGCCTTTTGTCTAATGTCTTCTATGCTTTCTCTGGTGCTGGCATTTGCCACTGTGTATTGTAGACTAGCGCGGAATGATATAGTTTCAATTCTATTATATTTGCTAAGATATTCTATGCTTATAGCTACTCCGCGCATTTCGTCTGGTGTAATTCTATAACCTAATCCGTTAGATGTTCTGTAGTAAGCCCTAAAATTTCCTTGTGGTACATTAGCAAATGACCCGTCACCAAATACAAGACTGACTTGGTCATTTATCCTGCTGTTTACTTGAAATAAATCACGTTCAAGACTGGTATTGTAAACTACATTTACGCCCGAAGTTGATAAAACTTTTTTCCATTCTTTTTGTGTTAACCCATCACTGTCTAATTCATATAACCAGATATCATTATTGTTAATGTTGTTGGTGTCAATGTTGACTACTCGGTTTGGCACCATTTCATCAATTGAAAAATCAAACCTGTTTAAATCGCCTTGTTTGAAAAATACAAAAAACCCTGTATTGTTGCTAGCGTTACCGCCTCCATCATTTCTATATAATATTTTAAATGTTTTCTTTATGTCTGGTGAGGGTTCATAGATATAGCTTTGACCTGCACTGGTGGCACTAACTGCTTCGAAGGTCATGTCTTGCCCTTCTACTACAGCACTGAATTTATAAACTGGTACAATATTTGGCGTTACATTAATTGCATATTCATCATTCCTCACACCACCTATGTTTTGGGAATTGCCGGGTTTACCAAACATTTGGCCCGAAATAAAGGCAGCATTAATGATAGTAGTAAATTGTTCTAACCAATTTTCATTTGTAATATCATTCCAATTCACTGTGGTATTACTAAGATCAATACCATCACTATCATAGACTACTTCAGTTGTTCTTACACTATCAATTTTTAAATAACCTGTGGCACTATTTGTTCTTTTTGGGTTATAGCTGATCATTCGTGCCAGCTTGAGTATGCTGTCACGGCGCTCGGCTGTATCTATAAAATTTTCTCTAGCATTCAAATCGGTTCTAAATGCTAGACTTTGCCCTAAGAACGCAATTAAATCTATTAGGGCTATGAATTCTGAACTTTCTGTAAAATCGTTATAATCTTCTGCATAATTGATCTTGATATAATCAATCATGCTCTTACGCAAGGTTTCAAAATCATAGGCAGTAAAGTCAGCCTCACGAAAAGTCTGATAAATTTTCTTCCAATTTTCAGCTGATAATAATCCAGTTTGACGACTAACTATTGCCATTTTTATACCCAGTTCTAATATTTATTCATTGTATAATCTAGGTATTTAACTAGTGATCAATCGATCTAGCTCTCTATCAAATTTTAGAGTCATAGCAGTCAATTGATTGGTAATTGAATAACGCAGATTTACTTCAATCATAATACCGGTTGTAAATTCGGTCACAATAACTTCTTCAGCTATAATTCTAGGATCATAACTAACAATGCGTTTAATATCATCAGCGATGGCATCCCTAATAGCTTCGGTAAAGGGATCGTATAATACATCCCATACTATGGTACCAAAGTGCGGATTCATAAGTTTTTCACCTTTTTTAATATGAAAATGATTAAAAAGGTCTTGTTTGACTAGTTCAAAATCGGTTAAACGAAATTTTCTAGCTCGATTGTATGTACTGAATCCTAAATAAGTTGGCATATTAGTATTTACTCATGTTAACCTTGCCCAGTATCGCTCAATTTAGCTACTGCTGCTCGTCCTTTATTATAATAGTTACCACCAGTGGTTCCAAAGGCATCCTGACCTGCCCCGGTTTTCAACCACTTATTAGCACCACCCACACCTAATAAATGTGCAGCCATTACTTTTCCACCGACGGTGGCTGGATCATCATTAGGACTTATATAGCCGGTTTTAAGACCAGTTGCTATGTTCTTATTAGTATAGGATTCATATGCCTTTTCTTGTGCATTAGGGTTTAATAGGAAACTACCTTTATTGTTAGCACCATCCTTACCAGTCCAAGCATTAGGATCGTCAAGCACACGATTACCGCCTCCTAGTCCTCCATACTGCTCAAAAGCACTTCGATGAATATACCCGGCATCGGTTAGGGCAGCAGCTCCCATTTGATATTTGCCCACAAAACCGTATTGATTTTCTGCTTGATATTTGCCGCCACTTTCACTCAATGCAGTTTGTACCGCTAGTGCTTTGGCTTGATCTGGACTGAGCAGACCACCTCCTAGGCCATTGGGGAAGTTGGGAGCGTTTGAATCTTTCATCATGCTCTCAGTTGCTATCCCTCGTGTAGGAGTTTGAGACGCTTGATTTTGTCCTGGCGATGATGTACCTGCTGATCCAGATGTAGTTGGACTGGCTGAATCACCGGGAGGGTTGCCTGATGCAATATCTTTATTTTGAGTAGATTGAGATTCCGGAGGGGCATTTGATGCCGAACTATCAGATCCGGTTTTACGCTCCCATGGTTCATGAGTCGGCACTATTTTAGCAATACTTTTAATTTTATTTGGTTCAATAATCCATTGCCCACTGCCATCCTTTTTAGTTTCGGGGTGGTTTTTGACATTTATATCTTTAGGTTTAGTTATACTAGGACCACGCCCTGAATTTAAATTAATAGGCATAGCTGTTATGTTCAAAGGCCCGGTGGTAGTAAAACTACCGCTGCTCTTACCGTTTAAATCGAGGGTACCATCGCTACCAATAGCCACGGTTCCACCATAAATTTTAGTTTCTTTGTTGCTTCTAGTAACAAGGCTTTCTGTTTCGATATTGAAAGATTTTTTCACCTTGAGATTAAAGTTACCGTCAACTTGCATATTGATATCTTTGTCAACTTGCAAATTTAAATCTGCCTTGGTTCTAAGATTTACACTGTTACTACTATAGATATTAATATGTCCGGTGCCAGTCATTTCAACCCAGGTGCTACCATTACTGTTACCTATATAAATTATATTGTCAGTGTCGTCTAATAATATTTGATGCCCAGCCGAGCTGCGCCAACGGGTTAGGTTATTTTTTCCTTTCTGGTCACTGTTATCTCCGTCGTCCATGACAAAGGTGTGCCCGCCTTGACGAGTCTTAATTCTACGCTGCTCAACTTTGGCATCTTGAGGAGGAGGAGCTGCAATAGATCTCCCTGGTGTGCTAATACCAAATACTCCAGAGGGAGTTTCTCGCTGTGATGTTGTAGTAATATGGCCACGAGACTTTGTTAATTTTGGCCTATCTAATCCCTGCTCAATTAGAATCTTTACCTGTGGTTCATGCAAGGGTTTCTTTTCTTTTACAAACTGTTCCCAGTTAACTTTTTTATTATTTTCATTAAACTCGACTACAGGTAATTCTGGCCCTATTTTACCAGCCTGATAAAGACTCTTGACCTTACTGTCTTCAATATGCTCAGGATCAACATCTTTTGAACTCGACACCGCAGGAATCATATGATGCCCGAATTGGTTTGGTACTGAGGCAAAATAATAGCCACGAGTAGCATCACCGGCCACAAACAAGCACATCACCCAGTTACCAATATCAGGAACATTAAACCACATACCATAGGTGTGTCTTACGGTTTTAAAACTGTTTTTATCAGCACCACTTTGGTTTTGTTCTGCTGTATAGCTTTCCTGAAATGTACTACCCATATAGGGACTAGCGTAACTTACTGTACGCCAGAAATTAGGATCTGTTTCGTCACCACCTAATTCAGCTATCCAAACCTGCAAACGACCTGATCTAGTGGGATCCCTATTGTCTTTTACTTTACCAATATATGGGCCCGAATCAAATCTGAACCCGGGACTGTCTTCGCGCTTGATAAACTCAGGCAAATTTTTTGAGGAAATTCTATCGATTGTCATGTTATTACCTTAAGTACCAAAATCAGATATTTCGGCCGGCCTTGCGTTAGAGTCTCTGAGATTTCTTTCAAAAACGGCACGCCCGGCTTCACTGAGATCATTTGGAGAAACTGATGTTAGTGGATTGTTTCTGTTGTTATTATCATATTCTTCTTTGCTTATAGTCGGAAGTCTAAAAGTTCTGCTGGCATCTTTATTTGATGTTTTAAGTGCTTGCTGAAGTGGTAAATCGCCCACTGTTGTAGCTCTAAACACTTCACGCTGCGAAGATCCAGACCTGCCGGTACCCGCTTTTTTGTCGTCTGGTTGGTCAAATAATCTTATACAGTCTAAAACTTGTATAAACTGTCCTCGCTCAAAACTATTATCTACAGTTAAAATTTGATAAATTCCAGAAAATATATTTCTATTATCCACTAAGTAAAGCCCGGTATTTTGATCAATGTCTTCAGGCATTTTGAAATTTATTCTACAAAATAGCTGTTGTTTATCAGTGGGTATACTATTATTAAGACTGGAGAAAACATCGTCTTGCTTGATTAATTCGGGATCACCGGCTATGGTTAACCTCACATTAATCATGTCCCCACGACTGTTTTGCATGATTGATCTTACTAAATCACTGGCTTCCACATATTTTTTGTCCATGGTACTTAGTTGAACAGCATCTTGTGTATGACTGATATTATGCACGATTCTATTAGATTGAACCTGCTGTTCATTGGATTCTGAAATATCGTCGGGTTTGTCTTGATCTTCTTTTTGAACTTGGATTTGTTGCTGCTGATATTTCTTTTCCATGGCAGTTAATGCTGTGAAAAACATAGTATTAAAATCAATTTGAAAATCTAGTATTTGCTGATTTTTACCGGTATAGATATAATTATATTCTTTATCCATGCTACTAGGTAACCCTCGCTTGGCCTCTGGGTACTTAGTATTATAGTATTTGTAAACACCAACATGATATGTGATAGTTTTTTTATAGACTTTGCGTTTGCTGTCCCAATCATTCGAATATTCTACCTTAGTTGTGATTTTATGTGCCTTAATAGGTTCGCTTCCGATACCCGAATCCCCTTTACCGGCCCCAATCGCACCACCGGTAGACTCATCATCGGCTGTAGAATCTATAATTTGATCTCTATAAAATTTGCTGGACCTTACTATCATGTTAATAACTTCACGAATATAAGTGCCTGCATTTACCGGTATTAGCCCTTTTTCTCGTTCGTAATTAGAATTTTTGTGTTTATCATTTTGATTAGGAGATCTATTAGCTGGTTGCTTTTCAGGTATGTAGATGTCAGCATTACCAATTTCATCATCAAATGTAAATTTGTATTCATCTGCATGGTCTTGATGCTTTAATTTTTTAAGTTGTTTTTGGTAACTATTCAAAGCTGCTGTATAACTATATGTCTTAAATGACTGTTGCCCCCCTGGTGTTTGTTGACTTTCACGCCCTCCTAATATATTACCAGCTTCTCCAGGATCAGCATCACTAGCAAAAAAATCTTTAACTTTTTTAGCCTTGACTTCTAAGTTAGCTGGCGTAGTTCCTACTGTCTGTAAATAAGCCACATGACTCTGAGGAATAGCTGTGATTCGGTACTCGGCACCACGGGCATTTACCTGTATCTGCATGTCAATGATTTTTACACAAAACCTTTTGGTAGTATTAGGTATAGGATTTACAAGACCACCTGACTCGTCATTGGCAAAAAAATCAATTTGTATAATAAAGGGCATTTGATCCCATTGCTGTATGCCGGCTTGATCTGCTACTTGTAAGATTTTGTCAATTAGACTCATGCCCATGGGCTCAATTACTGTGAATGTTATGTCAATAGCATTACCGCCTCGACTTTTTGCATTGTGACCAATTACACAATGCATTTTAAAATTATCAAAATACATGTCACGGTCGAATATATTATTTCTAGCCAATTCCGAAGTGCGTCTTCCGCCACTGGCTATTAATACCGTGCCATCGCTTGATGAATATTCAGCACCTTTTACTACTACACTATTGTATTTTTCAATAGTCATATAATGTAGGCTGATGCCATAGGTGTAATTGGGGTAATCATCGAGTATGTTTGGCGTAGAGCCATTTGAGCCTTGACTACTGCTTTCGGAACTCGATTGATCTGGAATTCCGTATCCGTAGTTTTCGGGATTTTCATCAGGTGTAAAACCTTCTGCTTCCCTGGCAGACATATCTACTGAGTCACTGCTATTTGATTTTTTTGATAAATTATCAGTTTGCCTCGATGTTAACTGAGTTCCACGATCGGTTAGTATTTGACCGTCAGCACTGTTTTTATCTTCTATGCTACTTGCCGGCGGGGAGTTTTTATCACTGACAGGCCCCACATACTGCCAATGTACCGGATCTCTTGCACCATAAACTAATTGCCATCCATTATCTCGTAGCCATTTGCGTTCTTCTGCACCTAGTTTACTAGGGCTGATGTCCATGCTGTACAAATGAAAATAATCAGCATTGGGATTTTTGGATGGATCAGCAGGAATATAAATACCAGGTTCCCCCTTCTGAGCTCGATCATATAGTTGTTGCTGGTATTCTCTAGTTCTTACTTCGCTATTGGTTGATAATTCTTTACCAAAGGTTTGACGAAAATTTTCCTTGGCCTCTTGTATTACCTGTTGACTTTTGTCGTAGTCTTGTTGAGTGCCAGTGGTTTTTTGAATGTTTAAACCTATTTTTCTGGCAGCTTCTCCGCGTTGTCCTGCAAAACTATACTCAGCCATTGATTAAATTCCTAATGCCGCCATTAGATTGTCCCCATTCGGAACATAAATTGTCCGACCAGAAAAAAAGTCAAATACTGGATCTTTAAGCACATTAGGATTTCTAGCAGCGAAGACCCACCACAACTGCGGTTTACCATATAAATCACTGGCCAATAGATCTGGCCTATATTGATAAATTGAGTTTATTGTAAAGACTACATCAAGATTACTTTTAGGAATAGGGCGATAATTAAGCACATCAAGAAACCTACCAAACTTGTCTGTACTATAATAGGGGCTTAGTTTGCTGTAGGTAAACATTATATCAACCCTTTATCCACTAGATTTCCTTGAGCAAAATCTTCAAGATTAAATTGCGCTAATGTAGACTTACTGTATACCGGTTGTAGACTTATTTGAAGTGTACTAATAGTAGGTATCCTAGTGGCGCCAGCACCCCCACCAGCAGCACTTCTTGCCGAGTATGATTGGTTTGAATTATATATGTATTCAGCAACACTAGCATCACCTGAATCCCTTGGGTCGACTCCAAAGTCTCTAGAACCGGACTGAACTCCGGCCTCAATGTAATCAACTTCAGCAGGCATCGTATGACTAAATGCTGTTACTAAACAGGGAACATTTTTAAAATAATTATTACCGTACCCATTTAAAAACACTAGTGGCGGTGGGTTACCGCTGTTAGGGCTCTCGGCAAAAAACATTTTGGTTGCAGCCCTAAAGAAATAAATACAGGCTAATACATAATTGGCTTCATCTTGGTTCTGTGCTGTAAATTCGGCTGTAATAGTGATTTGCTGAACTTCGCTGTTTTCATAGGCATAATGATTATAGTTACTATGAGTAAATTTTTGTGGTATATAGTTAGCTTGATAAGAAACTGTGATTTGTGGTGTGTAAGGAAATACAACACCGTTAGTTTCACGCAATGGGTCAAGTAAACCGCTTCCACTCTGATAAAATATACCGCTGTTAGGACTTACACTGATTTTTACTTTCCAATCTCTTATACCGTTTCCGGTGCTGCCTTCAACAAAACTGACCGAAGGACCTGCCATTGTTCTAGCCTGTTGGCGACCCCCACCAGGTAAAAGCCCAGAATTCATAAGACGACTGACCACAGGATTAGCTATTGTGCTTACAACTTTATTGGCTATTTGTCCAACTGAGCTTCTTGCTACATCACTGAATATATTATTTAAAAATGCCATATCGCGCCCACTTTATTAATGTATTTATTGATGTAAAAATATGGTTGCAATCCAAATCGCAATTATGTTATTATAACTAAATTGATAGTTAGGAGAATAAAAATTAGACATAACTATTTGAATAATAAGGACCTTTTAAAAGAGATCCACCGTAGCAAAAGTACATATTGTAGTTTTATTGATCGAGATGCTGCTGATTATGATATTATCATACACAATGTTAGTACCATTAGCCCAGAAGTCATTGAAATTGCTCGCCAAAATCGTGCCGAAAGACTGGCTCGGTTACAACAAGACGAAGCTGCTGCTCGTGGTGAAAAGCGTCGAATAGAAGAATTTCAAGCGCCAATAGAATCTATTAGCCCAACTGATGTAGTAATTCGCGTCATGACATGGGAGCATGTTCCAGTAAATGATCAAGCTACAAAAAGAGCTCAAGCCGAAATAACTGATGACGACGAAAATATCTATATAGAATACGATGAAAATGAACCAAAAGTTAGTCCAAATGCTATTCGATATGTTAAATGCAACTTTCCTCCGTTCCAGCATTTTAGAATCGACAATCAGGGAGTACCATATTGTGTAGGCAAAAGTCATTGGCGGGGGGATTTGAACACCGGAAGTTGGAGTCGAGATCATGGAACTATGACACGCACATTGGCTATGATGTTTATGAAATTATGTGAGAGATATGCTACTCGTAGTAACTGGCGTGGATATACCTATAATGACGAAATGCGTAGCCAAGCACTACTACAACTAAGCCAAATTGGGCTACAGTTTGACGAAAGCAAGAGCCAAAACCCATTTGCCTATTTCACTGCTGCTATCACAAATAGTTTTACTCGTGTACTTAACATAGAAAAACGCAATCAAAACCTAAGAGATGATATACTAGAAATGAATGGATTTTCTCCAAGTTATACCAGACAAGGAATGAATGTTGGATACAGTCACGATGGAGATCATGACTAGTATAAATCGTAGACTTTGATGTCTATAATTTGTTATAATATGATCTATGAACCTATTTAAACGAGCAGCAATTTTTACAGACATACATTTTGGCCTTAAGAGCAATAGTCAAATTCATAATGAAGACTGTCTAAACTTTATTAAATGGGCTACCGAAAAAGCTCAAAAACATGGTTGCGAAACAGCCATGTTTCTTGGTGATTGGCATAATAATCGAGCCAGTATAAATATCGTGACGCTGAACTACAGCCTACGAGCACTGGAACATCTCAATGCCAATTTTGATCAAGTGTATTTTATTCCTGGAAATCATGATCT
>Ga0129333_10000535_pt1 | contig 31357 bp, 52 predicted proteins | sample CPB6_08_DNA_FD_94474 | JGI IMG/M metagenome (GOLD analysis project Ga0129333, IMG submission 94474) | Freshwater to marine salinity gradient microbial communities from Chesapeake Bay, USA - CPBay_Sum_0.6_0.8_DNA | ecosystem: Environmental > Aquatic > Marine > Coastal | place: USA: Chesapeake... | reverse complement strand
TGTGCAATGCGTCTACGACCAGAATGACCAGTGCTGGCTTGAGCACTCGCAGTGCATCTGTGAAGAACTCCATGCCTGCGAGCAGCGGGTGCGGCTTGAGGATGACGACTATGCGTATGTGGCTGCTCAGGCTGAGGCCGAAGGCCGTAGGCGTGGCTGGAATGAGGCACTGGACGAGGCACAGCAAGCGATCCGTAACCGCGAGGACGGCGAATACTTCCCGTGGGTTCAGGTGGAGATCGCCCTCGCCGCTATCAACTCTCTGCGAGGTGAAGCGTGATTGGTGATGCGGAGTTCGAATCGCGGTTATGGCGGATTGCAAGCCGGTTCTGGCTTGGGGTCGCGGTGGTCTCGTTTGGAATGGCGGTGGGGATTGTGGCGGCGGGTGCTGCAACACGCCCTAGAAAAAATCTTTCCTAACCCACTTGACAGGCCACTCCCCCGTCATGCTACACTTCAGGGGTACGGAGCGAGGGGCTCCGACAGAGAGGGAGAAATGACCACCACCGCCACCAAGACCATCGTCCTCGACGCACCCCGCTACGCGGACACCCCCGGAATCAGCGAGAAGGTCACCACGAGCAAGACCGTCCTCCGCATGAAGACCCGGCACGGCGGCAACGTCCGCCTCATGATCTCCTACTGCCCTGCCGACGGAATGTGCCGCCGGGAGTACCAAGGCCCAATCCTCCCCGGCCCCTACGCCGCGACCTTCCCCCTCGGGACCTGCATCGACACCCGTGGAACGCAGGCCCGCGAGATGAAGGAGAACGAGGAGGCCGGACTCGAATATGAGGTTCAGGACGGCGACATCCTCGAAATGGACGGGGTTCTCTGGCAGATCCGCGACGACCGGTTCCTCAACTACCCGCACCTGTACCCGCTGGAGGGATGAGGCATGGCAGTTAAGGCTGGCACCCGATTCACGAAGCCGGGAACGCAAGTGAGTGATGACCTCGGAGCAACATGGCGGAACCCCATCTTCCGAGTGACCCGCGTGAGCAAGACGGGAACGGTCTATTACGGGGAGGGGTCACGCGCCGCGTGGAAGACCACCGTCGATCAGTTTGAACAGGGCACGGAATCGGGGCGAATCGTGATTGTAGAGGAGGGCAAATGAGGGTCGAAGTGATGTTCGAGACGGAGAACGCGGCATTCGGCGAGTTCCCTGAGGTGGAGGCAGCACGGCTGCTTCGAAGAGCGGCAGACCGCGTTGTAGTCGGGCTGGAGTTCGGTGCGACGCCGTTACTCGACTCGAACGGGAACAGGGTGGGGTTCCTCGTGATTTCCTAATCGCGGTCTTACCCGTTGCGATCCTGTTATGAAGTCGTTATCGGATCGTTATCAAACTACATTGACTCGACCCCCCCGTGGTGCTATAGTTGGAATGTGGGCGAGGGGCCCACCACGAAAGAGGGGAAACACCATGAACGACGCAGTAACCGTAGAGCGTGGACAGGTAATCGACAGCGAAGGCCTCCTGCACGCGGCAATGAGGGAGATCGAAGACGCAATCAAGTTCGGTAAGACGCGGGGCAACGCGACCGCGAAGCACATCCTCCTGAATGTCGTCCCGCTCAGGAAGCGGGTGGACGCGCTCCTAACGGACTGCTGCTTCACCAACCGCCCGTACCCGGATGCCTACAAGTGCATGACCCTCCTGCAGGAAGCGTGCCACTGGAGCGAGGCCGCACGGCAGAACTACAAGCACTCCTAAGAGGCAGGGGCGGCGAGAGTCGCCCCCGCTTCATGGGTTCGAATCGGGCCATTCGCAAGGCTCGAATTATGCGATTCGCAGGGCTCGAAAAATATCTTTAGAGATATTTCTGAATGGGCTTGACACGACTCCCCCGTCATGCCATGCTTAGGAGGTCGGCAGGGCGAGGGGCCCCGCCGGAGGGGAGCAAGATGAACAGCACATGGAAGCGGGTCATGCCCGGATGGTATGTCTCCCGCACGAACCCAGCGGTCGAGGTTAAGACCTACTGCGACTGCACTCGCGGCAACTGCATCATGAAGTGGGCCGTGTACCTGAACGACGAGGTGTGGAACTCGTCCTACTCGTGGAGCCGCGCTGAGGCAACCCGCGACGCCGAAGCCCTCCTCGCGGAGGTGACGGCATGAGCACGGAGACTTACACGAAGGAGGACGCCGAAACCTACCGGGCAAAATCCCGGCAGGCCCACCAAAACGCAATCGACTCCTTCGAGCGGTGCGACACCGACGGGTTCCTGTCGCAATGGGCGTCCGACCAGATGAGCGAGAAGTACCGGCTTATGGCGGACCTCGCGGACAACGACGGAATGTGGACGTTCCGCACCCTCGGACGCGCCGGGGCGCTCGTGCCCTGCCGGGAGATCAAGACCCGGTACGGCTGGAAGTGGGCCGTATACGCCTCCTTCGAGGATGCGACGAACTGCGGGCCCATCATCGAATGGGTGAGCATCGGGAAGCGTGGCCCCGGCAAGGGCTACGAATGGATCTCCGTCCGGGCCGAAGGGGTCGTGGACGGCACCGACGGGGGGTTGCGGGTGAACTGGTACGTCCGCCCGAAGCGTGGCAACGCGCTGACCCCGGACAACTGCGAGATCGAGAAGGAGGAGTCATGAAGCGGGCGAAGGTGACGCTAGGGAACCGGCAGGCGGCGCTTCTGTACGCGGCGGCATCTCGGGGCATAGACGAGTTCGACGCGGACGACAACGACGAGACCGGCTCGAATCAGCGGCTCGCGGAGGAAATGCAGGAAGCCCTGACGATTCTGGTCCGGGCAATGTACGCGGCAGGTTTCGACCATGATGGGAAGGCGCTATGAAGCGGCTCGCGATTTACCACCCCGGCACGGGGACAGTGATTAGCCTGACTGATAAGACGTATCTCGTGGATCTCGACCTTCTGGAGCCGGGGGTTCTGGAGGAGATGGAAGCCGGGGGAGCGGTCGAGGAACGGGCGCATAAGGGGTGGCGGCTGGACAACTACAACATGACGAATCTGTTCTTCGAATAGACTTGACATGCCTCCCCCGTCATGTCATGATTAGGGGGTGAGGGGCGAGGGGCCCCACACAGAGAGGGGCAAGAGGTCATGAAGACCTACAAGATCACCTACACCGAACTCCGCATCCACCCGGTTACCGGCGCGAAGTACGAGGCATGGAAGGGCAGCGACCGCGTAATGGCAATCAGCGCCGCCGACGCCCGCCGCAAGATCGTCACCTACTACGCGAATCAGGGAGTCGAGATCGTCCCGACCTCCTGCAACGACGAGGACTCCACCTACAACCGCCGCGCCCGCCGAAGCGAGCGCCGCCACAACTACCGCTGAGGGGCAGACATGACAACGACCGGCAGCAAGTACGCGGGCTACCAAGACGCCGCGACAATCAGCAAAGCAGTCCGCGCCGACATTAAGCAGGCACAGAAGACGGGGCTCCTCCCCGCCGACCTGAAGGCCTCCGTCCGGTGCGACAAATACTCAATGGGCCAGAGCGTGAACGTGTCGCTCACCGGCTGGAGCAACGAGCGCGTCTGGACTCATGACGCTGACGGATTCCGGGCCATGACCCCGGAAGCCAAGACGGTCACCTCCCGAATCGAGGAGATCCGCAACGCCTACAACCGTGACAACAGCGACCCAATGACGGACTACTACGAAGTGGTCTACTACGGGGTTACCCAATGGGGGGCCCTGTGAGCCTCTCAGAGGTCCTGTTTAACGAGGACGGTACGCCGACATGGATCGAACCGGCTGAGGCCCCCACGGGCCCTGAGTTCCGCAAGGGGAGGCATCGCCGCAATGACTGGTCCACCTCCGTCGCCGGAGCCAACTCAGTCGCTTACCGGGCAGGCTCACAAAAGGCCCTCCTTCTGGAGGCATTCCGCAACGCCTACCCGAACCCGCTCACCGACGAGGAAGCGGCAGAGATTGCCGGAATCTCCCTCTCCTCCGAGTTCTCGAAGCGGTGCGGAGAATTACGGCAGGACGGGCACATTAAGGCTCAGGAGTGGCAAGACGGCAGCCCGATGACCCGCGACGGGGCGAGCGGAATCCCCCGAATCCTGTCACTCTGGCAAGAGACCCCTACCCCGTTACCCAACCGTGGTAGCATTCAGAGACGGACCCGCAACCCACGGGAGGCAGTAATGCTGACAGAGCACCAAGCCGAAATCCTGATCGAGGGACAACCCTCGCTCGTCCGCAAGATCGCCCGCACGCTAGAGGAGCACCCCGGCAACACGGAGGCGCAAGCGGAGCAAGCGATCCGAGCCGTAGCCGATTGGCTCACCTCCTACCGTCCCCCGGACTTCGGCGACGAGTTCTGCACCCCGCTCGACGTGACCGCGTTCATCCTGCGGCGCGGCGAATCCGGTGACTGACACAAACGTCCACCGCTGCACGTGCGGCGGCTGGAGATACGAAGGAAAACCATGTAGCACCTGTCAGGTGCTCGCAACGAGGGGAACGATCCATGCAACCTACAGAACCGACAAAGACGTGCCGCGCTTGCAACGGTAGAGGCGGCTACCCCGTCTGGCAGTCAGGCAAGCCAGTTGGAACGCAGGAATGCCACGAATGCGAGGGCGAGGGCTCCGTGTGGTGGAACCACATTTACGATGACTCGGAAGACCCAACCGCGCCCGACACGTACAAAGAGGCTTACGGATACGCCTGAGGAGATCCGGCAATGGAACCGTACAAGTGGATGAACGACGCCCTCTGTGCACAAGTGGGAGGAGAGATCTTCTTCCCCGAAAAAGGCTCCGACTCAGGCCAAGCGAAACGCACCTGTTCCCGATGTGACGTGCGCCTCGAATGCCTCAGTTACGCCCTAGACGAAGGCATGGCATATGGGGTTTGGGGCGGGATGACAGAGAGGGAGCGACGCAAGATGAGAGCGCGTCGGGTAGCCTAGAAGCCCTATTACGGAAGGAGATGCCCTTGGACAACACGTAACCTGTCCCTCTGGCATTGGAGTCCAATGAACAGATTCATCGCCGCTCTGACGGTAATCACAGCACTGGTCCTCATCCCTACAACTACAGCACAAGCCGACCCCCTGAGGTCCTCGCCCGAATACCGGGCCGCACTTTCGAAAGACGCCTCCGACATGAGAGGCATCGAACCGTCCCTCTACCGGGGCGAATGGCATAACCCGCGATATGAGAGATTCCGCCTCTGCATTCTCCGGCAGGAATCCCACGGTAACTACCACGCGGCTAACCCCTCCTCCTCCGCACGCGGGGCCTACCAGTTCCTAGACCGTTCATGGCGGCAAGGGCTGGTTTGGATGATGCTCGCCGAATCCCGCAAGACGGGAGACGGTCTCGCGCCGTACCTGCGGGAACTCCGAGATAAGCCGATTAACCAGTGGTCCCGCTATTGGCAGGACCGCGCATTCTGGACCGCGTTCCGACACGGCGAAGGCGCAAAGCACTGGTATCTGGCGGGAGGCAGTTGCAACGGTCTAGCATGACGTTGTGCCGTGGACTCCACCACTGACCGGAATCCCGTTCCCATGTCCGACATGCCGGGACCCGATTCGTGCCGTGAGAGCCTGCGACAGCCCCGAAATCATGCTGATTACGGCTGACCCCCAACCGGGCGGGACGGTGATCCCGTGGCCTGCAGCGACTTCGAACGAGGTCGCGGAAGCCAAAGTGCTCACCGTCCCCCCGACGGGGGAACCTGCTTGGGCAATCCATTCCTGCCGGTAAAATAAAATCGGGAGGCCCTCATGGACAGAGAAGACGCGGAACGGGCGCTGGAGTCGGCCCTTGCTGCCCTAGAGCGGGCTAACGAGGGCGACGGCATGTTGCTCACCGGCTGGATTGTGATTGCCGAGTTCATAGACGCGGACGGGGCCCCTGTCCTCTCCGGGTATGCCCGAACAGGAATGCCGTACTGGAGAATCGACGGGCTAATCGAGAACGCTAACGACGCCCTCTGCTATGCGGAAGAGGACGCCGATGAGGAACTCGACTGAACTACGTCAGGTTCTCTCGCGGGAGATCGACGCGCTTTCCGAGATGAGCGACGGGGAACTAGCCCTATTCCTGCAACTGACGGAGCGGGCCTATGTCCATGCCCTCATCGAACAGCAGTTACGGCAAGCAGATTCGGGCGTGTCGCGCATGACTCGCCCCCTCCGTGGACTATAAACGGGAAGTGATCGCGTTCACTCCTCGGAGGAATATGGACAAGGCTGCTTGCTACGGAGCCGACCCTCGTCTTTTCGATGCGTTCACTCTGGAGGACGCAGAACAAGCCCTTGCCTACTGTCGGCGCTGCCCGGTCACGAAGGAGTGCGAGGACTGGATTCGCCCGCGTCGCTCCTTCTATGATGGAGTCTGTTCAGGTAGGGTGTGGCATAACGGGCAGGCAGTGAAACCTACCCTGTTCTGAGAGGGAGAATCATGCTGAACAGTGCAACCATCACCATCGTCGGCAATGCGACCGAAGACCCATCTCTCGGCTTCTCGAAGACCGGCGATGCCGTAGCCTCATTCGGGGTCGCCGTGAACGAGCGGGTCAGGGACGGCGACGAGTGGCGCGACGGAACACCGACCTACTACAACGTGAGCGTATGGAAGCGGGACGGTGAGGCGGTCGCGGAGCACGTGCGAAAGGGCCAGCGACTCATCGTTGTGGGCCGACTGAAGCAGAGCACGTACACCGGCAGAAACGGTGACGCGAGGGTTTCGCTGGAGGTCACCGCTGACGTGGTGGGAATCGTGCCGCGTCCCGCGAAGATGCCTGTCGAGACCGCTTCCGCTGAGGCAGAGGCATGGGAACAGTCACCGGAACCGATCCCGTTCTAACGGTAGAATGGGGTAATGACTCCGCTCCTCGCCTTCGCCATAAGCATCCACGAGTTGTATCAGGCATTCCGCGAGGCCGGATTCACCGATGCTCAGGCAATCCACCTGACCGCGCAGAGGATGAACGCAGATGCCCGCAGATAACACCGATTTCCTAGAACTAGGCTCCTCGGGGCTTAGGCGTTCCGGCGGGTACATTAACGAGGAGTTCCTGCAGAACCTTCAAGGGGTTAAAGGCTTTAAGGTCTACCGCGAGATGCGGGATAACGATCCCGTTATCGGAGCGATGCTCTACGCAATCGACAAGGTGATTACCCGGCTCGATTGGCATGTCGAGGGCGATGACGAGCGGACCGCCGTGTTCGTAGACGAATGCCTTAATGACATGAGTGATTCGTGGGACGCAACACTGCAGAACATCCTTTCCATGCTGGTTTACGGCTGGTCGTTCCATGAGATCGTCTACAAGATCCGGGGCGGGCTGACTGACGACCCGAAGACTCACTCCTACTACAACGACAATCGGATCGGCTGGCGCAAGTGGCCCGTGCGGGCACAGGAGACCCTGCAAGAGTGGATCATTGACGATAAGGGCGGCATCCAAGGGATGCTGCAAATGGACCCCTCGGGCGGCGGGCTACATCGTATGCCGATCGAGAAGGCGCTCCTGTTCCGTACCACGACGAACCGGAATAACCCTGAGGGTTACTCGCTGCTTCGGAACGCCTACCGCCCATGGTTCTACAAGCGGCGTATCGAGGAGATCGAAGCGATCGGTATTGAGCGGGATCTCGCGGGACTGCCAATGGCCTACGTGCCACCGGAGTACCTATCGAGTAGCGCAACCCCGGCTCAGAAGGCCGTGCTGCAGTCGATCACTCAGATCGTTCAGAACGTGAAGCGTAACGAGCAGGAGGGCATTGTCTTTCCGGCCTCTTACGATGACGCCGGTAATCGGGTATTCGATCTCACGCTTCTGTCCGCGTCAGGCGGGCGACAGTTTGACACGGGAGCGGTCATTCAAAGGTATGACCAACGGATCGCAATGAGCCTCCTCTCCGACTTCATCCTCCTCGGCTCCGATCGGGTGGGATCGTTCGCCCTAGGCGCGGCGAAGGTGGACCTGTGGACCCTCGCGGTGGACTCGATTGCGAAGAGCATCGCTGAGGTTGTGAACCAATTCGCGATCCCCCGGCTCCTGCGACTGAACGCGATGCGGACAGACAAGATGCCGTACCTCACTTACGGGCAGGTGTCGAGCGTGGAACTGACTGAGGTTGCCGACTACGTGGCGAAACTGACAACCGCTGGAGTGATTCTGCCCGACAGGGATCTGGAAACCCATCTCCGTTCGCTCGCGGATCTCCCTGAAGCGGACCCGTCGGCGTAATGCTCGTCTTTAAGGCGCGACGCCGACGCTCCCCTATGGCGTCGCCCGCGCTTACGAACAGTCAGCGGCGGATCATGAAGATGATCTCGACCGCGATGGAGCAGGTTCGGGCTGGCACGATCGAGAATGAGGGCAAGATCCTTGACGCGCTCATGCACTCGACCCCGGACAAGGTAGCGTCACTCATTCCAATCGACCCGTGGCTCGATATCCAACCGGGCCTGCAGGACGAGTTGCTGACTGAACTGAGGCACGCGGGGAGCGCGGTGAAACTGCCCCCGGTGGAGAAGGCTCGCGTGTTCTACACGTTCGACGGTACGCGCCCTGAGGCCGCTCAGTGGGCCGCGAAAGAGGCGGGCCTACTGATCCGCGAGGTGACGGAAGAGCAGCGGGCTATGGTGCGCGGATTCGTGTCACGGGCCCAAATGGGGGAGATGGATGTCAGGCAGGTAGCGCGACAGTTGCGGGATGTCGTCGGCCTGACGGAACAGCAGTCACAGTGGGTTGAGAACCATCGGAACTCCCGGATCTCAGAACTGATGCGGGATAAGGGGATGACGTTCGATCAGGCGTTCGAAGCGTCTAATGCCTCGACTGCCCGGTATCAGGCTCGGGTTCACAAGATGCGGACGGAGACGATTGCCCGGACGGAGACCCTCCGTGCCGCACGGAACGGGCAGCAGCAAGCGTTCGCTCAGGCGCAAGAGCAGGGATTCATGCAGTTCACGGTCCTCGAATGGTCCACGAGTGAGGATGACCGGGTGTGCGAGATTTGCGGGCCCCTGAACGGGGTACAGATTCCGCTGACGGGACAGTTCCCCGGCATAGATGACTGGACTGAGGGGGCGCACATTAACTGCCGGTGCGAGGCAATCCCGGTGGACATGCCGCCGGACGGGGATCTCGCTGCGCTTTCGGATGACGAGTTGTATGACCTCATGGAGAATCTCATTCAGAATGGATGAGGCGCGGGAAAGGTAGAATCCTCTTATGGATCTTCTCGACCGGATTAACGCGCTCACCGACGACCAACTGCAGATGGTCGCCGAACGTGACGACGCGACGGGCGTGCTTGCCGCCTACCGGCTCGCGGAACTGCGGGGCCTGCCCGCTCCCGAGAAGGAGATCGTTGTCATGGGCGACGGATATGCAATCGTCGCCTCGAATGGCAGCATTCGCCGGGTCGAGGTGAATGGTGTCGCAAAGATTATCCGGCAGGAGGGCGGAGAGTATTGCGTCTACAGCGAAGACGGCTCCCGCTCGTTCGGCTGTTACCCGTCAATGGGGGATGCTCAGGCTCGGCTCGCTCAAATCCACTCGTTTAAGGCTGCGACGGTCGTGGACGTGGACGGCACCGTAATCAGTTACGGAGAGGCGAACGATCGCGTGGTGTCGGCGATTAACGGGATGGAGGGCCCGAAGATCGTAGTTACGGCTCGCCCGGAGGCTCAGAGGGAAGAGACGGTGGCGCAACTGGAGGAGGTCGGGCTTCAGTATTCGCGGCTGATTATGAAGCCGGACGGGGGCCAGTCCACGCCATCTTGGAAGGCGGATATCGTCCGGGGGCTCGTGGAGGAGTATGGGGCGATTACCGCGATTGACGATGACCCCGACAATCGGGAAGCGATGCGCGGGGTGGGCGCTACGGTCGTGGCCCCCGGAGACGTGACGAAGGCGATCATTCGCGAGGGCTCGTTCGTATCGTGGAACAGTAGCGGCGGCAGGGCTCGCGGCAGGGTCGAATACGTGATGACGGAGGGGACGCTCGGCATCCCCGATTCTGACTTCTCGATTAACGCAGAACCGGATGATCCCGCTGTTCTGATTCGTGTCTGGAGGCGTGGCCCGGAAGGGTGGGCGGAGACCGAAACTCTGGTCGGGCACAAGATGTCCACACTCACTTCTATCGAGCCCCTCGCTAAGGAGTCCTACGTTCCCCCTCAGGGGGCACAGGAGGCCGGTAGGCGGGCGCTCGATTGGCTCGCTGAGGGAGAGGCCGGAGCCAATTTCACGGACGTAGGGAGGGCGAGAGCGGCTCAACTGGCACGCGGTGATGCGTTGTCAGAGGAGACGATCCGCCGCATGTATTCCTACTTCGCCCGCCACGAGGTCGATTCGAAGGCTGAGGGCTGGAATCTCGGCGAGGACGGATTCCCTAGTGCGGGTCGAGTGGCATGGGACGCTTGGGGCGGCGATGCGGGCCGCACGTGGGCAAACATGATGGTCGAGCGGTTTAACCGTGAGGAGCAGAAGAACGGCGGCGGCTACCTGTCACCCGTTCAGAACCTCCTCTATGAATCGCTGGAACTGGTCGCTGAGACGTTCGGAAAGTTCGGCCCCGGAGTGGACGGGCACGGGGCCCATTACATGGCGGAGAATCCGTTCGCGGCGGAGGGGATTAAGTGCGCGAACTGTGTTTTCTTTAAGGGTGGCGGCGGCTGCGAGATCCTGAACGTGAGGGTCGCACCTGAAGCGGTCTGTAAGTTCTGGATTATCCCTGACGACCTCGTGGAAGAGCCCGTTGCGAGGAGCCTCCCGAACATGGGCAAGGCCGCTTTCGTGAAGGCGGAGGGCGAGTCACGGTTCACGCTCGGGCCGCTGTACGTGCCCGACTTCATGGACGCGCACGGCGAATGGACGGATGCCGACGAACTGCAGCAAGCGGTTTGGGGATGGGTGAAGTCCGGGGATCGGCGGATCTTCCTGCAGCATGATCGTGAGGTCGAGGCGGGTGAGTGGGTTGAGGTTATGACCATGCCGCAACCGTGGACAGTCGAAATGAAGGATGCCGCTGGTAACACGATCGGACAGGTCACCTACCCGCCGAACACGGTGTTTCTCGGGGTCCAGTGGAATCAGGAAGCGTGGGATCTCGTGAAGCGTGGGCTCCTCAGGGGCTACAGCATCGGCGGCTTCTCGGATCGGATGCTTGCTGACCTACCGGAGAATGGTGAGCGCGACGGAGTGGAGATGCCATGAGCAAGACGATTCGAGTGGGCACCACGGTTAAGGCCCTGTATGGGGATCGGATTCGTCATGTCGTGGTGGAGTCAGTGACGGATCAGGACAACGTGACGGTGCGGCTCGGGAAGAACAGTGCCCCGGTCGAGTTTGCGGCGGATCGCACTGCCTCCACGACGACACGCGGAACTCTCTTCGTGGAGGAGTAGAAACTTTCTTCCGAATAGACTTGACATCCCGCCCCCGTGGTGTCATAGTTAGGGGGTAGGCAGAGCGAGGGACTCTGCCAGAGGGGAACGAAATGATCGTCACGGACACCGGCCTCACGATCGCAGAGGCGAACGAGATCACTCCCGGCATGGTCGCAACCCACTACGTCGGAAGCGACTCCTACGCCGTCATCGTGTCAGGCGTCGAGCGGTTTAAGAGCGGAGCCCGCAAGGGCCAGATTAAGGCGATCACCACCGTGAACGCAGAGGAGGGCGAGAACGGCGAGTGGATCGCTAAGCCCCATACCCGAATCATGGGGTGGATCGGGCAAGAGCCCATCATGCAGGAAGAGCACGACCGATTCCTCCCTCGCGTGATCGGCCCATGCCACTACCACAGTGAGCCAAGCCGGTTCTGCCACTCCTGCAAGAGCGCCGGAGAGATCCGCTACAACGAGCGGTGTGACGGCAAGGTGGCCTACTGGTCAAGCCTCGTCGTCGGCTACGCCCGCGACTACCGCGACCCCTCCTTCTAGGAAGGACTGCCATGAGTCTCGACATCGGATTCGGGATGGTCCGCGAGAACGGCGACACCTACTTCAGGTACATGGACGACGAAGACTGGCAGGCAGGGGAGCACTTCACGAACCTCCTGCAGCGCCTCCGGCAGCAACACGGCACGATAAACGTGACGATCTCGGAGGGCCTCATGAACGAGCGATTCAGGTACGTCATATTCGAGATGCCGTGGGAACCGGCAGAAAGCGAGGGGACTCATGTCTAACCAGAACCTGCGATACACGGAACGCGGCTGGAAAGTGATTGCGGCACTCGCCTACGCCCGCGCAATCGGAATCGTCGTCGGGCTCATCGCCCTATGGGGCGTCGCCGGGTGGATCGAAGGAGGAATGCAGTGAGCCATAAACTGGACGAACTGTACGCAATCACGCTCACGCTTTCCCCGGATCTCGCTGAAGGCCGACGCCGATTCATCAACGTCCTCCGCGCTATTTGGGCGGAGGATCTGGAGGCCAACTAGATCCCCCTCTACAGTTGGCGAAGCGGCCCCCTGTCTTATCCCCTGAGGCAGGGGGTCGCCCATTCCTAGGGGGCTCGGAGAACGTGTATGATTGTCATTGACGTAGGAGGTGCTCGTGCCACGTAAAGCCCCGAAGATGACGAATCTCCTTATTGAGGAGACGAGTGGGGTGGATCATCCTGCCCATCTTCATGAAGGGTGGCTCGTGGTTAAGACCGCCGACGTAACGACCGTGGCAGATGTTCTGAGGACGCTGCCGGAACCAATGGAGGCAAGCATGGACGATGCCACGGCAACCGTGGATCAGGAAGTGATGCTCGCTGAGGACATGCCTGAGACTGAGGTTAAGGGCGTCGAGGAGGACCTTGCCACCGCGCAGGCCCGAATCGTCGAACTCGAAGCGCGTATCGCTGAACTCGAAGCCGCGATGGAGGAGCCGGAGCCGGAAGCCGGGGACATGATGGAGGCCGCTGACGACCTCGTTGCCCTCGCGAAGTCTGCCCCGGAGCCCATTCGTAAGGCGATGGAGGATCTTGCGAAGGCTAAGGCTGACGCGGAGAACGCCCTCGCTAAGGAGCGGGAGGATCGTGCGGACGCTGAGGCAATCGCTAAGGCCCGCGAGACCTTTAAGCACCTCACTCTCGACCCGGAGAAGATCGGCCCCGCGTTGCGCCGTCTCGCCGGTATCGACTCTGAGTTGGCTAAGTCGGTCGAGGATGCCCTCGTTTCGGCTGACGCGCAGAACGAGTCCGCTGACATCTTCACTGAGGTCGGCAAGGGCTTCACCCCGCAGGGTGGCGCGTTCGACAAGATGACTTCCCTCGCGAAGCAGGCAGTTAGCGAGGGCTCGGCGGCAACGATGGAGCAGGCAATGGCTCAGATCGCCGTAAGCAATCCTGCCCTCTACAACGACTACCTGATCGAGAAGGGAGCCTGAGACATGGCTTACGATTTCTCCAATTCAGCAGTCAAGGCCTCGTTCACTGCGGGCGAGAATCTGTCTGCGAAGCAGTACCACTTCGTGAAGATCGACAACGGGACCGGCGATCTTGTCGCCGTGAGCGGCGCAACTGACCGCCCGATCGGTGTCCTTCAGAACGCTCCCACCTCGGGCCAGATCGCTGAGGTCACCATCGTTGGTGGCACCAAGATCAAGGCCGGTGGCTCGGCTTCGGCTGGTCAGGCGTGCTTCGCCTCGGCTTCGGCCACTGCCGTGACCCTCGCGTTCGGCACGACCGCCTCTGCCGCGTACTCGGTTGGCACGTTCATCGAGCCCGCCGCTTCCGGCGCAATCACCACTGCCGTCATCGACTGCGCTAACAGCGCCCGTGGCCTGTAAAGGAGAATGACTAATGCCACAGCCCACTCAGTCTCAGGTGCATGTTGACGCAATCCTGACGAACATCTCCGTCGCCTACATGCAGAAGGCGGAGAACTTCATCGCCGACAAGGTGTTCCCTGTCGTCCCGGTGGATAAGCAGTCGGACAAGTACTTCACGTATGACAAGAACGATTGGCTCCGCGACGAGGCGCAGGTTCGCGCCGACGGCACCGAGTCGGTCGGTTCCGGCTATAACATCTCGACCGCCACGTACTACGCGGACGTGTTCGCGATCCACAAGGACGTTGGCGATCAGACCCGCGCTAACGCTGACGCCCCGATCAACGTGGACCGTGAGGCCGCTGAGTTCGTCACTCACCGTCTCCTCATGCGCCGCGAGATCCAGTTCATGAACGACTTCATGACCACGAGCGTCTGGAGCAAGGACATCACGGGCGTTTCGGCGTCGCCGTCCACGAACCAGACGGTTCAGTGGAACGACTACACCAACTCGGACCCGATCGAGGATATCGAGGCTGGCAAGGCGTCGATCCTCTCCACCACCGGCTTCGAGGCTAACACCCTCGTCCTCGGTTACGACGTGTTCCGCCAGTTGAAGAACCACCCGGATCTCGTCGATCGCATCAAGTACACCTCTTCGCAGACGATCACCGCCGACATGCTCGCCCGCATGTTCGACATTGAGCGCGTGCTCGTTTCGAAGAGCGTGAAGGCCACGAACAACGAGGGCGCGACCGGCGCTTACTCGTTCACCACGGGCAAGACGGCGCTGCTCTGCCACGTCGCTGACGCCCCCGGCCTTCTCACCCCGTCGGCTGGTTACACCTTCCAGTGGACCGGCGTTTCGGGTGGGCTCGGTGCAACGATCGGCACCTCCTCCTTCCGGCTGGAGTCCCTGAAGGCGACCCGTATCGAGAGCGAGTTGGCTTTCGATAACAAGGTCGTGGCTTCGGATCTCGGGTACTTCTGGACGAGCATCGTCGCCTAGTACCACCACCGCGTTGCGGGGCTCGCTCTCACAAGGGGCGGGCCCCGCTCGCGTAACAGGTAGACTTTCCTCAGGAGGCGGCAATGACATGGACCTATTCGGGTAACCCGGCAAGCAGCACCCGTGACGAAGTGCGGTTCCTGATTCAGGACACAGACACGAACGATCAACTGCTTTCTAACGAGGAACTCGACTACCTCATTACCTCATACGCCGGGGACGCTTACGCCGCCGCTATCGCCGCCGTGATTGCCCTCATTGCGAAGGCTGCACGGGCCGTAGAGGAGACGAAATCCGTCGGAGACCTTTCCCTGTCCCGGCGTGCTGGAGCCCGCCTAGCGCAATGGGAGTCTCTGAAGAAAAGCCTCGATACGGAGCGATTTAGGCGTTTCCCTGCCGCTCCTGTCGTGAACGCGAACGCGATCCTGCCCACGGACGAGGGGATCGTGGAAGGCGAAGGCACCGACTTCGTGGTCGGGCAGATGGATAACAAGACCTGACATGGCAATCGAATCGGCCTACAGGGAGTTGTTTTCGGAAACGGTGACGCTCTACCCTCCCGCGTCCACAGATAAGTACGGTCGGCGCACGAATACCGCTTCGGCAAGCGTGTCTGTCCCCGCTCATCTCGTCGCCGAAACGATCCTTACCCGTACCCCCGATGGGCGAGACGTGGTGGAGACCGGCAAGGTGTATTTGTACGGTGAGGTCACCGTAACCACTGATTATCTGATTGTGCTCGCGGACGGCGCTTCCCCGGTCATCCTCGGAGTGGATACGCCGCACGATCAGAACGGCTGGCATCACACTGTTGTGAGGGTCGGCAAGTGAAGATCGAAATGCAGATCGTCGGCCTCGAACGGATGCAGTCGCTGCTTGCGAAGGCGAGCGATGACCAGAAGCGTATCTACGCGGATACCATGCGGGCAGAGGCTCAGAGAATCATGAACGAGTCGAAGAAGATCGTACCCGTGGACACGGGAGCCCTGAAGACCTCGGGCCGTGTCGAGATGCCCGTCATCACCCCGAACGGGATCGAGGTCACAATCGGTTACGGTGGCCCTGCAGCGCCTTACGCGGGCATCGTCCACGAGGACCCCGACGCGCAACATGGCCCCGGCAAGACGTACAAGTACCTAGAGATCCCCGTGAAGGCCGCTGAGGACAAGTTCTTCCGGGCAGTCGCGGAGCAATTCATAACCTACCTGAGGAGGCTGTAATGCTGGAGGCTCTCGCCGACAAGTTAAACAGCGCCTCAGTCGCCGTTACTGGAACGAACCTGTTCATTGGGATCATGCCCGCTACCCCGGATACGTGCGTTGCTCTCTATGAATACGCGGGTGCCGCCCCGCTAGAGGTCATGCGGAACAATGCCGCGACACTCGAACGCCCATCGGTTCAGGTCCTTGTCCGGGCTGGCAGGAACGACTACCCGACGGCGCGGGATCTCATCGCTGACGTTCGGGACAGCCTGACCGGAATCACTGACGAGACAATCTCCGGCGTCCGCTTCCTAAGGGTGAATCAGATTTCCTCAATTAACGCGCTCGGGACGGACGAGAATGACCGCCCCCGCTTCACGCTATCGTTACAGGTGGTGCAGGAGCGATAATGGATGCTTATGGGCGAGGAGAGAAAACTGTTGAACGCCCCCGATGCTGGCGATGCAACAAACTCCTCGCCGAACTGGTAACCGCCCCGTGGCGGATCACCTGTACCCGATGCAAGGCAGCGAATCAGCAGGAGTGACATGAGCCTTCGAGATGAGTTCCTGAAGGCCATTCAAGCATCCGATGAACTGACTGCGCGGAAGCGTAAGTGGTCGCCGGGAGTCGAATGGCTCGGGTCGGAAGGCACGATCACCACAGACGCCGTACACGGCGACCCCCGTTGGGAAGAGATCCTGAAAGCGTGGGACCTCGACCCGAACCTGTACCAGATTGTTGAGCCGGTCCTCTTTAACTCGTGGGGCGGAGCCGACGGGCTCCTGAATCGGCAGTGGAAAGCGCGAGTCGTTCGCCGCGTTCACTCCCCCGCCGACTACGAAGACCTCATTAAAGACGCCCTCAGGCACAAGCCTAAGAAGCAGACGTGGACAGGGACCGCGACCCTGAACGTGGTCCTCGGGGACTGGCAGATTGGGAAGAGCGACGGAGACGGGCTGGACGGCACGATTCGAAGGATCGTGGAAGCCCGTGACGCTGTTATCCACCGCGTCCGCGACCTTAGGAAGATCGGGCGAGAAGTGTCCTCACTGAACGTCCTGTGGGTTGGTGATTCCGTCGAAGGCTGCATGGGCCACTACCCGTCACAGACATTCTCCGTCGAACTGGACCGCCGAGATCAGGTAAAGGTGACCCGTCGGCTTCTCGCTGACTCCCTCCAGAAGTGGGCCCCCCTCTTCGAATCGGTCACCGTCGCTGCCGTCGGCGGCAATCATGGAGAGAATCGGAGCACGGGGAAGGCGTTCACCGGAGTCCACGACAATGAGGATCTCGCCATTGTGGAACAGGTCTCGGAGATCCTCGCCGCGAATCCTGCCGCCTACGGGCACGTCCGTTTCGTGATCGCCCGCGACAATCTGACCGTGACTATCCCGTCCGCCGGATGGATTCTCGGGATCACTCACGGGCACGTCACCCGCTCAGGAGCAAACGCGGAGCAGAAACTCCGGCAGTGGTGGGAGAAGCAGGCTGCCGGTCGGCAACCGATCGGCGACGCGGATATTCTGGTAACCGGGCATTATCACCATTTTCGGGTAGCCGATTGGGGCTCCTGCCTATGGATGCAGGCACCCGCAATGGACGGTGGCTCCGAATACTGGCGCGTATCCACTGGAGAACAGAGTGAGCCGGGTATGCTCACTTTCGTCATGGCTGAAGGCCAGCGAGCAACGGACATCGCGATTCTCTGAGGGGAGACACGTGGGATATCTGAACATGCAACCAGAGGACATTGCCGCTTACGCCGCCCGACTCGTCTCCGGTGACCGGCAAGACGAATACGGTCACCCCCTCGATAATCTTGACCGCGCCGCCCGCATTTGGTCAGTCATCCTTGACAGTCCAGTCACCGCCGAACAGGTAAGCCTCTGCATGATCGGCATGAAGATCGCGAGGCAAGTCCACAAGCCGAAGCCTGACACCGTAGTGGACATCCTCGGTTATGCGCTCACCCTTCATATGGTGGAGGTGGAGCGTGCCCAGCGTGGCCTTCATAACGGGTGATTTCGACCAAAAGAGCGACCCTCCGCAACCTAATGGCTGCGCGTACTACAGATGCGTTCTCCCTGCCCGCGAGATCCACAAACGCGGGTGGGAAGTATCCGTTGGGATGCCCGCTGTTGCCCCGGAGGTGGGAATCGGCGTACTGCATGAAGACGGCATGTTAATCCATTGGGACGTAAGCGTCTTTAAACTGATGATGCACCAAATCGTGCCAGATATGTTTCGGAAGATGCAGGCACGTGGAGAACGGATCATTGTCGATATTGACGATTTCCACTACGGGCTCCACGAAGAAAATGTCGCCTTTCACTCGACAAATCCGCACACGAACCCGGAGAACAATCGCGCCTATTACGAGATCGGGATTCGAGTCGCTGACACCGTGACCGTATCGACCGCGTTCCTCGGCGACTTCTATGCCAGACGGTGCCGCGATGTCAGGGTGATTCGTAATGCGCTAGATGTGGAGCGTTACTCCCCTATCGAACAGCCTGAGGTCCCTAAAGTCGGATGGGTCGGCGGGACATGGTGGAGATCAGGAGACATCGAGTTACTACGGGAGTGGTTACCCGCCTTCTCGAAGGATCACGGAATCACGATCCACCATTCGGGCCATATCCCCGGAGATCCGCACCATTTCGGGGTCAGAGCGGGCCTACAGCGCGTCCAAACGACAGTGATGCATCCGATAGCCCTCTACCCGAATCTGCTCTCACAGTTCCATGTAGGGCTCGTGCCGCTGACCCGGACCCCGTTTAACGAGGCAAAGTCGTATTTGAAGGGGCTGGAGTATGCGGCTGCGGGTATCCCGTTTATCGCGACGCCCACGGAGGAATACCGGCTGTTGCATGAGGCTGGGGTAGGGAGGCTCGCCGAAACGCCGGACGAGTGGCGGGACCACGCGACTGAACTCCTCGACCCGGACATTCGACGTGCGGAGGCTGCACGTCAGCGCGACATCGTTATAAGCCAGTTCAGTATGGACGTGAGGGGGCCCGAATGGGATACCGCGATGCTTGGCTGACTCATGCGGGCCTCGGTTCTCGTCATTACGAAGTGGTCGTACATGCGTTCGATCGGAGCCTGCCTAAGGAGCCTGTCCGTTTGCTGATCGCCGGGGTCGAGAACGGTGGGGCGATGGAAGTGTGGAAGTCGGTCCTGCCGGAGGGGTCTGAGATCGTCGGGGTAGACGTGAATCCGGCGTGCGCGACGCTAGGGCTAGATGTGCGCATTGGGGATGTGACGGACGATGGATGGGTTCGGGGCGAGTTTCGGCATGAGTGGTTCGACCTGATTGTCGATTCGACGGGCACGATGACCCCGCACCTATGGCCTTTTCTCACTCTAGGGGGCCGAATGTTTTTCGAGGGGTACGACGTGGAACAGGTCGTGACTCTTGTAAGGGATGTCGCGGAGGATCGGGATTCGTGGCTGCCGGGGGAGGAGATCATGCACGTTACCGTGTTCCCACATATCGCCGTCGTGGAGAAGCGGAACCCCCGCGTCATGCCATATCTGGAAATCCTCGTCGGCAACTTCTGTGACGTGATCCCCGACGAGGAGTTAATCGCGGCTGGAGTGCGGCGCGTCATCACTTAGAATGGGGGTATGGCGAACTACTGGCAGAAGCGTGCTTACGCTGAACTGTCCACTGAAGGCAGTGACCTCGCGAAGCGGGGACTGGTTTATCTCATGTCGGAGTTCTTCACTATTCCCGCCACTTCGTCTGTTTCGTTCGTGCTGGAGACGAATGGTAAGAGTGTTCAGTTTGAGTTCTATGACATCACGAGCGACGCGGGGACCATTAAAGCCAGTCTGATCGAGGGCCCCACCTACACGAAGTTTGGCACCCCAATCATCCCAAGGAACCTGAATCGGCAGTACCCGGATTCTGCGGTAAGCGTCCTATCAGCCGCTTCGGGAATCAGTGGGGGCGTTTCGATCGCGTCCGAGTTTCTCCCGTCTGGCACGAAGGCTGGAGGGACGATCTCGTCCATAAAGGTGCATATTCTTCGTAACGAGACAAGTTACGGCATGACGTTCTACAACACGAGCAATCAGTCCACGAACTGTCACATGAACCTCGGTTGGTCAGAGGATGAGCCTTCTCAGTATGACCTCGTGACTGAGGGGATTAACTCGGGCGGAGTGACTTAAAAAGTTTTTTCTAAATGGGCTTGACACGACGGGATAGTGGCGCTAACGTTGTGTCTGCACGGTCCGCGAGGGACGGACCCGACCCCGAAGGGGGCCCCATGACCACCACCCACACGTGGGACAACTACCCGCTGCGCTCCGGCACAGCAACCGACCTCGGCACTGTCGAGGCCGTCTCCCTAACCGCCTACCTGATCGGCGGGCAATGGGTCCCATTCCACAAGGTCCACGGGCCGAAGGCCCCTGTCGAGCCCATGGTGGTGATCCGATGAAGACCTACGTCCATAACGGCGTGACCTACGTCGAACCGCATGACGCGGCAGACATAACCGACGAAATGCTCGGCCTTGCCGAAGAGGTCTACGACGGGTGGTTCGACAGCGATGAGGCAATCGACTGGGAGGAGTTCATAGACCGGCTCTGCAAAATGGGCTATCTCGCGGACGACACCCGGCTGGAGTTCGACACCTATGACTGCCCTGCGGTGAACAAGATTAAGAGGCATATCCGTAACTACCGGAATCTCTAGGAGGGGTCATGCCGGGAACCTGCCTGCGGTGCCGCGAAGGAGAGCACGGCAACGTAGAGGAAGGCCGCTGCCTCTGCTGCTCCGCCGTCCTCCTTGCCCCTGAGAGCCACGGAGAGGCCCTAATCCGGTGACCCCTGACGAGGTGCGCGACCTACTGTTTCGGGCCCGCACGCGCCGCGACAGGCAACGTGAGATAGGACCTAGCGAACTCGGGGGCTGCCGCCGGAAGGTCTGGCACCGGATTCAGGGGACGCCGACCACGAATCCGGGCACGGAGCGGCTCGCCGCAAGCATCGGCACGGCAACCCATACGTGGATCGAATCCCGGCTGAAGTCGGACAAGCGGTTCCTCCTCGAAACCGCCGTTACCCGCGATGGGATGACCGGGCACGTGGACTGTTTCGACGTGGAGCGCGGAATGGTGATCGACTGGAAGACGACGAAGATGTCCGGGCTCGGCTACTTTCCGTCCGATCAGTACGTGAATCAGGTGCAGGTTTACGGGTGGCTCATGTCCACAAAGTATGAGGTTCGGGACGTGTGCATCGTGGCGATTCCGAAGGACGGCACAAGCCGGGACATTGTGACTCACGTGGAGCCGTACTCGGAGGCGAAGGCTCTTGCGGCTCTGGAGTGGCTGCAGGAGATCCGGGGAATGGGGGATGCGCCTAGGCCGGAGAAGCCGAAGAAGTTTTGCCGGGACTACTGTCAGTTCTATGACCCGACGGGCGTTATCGGGTGCGCGGGTCTGTGACTCAATCGTTACCAAATAGACTTGACGCGCCTCCCCCGTAGTGCTACAGTTATGGCATCGGCAAGGCGAGGGGCCTAGCCAAGAGAGGGGAGCGCCATGAAGACCACCATCATCACCACCCGCAAGACCAAGGCGTCGGCAGAGCGCGAATGCGCGTGGTACGCCGAAGCAGAGCCCATGAACCATCGGGTCATTAAGCAGGACGGCATCTACTACGTGGTTCGGGACTGGCACCCGTCCGACGAGGGCCGCTCCTTTAAGACGCTGGAGGTGTCGGCATGACCGCCACAACGGAAGCCGTGAGCCCGCTCGTGGAGTACGAAGGCCGCATCCTCGCCATGCGCGAGCGCAACGGCTACCACGACAGCGACTTCAGCGCCCTCGTGGAAACCGTCCCCGGCAAGTTCACGTGGATCGAATACGCCACCACACGGTTCCCGTGCCCGTGGCCCCTGACCGCCCCACTGAACGCGACGGACGAGGTTCTCGACCGCTACGAAGCGGCTCAGGCTGCCGACCGGGAATCCATCCGGCAGGAACTCGACCGCTACAACGCCCGCGCCGCTAACAAGGGCGCAACCGTCCGCGTCGTGGAAGGCCGCAAGCACAAGGGCAAGGAAGGCCGGGTGTTCTGGCAGGGCCTCGACCGCTACAAGAGCGACCGTCAGGGCCGCTGGTATCGCCTCGGAATCCAGACCGGCAACGAGCGGTTCTACGTGGACGCCTCCTACTGTGAGGTCCTTCACGAAGGGGAGTGGCTGCCCGTCATTGGCTACCGCTCAAACAGCAGCATCGGGCACGAAGCCCTCCTCGGAATGTGCGCCCTGCCCGACGCCTACAGCGTTCGGCGCGGCGTGCTCGCATGGCGGGAGCGCAATCGCTAGGCTCGGGGCTATGCGACCATAACGACTCGCTGCCCCCCGGAGAGAACCCCCACATTCCACCCCTCGGAGTGTGGGGGTTCTCGTGTAGAATGACGTTAGCAACGTGTCCATGTGACCCCGCTCCCGACGTGGGCTCGTCCCCTTGGAGGCGTGGGTTGCCATGCCATAGGGAGCGGAATGGCGAACTACAAAGTCCTCGTTGGAATGGACTACGCGGGCAAGAGGGCAGAGCCCGGAGATATCGTGAACGACCTTCCGTCTAAGAGTATCTCGTGGCTTCTGGAGCAGGGCTGCATTGAGAAGACCGACAATCGTGAGCAGGAGTCTCCGGCTAAGGGAGACGAGTAATGCCCACTTTCCGACATGGACGATCGACTGCCGTTCTCATGAACGGCACCGATATGAGCCCGTTCCTGAACGAGGCAACGGAGACCACGGAGATCGAAACCGCCGAGACTACGGCATTTGGAAGCCCCGATAAGTCCTATATCGTGGGCCTTGCCGATGGAACGATCTCGACAAGCGGCATGTTCGACTCGACCGCTGGCGCTTCTAATGCCGTGCTGAACGGCATGATTGGCGACGACGACAATACGTTTACTGTCCTCCCTGAGGGCGCTACCGCCGGTCGGAGAAGCATCATTGCGAATGGGCAACTCACCTCTTACGAGGTTTCCTCCCCCGTCGGCGATGTCATCTCAATCAGCGCAGAGATCCAAGCCGACGGAGGACTCCTTCACGGGGTAGCCCTGAACGGGCTCACCGTGACAAGCGCGAGCGCCGCAAACACGACCGGGATTGATAACGGAGGTAGCACGTCAAACGGTGGCCTGTTTAATCTCCACCTGACGAGCAACACTCGCGATGGTCAAGCGACGATTAAGGTGCAACACTCCTCGGATGACAACACCTACACCGATCTCGTGACGTTCACCGCCCTCTCTGCCTCAGTGACAGGCGGCGAATCCATCGCGAGCACGGGGACCGTTAATCGGTATCTCCGTACTAGCAGCACCCTCGCCGGAACCTCCGGCTCAGTCACCTACCACGTTTCGGCAGCAAGGAGATAACTGATGCCCACCTTTAAGCATGGCAAGAATGCCTACTTCGCCCTCGATGGGACTGCAGGCACCCTCGTCAATATCTCGGACACCCTGAACGAGATTTCGATGCCTCGCGAGATCGAGACTGCGGAGACCACCGCATTCGGCTCCGGGGAGAAGACCTACGTCAGTGGCTTCGTGGATTCCACGATTTCCCTGTCGGGCATGTTCGATGCAACCACGAACACGATGATCTCGGGCGACATCACGAACCTGAAGAGCGGCTCCGTCGCTTCCCTCACGTTCGAGTACGGCCCGTCCGGTTCCGCCGCCTCAAACCCTAAGTTCACGGGTGAGGCTCTCATCACCTCCTATGAGGTCAGCAGCGCCGTTGGCGATATGGTCGCTTACTCAATGGAGTTGCAGGTTACCGGCGGAGTCACCGCTACCACGTTCTAACCCCTAGCAAGATCCACGTCCCCCTGTGGGCCAACCAAAGGATGAAGATGAACCTTAGAGATAAGATCCTCGCCGCAAAGGATATTCCCTCCGAGCCGTTGCACGTTAAGGAGTGGGGTGTCGATCTCCTCGTTAAGGGCATGAGTGCCGGTGAGCGGATCTCGCTCATGCAGTCCGCTTATGACCAGAAGACGGGGCAAGTGAATATGGCTGCCGTTTACCCGGATGTCGTCGTGTCCTGCACGTTCGACCCCGTGACCGACGAGCCCATCTTCACGAGCGGCGACAAGGACGCTCTCATGGGTAAGTCTGCAGCGGCAATCGAGACGATCGCCGGGGTTGGGCTCCGACTGTCCGGCATCGGGCAGACGGAGGAGGACGCGGCGGGAAAAGATTCCTCCAGCATCCCGAACGACGATTCATCTTCGAGTTAGCACAGAGGCTCGGGAGGACGGTGGCTGAACTGCTTCACGGCAGCGAAGGCCACCGTCCCCTCTCCTCCGATGAACTAACAGAGTGGATCGCGCTAGAGCGGTTGCGTATTTGGGAACACGAGCAAGAAATGCGGAAGTCAAAGCGGAGGTGATCTCGTGGCTGAAATGGATGTAACCGCGAGATTCCGTGCGGACATCACCGACATTAAGTCAAAGATGGACCAAATCTCCCGTGGACTCGGAGACCTCGACGGTTCATCTAACCGCGCTAATAAGGGCATGGGCGCTCTCGGCAAGGGTGTTGCCGTCGCTGGACTAGCATTCGGGGCGGCAACAGCCGGGGTCGCCGTCCTTGGCGCGGGTCTCATGAAACTGGCACAAGCGGGACAAGAGTCTGCCGCCGTCTCCCGTACCACGGAACAGATCATTAAGACGACCGGAGCGGCTGCAGGAGTAACCGCCACTCAGGTGAACGACCTCGCCGACGCGCTCTCCCGCAAGACAGGCATTGACGACGAGGCAATCCAGACCGGCGCGAACCTGATCCTCACGTTTAAGAACGTGAAGAATGCCGGAGAAGGCACTGACGCGATCTTTAACCGGGCTACAGCGGCAGCCCTTGACCTCTCGAAGGCCGGTTTCGGGTCCGTCGATTCAGCATCAAAGTCTCTCGGCAAGGCCCTGAACGACCCGATTAAGGGCATCACGGCGCTTTCCCGCGCTGGAGTCACGTTCACTCAGGGTCAGAAGGATCAGATTGCCGCCCTCATGGAGTCTGGCAAGGTCCTCGACGCGCAGAAGATCATTCTCGCTGAGGTCGAGTCGCAGGTTGGCGGCGTGGCAGAGGCCACGAAATCCCCGATCGAAGCGATTCAAACGATGCTCGGGAACCTGATCGAGGACGTTGGCAAGACGATCCTGCCAGTCTTTAATCAGATCGCGGACGCGCTCGGGCCGGTACTGGAGAAACTCGGGCCACCGCTCGCAAGCATCGCCGAAATGCTCGGAGGAGTGCTTGTCACGGCACTACAGGCGCTCACTCCACTGTTCGATCCGATTGCTGAAGCCGTCGGCGCACTCGCCGCAATGCTCGGGCCCGTCCTCACGGGCATCATTCAGGCCCTCGTTCCTGTCATCACGCCCCTTATCGAGATCGTCGGGCAACTCGCTAACATCCTCGGGCCGGTGTTGTCGGCAATCCTGACCGCGATCATGCCCCTCATCCAAGGGCTCGGTTCAGTCATCGCGGCTCTTGCCCCTGCTTTCCTCGGGATCTTCCAAGCGCTCGCTCCTGTCGTGGAAATGCTCGCCGGGGTCCTCGGGCAAGCGATTGCGATGATCGTCCCGCTGATCGTCAAACTGGCGCAGATTCTCGGGGGCATCCTCACGAAGGCCCTGCAAATGCTCGGCCCCTATTGGGAGGCCCTAGCAGACATCGTGGGCAAGGTTCTTGGCGCGATCCTCCCGCCCCTCATTGACGTGCTCATGACGCTCCTAGATGCCCTCACGCCAATCCTCGACCCGCTCATGGAGATCGCTGGCCTGTTCATCGAAATGGCTACCCCGATCCTCGAACTGGTTGGGGTCCTCGCTCCACTCATCGCCCTCGGAATCAAACTGATCGCGGCTGTTCTGAAGCCCCTGATCGAGGTAATCGGGAAGGTCGTTGGGGCGTTCATTAAGTGGATCGCCGACGGCATTAAGCCTCTGCAGCCACAGTTCAAAGAGGGAATGAAGGTCATAACGCAGTTCGCTGCGACCGCTGTTCGTGCCGCCGCTGAGGTGGTCAGGAACTTCGGCAAGATGGTCACGTTCCTCATGAATAACGTATTCAGGAAGATCCTCGACGGCGCGGTCGAGACGTTCGGCTGGATTCCCGGCATCGGGGATGCGTTGCAGACCGCGCAATCGAACTTCGCGAACTTCGCGAACTCGACAGTCGATAACATTAACGGGGTCGCGGCGGAACTCGATGGAGTCGCCACGCAACTGGACACTATGGCTCAGGGCTACACCGTTCCGGTAAGCGTGCAGGTAACGACGACCTATGACGAGTCCTCGAAGATGTGGATGAAGGAGGGCGCTAAGCCTCCGGCCCCGAAGCCTCCGAAGCCGACCCCGTACACGGCATCTAGCCCAAGCGCGACAGGCAGTAGCGCGGCAGATAAGGCGGCGGAGGAGAAGGAAAAGAAGCGGATCGAGGCGATCGAGAAGTTCGTTGACCGCTACAAGTCTGCTTTGGAGCGCATGAAGCAGGGGCGCGACGCGATTCTCGGGAGCGTTCAGAAGTCGCCGTGGGCGGAAATGCTCGGAGACCTAGAGCAGTCACAGATCGAATCCACGTTCGGTCCCGGCGGTTCCGTCAGTCAGGTCATCTCCTCCTACGATCAGTTAGGCGCGGCGCTAGAGGACTTCTACAAGCCGCTCATGGATGCGGAACTATTCGGCAAGAAGGCGGCTAAGGCGGCAAAGTCTAATCTGGCGACCGCGAAGACGATGCTCTCTGACGCGACGGCAACAGCCCTCAGCCTCATGAAGCAGCGCGAACTGAACGTTAAGGCGCTCTCCGACCTCGACAAGTCCTACTCCGATGGAGTCGAGAGCATTAACCGTACTTACGACGCGCTGGATAAGGCTGCTTCCGATGCGCTCTCCGCCGTCGAAAAGAAGTGGGCCGGGATCACTCCGGGGCTCGAAGCCGCACTCGACAGCGCGACAAAGGCTTTCGAGAAGGAAAATAGTGTTCTGGAGAAACTGATCTCGGAGCGCGATAACTTCCTTGGGCGTATCGCTGACGGATTCCGCACGTTCCTGAACGATATTCGGGTAGATGCGGAAGCGGGTGGCGGCAGTTTCCGCGCCGCACTGGAAGACCGCCTTACCTCGATCCGCGAGTTCGCGACGAACATCCGAACCCTGATCTCTCGCGGACTCGACCCGACCCTCGTTCAGGACTTCGTGGCTTCCGGTGTTTCCGGTGCCGGAGATATCGCGGCTCAACTCGCTGCAGCAAGCGACGATGAGATCGCCGGGATAAACGACGCGCAGAAGGCTCTGGCAACAGAGGTCGCCTCGTTCCAGCAGTACGCCTCGCAACAGTGGTTTGATGCCGGGATTGCGCAGCAGGAGGCGATCGTTGCTCCCCTCGCGCTTGCTCGGGATCTCGCAAAGACGGCACTCGACACCGCGAACGCGACAAGGGCCGCTGAGATCGCTGCAGCGCAGGCCCATATCGAGACCCTGAAGGTGCAGCGGCAGGCCGCTCTTGACGCGGCGAAGGCACAATACGATTCGCAGAAGGCGGCACTCATCGCGCAAGGTGTCGAGATCGAGAACGCCCTCACCACGAACGCCACGAACCTGCACAATGGGCTCGCTGCCCTGCAGGAGACTGTCCCACCGGAGATGTTTAAGGCTGGCAAGAAGTCCGTGAGGCAGATTCTGAAGGGCTTCGAGGATAAGTTCCCCGGAGTCAAGAAGGAACTTAATGACCTTATGGACGGGCTTGCCGCCTCCATGAACCGAACCGCTACTGTCACCGTGCGAACCGTGTACGAAGCGGGCGGTCTCCCGGCTCGCGCTATGGGCGGACCCGTCGCAGCCCGCACCGCTTACCTCGTGGGAGAACGAGGCCCTGAGGTCTTCGTCCCCGGTATGGCAGGAAACGTCATCGCGAATAAGGATCTCGGGTCGCTCATGCGCCGACCAATGGGCGTGGCTGACACTAGCGTTACGATCGCGGAAGGCGCAGTTCAGATCACAGTGAACGGGAGCATGGATTCAAAGTCTCGCGACGAGATCGAAGCGGTCGTGGACGAGGCACTATTGCGTCTCGCCCGTGAGATTCGGAGGTCATAACGCATGGCAGTCGTCACAGTACGCCCCGACTCCACCCCGACCGGGGCCGCGAACTTCACCATCTTTGGTGGCGCTGCCTCTATAAATGCCGCCCTCTCGGACAATAACGTCGCGACCTACGTGAAGAAGGGCGTTACAGGTAACGGGGCCGTCATCGTCGGATTTGGAACGACCACAATCGCGGACAACACTCGCGTGAAGCAGGTGCGGATTCGCGCACAAGCGGCGTGTCCTACAGCCTCTTCACGGCTTCGTATCACCCCGATTACGCGAATCAGCGGCACAAATTATGTCGGCTCCGCTCAGGTCTTTAATGGGGTATTCACCCTAGCCGAATACAGCGGGGCATACTTCAGCACCGCCCCCGATGGACAAGCATGGGATCAGACCCGAATCGACGGGCTCCGGGCACAGATTCAGGACCTCGCTTCCGGCGCTGACCTGTCCAGCGTGTACGAATTGTTCTTCGATATTGAGACCACGGCACAACCGTCCGTCTCTGTTGCTTCCCCCACGGGCACGATCACGGCGAATTCGCGCCCTGAGGTGTCATGGACCTACTCGGACACGGACGGCACAGAGCAGGACTATTACCGGATTAAGGTCTACACGTCATCACAATATGCGTCTGGTGGATTCGATCCCTCTGCGACCGTCGCCTATTGGGATTCCGGCGTCATCGCCTCATCGGATAATACGGCGACGATTCAGGAATACCTCACCGATGGAACCTATCGGGCATACGTCACCGTCGCTAAGACAGTTTCCGGGGTCCCATTTTACTCCGCTTACGCCTATTCGCAGTTCATCGTAAACACGACCCCTCCGACTGTTCCCACCCTCACGGGCACATTCGACTCTGTTCACAATCTCGTCCTTCTGGAAGTAACCGGAGCGACGGTTTCTGGCACGTTCGACTCGCAGGTATTTCAAGTGCAGCGATCGAACGACTCAGGAACGACGTGGGCTGACGTGATCGGCGGCAGTGAACTCGTCCCCTCAGGCACGAACGTGGCATCACTGAATGACTATGCGGCTCCTCGTGCCGCGAGCGCGATCTACCGCGTCCGTTCCATCGGCACGCTTGGGGAAGATCAGGTCGCTTCCACGTGGTCAAGTAATGTGACGGTAGCGGTCACTAACGATGGGGGTTGGTGGCTGAAGCCTGTCACCGCCCCGGCACTGAACATCGGCGGGCTGAAGATTCAGGGCGGATTCGATGTCACGGCAGCCGAACAGATCGGCGTGTTCCGTCCGATCGGCAGGCAAACCGCCGTCACAGTAAGCGCCGGGGTACAGGGTGAGGACGGGTCATTCACAATTAGCACGGTCGGGGTCGCGGACTTTAACGATACGTGGCCCACCATTCTCCACGAGGGCACGGTTTTGCTCCAGTTGCCCGATGCTACGCAACGGTACATTCGGATCATTGACCGGGGGTATCAGCGGGGCGGGACGATTAGTAATCCCCTGAACGTGATCCGCGTCGGCTATGTCGAGGTGTCGCCGTAATGTATGCCGTCAGCCCGGAGTTTAAGGATGCTGTCCGTGACCCCCATAGCGTGACCGTGCGGGCCGAAATCTGGCGGCAGGGTGTGTTCCTCCGGGCTCTCGACATTATCGAGGGAGAGGTCACGATTGACTCTCGTCGGGCGCAACGCCGAACCTGTAGTGTTACGGTCCCGGCGACTAAGCCTACGGTGCGGCTCATCCCCGAGTTTCTCACCTATCAAGCGATCCTCGGAGCGATCGTCACTTGGGACGTGGCAACCTCCACGTGGGACACCGTAGGCGCATTCACGTGGGATCAGGGCGATCTCATCCCAAACAGTCTCGCAACGGTGACTTATCCAACCTACGCGGACCTCTCGACCGGCTACGAATCCTACGGAGCCATGCGAGAAATCACCGGCTACACCGAAGAGACCATAGACGACGGACTCATCCCCACAAGCGCGTTCTCCGATGTCGCCCCATTCGGCAATGAACTACGCCTCTGGAGAGGCATCCAAGTAGACCGCCCCCTCTATTACACCTATCAGAACATCGCCGGAATCCGGGTTACGTGGGATCTCGTCTCTGCATCTCTCACGTGGGCCACGGTAGAATCGACCCTGACATGGGCCGACGGTAACGACGTGCCCATCTAGGAGGAACGCATGGCAACAACTGCTCAGGGAACACCCTACGTTGCGGGATCGGACACAATCACGTCCTACCCGACGACTTCCCTTGCGCTCGCGAACCGAGTGGACGACGTTGAGGATCTCGCGCTCGCTGCCTCCGAGCAAGTCATTAACGCATTCTTCCTGATTGGAGCATGAGCATGGCAATCGCTTACAAAGAGTCGCAGGTTCAGGGGACCGCCTCCGTCGGAACCTACGCAACCCTCTATAACACGGCAGCCTCTACAACGGCAGTCGTCTCGACCATCGCGGTCTGCAATACGGCGTCTACTGCAGCCACGTACCGGATTGGGATTGCGGGCTCCGCGTCCACCCCCGGCGATGCGAACTGGCTTGCCTACGGAGCCACCGTAAACGCTAACGATACGGTGGCGCTCACTCTCGGGGTTTCGCTCAGCAACTCTAAGTTCCTTCGAGTTTCGAGTAGCGCCTCCACTGTCGCTTTCTCGGCGTTTGTGAGCGAGATTTCCTAATGGGACTTCATAAGTTCGCTGATCTAGGACTGACAGATTCCACTAAGCCTCGTGCTCTTAGCCGGATTATCGACGCTCCTCAAAGAGCAACACTAGCCTCCACAACTGGTAGCCCAACCATTACTACCCCTGCTTCCCGTCCGGGGAAAACCGTGTATACGTGGACAGGCGCAGGCACAATGACGTTCGCCACGAACGGGAATGTCGAGATCCTCGTCGTTGGAGGAGGGGGAGGTTCTGGAGGTCATGACAGCGGCTCCTCCGGTGGAGGCGGAGCAGGCGGTTATATCGAGAGGGATATTGCTGTAACCACCACTAAGGCCTATTCCATCTCTGTTGGCGCGGGAGGTGCAGCAGGCGTTTATAACGCGAGCGGTGGAGCCGGGGGTACTGGCGGCAATAGTAGTTTCGGTGACTTTGTCGGTAATGGCGGAGGAGGATCTGGCGCAGATTACGCTTTCTCCGGCACAGCAAGTAGCAGTCCGGGTAATGGCGGTTCTGGCGGTGGAGCGGCTCCTTCAGGTGACGCTAAGAGTGGTGGAACAGCGGTTTACGGTGGAGCGCAAGGGTACGACGGGGCATCTACCGCGCAAGGCGGAGGCGGGGGAG
>Ga0129333_10000534_pt1 | contig 31425 bp, 34 predicted proteins | sample CPB6_08_DNA_FD_94474 | JGI IMG/M metagenome (GOLD analysis project Ga0129333, IMG submission 94474) | Freshwater to marine salinity gradient microbial communities from Chesapeake Bay, USA - CPBay_Sum_0.6_0.8_DNA | ecosystem: Environmental > Aquatic > Marine > Coastal | place: USA: Chesapeake... | reverse complement strand
GAGAGACAGCGATAGCCCTCGCGCTTGCTGCCTTCTCGCAGGCAGGTGCCGAGATTGCGGACGAACACGTCCTTCTGATCCCGCTTGAAGACGGCGTTGGCATAGCCGGCAAAGGACACCGGGTCGTAGCTGAACGGCGCAGCCAGGCCAGGGCTGGCCATCAGACCCAGGCTAATCATCGCGCCGAGGCGGGTGAAGAGGAGCTGACGCGGCGTCATCCGGGACCACCATCTGGAGCCATTGTTGGTCCACAGCGCTGGATGTGTCGATGGCAATGTGGCAGCTATGGGCAGGCGCCGCGGCGCTGCTGGCCGCGATCACCGCAATCCTGGCCAAGCTGGGGGTGCAGGGTATCGACGCCAATCTGGCCACGCTGCTGCGCACGTTGGTTGTGACGATCGCCCTGACCCTGCTGCTGCTGGCCAACGGCGAGCTGCAGTGGCTCCAACTGAAGAGCCTGCCGCGCCCCAGCCTGATCGCGTTGGTGGTGTCGGGACTGGCGACCGGAGGCTCCTGGCTGTGTTACTTCCGGGCTCTCCAGCTCGGACCCGTCTCACGGGTGGCACCGATCGACAAGCTGAGTGTGGTTCTGGTGGCGGTACTCGGTGTGGTGTGCCTCGGGGAACAGCTGAGTGTTCGGGGCTGGCTGGGGGTGGTGATGATGGCCATCGGCGCTGCACTGGTGGCCTGGCCTTAGGTGCATCGCGCTACAAATCCGAATTGATTGTGGGGTGTCTGGCCTGAGCCCTGCCGACTCCATAGCTTGCGTGCGAGCACCAGTGGGGTGCATGGGGGAACAGGGGCGGGCTGGACACCCGCCTTTTTCGTGCACCCTCCCTACCCCCGACGGCTTCGACGCCTCTGCTGCACTGCGCTACAGAGTCACGCAGTGCGCGAGACAGCGACCTAGACCTAGCGGTGTTCGCAGACCTCCAGTGCGCTGGGTTGGCATCACCCTCTGTCTGCTCTGGACGGCCAACCAACTGAGCCGACTGATCACCTGGCTGCGGCAGTGGGGCCAGCGCGATCCCGTCAGCCAGGCCTTTCAACGGGAGGTGGATCGGCGGGGCCTGGTGCTGCGCTGATGCTCCGGAGCTGATGGCGGCATCCGGTAAGCACCGCCACAGATCCAGACGCGGCAGCCGGCTTCCATGCCGCAACCGAAGCGGCACCACGACCGATGCAGAGCAAAGCGATCGCGCCCGTCGCTCGCCACGATGAACCGCGGCAGACCGCCCTGCATGGCAGGGCCGTGTTGCGGGATCCGATCCTGAACAAAGGCACGGCCTTCACCCGCGAGGAGCGCACCCGGCTCGGCCTCGAGGGACTGCTGCCGGATCAGGTGGAAAGCCTGGAGTTGCAGGTGCAACGCACCTGGGGCGCCTTCCAAGCCCTGCAGGGGGACCTCGAGCGCCACGCCCTGATGGAGAGCCTGCGGCGGAGCAATCTGGTGCTCTACCACCGCTTTCTGGCGGAGCACTGCGAAGAGGTGCTGCCGATCGTCTACACCCCGACGGTGGGCAGGGTGATCCAGGACTTCCATCACCGCTACCGCACGCCGATGGATGGGGTGTTCCTGAGTGCGGCCCAGCGTGGTCGGCTTCGCCAGGTGCTGCGCGACAGCCTCAGCGGTCCGGTTGACCTGGTGCTGGTCACCGATTCGGAGGGCATCCTCGGCATCGGCGATCAGGGGGTGGGGGGGATCCAGATCTGCCTGGGCAAGCTGGCGGTGTACACACTGTGCGCCGGCCTCAATCCCGAGCGGGTGCTGGCAGTAGCCCTCGATGTCGGGACCAACCGCGACAGCCTGCTGGCGGATCCGCTTTACCCAGGCCTGCGACAGGGACGACTTGACGGTGACGACTACCTGGCCTTCGTCGATGAATTCGTCGAGGCTGTACGACTGGAATGTCCGGGCGCCTGTCTGCACTGGGAGGACTTCGGCACGGCCCATGCACGCCTGCTGCTGGATCGCCACCGCGAGACGCTCCCGAGCTTCAACGACGACATCCAGGGCACCAGCGGCGTGGCCAGTGCAGCCGTTCTCGCAGCCTGCAGGGGCCTGAACCAGACGCTGCAGGACCAGCGCATCGTGATCTTCGGAGCGGGCACGGCCGGCTGCGGCATCGGCGAAGGATTGGTGCGGCTTCTGCAAGGGGAAGGGCTCAGCCCGCAGGAGGCCCGCGATCGCATCTGGGCGATCGATCGGCCGGGGCTCCTGATCGATTCGATGCAGGATCTCGCGCCCGCAGCCGCCGGCCTGGCGCGCCGCGCCGCCGAGGTGGCCGACTGGAGCCGGGACCCCAGCGGGCGGATCAGCCTCGAGACGGTGGTGGAGCACGTGCATCCCACGGTGCTGATCGGCACCTCCACCGTGACCGGGGCCTTCCATCAGGACCTGGTGCAGACCATGGCAACCCATTGCCCGCGGCCGGTGATCCTGCCCCTCTCCAACCCCACCACCCTGGCGGAAGCCTGTCCGGAGGACCTGCTGCGCTGGACCGATGGCCGCGCCCTGGTGGCCACGGGCAGCCCCTTCGCGCCGGTGTCACGGCCGGAGGGTCTGCGCACGATCGGGCAGTGCAACAACTGTTTCCTGTTCCCCGGTCTGGGCTTTGCCGCCGTCGCCGTGGGTCTGAGCCGGATCAGCGACGCCATGATCGATGCAGGGCTGCAGGCCCTGGCGGCCCAGATCCCCGCCAGCCGCGATGCCAATGCTGCCCTGATGCCCTCCCTGCGCGAGGCCACGGCGGTCGGTGAAGCCGTTGCCCGGGCCGTGGCCCTGGTGGGGGTGGAGCAAGGGTTGGCCCGACTGGCGGTCACGCCGGAGCAAGCCTTGGAGCGCCTTGGGCAGGCCCGCTGGCGCCCGGCCTATCCGGCTGTTCTCCCTAGTGGAGGATGAGCAGCACCAGCAGGGCGATGACCCCCACCACCAGGGCGAGCACACCCAGCGCGGCCAGGGCGGCAAGGACGATCGTGACCTTGCGGGTCGTGTGGGGAAACAGCAAGTAGGCGATCAACCCCAGGGCCAGAGGCCAGAACGGCGGCAACAGCAGGCACACGCCCACCAACAGGAGCAGGGAACGCCGCTGCCGCTGCTGCTCCAGCTGGCGCTGCACCGCCCGCTGATCCGCCTCGGCCAGGGCTTCGCGCTCGTCATCGCTGAGCCAGCGGCCGAGCCGGCGCGCTTCCTCCAACTCCCGCTCCAGCTGCCGTGGACGGCCAGCGTCAGCAGGGGCTGCAGTGAACAGCAGGCGATTGCCGGCCGCCGCCACGGTGTTCCAGATGCGCTTCACCACCGCAGGCTCTTCCACGACAGCGACCGCCCCATCAGTACAACCAGGATCGCGAAACAACGTTTCACCAAGCCAGTCACCAAGCCAGCCGCGCCAGAAGCTGGCGCCGATCGATCCAGGGGACTGGCCGGCAACAGCACCAGCCTGAACCCAAAGGGTGACGTTTTGCACCGCCGCCGGACCAGGACGGACCAGAGGCCTTAAGGTTTTCTTTGGCTTTCAAGTGGATGGGTTCGGTGTACGACAGCCACCCGGTGTTGCAGGCTATGCGGCACGAGCTGCACGAGCGGCGTCAGCGCTATCAGCACCAGCCCTGTGAGTTCAACCGCTATCAGCTCGTCCGTATCGAACGGCGCATCGCCGAGGCCTGCCCGGATCTGCTCAGCCGCGGCTGAAGCGCCTGTGCCGGCCGCAGCGCCGATGCGGATCGAGACCCTCCCGGGCTGCCGTCTGTTGATCGGTCGCTATCCGGCCTTCGACTACGACGCCAGCGGTGGCGGCGGCGCCGGGAGCGGCCAGACCGGGGGCGGAGCCCTGGAATTCACGGCCGAGAGCCTGAACGTGCCGCCTCTGAACGGGGCCAGCACCCGCTTTCTGGGCTTGCCCCTGCCACCGGGGCTGGAGATCGCGATCACGGCACAGAAACTGGCCGGGACCTGGCAGCCGGAGACAGGGCTGGTCAACCTGGAGTTCCAGGCGCGCTTCCGCTTCCGCATCGGCATGGGCACCCTCGATCTCTACCGGGCGCCGGATCTCCGGATCGCCTGCACGCTGACGACGGGGACCGGCGCCGGGCAGCGGCATCGCGCCGAGGGGCAAGCCCTGGATCAGCGAGGAGAGGGAGTGCTGGTGGGGCTGGCCACGGTGCCTCTGAGCGGCGATGCCTGGCTGGATCGCTTCCTCGGCCTGCCCGATGAGGCCCTGGCGGTGCTCCATTGCCGGATCCATCGATCAGCATGAACGGCTGCACACCGGCCCAGGCGAACCGGCAAGGGCGCGGCCGGTTCGCATCAGTGACCGGAGCCATCAGGCCACTGATCCTGCTGGCTCTGGTGCTGCTTCCGCTGACACTCCCGGCCAAGGCTCAGGCCGAACCATGGGCGCCAGGACAGGAGCCTGCGGCCAGCGAAAGCCGCAGGACCACGGCAGCCGAAGCCCTGGCCCTGGAAACCCTGCGCCGTCAACCGGCGACAGCGGAACAGCGACGCCGATACCTGAACGCGGCCCAGGAACTGCTGGAGCGGTTCTGGACGCCACGCCAACCGGTCAGGCTGCTGCTGGCCGGCGAGCGCGCCAGTGGCTGCGGAGCGCCCGTGGTGCAACATCCCATGGCCTTCTACTGCCCGGAGAGCCGCGAGATCGGCCTTGCCCTTGATCTGCGCCGCAGCATCCGCGCTGCCCGAGGCCGGAGCAACCAGGATCTGCTGCTGCTGGAGCTGGCGATCCTGGCCCACGAGTGGGGGCACCACATCAACCGTGAGCAGGGCCTCGGGCCCTACCGCGGTGGTCTTGGCCTGACGGCACGCCAGGAGGAGCTGGCCGCTGACTGGCGCACCGGCATCCTGATCGGCTGGCTGCTGCGCACGGGGGCGATCGGCGTCGACGATTTCACGCAGACCGCCAACCTGCTGTTCGAAATGGGCGACTACGAGCGGCTGGCCCCGCAGCACCATGGTTATCCCAGAGACCGCTTCGACGCCCTGATCCGCGGCATGGGTAGCCAGATCCGGCCAGGGCAGCAGCTGGGGAGCTGGAGCGTCGACACCGCCGAAACCTTCAGCCGCCCCCTGAGCGCAGACGGGGGCATACGGCTGTATGACGTGCGCCGATTCGAGATCAACCGGGAGGGCCAGATCACCACAAACCTGCTCGGAGGCCTGCTGGGGGCCGCCAGCTGCCTCTGGGGAAGCCGCGAGCAGTGCCTGGGGATGGCGCTGCAACAGGGGAAGGGGCGCGCCGATGGCCGTTACACGCAGCGGCGGCTGACGCTGCATTGCGCGGCAGGTCGCTTTGATGTCAGCGATGACGCCTTTGAGGAGCAACCGCTCGGCCGGGATGGCAAGGGGCAGGCGGCCGTGCTGGCGGCACGGGATTGTCCAGCCAGTGCCGACCGGCTCAGGGCAGGCGGAAGCTGAGCTCGAGGATCAGACGCTCGGCCAGGCGAGGGTCGATGGCCCGGAACTGAGCGATCGCACGACGGCGCTGCTCAGGCGTCAGGTGGCGCAGATCGGCCACGGCCAGGTCCAGACAACGGCGATCCAGATCCAGATTCACAGCGGTTCTTCAACGGCCGGATCACAGCGCCGCCGACGCCGGCCGGCCAGTGGCGGTGGTCAGATCAGCAGCTTGCCCTGGCAGCCTTGCGTGCGATCGGCTGAGGCGGTCGGCCCCCAGCCGGTTTGCTACGAGGTGTGACCTGACCGGCCAGCCGGGGCCGTTGATCTCCTAGCAACGGCTTCATGCCTTGTGGTTGGCAGTGGGCTTCTTCGTTCAACTCACAGAAGCCATCGCTGCGCGTCAGTCGCTGCTGATGACCGGGCTGGATCCGAACCCGGAGATGCTGCAGAGCTGGGCGCAGCGGCGCGGCATGGCCAACCGCTCCTTCCTCAGCCAGGCACGCCACTGGATCAAGGCGGTTGTTGAGGAAACCAGCCCGCACGTCTGCGCGATCAAGGCCAGCCTGGGCTTCTATCAGGCGCTCGGCCCGCTGGGCCTTGAGCTGCTTCTGGAAGTACGCGACCTGGTGCCGCGCGATCTGCCGCTGATCATCGATGCCAAGCACGGTGATCTCAACTCCTCCACGGCGCTGGCCCACTACCTGTTCCGCGATCTGGCGGTGGATGCCGTCACCCTCTCGCCCCTGGCCGGGCAGGACATCGCCGCACCATTCCTGCTTTACGCCGACAAGGCGGTGGTGATCACCTGCCGCAGCTCCAACCCGGCCGCCAAGCGCATCCAGTACCACCCGAGCGAAGCCGATCCGCTGTTTCTGCAGATCGTGCGCGAGTGCCAGCTCTGGGGGACGCCGGACCAACTGTTGCTGGAGGTCGGCACCAGCGATCCGGCGGTGCTCGCCCAGGTGCGGGCGGCGGCACCGGAACGGGTTCTGATGCTGCGCAGCATCTGGAGCGAAGAAGAACGACTCGACGGATTGCTCAAGGCTGGGCTCAATGCCACGGCGGACGGCCTGCTGCTACCCCTGCCACAGAACCTCCTGGTGGAGGACGATCTGGGCGATCAGGCCGCGGCGGTCAAGGCGATGATCAACCGCAGGCGCGAGCGCTGGCTGGTGCAACAGCCCCGGCAGCCGGCCGAGAGCTGCACCGTCTGGCTGCCGGGGGTTGAACCGGATCCGGCGACCGCTGCAGCTGGACGGAAGCCGGGGACTGATCCGTTGGAGGGCCTGATCCTCGACCTGTTCGACATCGGCTGCCTGCTGTTCGGTGAGTACGTCCAGGCCTCAGGGGCGGTGTTCAACTACTACGTCGACCTGCGCCAGATCATCTCGGATCCGAACCTGTTCCACCGGGTTCTACACAGCTATTGCGATCTGCTCGCGCCAGTGGACTTCGATCGGATCGCCGGGATTCCCTACGGCTCTCTGCCGACGGCCACCGGCCTGTCGCTGCAGCTGCATAAACCATTGATCTATCCCCGCAAGGAGGTGAAGGCCCACGGCGCCCGGCGTCTGATCGAGGGCGACTTCAACGAGGGCGACACGGTGGTGGTGGTGGACGACATCCTGATCACCGGTGGCAGCGTTCTGGAGGGGATCCAGAAGCTGGAGAGCTCCGGCCTGGTGGTGCGCGATGTGGTGGTGTTCATCGACCATGGCGGCAGCCGCGACCGCCAGGCCCGGGAACGCCTGGCTGCGCAGGGCTACCGCTGCCACGCCGTGCTCGACATCGAGCGGATCACGGCGGTGCTGCTGGCGGCAGGCCGGTTGTCGCCGGAGCAGGCGGCGTTGTTGGCCTGAACCGTGAGCGAAACGCCGATCGTCGTTGCCGAGGGGCTGAGCAAGAGCTTCCGGGTTCCGCTCAAGCAGCCAGGTCTGGCCGGCACGCTACGTCACCTGCTGCACCGAGAGCATCGCGATGTTGCAGCCGTGCAGGGGCTCAACTTCACGATTGCACCTGGGGAGATGGTGGGCTTTCTCGGACCGAACGGCGCCGGTAAGACCACCACCCTGAAAATGCTCAGCGGCCTGATCCACCCCAGCGCCGGCCGTGTGACGGTGGCGGGCTGTGTGCCGTTCAGGCGCCAGGAAAGGTTCCTGCGCCAGATCACCCTGGTGATGGGCAACCGCCAGCAGCTGATCTGGGATCTGCCGCCCCTCGATTCCCTGCGGGTCAATGCCGCCGTCTACGGCCTCGACGAACAGGAAGCCCGACGCCGCATCGCTGAACTGGCGGAGATGCTGGAGCTGGGGGAGGAACTGACGCGGCCGGTACGCAAGCTCTCGCTCGGCCAGCGCATGAAGGCGGAATTGCTCGCGGCACTGCTGCATCGCCCGGCGGTCCTGTTCCTCGATGAGCCCACGCTCGGTCTGGACGTGAATGCGCAGGTGCGGGTGCGCGACTTTCTGGCCGACTACAACCGCCGCACGGGCGCCACCGTGCTGCTCACCAGCCATTACATGGGCGACATCACCGCGCTGTGCGAACGGGTGCTGCTGATCCATGACGGTCAGCTGTTCCACGATGGGTCGCTGGATGCACTCACCAGCCGGCTGGCTCCCTGCCGGGAGGTGCGCCTGGAGCTGAGGCAGCTCCTGCCTGCAGGCAGCTTCCAGGGCTACGGCACGGTGGAGGAGCACAACGGCCATCAGCTGCGGCTGCTGATCCCCCGCCAGGAGCTGACTGAGCGGATCAGCACCCTGCTGACACGGTTTGAGGTGGTGGATCTGGAGGTGCGGGACCCGCCGATCGAAGAGCTCATCGGTGCCCTGTTTCGGGATCGGGGAGGCAGCCAGGCGCCGCCTAGCGTTGACGCCCCATCCAAACCACCGTCGCCGGACCCCTGATGCGCGACCAGGCCCCCGCAACACAGCCGGTCCATCCCGGTGTGCACTGCCACCTTGCGTTCCCTGGCCGACGGAGCCGCCGGCTCGGCGCCGCCATGGTGGCTGCGACGCTGCTGAGCGCTGCGCCGGCCCGGGCGATCGAGGAGGTGGTGCTCAAGCTGCCGCTACTTCAGAACACCTTTCGGTTGAAGGTCAGTGAGCTGGGCTCCAGCGAAGCCCTGCTGCGCGGCAACAGCGACCTGGCCGAGCTGGATCGCGCCAGCGACGGCAGAATCGGCCGACAGCTGCAGGCGCTTCTGACCAAGCCACTGCCAATCGACCTCGGCCGGGCCACCGAGCAGGCAGTGGGAACGCCGATGCTGGAACAGGCGATGCTCGTCCTCTCCAGCCTTGGCACCGTGGAGGGGGCCCAGCAGGATCTGACCGGCGCCGAGCTCAATCAGGCCCTTCAGAGGGCTTCGGCCGCCGGGCCGTTGACCCTGCTCAGCCTGATCAAGGCCATTCCTGGTCAGCGGGTGACCCTGGATCTGGGGGAGCTGGGCAAACGACTGGAGCGCATGGTGCAACAGCGCGATGAAGCCGATGCGCTGATGGCCGCATCGACCGCTGCCGCACCGGCGACAACCGCTGCGCCACAGGCCGTGCGGCGCAGCGAGATGGAACTGCCGGTGGCCCACCGACCCGGCAGGCCGCTCCAGCTGGTGGTACTGGAACCCCGCAGTGGAGGCAATGGCCGACTCGTGCTGATCTCCCACGGCCTCTGGGATTCACCCAGCAGCTTCGAAGGCTGGGCTCAGCTGCTGGCCGCCAACGGGTACAGCGTGGTGCTGCCCCGCCATCCAGGCAGCGACCACGACCAGCAGCAGGCGATGCTCTCGGGTCAGGCCCCTCCGCCAGGCCCCGACGAACTGAAGCTGCGGCCGAAGGACATCAGCGCCGTGATCGACGCGCTGACCAGCCGCCAGCTCAGCCTGGCCGGGCCCGTTCAGACCGACCGGGTGGTGGTGGTCGGCCATTCCTGGGGAGCGACCACGAGCCTGCAGCTGGCCGGCCTGAAACCGAGCAGCCGTGCGCTGCCACGCTGCAACGACCAGGCGGATCCCGAACGCAACCTCAGCTGGGTGCTGCAGTGCAGCTGGCTGCAGGGCAGCCGGGTCGATGAGCTGAAGGACCAGAGGGTGGTGGCGATCGCGGCCGTAAGCCCACCGGTGTCGCTGCTGTTCCCACCGGGTGCGGAGGCCGATCTCAGCGCACGGGTGCTGTTGGTGAGTGGCAGCCGCGACTGGGTCGTGCCACCGGACCCCGAGGCCGTGACGCCGATGCGCCTGCGAGAGGACAAGGGCAACCGCCTGGTGCTCGTGCAAGGCGGCGATCACTTCAACCTGCGGCCAGGCCAGAAGGCGGATGGCGGCACGCTCGGGCCACTGCTGCTGGCCTGGACGGAGGGGGCGTTCCAGGCGGGAGCGGCCGTACGGCCATCGCCGTCGGCACCGAATCTGCTGCCGCCGATGGGCTGGGGGCAGACCGGCATGGCCCTGGTGGACGTGACCGATCGGCTGCGGCGCCCCTGAGGCGGGACAGAAACGAAAGCACTGCACCCCAGCGACCTTCACAGGCCGTTACAATTGGCGCAACACTTCGCAACACGCGTCATGACCGGCAACGACACCCGCTTTGGCTTCGTCGCCTTCGCCGAGACCTGGAACGGTCGTCTCGCCATGCTCGGCTTCGTGATCGGCCTGGCCACCGAACTGCTGACCGGTCAGGGCATCCTCGGCCAGATCGGCCTGGGCTGAACAGCTTCCGGCGTTTCCACCCCCCATCGCCCCCTTCACACCATGAACACGCCGTCCACCAGCGACAAATGGTTTCAGGATCGCGCCGCTGAGCAGATCCACCTCGATCAGCTGACCCGCGTCGAGCGGTTCAACGGCCGTGCTGCCATGCTCGGCATCGTGATCGGGGTGATCACCGAAGGGCTGACCGGTGCCGGCATTGCCCATCAGATCGGTCTCGGTCCGCTGATCGATGGCTATGCCGCCTGCCACACGCAGTTCTTGCCCTTCTGCTTCTGAGCTCACCACCATGGGGGAGGTTGACCCTCTCCCCCAGTGCAGCTCAGTGCCGATCAACCCATCTGGTGCCTCACCGCTGCGCAGGTGTTCGCAGCGCTTCAGAGCCAGCCGGAGGGTCTGAGCAGCGTCGAGGCGATCGACAGACTTGAACGCTTCGGCCCCAACCGCTTGCCATCGCTGAAGCGTCGGCCTCTTGCCCTGCGCTTCAGCGATCAGCTGTTGCACTTCATGGCGCTGCTGCTCTGGGTAGCTGGCGCCCTTGCCTTCATTGCCCGAGCACCGCAGCTCGGCTGGGCGATCTGGGCAGTGATCCTGATCAATGCACTGTTCTCCTTCTGGCAGGAGTTCAAGGCAGAGCGCACCCTCCAGGCCCTGGCGGGTAATCTGCCCGACCTCGCCCAGGTCTGGCGCGATGGCCAACTCCAACAGCTGAGTGCGGATCAGCTGGTCTGCGGCGACGTGGTCCTGCTCGAGGAGGGCAACCGTGTGCCGGCGGACTGCCGACTGCTAACGGCGGAACAGCTGTACCTCGATCTTGCGGTCCTGACGGGTGAATCCCTGCCCGTAGCACGGGCCCCTGGGGAACAACCGGCCGCGAGACTCCCCAGCCGCGAGCGCACCAACCTGCTGCTGGCCGGGGCCACCGTGGTGTCCGGGCGAGCCGAGGCCATCGTCTACGCGACCGCCAGCGAGACGGAATTCGGCCAGGTCGCCCATCTCACCGCCAGCACGGAGCGCTCCACCAGCACGCTCGAGCTGCAGATCGAGCGGATCGTGCACACGATCACGCTGATCGCTCTCAGCACGGGACTGCTCACCTTCACGGTCAGTGTGTTGCTGGAGCGGATGGCTCCGCTCGAAAGCCTGATCTACGCCGTCGGCATCATCGTGGGCTTTGTGCCCGAGGGCCTGCTGCCGCAGGTGACCCTGACCCTGGCCCTGAACGTGCAGCGCATGGCGCGGCGCCAGGCCCTGGTCAGGCGTCTGTCCGCCGTCGAGAGCCTCGGCTCAGTGAGCGTGATCTGCTCGGACAAAACCGGCACCATCACCCAGAACCGCATGGCCGTGGAGGCCTGCTGGTTGCCCGGGCCGGACCAGGGCGCTGAAGCGGCGCCGCAGGAGAGCGGCCAGCGACAGCTGCTGCTGCTTGCCGCCAGCCTCTGTTCCAATGCACGGCTTGAAGACAACGCCAGCGGCAGCGGGCCGTGGCGCGCCAGCGGTGATCCCACCGAAACCGCGCTGCTGATCGCCGCCGCCGAAGCAGATCTGCTGACCCCTGAGCGCCAGGGTGCACGGCGCTGCCGCGAGCTGCCCTTCGATTCACACCGCCGGCGCCTGACGGTGGTGATCGAACGACTGGCGGCGCTGCCTGGCCCCCCCTTACCCGCAGGTAACCGGCTGGCCCTGACCAAAGGGGCTCCCCTGGAGCTGCTGGAGCGCTGCAGCGGCTGGTTGGGTCCGACCGGGCTGTCAGGGCTGACGGAGCCGCAGCGGCAGGAGGTGGTGCAGGCCAACGATCGCCTGGCTGAGCAGGGCTTCCGTGTTCTGGCCGTGGCGCTGCGCAGCGGCGGCGATGAACTGCTGACCCTCAACCCCGAAGGCCTGGAGAGCGGTCTGACCCTGGTGGGACTGGTGGGGCTTTACGACCCACCACGCCCGGAGGTGCGTGAGGCGATTCGCCAGTGCCGCCAGGCGGGGATCAAGGTGACGATGGTCACGGGGGATTACGGCGTGACGGCGCAGGCGATCGCCCAGCAGATCGGGCTGCTGGAGCCGATGTCCGGACGGGACACCCCTGCGGTGCAACGCGCAGGTGGTGGTGCCGATCCCGTGCGGGTGATCGACGGCGCGACCCTGGCCCAGATCAGTGATCTGCATCTGCGGCGCCTGCTCAAGTACCGCACCCGCCTGGTGTTCGCACGCATGGCGCCGGAGCAGAAGCTGCGCCTGGTGCAGGCTTACCGCGATCTCGGTGAGGTGGTGGCCGTGACCGGCGATGGCGTCAATGACGCCCCGGCCCTGCGGGCCGCGGATGTGGGAGTGGCGATGGGGCGGTGCGGCACGGATGTGGCGCGGGAGGCCGCCGACATCGTGCTGCTGGATGACAATTTCGCCACGATCGTCGAAGCGGTGCGCTTTGGCCGCGGCGTGATCAGCAACATCCGCAAGTTCCTGACCTACATCCTGGTCGCCAACCTTTCCGAGGCGGCCCCGTTCCTGGCGATGGTCAGCCTGCGGATTCCGGCAGCTCTGACGGTGATGCAGATCCTGGCCGTGGATCTTGGTACAGACATCCTGCCGGCCCTTGGCCTCGGGGCGGAACTGCCCGAAGCCGCCCTGATGCACCAACCGCCTCGACCACGCCAGGCACCGTTGCTCGATCGAAGCGTGCTGCAGCGCTCCTACCTGTTCCTCGGACTGATGGAGGCGTCCTTCTCGCTGGCGGCGTACCTGCTGGTCTGGCTGCAGGGGGGCGTCAGCCTTGCGGAGCTGCAGGCGCTGGCGCCCCAGCTGCTGCAGCACACCGCGCCGGAGGCGCTGCAGCAGCTGCAGCTGCAGGCTTCAGCGGCGGCCTTCACGACGATCGTCTTCAGCCAGGTCGGGGTACTCCTGGCCTGCCGCAGTGAGTGGCGCTCGGGCTGGAGCCTGCTGGGGCAGGCCAACCCCCTGCTCTGGTGCGGTGCGGTCAGCGAACTGGTGCTGCTGGCTGCCCTGGTGCTCACGCCGATGCTGAGCAGGCTGTTAGCGATGGCCCCCTTCCCGGCCCGCGATCTGACCTGGATGGCACTGGCCCCGGTGTTGATCCTGCTGGCCGATGACGGGCGCAAGCGCTGGCTGCAGCGCCACGGTTGACGCCACCCATAGGCTCAGGGCTGGGAGAGGGGATCGATGCTGCACGCAGCTCCTGAGCGGCAGCCGCTGTTGCGCCGTTGCCTCGGTCCGGTCGCGGTCACGGCCCAGGCGGTCGGCACCGTCGGCCTGACGCTCACCGCCGTGATCAACATCCCACAGGTGGCCAGTGGTGCCGGCCACAGCACGCCCCTCTGCTACGCGCTCGCCTTTGTGGTGATTGTGCTGGTGAGCGAAACCTTCGTGCTGTTTCAGCGGCGATCCGCCGGTGCCGAAGGGATTGCCGGCTATGTGCGCCAGGGGCTGGGGGATCGCGCCGGCCGGCTGGGGGCCTGGCTGCTGCTGATCGGCTATGGCGCCACCCTTGCGGCCTGCCTGGCCTTCCTGGGCTTCTACCTCCACCAGGTCCTGCTCCGGCTCGGGCTGTCCCTGGCACCTGCCCTGTGCGTGCTGATCGGTGGAGCCGGCTGCCTGGAACTGACCCGGCGCGATGTGAGGCTGTCGACAACGGCGATGGTCTTCACCGAGGCGATCTCGGTGACGATCGTGCTCGGGCTCTGCGCCCTCGTCCTGCAGCATGGCGGCCCTGGCGCCGACCTCAGGGCGCTGAATCCGGCCGGAGACAACCTGATCCAGTTGCGGGCGGGCCTGATGGCCGCGGTGCTGAGCTTCATCGGCTTCGAGAGTGCCGCCACGCTCGGGGATGAATCGCTGCACCCTGAGCGGGCGGTGCCGAGGGCCCTGCGGCAAGCGGTGCTGCTGGCGGGCAGCCTGTTTCTGTTCTGGTCGGTGGTGATCAGCGAAGGCCTGACCTGGCTGCCGCTGGCCCAGCGGCAGGGGCTGGACCCACTCAGCCTGCTCGCGGATCGCCTCGGCCAGCCCGGAGCCGGCGATCTGATCAAGCTCGGTGCTCTGCTCTGCCTGCTGGGCACCTGCATCGGGGCGACCACGGCCCTGGCGAGGGTCAGCTTCGCCCTGGCCCGCGATGGGGTTCTGCCGAAGCCGCTGAGCCGGGTGCACCCACGCTTCAGGACCCCGGCCACGGCGCTGTGGAGCCTGGGCCTGCCGACGGTGCTGATGGCAGCCCTGCCGGTGGCGGCCGGGATCGGCACGACCCAGCTGTTCAATCAGTTCGGCTCGTTCTCGGTACTCGGGTTCCTGCTGGTCTATGGCCTGGTGGCTACGGCGAGCCTGGTGGCGCCGCTGCCGGGAGTCGGGCGGTACCGCCGCCTGCTGGTGGGGGGGCTGGCCCTGGCCAGCCTCAGCGGAATGAGCCTGCTGTTTCTGTCGTCCCTGGCCGATGACCCCTTGGTGCCGTTGTGCTTCCTGGCGACCCTGATCCTGGGAACCGCCCTGGTGCTGCGCGCTCAGCCCTCGGTGTGAGAGTCGGGCAGAACCAGATCGGTGATCACCGGCACGGCCACAATCGGCTGATGGTGCTCCACCTGCGACTGGGTGCTCGGGGCGAATGCGGCCGGCTGGGCACCAGCACGGCGACGGCTGACGGGCTGGCTGGGGGAGGGTTCGACGGCGCGGGCAGCACGACGACCTGCACCAGCGGCGGCGGCACGACTGGTGACCAGGGGACGCTGAATCGGCTGATCACGCAGTTCACTGCGGATCTGATTGAGCAGCTTGAAGTGGTTGGTGGTGGTGTATTTGCGCAGCAGTGCCGGATCCCAGGCCATCGAGGCGCGTGAATAGTCTCCTCAGCCTATGGCGGACCCAGCACCCGCAGGACCGTGATAAGTTGTTACGCAGTCAACTGGTAGTCGATCCGGTTACGGGTTGGACGCTCCCCAGTTGCAAGCACCCCGCAATCACCTGATCATGTCGAGGCTCGTCGGTCTTCAGGCTCCTGACTTCACCGCCACCGCCGTGGTGGATCAGGAATTCAAGGACGTGACCCTCTCCAGCTACCGCGGCAAGTACGTGGTGCTGTTCTTCTACCCCCTCGACTTCACCTTCGTCTGCCCGACGGAGATCACCGCCTTCTCCGACCGTTACAGCGAGTTCTCCAGCCGCAACTGCGAAGTGCTGGGCGTTTCGGTGGACAGCCAGTTCTCCCACCTCGCCTGGGTGCAGACCGACCGCAAGAACGGTGGCCTCGGCGACATCGCCTACCCCCTGGTGGCCGACCTCAAGAAGGACATCGCCCGCGCCTACGAGGTGCTCGACGAGGAAGCCGGCATCGCCCTGCGCGGCCTGTTCATCATCGATCCCGATGGTGTGATCATGCAGAGCACGATCAACAACCTGCCGGTTGGCCGCAGCGTCGACGAAACCCTGCGCCTGCTGCAGGCCTTCCAGCACATCCGCAACAACCCCGACGAGGTCTGCCCCGCCAACTGGACCCCCGGCGAGAAGACCATGAATCCCGACCCCGTCAAGAGCAAGGAGTTCTTCGCCGCCGTCAACTGAAGCTGACGCCAAGGAGCTGAACACCGGCTCCTCACCAGCAGCGGGCCCCCAGGGGCCCGTTTTTCATGGCCATGTGCGATGGCTGTGAATCTGTCCTGGCTCCCAGGAACACCGGAACCGTCAGAGCAGCTCCAGCCGGCCGGTGCCGCCATCGATCCGGGCGCGACGTCCTTGCGGCAAAGCCAGGTTGGGGACGCCATGGCCCACCGGCAGGGAGCTGATCATCGGCACGTTCAAGGGGGCAAGCCGCTCCAGCAGGATTTCCTCCATCGTGAAATCGCCTGGCAGCACATCATCGCGAGGCCAGCTGAACCGCCCCAGCGCGATGCCGGCGACGGCGCGCAGCAGACCGCTCGTGCGCCACTGCGTGAGCTGACGATCGATCCGATACGGGGCTTCGCCGGTGTCCTCGAGCACCAGCACAGCGCCGCGCAGATCTGGCAACCAGGGGGTGCCGATCAGGCTGGTGGCGATCGTGAGGTTGGTCACCACCAACGGACCGATGGCGATCCCCCCCTGAACCGCTCGTCCCTGCAGAGGGGCAACGGCCTGGCCCTCCAGCAGGGCCACCAGGCGCTGCCATTGGCTGGCATCGCCACCGAACCAGCCATGGATGCCACCGCTGCCGCCGGCCGCCAGCTGGGCCAGCAACAGGGCTGAGCAATCAGAAAAGCCCACACACCAGCGCGGTGCCGAAGGGATGGACCAGCCCTGCTCCAACACCCGGGCGGAACCCCAACCGGCACCGACACAGAACAGGGCATCGAGATCGGCATCGAGCCAGGCGCGGCGCAGGGAACTGCTGCGGGCCGCATCGTTGGCCGAGAACCAGCGCCAGCGCTGGCGGAGATCATCCGGCGCAATCAGCTGCCACCCCTGCTCGGCGCAGCGCTGGCGCAGGCGGCTGAGGAGGCCATCGGCCGGATCGAGCCAGGTGCCGGGGGCAACGGCACCGATGCGGCTGCCGCTCTGCAACGGCCTGGGCCAGGCACCAGGAGCGACCGCACTCAGGACAGGGCTCACGCTGGCGGTGCTGCTGCGGCCAGGCCTGATGCCGCTGGCCAGCGCGAGGCCCAGGCCAGCCGCCGAGCCGAGCAGCTGACGGCGGCGCATGGCGGTTCAGCCCAGCAGGCTGGCCAGCAGACGCTGACCATCGATGCCACCGGTGGCCGCGTCGCAGGCCCGCTCTGGGTGAGGCATCAGACCGAGCACATTGCCGGCGGCATTGCTGAGACCAGCCACATCACCGACCGATCCGTTCGGATTGCGGCGATAGCGCAGCACCACCTGGCCGTTGTCGTCGAGCTCGCGCAACTGCTCAGCCTGGGCCTGGTAGCGGCCCTCGCCGTGGGCGATCGGGAACGTCACCACTTCACCGGCGCCATAACCCTGCAACCAGCTGCAGCGACCGGGCTGGACCACCAGGTCGGTGGGCTCGCAGAGAAAATGAAGGTTGTGGTTGCGGGTCAGGGCGCCGGGCAGGAGGCCCAGCTCGGTGAGCACCTGGAAGCCGTTGCAGATGCCGAGGACGCGGCCGCCCCGCTCGGCAAAGGCGACCACCTCCTGCAGCACCGGCGCGAAGCGGGCAATGGCACCGCAACGCAGGTAATCGCCGTAGCTGAAGCCACCGGGAATCACCACGGCCTCCAGACCGCTGAGATCACGCTCTTCATGCCACAGAAAGCGTGTGGGAATGCCAAGGCATCCCTCGGCCGCCCAGCGCACATCCCGGTCACAGTTGGAGCCGGGGAAGACCACCACACCAAGGGTCATCGTTCAGGCCTCCGCGGCGGCGCCGTCGCGAAGCTCCAGAGTCCAGTTCTCGATCACCGGATTGGCCAGCAGGCGGTCGCTGAGGAGTTCGAGCTGTTGACGGGCCGTGGCGGCATCAGGGGCCTCCAGCTCCACGTCAACGGCCTTGCCGATTCGAAGACGACTGACACCGTCAACCCCGAGGCGGGCAGCGGCGGCGCGGGTCGCCTCACCGGCAGGGTCGAGCACCGAAGGCCTCAGAGAGACCAGCACGCGGGCGGAGAAGAGGGGCACCTGAGCTCCACGAGGATTGTTAAATCTTGGCAGGCCGGCTTCCGCTGCCCGATGGCGCTGGTCACGGTGGGAATGGTCGCCCTCGCGCCGCCGTGCCCCCTGCACTGTCAGCACCGCCGATCCAGGCGCCCGCAGGACCCCAGCGGATCCAGCTGGACTGCCGACTGGCCGATGGCGCCTGGCAGCCCTGCACGATGACGGTGGAGCGCATCGGTGAGCACTGGTGGCTGCAGGTGGGTAAGGAACGGCTGGAATTCCGCAGCGACGGCCGAGGAGCGGTGAGCCTGCGCGGGCGCAGCGGCATTGCCCGATCCGTGCAACCGGTGTGGGCTGCGGATCAGGCGCTGTGCTGGGACGGGGTCTGCGCCAGAGGGGAGCTGCCGCTGGACTGAGGAAGCGCCTGACCTCAGGACGAGGGCTGAAGCACAGCCTCGGCAAGGGCATCCTGCAGGGCCTCGCCATCCACCTGCAGACCCAGCGCCACCAGTTCCAGGCCGGGACGATCGCGCCGCTGCGTGGAGGGAGCAGCCGCATCGAACCAACACTCCAGACGGGGCCCGACCGCCTGGATCTGCAGCGGGTGGGCCTTACCGGACAGCCAGGCACGACCCTTGAGCCTGAGCAGCCCCTGCGCAGAAATCTGCGCCCGCAGCCGCTGCTCAAGTCGGGCACGATCCACTGCTCCCTCCAGCTGAATCACGGCCGAGCGCATCGCCACATGGCTGTGGTCGTGATGGTGGTGGTCGTGATGGTGGTGGCCGTCCTCGTCGTGGTCGTGGTCGTGGTCGTCGTGCTGAACGGGAGCGTGAGCAGCGTGGTGATCGGGATGATGGTGAGGAGCGGGGTCAGACCTGGACTCAACCGGGGCCTCCGGCCGCTCCAGGCCCAGCAGCACTGCAGCCGGCACCGCGCCACGCACCATCGGCAGCACGCTGACGCCCGGCCGGACCTGCTCCTGCAGCTGGGCCGTCAGTGCGGCGATCTGATCGGCACTGAGGCAATCGGCACGGCTGAGCAACACCAGATCAGCCGCCACCAGCTGATCGCGAAACAGATCATCGATGTCGCTCAGGTGATCGAGGCTGGGATCGGCCTGGCGCTGCGCTTCAAGGGCGCTGGGATCGCCGACGACGCTGCCGGCAGCGAGAGCTTCACCATCGACCACCGTCACCACACCGCTGACACGGGTCTGCGTACGGATCTCCGGCCAGCCGAAGGCCTGCACGAGGGGCAGGGGCAGGGCCAGGCCACTGGTCTCGACGACGATGCCGTCGAGCTGATCAGCCCGCTGGAGGAGGGTCTGCATCGTGGGCAGGAATTCATCCTGCACCGTGCAACAGAGACAACCGTTCGCCAGTTCAACGACCCGATCGTCGAGCTCCTCTTCAGGGCAGAAGCCGCAGCTGCGGATCAGATCGCCATCGATGCCGACCTCACCGAACTCATTCACGAGCACCGCCAGGCGGAGGCCGCTCTGGAGCAGCAGGCGCCGCAGCAGGGTCGACTTGCCAGCGCCAAGGAAGCCGGTCACCACGGTGACCGGCAGGCGCCGCAGAGCTGTGGACACCATCTCAGGGCACCAGGCTGGTCCAGGCGAAGGCGCCGCCGATCCCGATCAGCAGGCCAGCGCAGAGGCGGAGGCGGGCGGGGGTGCAGCGCTCAGCCCAGCGGCGCACCAGCCAAAGTGACACCAGCAGCAGGGCGCCCTGGCTGACCAGCAGACCTAGGAGGTAGAAGGCCACGGGGGTCGCTTCCCAACCGAGCACCGAGGCGCTCAGCACATAGCCGTGCAGGGCGAAAGCCGGCAGCAACAGCCAGCGCGGCAGGCGTTCGACCAGCACCAGGCCCACCACCACCAGGGACAGGGCGACAAGGGCCTCAGCAGCGGGAAGGCCGGGAAGGGCCAGGCCCAGGCCACTGGCGGTCAGACCCGTGGCCAGCAGAGCCAGCAGCCAGCGACCGGACTGACGCAGACCGACGAGGCCCAGAGCCAGCAGAAACACCAGGTGGTCCGGGCCGAGCAGGGGGTGGCCGATGCCACTGAGCAGACCGGCCAGTGGGGTGGGAGCGCTCTGGTGAAACAGCGCCATCAGGTGATGGGCTGATGCAGGGGCGGCAAGCAGCGCCAGAGCCAGAGGGAGGAGCAGGGGCAGAAAGCCGGACCTGGCTGCAGCGCTCGGGCGAGCAGCCAGGGGAGCCGAGAGGAGTTGAAGCATCCGGAAGCTGGTCCGCGCCAGGGATGAGAGGTACAGGCCGGCGGGCGTTCTGACTGGGAACGGCACCGGGGCGGTGGCGCTCCTTCACAGCTGCGGGACAGTGCCGGACTTGCACCGGACTTTCCCCCTTGCGTCCCCGGGCTGATCACCCGAGGAACCGGAACTGCAATCTAGGCACAGGGTCAGCGGCAGGCCAGGCTCTCGCGGGTCTCGACGCCGGTACGGGGGTTGGTGCCGCTGGCGCGTGCGCACAGGGCCTTCTGCTGCGGGAGGTCCAGCACGGCGTCGGTGAAATCGGCGCCCTCGATCTGAGCGTCAGCGAATTTGCTGTTCATGAGCATCGCGTTGCGCAGCACCGCACCGGTGAGATCGGCACCGTCAAAGCGGGTGGCGAAGGCCACCGCATCCTCGAGATCGGCACCGCTGAGGTCAGCCTTCTGGAGATTGGCCGTGTTGAACACGGCACCGCGCAGGTCGGTGTCACGGAGGTTGAATCCGGCCATCTCGGCCTTGAGGAACTCCTGCTGCTGCAGGTTGCGGCCGTGCATGTCCGGCTGCAGGTCCTTGAGGCTGCGCTGGCCGCGCAATTCCGGTGCGGTGATCGCCTGGGCGGGGGCAACGGCCAGCAGCAGACCGAAGCCCTGCACCAGCAACGGCAGCACAAGGGCTGCGGCGAAGCCGGCGCGGAACACGGGCCGCAGCAGCCTCGCCAGGATCCGCCGGGGCATGAACCCCGCCGCAACTGGATCAGCACCGTCCCGGCTGCGCTCCTCTGCCGACCGGCCCTGGTTCAGCCGCCTTCCGTTCTGCACCGCACCACTAGCTTGGGGCGCTCAAGTTATGGCAGCAAGCCGCCCCGGCGCGACCCATGAGCAAAGCCCTGCGCGTGGTGGTTCCCCCTCACCCCCTGATCGGCCACTGGCTGACCCTGCTGCGCGATCAGCAGACGCCGCCCGCCCTGTTCGCCTCCGCGATGGCGGAACTGGGTCGCTGGCTCACCTATGAGGCAATCCGCGACTGGATTCCCTACCAGCGGGTGATGGTGAACACACCTCTGGCCAGCACCGAAGGCACGGTTGTGGATGGCACGGTGCCGCTGCTGGCGGTGCCGCTGCTGCGGGCCGGCCTTGGCCTGTGGGAGGGGGCGCGCCCGGTGCTTCCCAACGCCGCCGTGGCGCACATGGGCTTCATGGCCGCTGGAGACAGCAGCGAGCCGGCCTGTTATCTCGATGCGCTGCCCCAGACGATCCCGGCCAACGCCGGGGTGCTGGTGTTCGCGCCGCTGGTGGCCAGCGGCGCGACATTGCTGCAGGTGCTGGAACGGCTGGAGGCCCGCGGCGTGGCTGGCGTGCGCGTGCGGGTGATCACCACCCTGGCCGCCAGCCCCGGGCTGAAGCGTCTGGGTGAGCGGTACGGCGATCTGACGATCTACACCGCCTGCATCGACGCCGAGCTCGACCAGGACAACCGGATCCTGCCGGGTCTTGGCGATGCCGGCGAGCGCCTCTATGGGCTTGAGCTGAGCGGCGCGATGGCGGCGAACTGAGGAGATCCGTAGGCTGAAGCTCAGTTCAACGGCAACGCAGCGGCCATGGCCAACCGAGACGGCGGATCAGGCTCCCTCGGCACCCTGCTGGCCGGAGCCGTTCTCGGCGCGGCGGGCCTGGCCTGGTGGATGCTCTCGGAAAGCGAGCGCCGCCGCCAGCGCAAGCTCGAACTGACGCGCTATTCCAGCGGAGATGCGGATGCCGGCGAAGCCCTGGAGGCCGGCGACGACGGGCACCCCAGACGCGAGCAGGACCTCCAGGACAAGGTCCACCAGCTCAACCAGGCGATCGAGGACGTGCGCCGCCAGCTGGAGGGCCTCAGCACCCAGGGGCAGAACTGATCGGCCTGACCGAACCGGCCTTGCCGGTCGGTAGGTTGCCTGTCAGCCACCCGCCCGCGTCATGCTTCGCTCCGCCGCGATCACCCAGGGGATCCAGCGCTCCCCCAACCGCGCCATGCTGCGCGCCGTGGGCTTCGGCGATGGCGATTTCAACAAGCCGATCATCGGCATCGCCAATGGCTACAGCACGATCACGCCGTGCAACGTCGGTCTGAACGATCTGGCCCGGCGCGCTGAAGAGGCCGCCCGCGCTGCCGGCGCGATGCCGCAGATGTTCGGCACGATCACCGTGAGCGACGGGATCTCGATGGGCACCGAGGGGATGAAGTACTCCCTGGTGAGCCGCGAGGTGATCGCCGACGCCATCGAGACCGCCTGCAATGGTGAATCGATGGACGGCGTGCTGGCCGTCGGCGGCTGCGACAAGAACATGCCCGGCGCCATGCTGGCGATGGCCCGCATGAACATTCCCGCCATCTTTGTGTATGGCGGCACGATCAAACCCGGAAAGCTCGGCGGGTGCGACCTCACCGTGGTCAGCGCCTTCGAGGCCGTGGGTCAGTACACCGCCGGCTCGATTGATGAGGAACGGCTGACGGCCGTCGAGAAGAACGCCTGCCCCGGCGCCGGCAGCTGCGGCGGCATGTTCACCGCCAACACGATGAGTTCAGCCATCGAGGCCATGGGCCTGAGCCTGCCCGGCAGCTCCACCATGGCTGCGGAGGACGCGGAGAAGGCGGATTCGGCCGCGCGCAGCGCCGAGGTGTTGGTGCAGGCGATCGCGGCCGACATCCGTCCGCTCGATCTGCTCACCCGCGAGGCGTTTGAGAACGCGATCAGCGTGATCATGGCGGTGGGCGGCTCCACCAATGCCGTGCTGCACCTGCTGGCGATCGCCCGCACGGCCGGTGTGCCGCTGAGCATCGACGACTTCGAAACGATCCGGCAACGCGTGCCGGTGATCTGCGATCTCAAGCCGAGCGGCCGCTACGTGACCACCGACCTGCACGCGGCCGGTGGCATTCCCCAGGTGATGAAGCTGCTGCTCGATGCGGGTCTGCTGCATGGCGACTGCCGCACGATCGAGGGCAGGACGCTGCGCGAGGTGCTGGCCGATGTGCCCGCTGAACCGGCTGCCGATCAGGACGTGATCCGTCCGCTCAGCAATCCGCTCTACGCCAAGGGGCACCTGGCGGTTCTCAAGGGCAACCTGGCCGAGGAGGGCAGCGTGGCCAAGATCTCCGGTGTGAAGACACCGGTGCTCACAGGCCCGGCACGGGTGTTCGAGTGCGAGGAGGAATGCCTGGCAGCCATCCTGGCCGGCCGGATCGTGGCCGGTGATGTGGTGGTGGTGCGCAATGAAGGTCCCGTCGGCGGTCCCGGCATGCGCGAGATGCTCAGCCCGACTGCCGCGATCATCGGCCAGGGCCTCGGCGACAAGGTGGCCCTGATCACCGATGGCCGCTTCTCCGGCGGCACCTACGGTCTGGTGGTGGGTCACGTGGCACCGGAAGCGGCGGTGGGCGGCACGATCGGCCTGGTCCATGAAGGCGACAGCATCACGGTGGACGCGCACCAGCTGCTGATTCAGCTGAACGTGGATGAGAGCGAACTGGCCAGGCGCCGTGCTGCCTGGGTCAAACCAGAGCCCCGCTATCGCACCGGTGTGCTGGGCAAGTACGCGCGTCTGGTGAGCAGCAGCAGCAAGGGCGCTGTCACCGATCAGCCGGATCTCTGAGCCGTCAGGCAGGTTGAGGCCGGCGGCGCTGTCATGGGCTGGCCAGCAACGCCCTCACCCGCCGGCAGAAGGCCTCCAGAGGGATGCCATCAGCGGGACGCTCACAGCGTTCCCCGCTCGCCGACTGCATCCACACGGGGTGATTGCCATGCCAGAGCATCGGCGCCTCTGAATCGGCGATCAGGCTGAGCGTCAGGTTCAGCGCGTCGCCACTGCGGTAGATCTCCAGCTCCAGATCCCGCTCGGGATGGCGCTGGCCATCGGCATCCCGAGCCTCGATCATCAGGCAGCACTCGCTGATCGCAGACCTGGGATCCGGGGCCGGTCCATTGAATCGCAGCCCATGACGCCAGGGACGCAGGCAATGGTCAGCCGCCCGGGCGAGATCGCCAAGAAACGACGACCAGACGTCGCCGGCATCGGCGCCATCAGCATCGTCAAGAAAGGCGGAGTCGTTCAAGGCACGGCCTCGATCGAGCGCACCAGCAGGCTCAGCTCGCCGGGGCGGAAGCCGGGGTTACGACCACCGATGTCGCCGAACTTGGAGTGGAGGATCTGCAGCCGCGTCACAGCGGCGGCGTCAAAACGCAGGGGCAAGCCCACCGGCGTCGCCCGCACGCTGGCGGTCAGACGATTGAAGGGGATCGTCACCACCGAGGTGCCGCCGCTCTGGGTCGAGAACTCCGCCACCCAGCGCAGACCTCCGGGAATCAACTCCGTCAGTCCTGCAACGCCATCGCGGCAGGCGATCGCCAGCTTGTAGCGACGACCATCACCATCAAGAACAAGACGCAGGGCGCCATAGGCGGAAAGATCGAGGGGTGGCGCATACAGAGGGGAGCGGCAACTCACGAAGCCGCCACCTTCCGGTTCCACATAAGCCTCCAGTGCCAGGCCATCGCTGGTGGAACGACAATCGCCCTGGCTACGGCCACCCATGATCGTGTCATTGAGGGGCTGCCAACCGGCGAAGCCATCCGCCGACACGATCAGCAGCGGAGCTGGAGGCATGGCTGGAGGGAGCGGAACCATCGGCCGCGAGCGCAGGCGAAGAACGGACCTCAGCCTGGCGCAGCCAGGCCCTCGGCCGCGGCGGCATCGGCCAGCAACAGCACAGGGCGGTGCGGGCGCACCAGCCGGGCCGGTGTGCGCTCAACGGGCTCGCCCGGATCGAGCAGACGCTGCAGGGCCTGGCGTTTCGCCGACCCGCTGACCAGCATGATCACCTGCCGGGCAGCACTGAGCACGGGAGCCGTGAGCGTGATCCGCTCCAGCCCCTTACCCGCACCCACCGTGACCGCTCGATCGCGGATCGTGGTGGCGGCACTGCCGGGAAACAGCGAGGCGGTGTGGCCATCCTCACCAAGACCGAGCAACATCAGATCGAACACCGGCGGATCCCCCGGGCAGAGCTGACGCACATGGCGCTCAAACGCCTCGGCTGAGGCCTCGGGAGTGGCGAGTTCGGTCGGGACAGGATGAAAGCGGGCGCCTGATCCGGGACCGTCGGGGGCCAGGAGGGTCTTGGCGAGCATGCCGGCGTTGCTGGCAGGATCACTGGCCGGCACCCAGCGCTCATCACCCAGCACCACATCGACCCGGTTCCACGGCAGGTGTTCACGGTTGAGGAGGCGATAGGCGGCTGCCGGGGTGCCTCCACCGGAAAGGGCGATCTGAGCGCGATCCCGTTCATCGAGGGCCAGATCAATCAACGAGGCGATGCGCTCCGCGCAGCGGCGGGCGAGCAGCTCGGCATCGGCGAGGACATCGAGCTGGTAGGTGGGAGACGTCATCGATGGTCTCCACTCACATCCACTCGGTGTGGAAGCTGCCGGGCTGATCCAGGCGTTCATAGGTATGGGCCCCGAAGCAGTCGCGCATGGCCTGCACCAGGTTCTGAGGCAAGCGCGGACTGCGATAGCTGTCGATGTAGTCGAGTGAGCTGCTCAGGCAGGGAACCGGGATACCGGACTGAGCGGCAGCAGCCACCACCCGCCGCAGACCAGGCAGTCGGCGGTTGACCTGCTCGGCGAACCAGGGATCAACCAACAGATTGGCGAGGGAAGGATTGGCGATGTAAGCGTTCTGGATGCGTTGCAGCAGGCGAGCGCGGATGATGCAACCACCCTTCCAGATCTGGCCGATCGCCGCCATGTCGAGGTTGTAGCCGTGCAGCGACGACGCCTCCTGCAACAGCGCCATGCCCTGGGCGTAGCTCGCCATGCAGGCCAGCACGCAGGCATCCATCAGCGGGGCCATGGCATCGGCAGGGCTGCCAAGATCGAGGGACACCGGCCCCGGTGCATTCAGGAGGGGCTCTGCGGCGATGCGCTGGGATCGCATCGAACTGAGGACACGGGCGTTGAGGGCTGCATAGATCGTGGGCACGGGAATGCCCATCTCCAGGGCGCTCTGGACGGTCCAGAGGCCGGTGCCCTTCTGGCCGGCGGCATCAACGATCTGTTCGACCAGATCGCCGCCGGTGGCCGGATCCTTCGTGCGCAGACAGATCTCGGTGATCTCCACCAGGAACGACGACAGCTCCTCAGTGGCATTCCACTGGCCGAGAACAGCGGCCATGGCGTCGCCGTTGAGGCCGGCGCCGCGTTTCATCAGGTCGTAGGCCTCGGCAAGGATCTGCTCAATGCCGTACTCGATACCGTTGTGGACAGTCTTGACGAAGTGGCCTGCCCCCCCGGGGCCGATGTAGGTGACACAGGGACCATCGTCGACCTGGGCGGCCATCTTGCGCACCAGGCTCTCGATCGCGTCGTAGGCTGCACGGGTGCCACCGGGCATCATGCTGGGCCCTTCCAGGGCGCCTTTGGCGCCACCGGAAACCCCCATACCGATGTAGCCGAAGCTCTTGCTCTCGAGCTCGGCGACCCGGCGTTCGGTATCCGTATAGAGGGAATTGCCGCCGTCGATCAGCAGATCACCCTCCTCGAGCAGCGGTGCGATCTGCTCGATCATGGCGTCGATTGGATCGCCGGCCTTGATCATCATCAGGATCCGACGGGGTCGCTCGAGCTTGGCGACGAAGTCGGCGAGGCTCGTGGCACCGATGATGCGCTTGCCGGCACCGCGACCAGCCAGAAACTCCTCGGTCCTGGCGTAGGTGCGGTTGTAGACGACGCTGGAAAAACCGTTGCGCTCAGCGTTGAGGACAAGGTTCTCGCCCATCACGCCGAGGCCGATCAGGCCGAAGTGAGCCTTCTGCGTGGCTGCAGTCATGCCACCAATGCCATGCGGTCGGACTCAGTGTGGCCACGGTCGGAGGGCCCTGCAGCCCGGCGTGCGGATCTGTGAACCGATTGAAGGATCGCCCCCACGGCCAGTGCATCCGGGCAGTCCCTGGAGGGACTGCCCGGTGCGCCCAGCGGGGATCAGATCACCGTGCCATCAGCGATGGTGGCGTTCTTGACGACGACGACGATGCCGTTGCGGATGTAGAAACCGAGCTCGGGGCGATCGGCCTCCTCGACGCGGTCCTTGTTGACGATGGTGACGTCACGACCGATGCGGACATTCTTGTCGAGGATGGCTCGCTTGACGGTTGTGCCGCGACCCACACCCACGGGTGTACCTCCCCGCTCACGCAGGACGGCCCGCTCCTCGCTGGACTCGAAGAAGTCGTTGCCCATCACGAGAGTGTCCTGCAGCACCACCTCGTCCTCAACACGAGAACGGACACCGAGCACGCAGTGGTGAATGCTGCAGGCCTTGAGCATCGAGCCCTCACCGATGATCGATTGCGTCACCTGAGCATCCAGCAGCTTGCTGGGGGGCAGATAACGGGGACGGGTGTAGATCGGGAATTTCTCATCGTAAAATGAGAAGGCTGGATTGGGCTGATCCGTGAGGGCCATGTTGGCCTCATAGAACGCGCCGATGGTACCGATATCCTCCCAGTAATCATCAAAGAGATAACTCTGAAGATTATCGCCACGGCGCAGGGATTCGGGAATGATCTCCTTGCCGAAATCGGTGGCTGTGGGGTTCTTGGCCAGGAGGTCGAACAGAGTGTCGCGACTGAAGACGTAGATCCCCATCGAAGCCAGGTAGGGACGCTTCAGAGCCTCGTCGGCCGAGAGGCCCATGCGGGAGGTGTCCACCCACATCGCCTTGAGCTCCTCACCTTTGGGCTTCTCTCGGAACTCGCGAATGCGGCCATGCTCGTTGGTATGCATCAAGCCGAAGCCCTCGGCCTGCGCTGCGTCGACCGGCAGGGCGCCGATGCTGACGTCCGCGCCGCTCTGAATGTGGTGGTCCACAAACAGGCTGTAGTCCATCCGGTAAAGCTGGTCGCCGGAAAGGATGAGGTAGTGGTCGACATCCCACTCCTGGAACAGCCACTGATACTTGCGCACTGCATCAGCAGTGCCCTCGAACCAACTGGGGCTCTCCGGGGTCTGCTGAGCCGCGAGCACCTCGACGAAACCCTGACCGAAGCCGCTTGAGAGGTTGTAGCTCTGGGTGAGGTGGCGGTTCAGGGATGCACTGTTGAACTGCGTCAACACGTACATCTTATTGATACCGGAATTGATGCAATTGCTGATCGGAATATCGATCAGACGATACTTACCCGCCAGCGGTACAGCCGGCTTGGCTCGCATCTTGGTGAGGGGGTAGAGACGGGTACCCGCACCCCCGCCGAGAATGATTGCCAGAACGCGCTTCAAGCCACTCTCCCTGATGCGGGGCAACGCTAAGCGATCAGGAGCCAGGAAAGCCAGTGTTGGCGCCGAACTCGTGGAAAAGTGCTGGGTCCCGTGGGATCAGCCCTGGTCCTCGTGCAATTCGAACAGGTCCTGCACCACCTTCATGGCGATGTGGCGCTGCTGACGCGGCTGGGGGGAGCGCAGATTGGTGACCGGCGTGTGCAGGATCTTGTTGATGATCCCTTTGCTCAAGGCCTCCACCACCTTCCGCTCCCGAGCTGAGAGATCGGGGCCCATGCGACTGAGGGCCTTCTGCAACTCCTGCTCGCGGATGTCCTCCAGCTGGGTGCGGAGACGATTCACCACCGGCACGGCCTCCAGGCCATCCCACCAGTCGAGGAACTGGCGACCGTCCTCCTCGAGCAGACCTTCAGCCTCGGCAGCGATCTCGCGACGCGCTTCCTGGTTGCGGGTCACGACCTCCTGGAGATCGTCGACGTCATAGGAGCCGACTCCCTCAACAGAGGCGACATCGGCAGAGATGTTGCGCGGAACGCCGATATCCACGAGCATCAGCGACGAGCGTCGATTGAGCGGCGCCAGACGCTCGGCGGTAATGATCGGCTCTTCAGCGGCCGTGCTGGTGAACACCAGCGAGCAGGTGCTGAGGCAATGGTCGAGGTCGGTGAGCGGACGGCACTGCACCGGCAGACCCGGAAAATCGGCAGCCATCAGTTCTGCGCGCTGAACCGTGCGGTTGAGCAACACCACACCACGGGCGCCCTTGGCCTGGAGGTGCTGCAGGAGCAGGCGGGACATGCGGCCTGCTCCGACGACGGCGATCTGCTCCTGCTCGAGCGGAACCAGATCATCGACACCGCGAGCCTGGCCGACCTTCAGCTGAGCCAATTCAACGGCTGCGGAACTGATCGAGACGGCACCGGTGCCGAGGTTGGTCTCGCTACGGACACGCTTACCGGTGCTGACGGCCTGGTTGAGCAGGCGGTTGAGAATCGGCCCGATCGAGCGGTGCTCCTGACCGAGGCGATACATCTTCTTGACCTGGGAGAGGATCTGGCCCTCGCCCAGCACCAGAGAATCGAGGCCGGCCGCCACCCGCATCAGGTGGGCCACCGCCTCTTCGTGGTGGTAGGTGAACAGATGGGGGGTGAGATCGCCGAGCTCCAGCCCGGAATGCTCACTGAGGAAACTGCCGACGGCATTCACCCCCTGCTCGGGGTGCCGCAGCAACGTATAGATCTCCAGACGGTTGCAGGTGCTGAGGATGGAGGCCTCGAGAACCTGCTCATCGGCACGCAGCCGCTGGAGGGAGTCCTCCATGCTCTGCTCGGCGATGCTGAGACGCTCCCGGATCTCCACCGGGGCCGTGCGATGGCTCAGACCGACGACGGCGATGTGCATGCAGATGGATCCTGACGTGCGCTTGAAACGGAAGGGAGAAAAGGAACGGCCAGCCCGTCGCCCAGGGGCGGGAGCTGGCCGGAGTCAAGCTCGGATCAGCGCAGAGCGATGCTCTGGGCGCCGTCCTTGATGTGCACGGTGGTGGTGAAGCGGGCCGTGTTGTCGAGGGTGCTGATCACCAGGGAGCTGGTGCGGGTGCAGTCCTTCTCGAACTTGACGCCATCGAACAGCAGACCATCAGTGATGCCGGTGGCAGCGAACACCACGTTCTCGCCGCAGGCCAGCTCTTCAGCTTCGTAGACGCGGTCGGGATCGGTGATGCCCATCTCGGCCAGGCGGGCCAGGTTGCCCTCCTTGGTGAGGCCTTCCCACTCGGAGGTCTGGGCAACGGCCGGGTCGTACACCAGCTGACCCTGGAAGTGGGCGCCCAGGGCGCGCAGGGCAGCAGCGGAGATCACACCTTCGGGAGCCGCACCGATGCCCATCAGGCAGTGGGTGCCGGTGCCGGCGAAACCGCAGGCGATGGCGGCCTGCACGTCACCATCGGAAATGGGCTGCACCCGGGCACCGGTGGCGCGGATCTCCTTGATCAGGTCCTTGTGGCGGGCGCGGTCCATGACCACGATCACCAGCTCATCGGCGGGCAGGCCGAGGCACTCGCTGAGGATCTTGATGTTCTCGGTGGCCGACTTGCGGATGTCCACCTTGCCCTTGGCGGCCGGGGGAGCAGCCAGCTTCTTCATGTAGAAGTCGGGCGCGTTGAAGAGGCCACCGCGGTCGGAGGCGGCGAGAACGGCCATCGAGCCACGCTGGCTGTTGGCGCAGAGGTTGGTGCCCTCGCAGGGATCCACGGCGAAGTCGACACCCGGACCGGTGCCGCTGCCCACTTCCTCACCGATGTAGAGCATCGGCGCTTCGTCGCGCTCACCCTCGCCGATCACGATGCGACCCTGCATCTGGATCTTGTACATGCGCTCGCGCATGGCCTCCACCGCGGCGGCATCCGCCTCGTTCTTGAGGCCCATTCCGGTGAGCTTGGCGGAGGCGATGCCGGCCTGTTCAACGACCTCGAGAATTTCCTGAATCAGGGTGCGATCCACAGCTGTCCGGCGTAGGGGTGGGATTGTCGAGAGTGGGACTGCGCCAGCTGATTTTGCAGCGGCCGCAGGACCTCTCAGGGATTGAGCGCCGCTCACTGTATCAGCGCTCGCCAGGGGCCCGATCGGCCCCGGACGGGCCGATTCCTACAATCCCCGTCTGTTCCGCCCAGCTGGCACCCCATGAGCACCAAGCCCCTGGTGATCTCCCCCTCGATCCTCTCAGCCGACTTCTCCCGGCTGGGCGAGGACGTGCGCGCCGTTGACGAGGCGGGTGCCGACTGGATCCACGTCGATGTGATGGACGGCCGCTTCGTGCCCAACATCACGATCGGCCCCCTGATCGTGGAGGCGCTGCGTCCGGTGACCGCCAAACCCCTGGACGTGCACCTGATGATCGTCGAGCCCGAGAAGTACGTGGCGGACTTCGCCAAGGCCGGCGCCGACATCATCTCGGTCCAGGTGGAGGCCTGCACCCACCTGCACCGCAACCTGGGCCAGATCAAGGATCTCGGCAAGATGGCGGGTGCCGTGCTGAACCCCGGGACCCCGATCGACACGCTCGAGTACTGCCTTGAGCTCTGCGACCTGGTCCTGATCATGAGCGTGAACCCTGGCTTCGGTGGCCAGAGCTTCATCGAGAACCAGGTGGAGAAGATCCGCGACCTGCGCCGCATGTGCGATGAGAAGGG
>Ga0129333_10000533_pt1 | contig 31512 bp, 38 predicted proteins | sample CPB6_08_DNA_FD_94474 | JGI IMG/M metagenome (GOLD analysis project Ga0129333, IMG submission 94474) | Freshwater to marine salinity gradient microbial communities from Chesapeake Bay, USA - CPBay_Sum_0.6_0.8_DNA | ecosystem: Environmental > Aquatic > Marine > Coastal | place: USA: Chesapeake... | reverse complement strand
CCTTTCTTTTCCATTAGATTTTTTAATTCTAATTTATTAGAATGGTCATAGTCATCATAAGCTTGTTTATTAAATTTTCTTTTAGGTGAAGAATTCATTTCTTATGATGTTTTGTGATATATTCATGCAATGATTCTAAATCTTGGCATATAAGATTTTTATTTTCATCCCATGCTTCTAGTTTATTTTTTCCGTAATCTGTTTCAAAGATAAACCAATTAATCCAATCAACACCATGTTCTGTATAATGTGATAAGAATGTGATATTAATTATATTATCAACATCGGATACTAATTGATATTTACCTTCATAGAAATCGAATCCCATATCATGTAGTTCAGATACTTTATCTGAGAAGGATTTAAATTTTTCTAGGAGATTTTGGAATTCTTTTAGTTCCATTTTTATTAGATTTTTTTTCGTATCTTTTTTTAGCTTCTTTTTTGAAATTTGTTTTTGAATTGAATGTTTTATCATACAGTTCAATAACGAATTTAATAATTAGGATTCCTAAAAGTAATAGGATAATGGATATTAATATTAGAAAAAAAAGAAATAGGTATGTATTCATTTTTTATTTTTAAAAAATTCGCTAAAGAATAAATATGATAGGATAGACAGAATAAATATAGTTAATAATAGCAGATATGATTTAATCAATAGAGCCATTTAATTTTAATGCTCTAGCCATTCTTGTCATACCGATTCCACCACCAAATCTTTCAAAGAAGTCATGAGAGAAGAAATCTTCTAATTCTTTTTCTACTCTATCTTTACCAAAGAGTTCAAATAATTTTTGTGAGTATGCTCCATTCTCAATGGTATAGAACATTTCTCTCATTTTTTCAACATCACAGCTTCTTTCAGCAGAGCCAATGGTTTCTTGACCATAAAGGATGACATCAACTTTATTAAAAATTCCATTGTCATTATGTTGCATATTCCAAAATGGGTTAGTTCTTAAAGGAAAGTTTTGTAAAGATACTACAGGTCCTTTTTCTTCCCACATTCTTGTTTCATGTTCATTTTCAAGAATTTCAACTCCACCATATTCTTGGCATACATCATCATAATTTACTTCGATTGGTTTTTCAAAGCAAAGATGTTCTAGTAGTTCAGCTTCAAGTTGGAGCATATCTTTCATAGTACCTTTAGATTCAAATTCAAACATAGGGAAGATAAGTTCATGTCTACCTTGGATTGGATTTTTTTCTTGTCTATATGAAGTTGATACGCAAAATACTCCATCCCAAGTTGGATTCTTTAGAAGTTCATACTCTAACCACATTTGACCTGTTTGTGGAAGAGGCCAAATTTGATTTACATATTCAAATTGAGTTATTGAGTGAGGGTTTTCACAAGCTGCTAAGATAGATAATCTTGATTGTGTTGGTACTTCAATGAAGTTCTTCTTTTGAAAGAAGGTTCTCATTTTGTTTACTGATTGATGATAGTCGAGGGTATTATACATAAAATTATTTCTTATTAATTAGTAAGATGTAGGTATAAATTTATTAAACTTATGATAAAATTTGTTATGGAAAAAACCAATAATACGTTATCTTTTCTTAGGGTTTTGTATTCCCCTTTATAGATATTCCAATTATATTCAAACCAAAAACTATTCTTCATCTTCGTTATCTTCTTCCTCTTCTTCGTTATGGTATTCATTCCAAATTTCCATTACCTTATCCATATCTACTTTATCTCTTAGGTTATTTTCATCAAGGAATTCATCAAGGTCATCCATGTATTCTGCGCTAAATGAAAATTCATCATAGAAGTTACCTTCTTTAAATTGCCATTCCCAATAGGTATATTCATCATCAAGAGTACATACACCATCTTCGTTATATTCTTGTTCACCTGCAAAGTTCATACCTTGTTCTTCATAAGTGATTCTTGAACTTACTTTAAAGACATGGCTAATAATACCTGTAAGTTCAGTAACAGGAGTCCAAGCTGAATCACCATACAAGTTTAATTGTCCATCTTGAATAATAGGTTCTTCGGGAGTAAACCATTTAGGATGTTCATCTCTAAAGTCATAATCTTCATAACTTTCAATAAAGATTGGTTCATTAGTAAACAGTTCTTTATAATTTTCATAATTCAGACCTGTTTTAACAAAGGGTGTTATAATATCCTTAAGTTTATTAAGGGTTTCGATGTCACCTTCAAAGGTGATAATGTTGTAACAGTTATTCGCCATGATATAAATATAATACGTTTTTTTTAAAAAAAAGACTACTTAAAGTAAAAAATATGGAAAACATTTTTTTGCTTGAGGAGGTATTAAAATTTCAAAAGTTATCGGGATTAATAAGTGAAAAGGATTATAAATCTAATTTAAAAAAAATAAATGCTTTTGAGGGTACTGTTTTAGGTACATTAACAAAAGAATTACAAAAAGAATATATTAAAAATATTGATAGGAGTAGTTTATTTAGTGAAAGTGAGGTTAAATATTTAAAAGAGTATTTTAATACTTATGATTCAATCAATGAATCAAATATTAGAAAACACAATTTATTATTAAAGGAAGGATTTTTTGGTGATGTTGCTAAGTTCTTTGGAGATGCTTGGAATAAAATTAAGCAGGTATATGGTAATATAAAGAATTTTGTTTTAAAGGTTTGGGAATTTTTAAAGAGTTCAGCTATAAAAGTTAGTAAAGCTGCATATACTTATATAAAAAATAAAGTTAGTAGTAAAAAAGATGCATTTTTAACATACTTAAATAAACATGAAAATCATCCAAGTCTTAAAAAAGAAATACAAACATCTGCTAAAATATATAATTTTTTTAAAGGATATATAACAAAATTTTGGAACACCCTAAGTACAAGTGTTCTAAATAATCCTGAATTAAGTCAGATGGGTAAAGATAATTTAACAGAATTTTTTACAAGTAGAAAAATGTTTAAATTATTTGAAAGTGAGATAGTACATCCTGAACAATGGATTAAAAATCCTGCTGCTCAAAAAATCATTACATTTCTCATGAAATTAGTAAAGGCTATTACAAGTCCTATTCAATTTATTGCTGTAGAATTGGCAAAAAAAAGTATAGGAGGTTTATTTGAAGCTTCAAATCAATTAGCTATTAAATTAGGTAGTGGTATAGAAGATATTGATTGGGTTATATTACCTGCTGCTCTAGTTGCAGCAATAGAATCAATACCACCTGTTCATGATTTTGTACATCATTTAAGTGAGCAAATCTTAGGTACTATATTTGGTGAAGCAACAGGAGTAAGTATTATGCTTGAAGCAGGTAGTATTATTTATATGATTTACGCAATACATGAAATGATTGCAGTTTTTGTTGCTCCTCTTTTAAGTAAAATAGGAACTGCTGTGAATAAAACTCTAGGAAATACAGAATTTGCTAAACCACAATTTTCATACAAAGAATAAAAATATTTATTTTTTAGTTAAATTATTATATTCTTTTATTGCAATATATTGTGTATCTCCATTATCAATTTGGATAACAACACCAATGACTTCTCCTTTTTCTTTTACTAAATTAATTATTTTACAATCCATAGTCTAACATTTCTAAAATTTTAGTTTTGGTTTGATTCCCTACCAATCTTTTATATTCTTTTCCTTCTTTGAAGGAAATAATTGTTGGAACTGACCTAATACCATATTCAATACATAATTGTGCTTCAGAATCGGCATCAACTTTATATACAGGAACTTCAGTAATTGTTTCAAGAGTTGGTGCTAACATTTTACAAGGACCACACCAAGAGGTTGAAAAGGCAACAATACAATCTTCATTTATTGCATTTTTAAATTCTTCTGAGTTAATGATTTTCATAAGTTAAATATAATACGTTTTTTATTTTTTTACTATTTATAAAAAAATTATTATTTATTATGGCAAGACCTAGAACACCTAAAATACCTAAACCTCCAAGAATAGAAAGTGTACCTGAAGAGTTTTTAAGATATAGTGATTTACCAAAAGAGTTTTTAAACAATTTCAGAAAAAATATAACAAGTAGTGTTGCATTTGTAAAGAAAGATGGTTCTGTGAGAACAATGGCTTTTAGAAAGCGTTTAGTATCTTATAATGAATTAAGAAGTACAGACCCAAAAAGTGAAAAGGAGACAAATATACTACCAAACAATAATATGTTTAGGGGTTATGATGTTAACCTTTATAATAAAGCTTTAGCAGAATATAATGGTGATTCAGTAAAAGCATCATCAAAAGCATATAGACAATTCTTTTTAGATAATGTTCTTGCAATTATGTCAGGAGGCAAAGTATATGATTTTCGTGAAAAGAATAAAATCATGGAAAGATTTGGACCTGAAGTATATAATAGTTTAAGTTCATCAATGATAAATGCTTTAAAAAATGATATTCAATCAGCACAATCTGAATCGGGAGAAACTTTACAAGAAAATTTTAAGAAAAGAATTAATTTAAATGAATTTAAATCTTTAATTAAAAGAATTATCAGGGAAGAAAAAGATAATTTAAAAAAGAAAAAGACTATTAGAATAACAGAAAGTCAACTCAGAAGAGAAGTTAGAAAGATGTTAAGAGAAGGATATGATGATGAATATGATATGGATGATTTTGAAAAGTATCCTGAAAGATACCCAGAATCCGAAACAGCGTCAGTAATGGTAGACCTACCTAATGGTGATGTTATTGATGTTGATTATGATATTGAAGGAACTACTTCACCTAAATATGACCCTACTTGGAAAATTACTAGAGCATATCTTTATGCAGATAGTGGAGAAAGTGTAATTAATCTTTATGACCCTAAATATGCAGAAATATTAAAAATTGTTGGAAAACGCATCGAAGAGGATATGAAAGATAATGGATGGTATGATGATAAAACTAGTTGGAGTGATTATTGGCCTCCTAGACCAACCGAAATGTTGTAATTTAAATACAAAAGGTCTGAAATTCAGACCTTTTTTTATTCCCAATAAATTTTTTCACCTCTTTTATAATACTTTAGATTCTCTCTTGCATTTTCATCAACAAAATGTTTATCACTATAGATAACATAATTGTTTGGTAATAATGCAAATTGACCTGAATCTAATTGTATTAAGTTTAGTGGTTTATGTTCTTGTGGATATCTTGAATAACCATCTGTCCAATCAATAATAATACCTGTATGTCTACCTTTTGCTTTAAAAGGTCTTAAAGTATCTGCTTTAAGTCCTTCAAGCATTGTTGAATAAAATGTTTCAATATTATCACCCATTGATGCCCAAGGCATTAAATCATTTCTATCAATAGAAAAATCATCTGTTGTAGATAATGCATGTATTGGTAAACCACTCCAATTAGCACCTGATTCTAAAAGAACATGACACATTAGTGTTTGATATTCTCTACAATAAATTCCATGCCATACACCTTTGGTAAAACCTTTAGGCATATTTGGACCTAAAAATTCATTTTTAATATTAACATAAAAATGAAAAGGTAGGTTTGAGTGTTTACCCATTATTAAACTTTATAAGGTGTATATTTTGTACCAAAAACTCCTTTTGATGCTCTTAATATTTGACCTCTTTGAGTACCATCTGTGTTATATGAAACGTGAACCCAACTAGGATTTGTTTCATTGCCGAATTCCCAAATTAATTGGTCGAAAGCTAAATTATCTTTAATCCAATTAAATATTTGAGCATTAGTGACTTTAGAACCGCTATTGTCCATATCAATGTCCATTGCTTCTCCTTTGGAATGTTGAGAAGTTTTGGATGCACCAGGAACTACTTTATTTAAAGCAGCACTTCTATATCCTGATGAAATATAGATTGGTGAATTAAAATGTCTTCTAATTGGTTCAAATATTTTTTCAGCCAACACTTTCATATTTTCAATGTGTTGTGGAGTTGGTTCATTGCTAACTCCTTTTCTTTTTGCGGTTTCACTTCTTGTCATTTCAAAAAGTGTAAGATTCTTTGATAAATTCATATATTATAATACGTTTAATCTTCATCAAATTCAAAATCTGATTCAATAATTTTTTCGTGAAGAACTTCACCATTGCCTAATATATCGGCATTTTTAAAAAATTCTTCTTCATTCTCTTGATATTGTTGTAATTCTTCCTCACTTAATTCATAAGAATAAGTGGTACTAACGGTTTCTACCCAAATTAATCTTGCCATAGTAGTCAGGGCAGGATTTGAACCTGCAATTTGTGTTACTGTGGTTCACTAAGATTACCCACACATTCACACAGCATTATTGTCTTATGCGTGTCTGCTATTTCACCACCTGACTATATTTAACAGCGTCACTACTATATGCTGTTACCTACCATATCCTTCCTTGCGTAAGTAAGTAGGAGATTTAGAAATCTCAATGGTATGTTTAGTAGTCAGGACAGGAATCGAACCTGCTTTGCACCACCCTTCTCAGGTTAGGATAACCATTCATCCCATTATGTGCCACCTGACTATAAGCCCCACAATGAGATTACTTGTGAGTAGTTATTTCGGTTTTTTCTTCTGTTCCAAAACCTGTGAGGCATCCCTCATGAAAACAGTCAATCCTTACTTGGGGGAAAGCGGATAGGCTGACCTTATTCCCAATGAGTAGTCAATTTTATTATTAAGACTGATACTACTAAACACCTATCCATTGTTTAAGTCTTGGATTAAAGACTCTGACTATCTCTTAGTCATTGTGACTCTGATAGGATTCGAACCTATGACCTACTGCTTCTCTCTCCATTCCTCAGAATGGAATGAGAAGGCAGTTGCTCTATCCAACTGAGCTACAGAGTCTAATGTAAATCATTGATTATCAATGAGTTGTATCAGGAGAGAGGGTCGAACTCTCACGGCATTGCTGCCAATGGATTTTAAGTCCATAGTGTCTACCAATTCCACCATCCCGACTTTTGTTTCTAGCACTCTCTTGCGCCTTTCACAATTCAAATATATGACTTTTTTTTAGAATTTTACTATTTACAATAAAATATTTTTATGGAATTAAAAACCTATGGTGATTTAAAAAAACTAATAAAGTTAATTTCTTTAAAACAGAAAGGTGAAAAAATTATATCACAAGGTAAAGAAATTGCTTTAGACCAATTATTGGGTTTAATTCCCGGTGCATCCAATGCAAAAAGCGCATTAAATTTTTTAAGTGCAACATTTAAAAAGCCTGATACGGTAAAAACAAATACATGGTTAGATAAATTAGACATAGATGATAAAATGTCTGCGATTGTAGATGATACTGTTGAAAATGGTTTTTTACAATTTTTAAGTAGGACATTAGAAGCAGCACCTGATGAAAAACCATTACAACCTGATTTTAATATGAATCAACAAATGGCTGATTATTTAAAAAAGACATATAGTGGAAGACATGTTGCAGGTGTACAAGAATCAACTAATTATAATAAAAATAGTATGAAAAAAGTTTTAATTACAGAATCTCAATTAAGGGCAATGGTTCGTAGGATGTTGGTGGAGCAACAGGCAATGGGAAGCACACCTGTTGGTAGTACAGGATTTCAACAACCTCAAGGGCAACAACAAGACCAAGCGATTGAAACTGCAATGATAAGTGCTTTACAAAAAGATACAGCATTAATGGGTAGATTAAAAGGTGTTACCAATTTTAGTCAAGCTGATAGTTTAATTAAAGCTGTTTTAAGTTTAACTAAAATTCCACAAACACAAATTAAATCAGGTTTATCTAATTTATCAAGAATGGGTGTTCAAACCCAAGCAGGAAAGTAATCATAGTTCAAAACTATAATGATTGATTATAAAATATATATGGATGAAATAAAAACATTACCAAATAAAAATGTTATTTATCTTTTATGTGACCCTATTACAAATGAAGTTAGATATGTTGGAAAAGCAATTAATTTGTATATTCGTATAAGAAAACATCATAATGAAAGTAGATTGAAAGCAAAAACACATAAAAATAATTGGATTAAATCATTACTAACACAAGGACTAAAAGCTAAAGTTTTGGTAATTGAAGAATGTTTATGTGAAAATAGTTTAAATGAAGCTGAAAAAAAATGGATTAAATATTACAAACAAATTGGTTGTGATTTAACTAATGGTACGGAAGGAGGTGATGGTGGAAAAATGTCACAAGAAGCAATTGAAAAAATGAGAACTAGTAAAATTGGTAAATCATTTTCAAAAGAACATAGAGAAGCAATTTCTAAAGGTCATAAAAATAAAATTCTTTCAAAAGAAACAAGAGAAAAAATTGGTATTAAACATAAAAATAAAATTGTTTCAAAAGAAACAAGAGAAAAAATGAGAATAGCTAGATTAAATTATTTGTTATCCATTTCAAATGAAAACCCATTATAGGTAAATGGTAAATTATCGCCATCTTTAACGCAAGATACATTTGCAAAGATGGTTTTGTAATTTAATAGTTTAAATGTACCATTATTTAAGTTATCCCCATTATGGTGAATATGTCCAAATATCATATATTTTGGCTGTATCTTTAATACTTTTTTAAGTAAAGCAGAACAACCTACATGTTCATGGTTGTTTTTATCTCTTGATGCAGAATCTAAAATACCTTTAGGAGGGCCATGCGTTATTAAAACATGAATATCATCAGGAATTGAATCCCAAATTCTTCCAAGTTTATTTCTTGAGCGATTAAATGCCCAATTATGATATTCGGGAGTGTAAGGTGAGCCAAATATTTTAATTCCTTCAATCTCAATTAATTCATGTTCAAGATAGATAATACCTCTATCTTTAAAATCTTTTTTGGTAATGAATCTGCTTTCAATAGAAGTATCATGATTACCTGCAATAATCACTTTATATTTAACAGGTTGCTTTTCTAACCAAATTAAAAATAAATTAACTTCATTATGGTTCATTGCAGGACTTTTTACATTTGAAAAATCTCCTGCATGAATAAGCATATCTGTTCCTTCAGGTATTTGAACCTGCTCATGTCTTCCATGAGTATCTGAGATTGCAAAAATTTTCATAATGCAAATATAAAAAAATTAATTGTAATAAGTACTAAAACCTTCAGATGTTAGACCATAATCAATTAATACTATTTTGTCTTGTCCATTTCTTTTAACTACACCATAAGAATTTAATTTAGTTAAATCTCTCATGAATGTGTTGGTTTTTATAAGAAAAAATATCATTGTACTTATAAAATCATCTTCAGACATTTTTTTTTCAATTTTAGGGTCTTGACTAAATGCTTGTCCTTTTGTAAAGGATATATATGATGAATCTTTTTTAACAGTAAAAAAATATTTCCACATCAATTTAACATAAGAATCCCAATCAAATTTAGTTATTCTCTTAAATAAATCAGGTGTTAGTTCTCTAGCAAATTCCATTTCAATCCATCCATAATTTATATCATTATCGAATATTTTAGCTAATATATCTTTAATATCTTCATTATCAATATTATCTATATTATTAATATTATAATCATATTCTGTCTCATTTTGGAATAATCCCTTATTATTCCATGCTAACTTTAATACCTTTTCATCATTAATTTTATAAATTATTCTACTCGTACCATTTGCTATTCTTTCTAAATGTTGGTCACAATATTCTATCCTTTTTTTAAAACTTTTATTAGTTAATCTTTTAAAAAAGTCCATATCAAAACCGTTAGGATAATCTTCATGTATAAAAGATTCTTTGATAATGTTTTTAATGTAGTATTTAATTAAATTATCCATTTCTTATAAATAGATAACTATTTATAAATAAATATTTTTATGAAAAAAGTAAGAATTACAGAATCTGAATTAAAAGGAATAGTTAGAGAAATGATTAGAGAAAATATAGAAACTAAATATGCAGAATTAGCCAAGAAAGGATTTAACCCACAAGAAATTCAAAATATAAAAAATAATTTCTCAGCAGTACAAATATTAAACAAAATGGATTTAAATAGAGAGATAATAAATTCAGATAAACCAACTATTCATACAATGTTATTACAACCTGATAAAGTAAAAATGAATACGACAACTATTGGTGAATCTCAATTAAGAGGATTGGTTAGAAGAATGATTAAAGAAAATGTAGAAAAAGAAACATCAAGTATAGCCACAATAGTTAAATATTATAACCAAAGCAATAATAATAAACTTAAACAAAAAATATCAAATTATGGTAACTCAAGGTTACCTGAAAATCCTAATCATAAACAATTATATGATTTTTTAAATAAAATTGGTGATAAGAATAAATTAGAAATGATAAAAAAGATGTTAGAAAAGGATATTCAAAATAAATCTATCACAGAATCTCAATTAAGAGGAATTGTTAAAAGAATGATTAGAGAAGAATATCAATCAAAACTTTCAATTTCCGATATGTCAAGTCAATTACAAGCATTACCCGATGCAAGTTTAAATTCAGGTAAAGCAATAGAAACATTAATGAGTCTTTTACCTCAGTTAGACCCATTAGAAGCAAAAAAATATGTGAAATCTCATTTATTACAATCACCAAATGATGGATTTAGACCTTCAGGAAAAATGGTATTTAGATTTCCAAGACCTATGGGTAAAGATGTTGATATTCCTATAGATGTTCAAGCATTTAAACAATACTTATAAAAAAGATAAAATTTAATATGAAAAAGGTAAGAATTACAGAATCTCAATTAAGAGGTTTAGTTAGAAGAATGATTAGAGAAGATGTTAGTGGACAAAATCAATTAGGTTTTTATTTACAAATTGGTCAATATCATTTAAAATTTCCATCAAATGTTTCAGAAGAAACTGCTAAACAATATTTAGATTTATCAAATAATTTATTAAATCAAAACCTTGAATCATCAAAAATTTTAAATAATGTAATAAATGCAGCAAAAAGTCAAGGAATAGAACTTACATATAATAGTTGGTAAATTATTAAAATAACTATTTATAAAAAAATAAAGTTTTTATGAAAAAAGTAAGAATTACAGAATCTCAATTAAGAGGATTGGTTAAAAGAATGATTAAAGAAGAAAGAGATAGTACAGTAATGTTATCTTTGGGTAGAAAAGTATATCAAGACTTGAAAAATAAAGGATTTAAGGTACATTTAGACCAAGACCGAACTGCATCAAATATGCAAGCGTATAATAGAAAATATACAATTGGTAATAAAGAACCTTATTATTCGTATGATAGTGCAGATTTTTTTATAACATCTAGTTATTTTTATGTAGAAATTCAACAAAATAGAAAACAATATCAATCAAATTCTAGTATTACAGAAATGAATAATGCTTTAAAAGAACTAAAACAAAAATATGAAAATGAAGATATATCTGCTTCTATTCTTGAAAATAAATCGGGTATTACATATAGTAAATATCCTCAATTAATATTTACTTTAAACAAAAAGGGAAATTATTAAAACGGAGTATCTAAATACTCAATAACTTCATAATTATGTTCACCAAAGGGGTCATTTGTTGACCCTTTTATTTTGTTTATATATTTCTTTTCTTTTTTATTTACTTCATTGATAACATCTTGTAACTTAGTCATAAGTTCATTTGGTACACTTGAATTAGCATAACCTTTGAATTGGTTTATTCTATAAATTTCTTGATTATAATCATCAAGCCAATTATATTTACCAAAACTTATTTCAGCTGTATATCTTTTTTCATTATACTCAGTTGTTAGAATACAACATTGACCTCTATTGATATTATCCGAATAGGAGTTAACACAATGCTTTTGAGTGAGTCCTTCAAATAAAAGTTCTTTACCATCTTTAATCATTTTAAATTGTTTTGGTAAATACTTTTCCAAGATAAGATATTTATCATCAACATGAATTTGTTTTACTTTCATCTTATCAAGGTTTTCCAATAAGATTCTATCATGTTGTTCTTTGATATTATCTTTATTCAAAGAGAAGTTAATCTTTTGACCAACATCGTTTGCCATCTTAATTAAATCATCAAGATAAGTTTTATACTCACTATATACAATATCATCAATTTTTTTAAGTTCTTTAAAATTATCAATATAATTGATTGGGTTTTTAAATATAGGTGCAATTGACATTATCTCATAGATATCATCAAATGATAAACCTACAAATTGTTTATGTGATAATGGTTCATTAATTGTTTTAATTTTATTAATAAACTGTTGAAGACTTGAACAAGAACCGTATGATGATTTGCTAAAGTTATTATTTTTAGATAAGGTTGGTGTTATTTTTCCTCTTTTTATTTCCAAATAATTTTCACACCATTCATTCTTTTTATTATTAAAAAGAAGTTTTTTACTTATTTGATTTTGGTCAGGACTAAGAATTAAACCAAAATAATTAAAAGGGAATTTATTAATATTTGATAATGAAAGCCATACTGCTTTATTTGATGAAGGTAAATTAAATTTTATTGACCCACTTGGTGAAATAAATACAAATGAAATATTTTTTTTGCTAGGATAACATAGATATTCATAACCTTGTTTTCTCATCTGAAGATGTTCACCTGCAAAAGAAAGTCTTTTTAGTTTAAATTGAGTGGAAGTCAAAATAAGAGAATAACCTTTTTCAGTTACATTACAGAATGCACCATAAAAAACATTTTGAATGCTATCTTCACCAATCTTTAAATATTTTTTATAATTATTATATCTTAACTCATACTTATTAGTTTCATCAATGATGGTTACATCATCATTAATTGCATTTACATTTGCATCTTTAGCAAAGTTATACATGCGACCATAGAGTTCATAAGCAAGGTCTGAGATGGGAAAGCGAAGGTTATTGTTCATAGAATTTTTAAGTTTAGACAAAGATAAAAAAAGCCTCTGAATTTTCAAAGGCTTTGTTAAAAATTTTAATTTTTAATTCCTCTATATCTTTTTTTATTTGATATGGATAAAGTTGACCTTTCATCAAGTTCATAATATCTATCACCATTTGTGGTAACACAAGAATTACTAAATTCATCTTCTTCTCTCAATGAATTTTTTGTTTTTGAGAGAAGATAATTTTTTATAATTCCTTGTCTACCTAATATTCTTGATAAAGATATAAATTTCACTTATCTTCAAGTCTTTTTCTTTCGGTTTTTAAATCCCTATTAACAGCATTGTTAACATCAAACTTTTCAGGATAGCGAACCATAAGTTTATTAATATTATTTGTCAACGATTGATAGAAGTCAAAATTAAGATATACTGATAAAATATAAATTTTAATAATTAATGATGAAATATTCTTTTTTGGTTTCATTGATAGTTTTAAAAAGTCAATCAAATGTTTTACATACTGCTCATCTGTATAAGATGGTTTTTGACTTTCCAATAATGCTTCAGGCATTACAGGTAATTTAATTTTATTGATTCTGCAATAGTTAACTGCATACCACAAAACATCGCCAATCAGTTCTTCTTGAAGATTTACATAATCAATATCTTTTTTATAAGCAATTTTCTTTTTATAGACATCAATTGCTTCGGCAAGTTCTGTAATCAATCCCATTTTCATATGGAGATTGTTAAGTTTTTTATTACCCAAATCAGCACAAGTTCTTTGTGCATGTGTCTGATATTCCTCCAATGAGGAAATTTTATATTCTAGTTTACTCATAATACAAATATACAATATTTTTTAAAAACCAAAAGCAGTAAGGCTGTGTTGGAATGGATTACCTTCAATATTTTTAACACATTCAAGCATTTCTGCTACTACTTCTCTTGTTTCTTGTTGAGCATCAGGCTTTAATCTAAGATTACAAAGATGAACAAATGCTTGAAAAGAGCCTGTCCAAATAAATGTAGTATTCAAATTCAAAGGTAAGATTGTTCTTGCTTGTTCTTTTGATACACCTAATTCAATAAGTTTTTCATATGCACCTTTACAACGCTCAATAATATCTGCTTCAATAATAGAAGCTATTTCTTGATTATCAATAGCACCTTCACTACCTTGTTTAGAAGATGTGGATTGTTTTCTCCATTCAGTTACGGTTGTATATGTATCAGAGAAGTCAACATATCTACCTGAGATAGAATTAGCTGCCCAACCAACCTGATGTTTAAACAATTGTCTTTCAACATAGATTGGGCAATTAATTCTAAATTGTAAACTACAATGTCTAAACGGTGATGTATGACCGTGTTTAACAAGATAGTTAATTAATTTAATATCTTTATCGGTGAATTCATCAACCTGTTTTCCATAACTCACTCTTGCTGTATTAGTTATGGTCAAATCACTTCCAAAGTGGGATAAGAGTTCTGCTTTCATAAGACAAATATAAAAGTTTTTTTTAAATTTTCAATAACAAATAAAATACGCTATTTATGTAAAAAGATACATGGCCGAAATAAGTCCTTTAAAAAAATATGCTGATTCACAAAGACCGGAATCTTTACAAAAGAATTTGTATAAGATAGAATCTCCATATGATTTGACTGATGATATTGTAAGTAAAAGTTTAGATTTGTTAAGGTCATTGACAGGATATGATTATAGGTCGAATACATTATTAAATCTAGTAGAAAGACTTGTAGATGTACAAAATAGTGATTTACTTTTAATAGGTGGGCAAAGATTAGCAGTTGAGTTTGGTAGAAGAGCATTAACAAGAAATCTAGATGGTTTAATACCAACACCAGCTGATTTAACTCCAAATTTTAAAAAGTATTTCAAAAATAAAGAATATAGAAGAAATGATTCTTATATAACTGACCCTGAAAAAAATCCATCAAGAAGTTTTGCAGATAAACTTTTAGAAAGAACAATTGGATATGTTGATAATAGTCATTATTTAATTAAAAAATTAAATACTTTTAGAAATCAGAATCCAAGTCTTGAATCAACTCAAGTTGAAACAGATGTTCTTTTTTATTACTTAGGTGATATGGCTAAAGAAAAAATACAGCAAATGAATGTATTGTCTGTATTTTCAAACTATAATACAGCCGAAAGAAAATTTGATTTTGAAAATCGTTCAAAAATATTTAAAAATACTTATCAAGAATCATTTATTAATGGAACTGATGGTGTTCTTCAATCTTTTAAAGAAATTTATGGCGGTGGTGGTGATGTTTATTATCAAAAAGCATACACTAAAGATGTAAGAGATTATTATTACTCTGATGTTTTATTAAAAGATACAGAAAAAGAAAAAACTAGTATAGAAATAGAACAAGGATTTGGTGATACAGAACCTATTAGTGCAAGAGAAACAAATACTGATTCAGTAAGTTTAAGAACTAGTAACAATAGTAATATAAATAATTTTCAATATACATCTGATTTTTTTGTACAAGCAGCAAATCTTGCAATAAATAATGTTAAAAGAGGTCTTGTTTATTTTACATCTAAACTTGCTCAAGAAAGCAAGATTATACAACAAGATACACAATTAATTAAAACAAAGGATGTAAATGGTATTAAAATAAATTATTATAAAGGTAATGGTGAATGTAGAACTTTTACAGTTTCTGACCAATATAATAATTATGGTAGATTAATTAGATTTAAAGGTAATGGTCAACCAAATTCTGTTTTAAAAGATAGTGTTATGCCAAGAATAGCACCTATGATAGGTGATACTATTGCTGATAGACGTAATTACTTTTTCACAATGGAAAACCTTGCAGTAACGGTTTCCGAAACAGATGAAGATTGTGATAGAGGACCAAATGGAGGAAGATGGATGTGGTTTCCACCATATAATGTAAAGATGTCTGATAATAATAGTGTTAATTGGTCTGATATGAATTTTCTTGGAAGACCTGAACCAATATTTTCTTATCAAAATACAACAAGAAGTTTAAGTCTTTCTTTTACTTTGTTAATTGATACTGTTGCAAAACATCAAGATGTTGCAACAACCATACAAAACCATTATGATTATTTATATGGATGTAGAGAATTTTCAGATAGTAACACTGGTGGTAATAATGGAAATAATGTAACAACTACACCAAATAATACTCAACCAAAACAAACACCCAAAGCTATATCAACAACTGACCAAGTTGATTTAAAAATTAAATATTATTTTAAAAATGAAAGATATACAGTAAAAACTACTGGGGTTGATTATACATCTGGTGATACTGGTTCTGATTATGATGAAAATGGTAATAATATCACTGTTGCAAATCTTTCTGAAAAGACTAATAATAATGATTATGTAACAAATTTATCAAGTAGATTATCAGCATTAAATTCTAAAATAACTAAATATACAAATGAAATAGAAATAGTAATTTTAGGTTCTGCATCTGAACTTATTTCAGCTAATAGTACAAGAAAAGAAAAAGAATTTAATTTAGGTTTGGGTATGAGAAGAGCATATTCAATGATGAAAACTATTATATCAGAATTTAATACAAATTATGGTAGTGGTGAATTAGGTACGATTAATACTAGTACACAATCGCCAACAGTTTCTGAAACAAATGGTTTATATTATTTTGGTGAATATGAAACAAATCCAAATGAACCAAAAACTAAAAATTTTGAATATAAAAACTCTAAAAATAATTGCACTATAAGATTTGTTTTAAAAACAGAAGGTAGTTCAAAAGCTAATGATAATGCAACATATGCAAATAGAAATAAAGATAAATATATTCAAGATAGATATTCTTATGCAAGTATTGCTTTAATAACATCAACACAAGATGGTGAATCTAATGCGCCTGATTTACCAAAACAAACAACAGATAATAATCAACAAACACAAAATCAGGGTAATGATATTAATAATACAAATTCACCACAACCTTGTGACCCTTCTTTAAGTTTAGATTTTGAAAAGATTAAAGAAAATACCAGATTTCCAATTGGACCTGAAAGACTTAAAACATTTACACCTGTATTTAATAGTCAAACACCATTTGACTTTACAAAAAGGTATGTATTTTTACATCAACTTACAAGACCATCTAAATTAAAAAATATAAATCAAGATAGTATTGATAATACTGTATTTGGAAGAATGCCTGTATTTATATTGCGTTATGGTGATTTTATCCATTCAAAAGCAATTGCAAAATCAATTAATTTTGATATACAGGAATCAACTTGGGATTTAAATCCTGAAGGTATGGGTGCTATTCCATTAATTTGTAATGTATCAATGGATATAATGCTTATTGGTGGTCAGTCTCTTGCTGGTCCAATTGATAAAATTCAAACTGCAAATGATTCTGCATTTATTGCTAATACTTCATTTAATAGTAATAGATATAAAGATAATGTCAGATTTAAGTCCGTAAGAGATGTAGAAAAAGAAATATATGGTGATATTGTAAATGGTTCTAGTTCAAATAATCCTACTACTAGTCAAGCAAATACAAGTGCAGCAAGTGCAAATCAAAATACAGCATCACAAAATGCTGCAAATGGTTCAAACGCACCTGGTGGAGGTGGTCAAACACAAGCTCAAAATGCAGCTGCAAGTGCAGCAGCAGGTGGTGCTGCACCAAATACAAAACCTGAGAATAGAAATACTAATGTTCCTAAATTAGATAAAGACCAAAATAAAACACAAAAATCAGTAAATAAAAATAATGATGATAAATCAAGAAAAAATGAAAAGGATAGTAATAGTCCTGAAGGATTAAGAAGAAATCCTGATGTAAAATCAAATCTAAAACTTGGTCTATCATCAAAAGAAATTAATAATATTGCTAATTCAGCAGCACCAAGTTTTAGTTTTAATCCTAATGTTAGTTTACAAGCAGATAATACAAAAGTTTATTCTAAAATAGGTGGTATAAATAAACCACAAATTAATAACAATAGTTGGGAAACATATTTAAAAAATGCAAGACAAAAAAAATAATTAAACTTCTTTTATCATTTCTAAATTTCCATTGACTACTTGATAGATAGCAAAACTATTAGACTGTATTATTTTCTTGTTTTGTGATGTTTTATAAATTCGGTATAAATCTTTATAACTGCTTAGTGGTAGATAAACATTTTCATTATCTAAATATTTATTAAATTTACTATCAACTAATTCATTATTTATATTGTAAGAATTATTTAATACTAATACAATGTCACCGTTCTTATATCTTTGATGTTGCATTCTTAGTCTGCTTGTAATACCTACTGATTTCATTTTATTTCTGATTTCAATATATTTATCATAATATTCTTGTGACTTAAGTTCATAGTCACATTTATATTCTGTAAATATATCATCAGGTCTAAGTCCTGTTCTATTCCAAAACTTAACTTCTTTCTCTTCTAAGTAAAAGAAATCTTCAATTGAATCTCTATCAAAGTTTACGAGTTGGATTTCATTATCAGAATAATGTTCTCTATCCATTGGTTTTTCTTTGATAAGTGTATTTCTTATTTTTTCAGGGAATACGGTTAGTAATGCTGTAACACGCTTATTAAAATTATTAACATAACGAGCAACATTATATTCACCAAGCATATCAGGATTATTTTTTAATTCACTTTCAGTAATTACATATGAATTATACATTCCTGTTTTTTTATTAATAGATACATCACCATGAGATTTAGCAGTACCATTATTTACATAATAAATAAAGTCCATACCACTAGTATTAATGTTGTGAGCAATCACAAGTTCCATATGTGCTTGTTTAGCTTTTGCTTTACCATTAATATCCGTACCTCTATTTTGATATTCTTCAACGGTTTGTTTTAATCTTGATTTGGATGCAATCTTTTTAATTGGAATTTGTTTACAATAAATCTTTGTCAAGTATTCATAATAGAATTCTATAAACTCTTTCGGCCTGTTAGTGAGGATAAGTTTAATTCCTTGATTGACAAAATCCTCAATGTATTCCGACATGGTTTTAGACTTGATTGTATTTCCTGTGACCTTTGGTTTCGACTTTTTAATTTTAAGGTTCTTAATAGTTTCTCCCAAGTAAGAGTTCTTCTCTGCGTATTCTTTAAGGTACTCATCTTCTTTTCCTAAATATTCTTTTGGAATATTAAATATTTTTTTCTTATTCTTATCTTCAAGTGTTGAATATTCAAGGTTTGCATAGTTCTTTCTTGAAAAGTTAGCAGCAGATATCCACATACCATCATTATCAAGTTTCATATATTGTCCTGCAATAATATCATTATTGAATTTTTCAACCATTGCATCTACACCTCTATATGTTACACCTTCATACTCATAAGTCAAATCATCAATCTTAATTGGTGTATCTAACTTATTAAAGTTTAAATCAATATTTGTATATTCGGGTACAGAGAAGTTACAACCATCAGTATCTTCTGTAATTGGAATCGCACCAAATTGCATAAAATAATGAATCATTCTTCTAAGATATTGTCTACCTGTACAAGTAATCCGTTCAGCACAATCAAAATCTGCCCAATTAAAGTATTCAGAACCAAATGCTCCGAAGTTTGAGTTATTAAGAATTTTAATTGGTAATTGTAGAGCATCATAAAACTTTCTGTCAGTTTCAGGTAATGTTTCATCCTTTGCCCATTTTTTATATTTATCCCTTGTAAACTTAAAATAACTTAATAGTCTAAATAATATATTTGTTATATCATGTTTTGGAAATACATAATGTTCAAGTTGAATAGATGGATATAGACCAGCATAGTCTTCTTTATATATATTTTCAAAATATCCAACTTTAAATGTTCTTGATAAACCACCTGTAAATTCTTTTTTGTTTGGTGTGTATGGTATTGCAAGGTCATTCTCATAACTCCAAGCTGTCATAATAAGATTCCATGAACCTGCTCCACCAATAGTGGCAGTTCTTTCTAATGTTGTTGGAAGAAGTTTTGAAAGCATGAATGTTGATTCATTGTAAATCTTGTCAACTTGCAATGTTTCCCACAAATCATCTTCAAGATATTTTTCAATGATTTCTTTACCTGTTATTATTTTATCATAAACAGGATTCATTTCAAGATATTCAATTACTTTACTTTGATATTCATCAGGTATTAATTCATAATCATTAGTTTCAGATTTATTAATGTAGAACTTATCTTGCTTCCACATCTCATAAATCTTAGCACCATTCTTAACATACATACGATTAGGTTTGGCAATACCTGCAAATTTGCATACATATTTCAAACCTGCTTCTTTCATGTTTGAATTAATCGCTTGAGTTTTCCATACTGCGTGAATAATATCTAAAACATTATAACCAAACATAGATGTTTTGGTATAATATTTTGTTTCATTACCAACTTTTAGACTTGAGTTTTCTAGTCTTTTTATATTCTTACTATCAATGTAGGTTGTTTTTAATGATTCAACATCTAATCCTAGTTTTTCTGCTCTTCTAAGAATAAAATTAAAATCAAAATCTTCGCTATTATAACCAAATATGATTGCAGGTTTAAGTCTATCAATGTTTCTAAAGAGATTTGTTATTAATCTTTTTTCTTCTTCATCATTATTCATTTCATTGACAAAATCAATTGAAACAAATTTACGATTGTCTTTACAACCAATAGCAAAGATTCTATCTTTTTCAGGACTTAAACCTGTGGTTTCAATATCGAATACAAACTTATGTACTTCATCATAAGTTTTATACCCATTAAACATACGAATACCTTTTTGTATAAGGTATTGTTCTTCAGGTTTAATTGTATAAAATAGATTTCTGTTTGATAGTTCATAAAAGACATTTATTTTTTCACCTTCTTTTAGTTTATCCTTAAAGATGATTCGATATACATTTTCACTTTCATCATGAAAGATTTCATAATTATGAAATAACCCTAATTTTTTTAATGTACCATCATTTTTACTTGCAGTAGGTACATCATCAATTAAATCAGTTATATCATCATCTTCATCTTTTTCAACTACTTTTTCAGTAAAATCCCCTGAATATTTTATTTGGATTGAATTGTATGTAACTCTGTTAATGTCTCTGATTATAATTTCATAGTTTTCAGAGATTCTGTTATATGCAATACTATCGTTATTGGGGTCAAAAATAAATGGTTTAGTAGTATTTAAATCAGGTGTAAATAATTTTGTTGTAAAAGCTTCAGTTCCTTTCCAATAAACATCAAGACCACCCTTTCTAAAGAAGGTTAGCAAATCTCTCATACCATACTCTGAATCGGTATAAAAGATATATTTATACCCATTTTCAAGTCGGTCTACAATTGCACCATTACTATCCTTGGTTCTAAGTTCTTTGAAAGATATTTTATACCTTTCTTTATTCTCTTTCTTTTCACTTAGATTATTTCTATAGAAAGGTATGTTAAGCTTTTTAAAATCTTTAACATAAATGAATGATTTGTATTCATCTGTTTTAGAATATTTTCTTTTAGTTTCAGGGTCATCAACAACTAATTGAACAGTATTAGAATAGGAACTACCTTCAATACATACAATATGTTTTTGATTTACATTTCTACCATTTAAAAATTTTTCTACCTCTTCATCTTTAAATGTTTTGTAGGTAATCTTTTCTTTTACTGCCATTATTGTTATTTATGAAATCTTCTAAATGAATTCTCTGTAATAAAAATGATATTTGCCTTTTCTTTGACTTCTTCAAGGTTAACACAATTTAGATAACTCATTGTGCTTTTCAAATAATCATTAAAGTTTTCAATCCAACCATCAAAAGTATAATCAATTTTATTCCATTTAGCAATACCTTCGGATGTTTTGAGTTTGTAATTACCCCAAATCTTTTGAATTTCTTTTGTGGACATACCAACATGCCTCTTGTATAAAGAGAATTTGTTCTTATACAGCCATTTGGCTAAATTCATATTGGTAATCTTGATTTTTTTCCAAAGATACGGATAAGAATCGGAATCCAAACATTTATTTAAAATTCCACCAAGCATTACATAGTCTGCGCCAAGTGCAATTGCCTTAATAATGTCTGCAAAATTTTTAAATCCACCATCAGCAACAATTTTAGATTCATAAGCATTTGCAATTTTGATTTGATTACATTCATAAATCAATGATGCCATTGGGTAATGAACTGATGCATTAGCACTTGTTGTACAAACACTACCGCCACCAATACCTATACGACAATAATGAACACCAATTTTAGCAAATGCATCATATGTATGTGGGTTAGCAATGTTACCAATCATTAACTTCTTACTCTTAAACTTTTTAATAAAGATTTTAGACAAGTCAAGAAGTTTCCACATATGTCCATTAGCAATATCAACCAATATACATTCTGAATCTAATATTAGATTTTGAAAAGTATCAAAATCAGTTTCAATAAGTTTAAACTCTTGTAATGATATTGATTTAAACATTGATTTATTTAAACTGCTATGTTTAAACAATTCAGTATATATACTGTTTTCATAATTTCTTGGAACACAGACCATCATCTCTTTTAATAAAGAGTTCAAAAATTCTTCATGAAATCTTTCTTTCTTTTTGATGGTAAGAACAGAGTTCATTGGTGATGCCATCAAAGGAAGAAGTGATGGTAGTTTAATTTCACTTCTTGATTCTATTCTTGAAAGTACAGATGGTACTAAAGCAATATCATGAAAGTCAAACTTTGGAGAGTCTAAACTATTTAAAAACATAATTATTCTTCAGTTTCAGGATTTTGAGATTGATTTCTTGCTTCAATAATTTTACGATAGTTTTCTAAAAACTTTTTAGAAAGTCTTTTCGCATCATCCTTAAGTCTTGCTGTTCTAGCAACACTTTTCTTTTTCTGATTTTTTCTTTGTTTTGATACAGGCATAATATTAAAATTTATACCTTAAATATAGAATTAAAAACCTAAAGTTTTCAAAAATTTTTTAAAAAAATTATTTTCTTCTTTCATTCTCAGGTTTTTAAAATTTTCAACCTCTTGGAAAATATTTTCAGAACGAATTTGCTCTTTCAATTTATTTGAATAGCCTTTCCAAAATCGTTCTTCTTTTAATTCTTCGTCTTGTAGTGATTTTATTTCTTTTTGTTCTTCACTATTAAAATTTGAAGTCTTCATCATCATCTTCAATTTTAAATTCTTTTTTAAGTTCTTCTAACTTATCTAAGTATTTTTCAATTTTTTCCATTTCAAAACCTTCGTTTGTATATGTATTTTCTCTATCATCAATAATCACAACATCACTATTTGATACCCATTTATCATTAACTTCTTTATAAAAGTCATCAGGTAAATGATTTGGATAAATTTCTTTTTTAATATCACTTAAAAAATAAACTGCTTTTGGTCTTTGACCAAATGTAAAAAATTTTGCTTTCATGGTTTTTTAACAAAAAATAAAAAATATAAGTTTAAGAAATCTTTAATTTCTTTTTCATTTTTATTGTTATAGAGATTAAATCTTTCATTAATTAATTTTTTTAAATTGACTAATAACTTATTTAAATCTACATCCTTTGATATTATTTCATTAGAATATGTTGTAAAATACGTTAATAATTTTTCTTGTTTTGAAAAATCAAAATTATATATCTTTTTATATTCTTCTGATGTTTTATTGAAACACCATTTAATGTAATTATTAATTTCTTCTTGATTTTCAAATGCGTCTAAACCTAAAAAAGAGTCTATGAATAATTTAGTATAATCATTCATAAACTCTTTGCAAATTTCTACTTTTTGATAATCTACATTTTCCGTAAACAAAAGATAGTAATTATCCTTCGTCACTTTGTTTCTATTTTTTAAATCCATCATTTTAAACCAAATAAACTTTTTTACTTGATGGAGAGTAAAGAAGTTTTTTGTTTAAAACTTTATTTTTAAATTCTTCAGATAAAGTCTGACCTAACCCTTTATAATTTAATTCTTTGCAATCCACAAGTTTCTTTTCATTTAAAACTTCTATAACATTGTTTGCATCAAATATAACAGGTTTTTTTCTATTTTCTTCGTCAATATAATAAGATTGAATTTGGTCTAAAATATTATTTTCACTAACTAATTGAAAATTAGTATTTTCTTTTATTAATTCATCCGCTTTATCAACCTTAGGTAAATCTTGTGTTAATTTAACAGTTCTACCTCTTGTTTTACCAAGTCCATGTTCTTTTTTATACTTAATTCTTTTTTCAGCTGCTTTAAATGCATTAGCACCAACTTCTTGTGTACTCATTAAAGCTTCTTTTCTTGCTAACCATTGTGGGTCAACTTCGCCATTTGGATTAAGTTCAGGTTGAAAATCTTCTAAACCTCTATGTCCTTTTTCAAGATATTGTTTTTGATGTTCGGATTGATATTTGTATTTTGGTATATCTTTTCTTTGTAAAGAATCTTTATCATAAACTAAACCATCACCTTCACCCTTTTGAACAAGCATGGTAGTGGTTTTGTTACTAGCATCTTTCTTGTAATAGTTATTAGAATCTTTCTGTGTCTGTTTATTTAATGCATCAATTCTAATTAATGCATCAGGTCTTTTTTCTTCTTCTAATAATCCAAGTCTTTGAACTAATCTAGAATAATACTCATTTAAAGTTTTTAATGATAATGTATTTAATTGTCTTTTATTATAAAACTCAGGCAATTCATGACCTTGGTGCTTTAATAAAAATTCAATAATACTATCTCTATTATTTTCTCTTAATAATTCAACTTTAGGACTTTTAAATGCGTTTGATGGTGCTGTTATTTTTCTGTATTCAACAATATCATCATTTAATAATGCATCTAAATCAACTAAATCATAACTTTCTTTCATTGCTTTCTTTTTAGTGCCTTGAAAATGAGTTGTTTTTACAGGTGTAATAAATTCAGGCTCACTAGTTTGATGAAATACAGGGTTAGAATATTTTGTTTGATAAGATTTAATACCCTTTTTAACAGAGGGTAACATGTTTTTTGCTTTATACATATCTTGGCCATCCGATAAATCAAAACCTTTTTTAGGTCTCATATAAGGATTAGCAACAGGCATACCTTCAGCACCGAATACACTACCAACATCAGATGATTCACCAAGATTATGTGAGCTATACCAATCTTTTTGTAAGTCTGTTATTATTTCATCTTTTTCTCTCTGACTTAATCCAAACCAATCTTCACCAGCATATTTCATAGCTTCTTCTTCCCAATTTATTTCTCTAGCAGCCATATTTTTTCCACTTGATATTGGGTCGTTTTCATAATCCATTTCTATTTCTTCTTCCATTTTGCTTCCACAATATGCTTCATTGATTAATCCTGCCCAATTAGATTCATTTAAATAGTCTTTTATACCTAACTTATTGAGTTTGCTTGATTTAACAACTACAACATCTTGAGGAGATAAATCAGAACCATAGACTTCTGATAAAATATTTAAAAAGTATTTATTTTTATTCTCTTTCAATTCATCTTTATCTACATTAGAATAGTCATATCCATAAAGAATATGATTTGTTTCTTTCAATAATGCAAAGTGAGAATAATTATATTTTTGCCAATCTTTTTTATTATTTTCATTTAGTTGTCTTTTTTCTAAGTTTTTAGAAGTTACAACAACAATTTCATTTTCATTTAAGAATGGGTGATTTCTTTTTACATCTTTTGTAAAATACTCATTTTTATATTTTTTTAATTCATCTTGGTCATAACCTTCATAATTCCAAGATTCTAAAATTTTATTAGTATTTTTATTAATAGCAAAATGTGTATTTTTATTTTTATTATTTACTTTTTTCATTGTATTTTCTTTTAATTTTTTTTGTTTATCAAAATCATAGCCTTTATTTATTGCATCTTTTATTTTTTTATACATTTCAAACAATTTCTTATTTGATTTAACATACTTGTGAAACAACAAGATATTCAAGATTTCATTATAATGATATCCTAATTTTTCTTGAGCATTAACTGCTAGTGTATCATACTTGGTTTTTAGAAAACTAATTCTATCAACAAGTGATTCCATAGCTTTTAAAGAAAAGGTTTTACGATTTTTAAATTCTCGTTTTTTGCCTTTCTTAACGCTAACTCTAGTATCAACAGGAGGTTGTTGTAATTGTTGATTTTCCATAAAAGGTTTTTATTAAATAGTTCAAAACAACTAATTATATTAAAATATTAAAATTTAGATGACTAAAAAAGAAGAAGAATCTTTTAAAAAAGAAATTATAAAAGAGCTTAAACCTTTTATTGAAAAAGAAATTGAAAAAATTGTAAAAGGTAAGTTTACAGAAGATGAGGTCAAAAAGATAACTGTTAAAACATTAACTAATTTGTTTAGGGTTCTTTGGAATAGAAAAGGAACTTGGAGTGATGCTGTTTAAAAAACTATCAAGAACAAAGTAATTGCTAAACTTGCACCACCTAAAAATGAAATTATCATATTTTTTTTAACTAATATTTCATTTAATTTTTTTATCTCTTCTTGTTGGTCAATATTTAATTTAACACTTTTATCATACCTAACGCTGCAAGTATCTAATAGTGTTTTATTTGATTTATTCAAATATTTTAAATCATCAATTATGGAATCTTTTGATTGAATTATTGAGTCTTTATATAAACCCTTTTTAACGCAAATATCTTTTGAGTTTTTTTCTGTTAAAAGAAATTCTGTTTGGGAACGATTAAAACCATAAACGGTTATACCGTTTATTTTAGTAAATAATTCAGGTCTTAATGTATTAGTAGGTAGTTTCTGAGAGTATCCTATAAAGGGTGCTATCATCAATAGTACTAATATAATTTTTAAATTTCTTATCTTCATTTTCTAATTGTTTAATTTTTTGTTGGAATGTTATAATTTTTACATTTTGATTATCAATCAAAACAAACATAGAATCATTTATCCTTTGAAGTGTTTGATATTTTACTTTGAAGTCAGAAGATTCTTTTTTAATATCTTCTACTCTTCTTGTAAGTTCATTTGCTTTTTCATTTGTTTTATCATTTACCATATAAAGTAAAACAGATAAAACAATTGTTACAATTGATAAAAGTACTATTTGTAAAACATTATTATTCATTACTTTTCAACGGTAGATTTCCAAGATTCAAAATAAGATGCAATCTGTTCAATTGATTTCATCAAATCATCATCTAAAGTAATTGCTTTTTTAGTTTGGATTACAGGATTATTTTGTTTTGAAGAAAATTTAAAATATAATCCTTTTTCTTCATCTGAAGTTGATACATACCCTTTAACAACTTGTTCATCACCTTCAGGACCAACTGATGTAATTGTAGAATTTAGAATTGCTTTTTCAATTTGTTTTGTATCATCTGTTTTAGCTAAATCAGCACCCCCCTGTAATTGAGCATCGCCTGTATTATCAGATGGTGGTGTTTGCATAGGATTACCTGTTATATCAACTTCCTCTTTTAGAAAGGATGCTGAAACTGATTTATTAGTTGTTTTCATACCTTTTGTAATCGACAACAATTTTTTAAGTTCATCTAATTCTCTATTTGCTTTCTTTTGATTAAATCTAAACATAATATTTTAATATAAATAGTTTTTTTCTAATTATATGTATAAAATACGATTTTTCAAATGAAAGGAGGTAAAGCTGACAAATTAACATTACCAAAAATTGCTAAAAAACATAAAGTACCTATTGAGGATTTAACTTTACAACTCAAGTTGGGTATTAAAACTGAAATGGAACATACTGATAATAAAAGTAAAGCAAAAGAAATTGCAATGGACCATTTAGCTGAAAACCCAAAGTATTATACAAAACTTAAAAAAGCAAAATTGGAAGAAAAAATTATAGAAACTTTAAAAGAAGAATCATTACCAAAAAAATTAAAAACAGATATTGAAATTGAATATCATAAAAGTTTGAATCCAAAGATTTGGTTAAATAATCATTTAAAAACTAATGTAAGGAAAAAACTTTTGAGTCTTGCTAAATTTTATTTTAATCAACTTGATTTAGGTGTTGAACTTAAAGACATAATTTTTACAGGTAGTTTAGTAAATTATAATTATACGAATTTATCTGATATTGATTTACATCTTATAATTGATTACAGTAAGTTAACTGATAATCAAGATTTTGCTAAAGAATTCTTTGGTGACAAAAGAACAATATGGGCAGATTCAAATGAAATACAAATATATGGTTACCCTGTAGAGATATATGTTCAAGATGAATCGGAAATGAGTGGAAAGGGTATGGGTGCTATGTATTCAATTCTTAAAAACAAATGGATTAAGAAACCAAAGTATAAATTACCTGAAGTTGATAAACATTTAATTACTAAAAAAGTTAACAAGTATTTAGATATCTTAAATAAGATATCAATGACAAAGAATACAATTAAGAAAGTGGATGCTTATAATAAAGTATTTGAAAAAGTTAAAAATGATAGGAGAAAAGCAACTAAAGAAGAAGGTGAATTTTCTGTAGATAATTTAGTTTTTAAAATATTAAGAAATAAAAAAGTATTTGATGCTGTAAGGGAAAATAAAAAAGAAATAGTAAATAACGTATTTTCTATAAATTCTAACTAATTATATTAAAATATTCTTATGACTAACAAACAACTATATAATTTAGTTTTTGAAAATTTTGTTCAAGCTAAGAGAGAATTAATTAGAGAAGGGTACTTGAAAAAAAATCTTGATGAAGTAGATTTTAATGAAATCTTTGACCAAACAAAGAAAAGAATGCTTGAAGAGAAAGTAAAAAAACTTCAAAGAGAAAATAAAATGCTTAAAAGTCAACTTCAAAAAGAAGGTCTTGTAGGTGGTCAAGGTGGAAGAGGTAGTGAAGGTTCTCGTTTGATTAACAAAGGATTTAGGAAAATTGGTAAGTTTTTTGGTAATCCAATGGATAAATTAACTGATGTAGCAATGGAATTAAATAAAGATTCTGATAACTATAGAATTTTATTAAATTATATTTCTGATGGAACTTTGAATAGTGATGCTAAAATAGCAAGAGCAATAAGTTTTGTTGATGCATTAGAAAGAAAATTGGGTTATGGTGAAGAATTTCAAAGAGCATTACCAAAAGGTCTTATGGCAATTGGTAAAAATGAAGAACCTGAAGGTGGTATTTTTGAAAATAAAAAAAGAAGAAGATATTAATAAATAAAATATATAAAATTTTTAATAAAATGATTAAAAAAGCAGACGCAAGTAAAATTAATAGAGAAAAAGCAACTAAAGAACAGATTGCTGAAAACTTTAAAAGGTTAGCTGTTGATACTGATAAAAAGGTTCAATTAAAACCTTCTCTATTAAAGATTCAAAAGACTTTAGATGGTAATACTTTTGGCATTATTCACGAAAATAAAACCTATTATTTAAAATATACCAATAAAAAGGGTAGCACAAATCCTGTTGATTTTAAACACTTAGATGGTTTAAATTCAACTTTTGGTATTGAAAAATTTAATTCTTTTGATAAAGCAATTAATAAAATGTCTTTTATTTGTGAAGCACAAAATAATGCACATAAATTAAGATTATTAGTTGAAAAAGATGAAGATATTACTGATGATGGCGAAGAAACAAAGTCTGTTGAAAAACCTGTAACTTCTGACCCTACTGAAGATAATCTTTTAAAAGACTTAGATAAAAACAAAGCATCTGCTGCTCCTGAAGCACCTGCTGAATTACCTGCTCCCGATATGGCTGCTGCACCTGCTGCTGATATGGGTGCTGAACCACCTGCTGAAGGTGGAGAAGCTGCACCTGTTGATACAACACAGACAGGAACTGAAACACCAAAAGAAATTGCAGGTGATATATTAAGTGGTATTGGTGATTCTGCTGAAGCACCTGCTGAAGTACCTACTGAAGAGCCTGTTGATACAACTGCTGCTGCTCCTGAATTACCTGCTGAAGAACCTGCTGCACCTGAAGGTGGTGAAGAAGCACCTGCTGAAGAATCAGACCCTAAAAAAGATTTTCAAGAAACTGTTGGTAAACTTGGTCAAGTTATTAATGAACTCCAAGATAAAAAGAGTTTAGATAAAAAGGATATTAAGAATGTAATGAATAGCATTATTAGTGCTATTGGTGATGATTTTGAACAACTTTCTGATAAAGAAAAAGAAAGTTTTTATCAAAAGATTAAAGGTTCAAGTGTTAGTGATGAGGAAGGTGGTGAAGAAGAAGCACCTGTTGAAGAACCTGCTGCTGAAGAAGTACCAACTGAAGAACCATCTACTGAAAAATTAGATGAAAATCTTTTAAGACAGTTAAAATCAGAATCTAAGAGATTACTAAAAGAGCAACTACAACAAGAAATTGAAAGAAGGAAAAGAAATTTCTTAATCGAAAATATTAAAAGAAAATTAGTTTAATATGTTGTCAATAATTTTACAAATAATACCAACTACTCAAATAATTTTTGCAGCACTGTCTGCAATAGTGGGTACTATTTTGACATATGTTTTTGTAATTCCTGTATTGCAAAATAAAATTAATGGATTAGAAGAAGAAAGGAAAGCTCAAAAAGAAACTTTTGATAAAATAAGTTCAGATGTTAATGAAATTAAAACAAGAATTGCAGTTTTGGAAACATCTGACAGTAAAATGAATAAATTAATTGATGAATTATTTGATTCTGAAAAAGAAAATAATGATAAGTTTCAAATAATGATTCAAAAGAATACAGAAGCTATTACTAAGTTAGAAGCAACTCTTCAAAACTTAAACGAACACACTAAAAAATTAGATGATTTCTTTACTAGATTCTTAGAAAAGAAATAATTTTTATTATTTATTTATGGAAAAAGAATATATTAATATTGAACCTATTAAGGTTCAAGAAACGGATTTAAAATTAGTTTATGTAAATCCTGTCGGTGAAACTCATAATGGTTCACAAAAATTAGAATTTATATTTTCAAACAATCCTGATGATTGCATTGGTCCTCAATGGGAAGATATTTGTGACTTAGGTGTATATCCACCAAGAAAAGGATTTATTAAAAAAGTAATGGAAGTTACATCAGATTCAATTGAATTTGATTGTATTGTGGATTCAAGTGAATTTAGAATGCTTGATGCTGTATTTGGTGTTGTTGCACTTGCATGGGAATATGTTGAGGATTATAGAAAAATGTCTTCATTAAACAAAAGTCTTGTTGTTTTTAGATATGGTGATTCATATTATGATGTCCGTGAAGTATTGAGAAACAATGATATTAAGTTTGAAGACTAATTAAAATAAAACCTCATGACCAAACATGAACTAATGATGGAGTATGCCAAGTGCGCTATTGATATAGAGTACTTTGCAAAAAAATATTGTAAAGTTTGGGATAAGAAAAAGCAACAGTTTGTACCTTTTCAATTACTACCACAACAAATTCAAGTATTAGAAACTTACAAAGAAAGTAATAGAGTATTAGTTGCCAAATATCGTCAGGGTGGAATTACAACTGTAACTTGTTTATATTTAGCACACTCAATTGTTTTTAGAAAAGATATTAAAGTTGGTGTTGCAGCTAACAAACTAAAACTTGCAAAAGAAAGTATCTTCTATCAGATTGCATCTATTATTAATAATTTACCAAGAGAAATATTTAATAGAATACCAACTGATTCAGATACAAAAGAAATCAAGATTTATAACAATG
>Ga0129333_10000532_pt1 | contig 31542 bp, 33 predicted proteins | sample CPB6_08_DNA_FD_94474 | JGI IMG/M metagenome (GOLD analysis project Ga0129333, IMG submission 94474) | Freshwater to marine salinity gradient microbial communities from Chesapeake Bay, USA - CPBay_Sum_0.6_0.8_DNA | ecosystem: Environmental > Aquatic > Marine > Coastal | place: USA: Chesapeake... | reverse complement strand
TTTTCTTTCTCGTCATCAGGAAGTTCTGCATAGTTAATGTTCATTAACTTTTCACGTTGTTGTAACTTAGCATCTAATTTACCTGCAACACGAAGTTTTTCTGTGTCGTCAAATTGATCAGGATTTTGAACAAATGCCTTAGCAGTTACATTCCAACCTTTGTGGATAGCATCACTGATTCGTTCAATATCTTCAACTCCGCTATCAATCATCTTTTTAGCAAATTCTGCAGACTTAAGATTTGCCTGCCACCCAAATGTATTTCCTGGGCTGCTACGACCATAGCCGTAGGCTTTATCTAAAGCAGCATCACTGATAGTTGCTAATTTATCTATGCTGAGTTCACGGTCTACGCTTTCCTGTGCATCACCTACGAGGTCTCCTGCTCTTGCTGGACGCTTCATTTTACCTTTGAGATGAGCAGCCGGTCCAAGTTTATGCTTTGGCGTGCCTACAAAATGGCTGGCTGGCATCATACGCTCTTTGACATCCTTGCCTTGAACAGCGGTGTTCTTGTTAGGCTCAGGTGCCAGGCCTGTCTCAGCCTTAGGCAGATACTTATTAACACTTTGTTTAGTTAAAGGACCAAACTTACCATCTACATCTAAGTTGGCACCTTTTTTGTTCAACATCTGTTGTATAGCTCTAACAGCAGGATCATTCTCTACTAACCGTGGTCTGATCAAGGCCGTGAACAGTCTTTCTGCCACTGGTTGAGGTTGCTGAGCAGGTTTTTGTATCCCCATGTTCTTTCTCGCTATATCCATAAGATGCTTGACCCAATCTGCGCCTAACTTTTGGACATTATAGGCTTGACTCCATACTTGGAATGCCTGTTCTTCAGACTGTGTTTTTAATGCATTTCTTAATTGAGTAGTGCTTACTCCTGTGCCTCCTTCGTCACTCTTGCGAGGAGTAACATAGGCACTGACCTTGACATGTGCCAATGGAGGAAACTTGCTGTATCTACTCTGCATCTGTTCAGCAGTTTTAGCAATGCCTGCTTGATCACTGCCTACAGTGATAATAATATTGTTATAGAAGGGCTGCTTTTTAACCAACTCGTATTCAATTTTCTTGAATATGTTTCCTGCTGTTTCTTGACCAGAAGAGTCAATTTGGTTTTCTACTACGCTGACTGTTACTCCTGGGAACAATTTTCTTAGAGTTTCAAGTTTGGTATTAATATCTATAGGATCATCTGGACCTACCTTGTGACCCACAAACACAAATGGTGTGCCTTGAACCTCCTGTGCTTTTTCTATAGCAAAGTTAATTAGCTGTTCATGTCCTTTGTGTCCGGCAAAGTTACCAATAGCTACTACAGCAGTTCTTGTCTTTGTATCTCCAAACTGTTGTGGAGCACTTTTAGCTGCCATAGCACTCTTCATCTGTTGGCTGGTTACCTTGACAAGACGACCACTGGGCATGTTTACTACAATGCCTTCCATGTTGGCACCTAAGGCGTCTTTGCCTTTGAGTTTAGGATTGTCGATAATAGCCGAGCTTAGTTGCTGTCTGGCCTGATCTAAGATCTGTTTGGCCTGCTCTTTTTCTGGGTTAGAGCCGCGAGCTTTAAGAGCATTGACCAAATTAGCATCCATGTTTACAACTGGATCAATGATCTTGCTGACATTAATACCTTTTTGTTGTAGCTGGTTGGTTATAATCTTTATCTGTGGACTGCTGGCAGCTAACAGCTTTTGAATGATTTTGTCTTGATCTGGACTTGCTTCACCTGTAGAATATTGCTTGACCATAAACGGAACTAAGGTCATCTGCTTGCCTAATTTCTTAGGATCATAGGGAATATTAACAAACTTTAGCTGACCGTCTACGTTCTGTGCCATGTCGTTGTAGAGCATTTCTGCTTGCACGATGGTGTCAGCGGGCAGTGTCTTAATAAAATCACTGTTAACAATCAATGAAAGAGCATCGTCATATTTCTTAGTGCGAGCCAGATTGTCTCCACTTTGCCCTTTTTCTACGCCAAAGTTAGTAAAGTATCCTACATTGTCTGCATATAGAGGTTCTGTGACCTTACTGGTCATAAAGAATGGTCGACCTGCTTCATCTTTACCAAAACGTATACCAGCGCCGTCAACCTTAAGGTTAACCTGAATACCATCTAAGTTGCCGCCATTGTCTGCAATTTCTTTACAGAGTTCTATAAAGTCATCGTCTCGCATTTCCATACTGCTGACACGACCGTCAGGCAGTCTGTTATAGATATGCTGAATGCCTTGACGACTATAATTTGGCTTAGCAGGTGCTGTAGGATCGTCAGCTTCATCTATTGTTTCTTCTACAACCTTATATGCCTGAACATACTCTTGACGCAGTTGTTCTAAGTCCATGCCTTCGGGAGGTTTGGCACCTGTTGTTTTCATTAAAAGATCAATAGCGGCCATCTTTTCTGCTGAATCACGTTCGGGATCATTTTTGTAAAGTCCCTGCGCACCAGCACCGAATGTCTTGTTCAAGAAGCTGCCCAGCACACGACTTTTTTCTTCAGGCTCTAACAGCTTGTTCATTACTTCGAGTAGACCAGTGAAGGACCAAAACTTTTCTGCCAACTGTTCAGCGGCCTTGGGATTTAATTTAACACCAAATAGGCTTTGGAACATCTTGCCAATATCTTGCTCGTAACCAGCAGCAGGTAGAGCCATCATTACAGGCATGCCGTCTTTCATTTCAGGTTCATTGGTTGTAGGATTTAGCACAGGGGTATACTTGGCTCTTAGACCGCCGCCTTCTTTGCTGCTCACAGCAAAACTAAACATTGAATCTTCGGCAGGTTTATCTACCCAGGTGCGAGCTTTGCCGCGACCTTCTTGTTTGCGTAGAATAAATTCTTTTTTGGTTAATACAGCAAAACTCTGTATTAAGAACTTATGGAATACACCTTTTACACCTGCCTGTAGATCATTCCAATCGCTTGAATGGCTGAAACGGCTCCACGGTGTAGGTTCTTCTTTATCAAATTTTACAAACTCTAAATCAATTTGAATTTTAATAGGAGGATCTTCTAACTGCCAAAGGCTGGAAAACTGTTCGTTACCACGCTGATAGCCTAAGAACCGAGCTGAGCCTATTTGTTGATTAAGGCTGGCCTGTAGGAAGTCATCGAGTTTGGCTTCTTTTTCCTTGTCCACCATAGTGTCAATGTCGCCTACTTTTGGTTTCTTTTCTATAAAGGTTTTGTCGGGTATACCTTTGACATTGAAAAAGTGTAGACTGCTACCACTTAGGAATTTTTGACTCTTTAGAAGCTTAGGATCCCATAGGGGTTCTTTATATTTGGCAGCATAGGCCGCATCCACGGCCTTGAGTAGGTCATTGAGTATTGGAACAATGACACTGCGATTAGTGACCTGAAGGTTAATGTTTTGTGCTTGACCTGCTTCTGGATCGCCCTTCCAGCCCGGCTGTCCAGAAGCCAAGTTTCCGCCTTCCATAAGTTTACCAACATTTTCTGTATAGTGGTCATAGAGTTTACTGCATAGTTCTTTTCTAAGTTCTTCTGGAAATAGTTTGCCTAACTTACCTTCCATTTTATTATGGGCATAAAACTCTTTGCAGCCTTTTTCAACCATTGGCATAAGTTCGCCTAACAGTGTCTCCTTATCATGCTGCCCTTTAAATTTGCGGGCCATTGGCATAAAATATTCTTTATGTAGGCGGTCATGATCTAAGATGAACCAGAATAGTTCATCATGCATTTTGTTTTCATCTTTGTCCTTGTTAGGCTTTAGATGAATATCTTTTCTATTTCCAAAGAATTCGTTTAATAACATAGTTTACCAAGCCCTGCAAGACCAATAACGTGCTTTCCAGCGTGGTCCTGGATTATCGCAGTTGTGTCTTGCTCTAAATGATTTGCGGCGCTTGGGATTAGATTTCTTAATCTTCATCTTCTTGTCGCCGAAGTTAACCTTTACAACATTGCCCTTGGGACCCTTAACATAGACCTTTGACTTTTTTACATCGCCAGCCATTGGCTTACCGAGTTGAACATTGCGTCCTTGATATTCAGCTTCGGATAATTCGCTGATATCACCGCCACCTTCCATAATAGCCAATTGCATTTCAGTAAAGTTTGATATAGATTCTTTTACTGGTTGATGTTTGAGGTAGGAAAGTATAACATCGTCACCTTGTATTACAACACCATCAGTCATAAACCCTACTACTGTGCTTTCTAAAATAAGGTCATTATCTATTTCAATAGAAAAGTTGTCACCTACTCTAATTACTTCTTCATCAATTAAGTCAAGTATACGCATAATAGTTAAAACCTTTTTCTTGATCTAGGAAATAAAAGCCCGCTTGCGGGTCTTAGTCTATTTTTTCTAGGCCATAACTGCCCAGTAGAACCTCTATAATTTCTTGCAAACAAATATTTATTGGAAGAACCTTGTAGACTGAATAGATTGCTTTGGTTATTTGGAGCAGGATCAGAAATCTGTCCAAATTTTGCCTCTGAAATAATGTATGCTCTCACTTCAGCTGGAGTCATAGTTGGATATAATTCTAATAAACATGCTACTACCCCAGTTACTTGTGGAGCAGACATACTTGTTCCTGTTTTCTTTTCTACAAAGTAGCTACCGTTCCTAGGATCTGAAACTCCACCACTATGCACACTACTATTAATATTAGTTCCTGGTGCATAAACATCAATTCTAGGGCCACAATTACTAGTTGTCCTTTTTCTTTCTTCCACAGTGCTGTCTATATTACCTACACATATTACACCTGGTGCTGCTGAGGGTGCTGTTCCTCTGTGTTGATAATTGGTAAAATAGCTTCCACTAACGTAGTCTAAGAAATAGTTGTTGTAATCTAACCCGTCTTGACTATCTACCTTTGAGTATTCATTACCTGCTGCACCTATAACATGAATACCATCTGCTATTGCATCCTCAATATCTGCTGCTATTGCAGCTGAATATACTGGAACCCTAGCTATACCTGAAGATACATATATTCCACCATTTGTAATATCACTATCGGATAGTGCGGTTGTGCTAGCTGTTGTGCCATACTCAACGCCTCTATTGTTTATATAGACAATAGGGCCTGTTGAAAAAGTAGGATATGTAAATGGAAATAGTAAAGAACTGCCGTAGCTACCGTTACAAACAGTAGGGTTTTTCCTTTTAGTCTGATCGTTGATTGGTTTAGAAAAGTGAAATGCTCTTATGTAGTCCCACATTAGTAATGGGTTCACATTGTTTGGATTTGAAGCGTATGGGTTTATGTTGTAGATATTAGCATCTCTTGCCCATCCATATTTGTTTCCGCAAGCTGTGCCTGCAACATGAGCACCGTGATTATTATCTGCTGTAAGGATTGAGTCTAAAGGATTTACATAAGGTGTGTAGATATATGTTCCAGACAATCCTGGTGCAGCGTCATCATCTAATCCTGATGTAGCAGGTGTAAGTGTGTTCCAATCAAATTGGACTACCCTAGATCCTCCAGTTCCATTTTGGTTTCTAGCATATTCTGGATGATCTGGATCAATATGTCCGTCAATTATAATTACATCTATGCCTTTTCCTGTAGCACTAAAATTTACAGTTGACGTAGTGACTGCATTGCCGTCTGATCCCCAATTAGCAATGCCTGATCCTCTTGTTGCTCTTAACAATCCCCAATTTAAATGACTGGCATTATCAGTTGCCGATTTGTTAAAATTGCCTGGTTGACTATAAAGAGGAGTAATACTTGCAATAATTCTATCAGCTAGCTCAACATCTACTACTCTAGGATCGTTTTTAAGATTGTTTGCTTCGTCATCTGTTAGATAGTAGTGCGTATTTCTGCTAATTGGTCTTCTTCTATGACAGGATACAGGTCTATCAGGTATATGAGATGCTGAAGAGTTTTGCTCCATATCATGGTAAAACCCTTCAAGATCGTTATAGTCTTTTAGAGTAACAACGTATTCGCGTAGATGAGACATAATTAAAATGCTGAGCCAATTATTTTAATCCAGTTGTTTGTAGAAACACAAATATACATGCTTGTTGAATCTACTGCAATTTGGCCTGTTACACCTGTTGATGTTGATGAAGTTGGAATAGTATCTACAAGTATAGTTGTTCTGGAATATAGTTCAGTAAAATTAGAGTTGGCCTTTTGAAAAGCCGTTCTAATACTCTCACCGTCGCCTGCTAATTCAGCTGTTCCTGTGTTTATAATTTGTTGGGGCATTATTCATCCTTAATAGTTATACTTTATAAAATTCACAGAACCCTGTGTAAAGTTACTGATTTTTCCTCTAACCCAAACAAAATTGCCCTTAAAGTTGTAACCTATCACAGTTGTAGTAGCAGTTGTATAATTTACATAACTTACACTTTCTTCTTTTACAAGCCCAGTAGTGTCAACATATTTTCTATTTGAATCTAAATTGATACTAAACCAGTCAGAGTTTCCAGGATCTAAGCTCAATGATCCTTGAATCTCTAACTTTCCAATAAAGTTAGTTGTTTGTATTTGAACAGAATGAAATCCGTCACTATTACCGAAATAACCGTCCCCTTTTACCTTGTCGCTTAAAAAGGTAAGGGCGGTTGTTCCGGTATTAGGGTAGTTAACTGCTACTGTTGATGTGCTGTTTACTGTAAATGATAAATTTTGACTAAGGGCTGGCATAATTTAGTATTTATGCTTCGGCCTCCTGGTTCAACATTTGCGATTTTTTGTCTAAAACAACAAATTTAAAGTTATCTTCTTCTACAGCTATTTCCACAATACCGCCATATTTTAAATCACCAAACAAAATTTCCTTACTTAGGGGTAATTTAATTTGATCATTTATTGTTCGTTGCAAGGGTCTGGCACCCATTTTGCTATCAAACCCTTTTTTAACTAATAGATCAATACTTTCTTTTGTTAGTTTAAGTTGAATAGACTTATCTTTAAGTAAGCTGTTAAGTTCGTCAATAAATTTCTTAACAATTTTCTGCATAGTTTCTTGGCTAAGTTTGCCAAATTTTATAATTGCGTCTAATCTATTTCTAAATTCGGGAGCAAAATACTTGTCTACACTAGTCGTTAAGTCTATATCCTTTTCTAGTTTAGCAAAGCCGATGCTGTTTTTTTCTGCATCGGCTGCTCCTAAATTACTAGTCATGATAATAATTGAATTACGACCGTCTGCTTTTTTTCCATTACTACCGGTAACAAAGCCGTTATCCATTAGTTGTAGTAAGACTGTTAAGACATCAGGATGTGCTTTCTCTACTTCATCTAACAACAAGATACAGTTAGGGTGTTCTTGAAGGCTAGTAATTAGTAGTCCAGCATTATCTTCAAATCCCACATAGCCGGGTGGACTACCAATAAACTTTGAAACAGAGTGCTTTTCTTGGTATTCGCTCATATCAAATCTTACTAACTTTACATCAAGTGATTTAGCAAGTTGTTTAGCTACTTCTGTTTTACCTACACCTGTGGGTCCTACAAACAAGAAATTACCAACTGGTTTATCTGCACTTTTCAAACCTGCCTGCGAAATATAAATTTTATTGAGAAGATTATCAATTGCGTTTTCTTGTCCAAAAACTGTAGCCTTCATGTTTTTATCAAGATTAACTACACTAGATTTTTCTTTTGTGGCTGGCTGTTCTATTTTAATATTTGTAAGTTTTTCAATTTCAAAAACAATTTGTTCACTGTCCACAACTCCAGCTTCTTCGTTCTTTAATTTAAATCTAGCCGAGGCACAATCAATCAAATCAATAGCTTTATCTGGGAGTTTTCTGTCTGTAATATATTTGATACTATACCTGACTGCATCAATAACTGCTTGATTAGTAATTTTAACATTATGAAATTTTTCATAATATTTTTTAAGACCTTTTAAAATTTTAATTGCTGTAACTTCATCAGGTTCATTAATTACAACTTTTTGGAATCGACGCATTAAAGCACGATCTTTTTCAAAATGCTTTCTGTATTCTTCCCATGTAGTTGAAGCTACAACTTTTATAGTGCCTTTTGTAAGAATAGGTTTAAGCATATTTGCCATGTCGTTACTATTACCACTAGCGGATCCTGCACCATTCATCATATGTGCTTCATCTATAAACAGTATAGATTTTCCTTTTTTTTCTAAACTACTAAGAACACCTTTAAGTCTTTCTTCAAAGTCACCTCTATACTTACTTCCTGCTAACAAAGCACTAATATCAAGGTTATAAACGTTATAGTTTTTAATAAAATTAGGCACAGCGTTATCTATAATCTTCTTGGCAATTCCTTCCGCAATGGCTGTCTTACCAACCCCAGGGTCGCCAATCATGATAACATTTGATTTGTTTCTTCGTGCCAATGCTAACGTTACTTGTTCAATTTCTGTATCTCTGCCAATTACAGGGTCAATCTTTTTAGCTTTGGCTTTTTCAGTTAAGTTGCTGCAAAATTTTCCAAGTATTTTTTCTACAGTTACATTATTTCTTTCTTCTGCAATTTCCTCTGTATTTTGCTCACCTAAACTTTCATTTTTTACATACTCTAAAAACTTATCTTTATCAATTTTAGCTTTTTTAATTAAAAAACTAGCTTGACTTCGTTTTTCACTGAAGATGCTTATAAAACAGTCAATGGGTTCAATCGATGTCCTACCATTAAACAACACATTAGCAAACGCTCTATTTAAAACTCTGTCAACACCTAGAGTTTTTCTAGGTTTGTCTAGATCTGTAACTTCAATGTCTTTAAGTTCATTGTTAATATAGTTATCTAATTCTGTTTTCAAAAAATTTAAATCAGCTCCGTAGCTTTCTAACATAGATTTAAGATTTTCATTTTCTAACATTGAAAACAAAAAATGCTCTACTGTAATGTATTCATGCTTTTTTTCAAAAGCTAAATTAATTGCATATTCAAAAACTTTTTCTAAATCTTTACTAGGTTGAATTGCTGGCATTATTTCTTTCCCTTTTTCACAGCTAGACTCCACTTCAATATACTTACTCTATCTTTAAAAACAATACCTTCTAAATGGTCCAGTTCGTGAAGAAAGCATTTACAATCATATCCTTTAAACTCGCCTTCTTCCCATTCTCCTTTACTGTTTTGCCAGCGTGCCTTTATTGCACTAGGTCTTTTAATTTTAACAAAGATATTTGGAAAACTTAAACACCCCTCCTCCATATCAACAACGGTATCTGTATTGGCAATAACATGAGGATTAAAAAAGGCTTTACCTAAGTTCGGATTATCTTTATGTCCCATAACAAACATTCGAGCTTTAATTCCCACTTGATTAGCTGCTAATCCTATGCCATTATTCTTATACATAATATCTAACATAGATTTTTCTAATTCAATAGGATCCGTGATTGGATCGTTAAAATCAAAATCAGGTATCTTTTGTCTTAAAATATCGTTTGGAAAATGTTTAATTTCTAGCATGTTAAACTCTTACAGTCCTTAAAATATTTCTTTGTTGGTCAGTCAACATAGTGGGCACTACAATTTTAACATCTAATAGCATATTGCCAACTAAACGGTTGTCCTGTAGATTAGGCATGCCAAAACCGTGTAATGATAACATCTGTCCATGTTGTGTTCCAGGTCTAATGTTAACCTGTAGTTTTTGTCCTGTTAGGGTTTCTACTTCTGTGATCTTACCTAACATAGCATCTATACAATCTAGATTAAATTCTCTAATAAGATTATCGCCTTCTCTCCTAAAGATTGGATGAGGTGCTATAGAAATTGTTAAATGCAGGTCACCTCTTGGCATATTAGGTATACTGTCATCGCCCATGCCTGCTAATCTTATAATTGTGCCTTCGTTTACTCCTGCAGGAATTTTTACATCAATAACCTGTTCTCTTCCTGAAGGCAATCTTACGGTTGCTATCATATTTTTTCCATGATATGCTTCTTCTAGTGTAACCTGAACCTGCAAATTCATGGTTCTATTTCTAGCTTGTCTAGCACCAAAAATATGATTAAAAGGATGATTAGCCCCAAAGTGTTGTTCAAATATGGATCCAAAATCCTGAAAGCCGTGACCAAAATTAAAATGAAATCCTTGAGGTTGAGGATTATCATATTGAGCTTTCTTTTCTGGATCACTTAAAGTGTCGTAAGCAGCTTGAATTTCTTGGAAACGATTTTTATCACCACCTCTGTCAGGATGATGTTGTGCTGCTAATCTTCGATATGCTCTTTTTATTGTTTCTTGATCTGCAGATCGATCTACTCCTAAGGTTGTATAAAAGTCACTCATAATTTTTTATTATATTAATGAAAAAAGGTATAGTAGTATACTATACCTTTTATTTAAAAGTCAAGAAATAATTATTTCTTATCTTTTGGAGGAGGAATTTCTGTAGCTTCTAGTTTTTTACGAACTTTTATTTCTTTACATTCTTCTACAACTTTTCCTGCTTTGTCTTTAACTTCCTTACCATCTTTATCTTTCTTTGGATGGCATACTCGTTTCATTTCGCCCTTGCCTGCGGTATCATCAGCAGCGTAAGCTGGAAATGAAAGAGTTAAAGCTAGGCCTGCTGCAAAAATAATACTTTTCATAATGTCTCCTTATAGTTCTGGTTCTGGTGGTTGAACAGGCATAGGTTTACCACCTGGGCCTGATAAGACTTCGTTACTGGTAAATGGAACTGCCATTGCAGCAGCAGCACCTAAACCAGCTGCTGCTACAGGCGCTGCACCGCCGAAGCCACCTGCTCCTGCGCCGAAGTTACCTGCGGGTGGCTGCGTGAAACCCGAGTTAGATGTGCCTCCAAAGCCGCCTCCGCCAAAGCTGTTTGGTGCTGCACCACCAAACGAGCTGGATCCGCCGAATCCTCCCGACGAAGGTGCACCAAATGTTGAAGGCATGCCGCCTGATGTGGGTATTGCGCCGCCATTGTTTGCTCCGTTTAATTTTTCTTGTGTTCTACCCCATGCTGCTAGACCTAATACCGCTCCCATAGCGATGTGATATAGTCCTGCACCTTGTAGAGTTAAAGGTTGCCATTGAACAACCTGTCCTTTGACCATTGTCTGTAGTATAGCAAATACCATAGGAAATATAATAAAGTCAAAGGTGCAAGTAGCCATATATAGCCAACCCATCATTGGACGCCATTTACTATTCATCCAATCTTCTTTTTTCTTTTCACTATCGCTCATTTTAGCGTAGTCTTCTGCTGATGCCATTTCGCGCTCCTATTTTGTTCATTTAAAACCAAAGCCAAATACCTTGGCTACTTAGTAATATACCTACTCCTGCTACAACAAAACTTCCCCAGAATAGAGGCATGCTTACAGCAAGAATACTAGCTGATAGTAAAACAATACTTAATTGATAGGCAGTTGAAGCATAACCAATCCATGGAGAACGCTTTTTAGCTTCATCTCGTTCAGCCTCTAGCTTTTTAGCTTTTTCCATGATTTCTTCTTTGTCAGCCTTCATGCGTTTTGCTTCAAGTTCAAATTTTTCTTTATTTTCTGGCAATCTTGTATCCATTGCAGAAGTTGTATATAATACTTCTCGCATATTCTTAGCTTGATACCATGCCCATTGATTATTAGCACTGATAGTATTGTTTAATACAGTAGAGCTCAATTTTCCACCATACCATGCGTTAACTGCTAATAATAGAGCAAAAACGTTGATAACAAGACCTGCTTTGTCTTTGATTTTTGCTTCACGCTCACTTCTACTACCTGCAGGAGGTTTAGGTGCATCGGGATTTTTTGCTTCTTTAGTAAAAAAACGTAACATTGTATCTACTGCGCTCATATTATACTCCCATTACATGTAGGGCATGTTGGTAATGCTTTTGACGATCTGCCAATCCTATTGTCCCGCCATTAATACGTTTTGTAGTCGTTAAAACATCGCCTTGGTCTGCCCATTGATTTAATTTATTTGTTTCCCAGAACCAACAAGCACTTTGAACTGCACCCTCAAATGTCTGTAGGTATGCTGGAATTTCTTCAATGTCAGTTTCTATACTGTCAGCAAATGCTTGATAATTATTACGACCTGTAAGTTGAATAAGTCCTCGACCACAGAACTTCCATCCATCACCGCTTGATTCAGGTCCATTCCCCATACGATTCGCATAGGCTTTATTGGCAATCATTTCTTGTTTATTAGCATATTGCTGTGCAATTTCCATTGTAGGAAAATGTCTAGGCCAAACTTTCGTTAGGCTAGCTGCACGATAATTTAAATTTTCTTTTAGAAATTTAAATCCTCCACTTTCATGAATACATTGCGCAAGAAACATAGCAACTCTTGGTGGAGTATTAATATCATAATCTGGAAGACATCTTTCCATAGCATGATGCCAATATTCTACATAAGGGTTACCTGGAATCAGCTGCGCTAGTTGCTCCTTGGTTAGTATAAAATTACTCATTTACCGTCCTTAAAATAATCCACGTTTAGGTCCTTCAACCTTTAATGATTCATTCTTGCATTTTTCAGCAAGACTGATAGCTCCAACTTTTGCACTGTTGTCGCCTCCCTTAGCAATATCGCTAATTGCAGCCCAACAAGCAGTTTGACTCATTGTGTTGTCTTTGCTAACACTTTTGATTGTGTCATAATAAAGCTGTTCTGAGCTCGTTGCACATCCTGTTAGGAATAGTGTTAGAAATGCAAATAAAAAAGTTTTCATAAATCACCTTTATTTTTTTGTTGCGTTTTCATATATCTTTTTCTGTTCGTCGTACCATTTGTTCCAATTATCATTTTTAATACTGCATTCATAATATAATTGATAATTCTTTACAACGGCTTTAAGTAGATCTGTAATAGCAACTTTGTCACCTTCTATAGTGTTAAGGTCTGGGCATTTCTCTCGTAGTTCCGGAACAGCATCCGGCCATTTAGGAGCAATTGCTACGGGTTTTTGGAAATAGGCACAACCTGAAAGTGTCATTGTAAATGCGGCAAGGAGTAAAAGTTTCTTCATTTCTTTTCTCCTTCAGATTTTTTATTCATCTGTGCTGCCTGATTATGAACATCTACTAGTTCTTTAGGAACAGGACAATTTTCTATATATTTGATAACTTCTTCTACACGAACTCTTTCTGGTCCTTCTACAGTTTTAATTGTTTCTCTGTCGCGCCATTTATCTACATATTTGATAATTGTTTCGCCTTTTTCTTTAACAACAACTGTTTCTTTCTTTACATCTTCACTTATAGCTCTAGATGTAGCAGCGGCTTGTGCATTTGCAGCATCAATTTTTTCCTGCATTTTTGCCAGTGCGTCTCGATGGCTCATTTCAACGCCATAACCTCCTAAGAAGAATACTCCAGCTAAAGTTAAAACAATACCTAGAATTCTTAACGGAAGTCGATATAAACCTAGACCTGGAATTAATTTTATTAACCAACCGGAAAAATAAAATAAAATACCTAATAATGTTATGCCTACACACAACCAAATTAAAATGCTATCTGGTATTAAACTCAGCATCCATTCTATTTGCCACATTACCAACGCTCCTTTTCTATAACCACTGCTTGGTTATCTTTGGCAATTAAAAATCTATTTCCTATTTTGTCAATGTCATAAGTTCCGAGATATTTAGCGAGGAAAATGCACTGACTCTGACTGCTTTCATCTAGTGACAATTTACCTGGAATTGTCTTTTTCACTGCTTCGTAACCGCCTATGGCTATGAATTTAACTTGTATTGGATCAGCATATGGTCTTCTAAATGTAAGTTGATTTTTATTTTCTAAAGTTACAGAAACACTGCCTTGATCAAAAAAGTCTTGGAGGTCTACTTGTTTGTATTCAGTTATTTTATTTTCGTATTCTTCTGGTGTTTTAGGGACATTTTCTAAAATTCTTTCTGGGCTGTATTCAACGCTATTACTGTCTTTCTGATATCTAAATCTCCAATTTGTATTGTCACACAATTGTCCTATGCCATTTAGTAGCACATTAACCTGCTCAGCTATATCCGGTGTCCTTTGAATTTCTGCAAATACTTGATATTTGCCGTCTGTTTCTTCACCGGAACTTATATCAGCATCAAGAATAAATTTATAACCTTTTTCAATAAATTCCATTAAATCAATTGCAGGATTTTTTTCTGTTACAGTAAAACCTAATACAACAATATCTTTGTCTTCACCCATTTTGCTTGAAAAGCGATCAATAGTGAAAAGGTTAGATACACAATTTTTTAAATCACCGTATTTTAGGCCTTCTGTTAAAATTTTACTGTTGTCCTGCATCTGTAGCCTCCTGAGGCATAGTTTCTGGGGTAACTGTTTCTTTATGATATTTCATTAAAGTAGCTAAATCATTTGCTTCTCTGTTAGCTTTTCCTATGCTTACATCCTGAAGTAATTTCTTAGGCATGGTAATTTCTACCATCCAAACTGGGTGAGCATCAATTTTACCTTTTCTAGTTCCTGGTCTAAAATCACCTGGATCTTTAATTTTTCTAGGCATTAAAACATTTGTCTGTTCATATATTACTTGGCATCCATAGTCATTTAACCTGCGTCCCCCTTCTGGGTCTGGCATATATTTCTTAGGCCACATAAACTTACATTTAACAAAATGCCTATCAACATAAGGACCCTCAACAAGTTCACCTTCTTCCCAGTTCTCAAAAACATATACATCTAGCTCGTCAATAACACGCTCAAAGTCCTTTAAGACTTTAAACGCTGTATTATTTTCACTTAGAGTTTGAAGGTTTTTAATAACTTCTATAATATCGTGCATGGCAGTCCCTTTAAGTTTATTTATATATCAACTGATAATACTTATTTTTGCCGGTATATTAATATGAAAAAATTTTTGAACACTTAAATAGTTTGCAGGTTGATTTTTTCTACTTAGGAGGTATCAATTTGTCTAGAGCAAAAAGAAGACAAAAAGAAATGTTTATGGAAGTCGACCCTAGATTTCGTAGAGATCCTGCAAGTAACTTGATACAAATCAAGCACTACTTAAAAAGAAAACAGCAAGTTCAGTTAATTCCTCGCAATTTATCGCAGGAAAACTACCTAGAATTGCTGAAAAATCCTAAAAAACACATAGTTTTTGCCATTGGTCCTGCAGGAACAGGTAAAACTATGCTGGCTGTTCAAATGGCTGTTAAACTATTCAAAGAGGGGGTGGTTAGCAAAATTATAGTCACAAGGCCGGCTGTAAGTGTGGATGAACAACATGGATTTTTACCGGGGACGCTTAATCAAAAAATGGAACCTTGGACAAGGCCTATTTTTGATGTATTAGAAGAGTATTATCATCCTAAAGAAATAGCAGGAATGCTGGAAGATGGTGCAGTAGAAATTTCACCATTGGCCTATATGCGAGGAAGAACATTTAAAAATGCTTTTATAATCGCAGACGAAATGCAGAATGCTACATCTTCCCAGATGAAAATGTTGTTAACCAGACTGGGCGAAAATTCCAGAATGGTAGTTACAGGAGATCTTAACCAGGCGGATAGACCTAGGGAAAACGGACTGCTTGAATTTTGCGACCTATACGGGGAGGGCTCGGATTATCGTATGATCGCTATGGCAAAGTTCGAAACAAAAGATGTTGAACGTCATCCGGTGGTTAAAGAAATATTACGCATTTACGAAGACATAGATTAACAGACCGATAGGTCGAATAGTCTATTCAACCTGCACTGTCCTACTATTCGACCTGTCTTTATAGTCTTGACAACTTAACTAAAGTTGCCGCTAAATTAATTTCTGGATCTGCAATAATTGTGTGATCAATTAGACCCTGTTTAATAATTAACAGTGCTTGGTCTTTTGCTTCGTCAGAGTCTGCAAGAAGATCTACGTTATTATAGAGCCACGTAAAGATATCTTCCATTTCATCTGCTCGAGCCTTACTACATAGAAGTTTTCGAGCTTCTCTAATTTTCCTCTGCTTGAAAAGTTCCACCATTTCGATCTTATAATCAGATTGTCCTACATCATTTTGATTGGGACTATGCAGAATACCGTCATTAATATTTTGTTGAACAAAATTAATACATTTTCTTAAATCAGGAAATGTAGCTTTAACATATGTATCTAGTAGGTCCAAATCAAAGTCAATATTTTCCATAACAAGAATTGTGGCCATACGAGCAGTAAATTCTGTTTGGTCAATATTATGGAAATGCATGTGTTGGCATCTGCTATGGATAGCCGGAATAATTCTATTAGGATGGTTACATGTTAAAATAAATCTACTAGTGGAAGAATATTCTTCCATTACACCTCGCATAGCTGCTTGTGCCACTGGCGTGAGAAAGTCAGCCTCATCTAATAGCACGACCTTAAATGGACCAAATGGAATCATCTGGATGAAGTTTGTTATATTATTTTTAACTTCGTCAATTCCCCGCTCACGTGATGCGTTAATTTCTAGAACATCATATTGAGGAATTTCTAGTTCATTAAGTAATACTTTAGCTAGAGTTGTTTTACCGATACCAGGACTTCCGCTTAAAAGCAGATGTGGAATAGATCCTTCCTTAATCCAAGACAATATTTGTTTTTTCTGTGCTTCGTCTCTAAAAACATAATCTGAAACAGTTTTAGGTCTGTATTTCTCTGTCCAAAGTTCTTTCATTCTTTGCCTTTACATAAAATATTAATCATTCTAATTCTCCACAGTTCTGCATCTTCTTGAAAATCGAACTGTGGACTTAATTCGATGTCGTGGTTATTATCTTCAACCCAAACCCAAAATTCTCCAAATTCGTCGTGAATCAACGTCATACCATTTCCTCTAAAATACCTAGTATTTCTGCACCAAGTATTAGTGCTCCTCCTGCTACGAGCCAAGGTTCATTAATAGAATATCCGGCTGTAATAATACACCCACCTGCAATAATTCGCAATCCGCTTTTTACAAAACTTATATATTTGTGTTTGATGGGATCTGGATGTTTTGTTTCTTCAATCATTTTTTTCCTAACTTTGAAATCCATTTCTTAATCATAATAAACAAATTATAAAATCTTAGTCTATGGATGTCAATATAAGGGGGATGATGTGGACATCTCCCTTGTCTGTAATCGCAGGTAGGAGAATACTCTTTCCTACAGATGTTACATTTCATTTACATTGTCTTTCTGCTACTCTATTCCTAAGGTCGCTGCTACTAAAGCGATGATCTCTTTTGTTGAAGTATAATTGTATGCCTCTACGTCTACAGATGTCTTTACCAGTAAAGTCTTTATCTCTATATTCTTCACCTAAGATCCTAATATCTATGTGATACATTTCTAGTATATCTTCTAGGTCCTTTTCTGTAGCATAAGGAACAATTTCGTCTACATATTTTACAGCGTTTAGTTGAGTGTAGCGTTCTACAATGGTCTGAATTGGGCTGTTTTTGTTTGGACGATCTATGCTAGGATCCATTTGAAGCCCGCAAATTAAGTAATCGCATTGTGCTTTTGCTTCTCTTAACATACTGACATGTCCGGCATGTAAGAGATCAAATGTTGAAGCTGTGAATCCAACTTTCATATTAACTGCGTAGACTTTCCATTGTAACAATCTTACTTAGGCTCTCTGCTAGGTTTTGATCGTGTGTTACAATATGTAGGTTTTGATTACTACGATCTTTTACACGATCATACGTGCGTGTTTCAACTACCATGCCACCCGCTGCCCTGTGAATAGTAATACGCATGGGCTGATTTGATTCAATGTCTGTAGAGTCAATTAATCTTGCAGGCTGGTCAACTCTTTCTTCTTCATATAGCCAATTACGCATCCATTTTTTAAAACGATATTTGATACTCATTTGTTTCCTTGCTCTTGCTTGTTTTGTCCCTAGTGAATCAAAATAGACTTTGCCAGAAGTGCTCATACGGTTCCATCTGGTAGTGTTTCACTTACTGCCATTACTGCATTATTATCAACCATTCTTACTTCAATAACAGATCCGTCTTCTTGTTCAAATTCGACTGTTCTTGTCCAACGTCCGTGTTCAATTAATACCCATTCCCCTATTTTGAGATCCTTCTGTTCAGGCCCAATTGCCCAAACTCGTCCCCAGCGAGGATGAATGCCTGTCACTTTACCGTCATCTTTTGGAAGAATGATACCACTAGAAGTTTTTACACTATCAAAATTCATGTCCGAGACAAAAACGCTATCTCGTAATGGTTTAATTTTTCCTTTTACCTTCATTATTTCCTCTCGTCTCTTTGACTACTGCTTCTTGATTTAAATTGGTTTGTTGATCTACTCTTGGCTTGCCCTTAGGATTTTTTTCATAATATTCCTGCATGATTTCTTCACGCTTTTTTACAATGGTTCCGCCAGGACCAATTTCGTCTCCTCTTGCATTTACTCTTGCATTACCGATAGCAGGCATAAGCTCATTTCGTGCTAATAGCTTATCCATGTCAATTTCTCTGCCCTGCATTGTTTTGTAAACTTTGGCCATTTTAGTCTCCTTATTTTAGAAATTCGTTTATGTCGAGTTGATATTTGATGCTGTTAATTTTATGAACACCTAATAGGTATAAAACATAACTGGCTACACTACTACCTCGTCCTACGCCCCATACGATTTTATTCTGTCGCATGGTATCAACTAAGTATTTAAGGTAATAAAGTAGGTCAAACATGCCATGTTGAATAAACAATTCTAGCTCTTTATCTACTCTTTCTAGTTCATCTGGGCTGTTACACTGATCTATAAGCCATTGATGAATTGGAAAATCTCTATATTCATCGGGCATAAACCATTCAGATTGATTTGCCTCGTCAAAAAATTCTAAGGTTTCATCTTGATCACCTAAGGATTTTAGGATTGAAAATTCATCACGATTTATTTCCAAAGCGTGATTAAACTTAGAGACTGTTTCTTCGTCAAAAAACAGGTTTGACAAATTAGCAATTTTTTTTGAATATAGATTATCTATACCTTCTTGCTCTGATACCGATACACGGCCAAATTTGTCTACTTTCATAGACTAATAGTATAGTATTTTAACCTAGTTGTCAATTATCAACGTTGATAAAATCATCCAGATTTTTATTTTGATTTAATAATTTTTTATTGGCAGAATCGTATCTTTTTCTTTGTTCATCTTTATAAGATTCTAATACGATTTGAATTTGCTGGCAAACAGCTCCTTGTCCTGATCTAGCTGCTATTGTAAATTTTTTCATTAAATCAGTTATGCGTAGTTCAATTTCTTCATTCTTTAAAGATGATAGGTCTGGTAGTAATGGATTAAACACTATACTCCTCCTCCAACGTCATCGTAGAAATAAACCACTGTGGCTGTTGTTCCGTTTGGTGTAGTAACAGATAATGATGCCGGGAATCCTGGTGTCCAAGCCGGTGAGAAGAATCCAAGTTGTGTAGGCGAAGCTGTTGAAGTTGTAACATCAATTCCCCCTAGTTTCACTACGATTGGTTTAATAAAATTAGTTCCATTTATAGTAACAAAATTTGGAAGGAAAGCGCCAATAGCTTCTGGGAATACACTTGTGATAGTTGGTTCAGAGCCGCCACCGCCACCTCCGCCACCTCCGCCACCTCCGCCACCGCCGGAGTAGTAGATAGGATCTTCAGAAGATACAGACCCTATTGGTTTGACGTTTATACTAGCACCACCGTCTGTTGTCCATACATCGTAAAACACGGAAGATTCGCCGGTAAGATTTATCTGTGTAGTAGGTGTTCCAAAATATCTAACCTTACCGCTAAATCCTATAAAGAAAGAGCTTGTAGTTCCTGTTGATTGGTTATAAACCTGAAGTCTAACTTTAGAGTATGTATTTCGCTGATTCCAATTTACAAAATTAAAAGTATAATAGCCAGAATTGACTGTGCATTTATGATATGCACCTTCTCTGTAATTTAGTGTTACAGTTCCGTTTACTACCTGTCCAAGATCATTAACTCTGTAGGCATGACTTTGAAATACAGTATTCTTTAAAACGTTTCCACCAAAATCGTTTGAGTCGTCTTTTCTAAATGTTTGATTTAGATATGTGTTTACTTCTCTTGAAAGCAGATCAAACGAGTCTGAAATCTTTTTAAAATTAGATTGAAATCCGCCTGCTAGAGATTCAGCTTGACCAAAAGCAGGAAAGTTTGTATCTATAGTGCTGCTGATAGAAGTAACTGTGCTGGACATTTGTATTACTTGCTAATGGTTCCATAAATTGTATCACCATTATCTACAGTCCATAATTCGTAGAATATTGACGATGTTTGATTGTAGGTAACACTTGCGGTATTATAACCTATAATTTTTGTATTCCCTAATACTGCTACAGTTGTAGTTGACGTGTTACTAGGTGCAAGTTCTAAGAATAATCGACTGTAATTACCAGAAGCTGGCCAATTTACAATACTAAATGTATAGAAACTTGTGTTACTTACACTTAAATTTAAATTACATTTATGGTATGTTCCTTCACTGTAGTCTATAGAAACATAGGCATATGTTGTGGAAATTGTATCTAAAGTTCTTGATTTTACAAGTTCACTGGTGTTTTGAAGAACCGCATTCTTTAAAACATTATAATTAAAGTTGTTTGTTTCAGTAAGTTTGACACCGTTGTCTTGAAGATTAGAAATCTCTGCACTTGCTACTATAAATGCAGACTGAATAGCGGAAAAATTGTCCCTAAATCCCTGTGTGTCATTATCCTGCCCGACGACAGGATAATTTATGTCAATTTGATTACTATAAAATGTTATAGTGCTAGCCACATTAAACTCCAGTTGAGATATTTATAGAAGAACTTTTTATGGCAATTTCTTCTTGATATCTTCAATTTCTTTGTGCAGAGATTTTATAGCTTCAATTAGTAGCGGCACTATTTTTTCGTATCTTACTGCTTTGTATCCGTTATCTCTTGTAGCTACAATCTCTGGCATAATTTTTTCAACTTCTTGGGCAATAACACCAACATCGGCTTTTCTAACAAAGAATCCATCTTCTCCGCCTCTGCTTTCAATATAATCATCTTTCCAGTCGAAGTATACGCCCCTAATTTGGTTAATTAGTGTAACAGGGTCTTCAATTAATCTTACGTTTTCCTTTAGATTTATATCTGAACTAAAGTATGCAGTAATTTCATTTGTTGCTCTAATTTCACCATTTGTTCCAGTTGAATAAGACGCTGTAGTTGAGAAACCAACTTGTAGATAACCATTCAAGTATACACTGCCACCAATACCAACTCCACCTCTAACCTGTAATGAACCAGTTATTGTAGAAGTTGCAGATGTAGTATTTGTAAATGTTGAAATACCACCTATACTTAATGCGCCTGTCGCAGGAACTATACCAAATGTTGATGTGGTGTAGAATACTTCTCCAATTGGAGTTGTATTGTTACTATCGACAAATGATAGGAAGTGTAATGTATTACCTGCGGTAGAAACTACAAATGTAGCACTTGAAGCAACTGAAGAACCAGATACTGATCCAAAAATTGTTCCACCCACATATAGATCTCTACCAATACCAACACCACCTGCTACTTGTAAAGCACCAGTCTGTGTAGAAGTTGCGTTTGTGTTGTTTCTAATAATGCCGCTGCCACCTATATATAGGTCTGATCCTACACTAGCACCGCCTGCCACTCTTAATGCGCCTGATTGAGTAGATGTAGCTAATGTGGTATTAGAAACTGTAAATTGGTTTCTTATTTCTGTAAAACCAGTGGTATTGCCTAATGTTATAGCAGTTGCAGCACTAGCAAGATTCAGTGTCTGAACGTTTGCTACTAACATATTAAATGTTGTAGCATTAGAAGTTAAGTCGCCGCCTGCAATGTTAAGGTCTTGACCAATAAACACGTTTCCACCAACACCAACACCGCCTCTCACTTGTAGAGCACCAGTTGTCGTGTTACTTGCTGCTACAACAGATGACAGTGTTAGAGTGCTTTGATACGTTGGGGCACTTGTTCCATTGCTAACTAAAACATCTCCACCTGTTCCAGGACCAAAGAACTGAGTAACACCTGGAGCAAATTGATATGGAACTTGCCCTGCTGTTCCTAGCGCAATGTTAGTTGCAGTTGTTGTAACACCTGACACACCTGCAACACCGTAAATAGTTCCGCCTACACGTAAATCGCCACCAATACCAACTCCACCTGCAACCTGTAAAGCACCTGTATTAGTGCTTGATGCAACGGTAGTGTTTGTAATAGTTGTTTGACCGCTAATTCTAGTTCCGCCACCTACAAATAGATCTTGACTGATGCCAGCGCCGCCTAATACTTGTAGACCGCCACTGTTGGTCGCTGCTGATCCTGGTAGGTTACTTACAACGAATATTCTACCACCTACATAAAGGTCTTGACCGACGCCGGCACCACCTGCTAGTCTTAGGACACCTGTTTGTGTAGATGTGGCATTAGTTGTATTTGTAAGTGTTACTAGGTTTCTAATATTTGTGAAGCCTGTGGTAGCACCCATCAAAATCGTAGTTGCTGCCTGAGCAAAACCTAAAGACGTTACATTGTTGGTTAGCAGGTTAAATGTAGCAGCATTAGATGTTATATCTCCACCGCCTACATCTAAATCGCCGCCGATAAACACGCTTCCACCAATACCAACTCCACCTCGAACTTGCAGAGCACCTGTTATGGTGTTTGAAGCTACAGTTAATCCTGACAGCGTTAGAGTATTTTGATATCCAGGTGCTGCTGTTCCGTTGCTTACGAGAACGTCACCGCCTGTTCCTGGACCAAAGAAGCTAGTAGCACCTGGGCCAGTTTGATATGGAACTTGCCCTGCTGTTCCTCCAGTGATGTTTGTAGCAGTAGTAATTGTTCCGCTAACGCTGGCAATACCGTAAATAACACCACCAACACGTAGATCTTGTGCTATACCAACACCGCCTGCTACAACAATATCGCCAGTGGCAGTAGAGCTTGCGTTAGTTCCTGCTGTAGTTCTTATCTGTCCGCCAACATATAAATCTCTTCCAATACCAACTCCACCAACTACTCGTAGAGCACCGGATTGTGTTGAAGTTGCATTTGTTGTGTTTGTAGCAGTTAAAAGATTTCTAACTGCGGTAAATCCAGTAGTATTTCCTACTGTCAGAGCAGTGGCCGCGCCACCAAAGTTTAATGTTGATACATTTGTATTAACTAGATTAAATGTAGGACTTACAGAAGTAATATTTCCGCCTTGAACATCTAAATTAGAACCTACATATAAATCTAAACTAATGCCAACACCGCCACGAACCTGAAGGGCACCTGTAGTGCTATTTGTAGCATTAAGTGTGCTAGACAATGTTAACGTATTTTGATAAACAGGAGCACCATTTCCTCGTGATGTTGCTATTTCACCTGCATTGCCTGGACCGTAGAATGAAGTTTGACCAGGCGCTGTTTGATATGGAACTTGTCCTGCTGTGCCACCAAATATATTAGTTGCAGAACTAATTACTCCAACAAAACTTGAAACACCGTAGATTGTTCCACCTACCCACAAATCTCCACCAATACCAGCACCACCTCTTACTTGGAACGCACCTGTCAATGTATTCGTAGCAACGGTTGTTCCTGCTAGTGTTAGTGTATTTTGGAATATGGGCCCGCCAGCTGTATTTCCAGCACTTACTAGGACTGTGCCAGTGGCACCAGGACCAAAGAATGAAGTTGTGCTGGGTGCTGTTTGGAATGGAATTTGGCCAACAGTGCCACCTAATAGGTTAGTGGATGTTCCAGCAAACATTGCGTTTGTTGCTGTTCCAAAAATATGTCCACCTACAACTAAATTTCTACCTATACTAACACCACCAAATGGAACACGTAGCGCACCTGATGCTGTTGTAAATGCATCAGATGTATTATTAGTTTGAATAATATCGTCAGTAACAATGAACTGTGTAGAAACTGTGGTAATATCAATTACCAGCAAAGAAGCATAAATGCTACCCCAAACGTGAACATCGCCCTTAAAGCTAGCTCCTCCCTTAACCTGCAAAGCACCAGATGAAGTATTTGTAGCACTTGTAGTATTGGTTACTGTAAAGATACCATCAACTGTAGCACCGCTGGTGCCAACGCTCATACGGCCCATTACGCCCATGCCGCCCTTGACCTGGAATGCTCCAGTGCTGCTACTTACACTTTCAGTTAACCCGCCTATAACTGCATTTGTTACTGTAAATGTATCAATATCAAATCTATAGGCAAATCCATTTTCAAATGCTGTAGCACCTGCTGCTGTTTGATATGGAATTAAGTAAGCATCTCCACCAGCAATATTTGTAGCAGTGTTTGATGAACCTGCACTTAGTCCAGATGGTGCCTGCCATGTGGCAGTAGTTCCGTTTGACACTAGAATCTGCCCGTTCAGACCAATTGGTATAAAGCTAGTTGAATTAGGCGCATCCTGATATGGTATGCTACCAGTTGCACCACCTTGAAGATCTGTAGCTGTAGTAACTGTTCCAAAAATTGTGCCTGCAACAAAGGCATTGCCGCCTACATATAGGCTTCCACCAATACCAGCACCGCCTACAACTTGGAAAGCGCCGCTCTGTGTAGATGTTGCAGATGTGGTTCCAGCTAGAGTTAAGGTGTTTTGGAATACTGGTTCTTGATTAAATCTAGATACTAGAACAGTTCCTGTTACACCCCTAGTAATATAACTTGTAAAGTTTGTAGCAGACTGGAATGGAATAGAACCTGGTAGACCGCCAAATAAATTTGTTGAAGATGTAATTACACCAACGGCAGTTCCACCTACATAGAGGTCTCCTCCAATACCAACTCCACCTCTAACCTGTAGAGCACCTGTTTCAGTATTAACAGCCTGCGTAGTTGCGCTTAATGTTAAAGAATTTTGCCAGGCAGGTGCCTGATCAAAATATGAAATTAATACGGTTCCTGTTGGACCTCTTGGGATAAATGCTGTCTGACCAGGAGCTGTTTGATATGGAACCTGACCAGATAAGCCTCCGTCTAAGTTGGTTGCAGTTGTAGCTTTACCAGATATTAGTCCACCTACATTTAATCCACCACCAATGAAAACATCTAATCCAAATCCAGCACCGCCTGCTATCTGTAGAGCACCGGTTGATGTGTTAAATGCGTTAGATGTATTAACAGTTTTGATAATATCATCAGTAGTGACTAATGTAGTTGTTACTGTAGTAAATTGAATTGTAAGTTGTGACGCAATGATGCCACCACCTACATGTAGATCTCCTCCAATACCTACTCCGCCAGCAACTACTAGAGCACCAGAGATTGTGGAAGTAGCAGACGTTACAGATGTAACTGTTAACGAACCAAGAACTGTGCCATTCCCACCTACATATATATTTTTATTAACACCTAATCCACCAGCTACAGTGACAGCTCCTGAATTCGTTGATGTAGAATCTGTTACGCCATTGAATACTGCATTTTCAACATTAAACGTATTGTTTAGATAATCATATTCAAAACCTGCTTCAAATCCTGTTACACCGGCAGCAGTTTGATAAGGAATTTGGAATTGGCCACCACCAGCTAGATTTGATGCTGTAGTAGCACTACCTGCTGCTACACCTGTTGCAGGACCCCAAGAAGCGGTAGTTCCGTTTGAAACTAGAATGTAGTTTGAAGGACCAATTGGTATAAATTCTGTTTGACCTGCTGCAGATTGATAGGGAATACTACCAAGAGAACCGCCAGCAAGATCTGTTACTTGGCCGTATATAGTTCCACCTACATTTACATCTCCTCCAATACCAACACCGCCTCTTACTTGTAGAGCACCAGTTGTAGTTGATGTAGAAACTGTAAGTCCTGTTAATGTTAAGGTATTTTGCCAAACAGGTGATTGGTTATACTTAGAAACTAGAACCGTTCCAGTATCGCCTAGATTTACAAAGCCTGTTGTGCTAGAAGTAACTTGATATAATAACTGTCCGTCTGAACCGCCAGCAATATTAGATGCTGTTGTTATTGTTCCATATATAGTTCCACCAACATATAGGTCTCTTCCTATACCAGCACCACCTGCTACCTGTAGAGCACCTGTTGCAGTATCGTTAGCATTGGTGTTATTTGTGGTTCTAATTACATCGTCGGTGGTTACTAATGTTGTTGTAACAGTTGTAAGTTCTATACTTAACTTTGCAGCCTTAATCTCTCCAAAGATATTCAAATCACCTTGAATACCAACTCCACCTTGGACCTGTAGAGCACCTGAGGTTGGATTTGTTGAAGGAGTAGCATTGGTAATAGTAGTAATTCCTGCTACAACTAAGCCACCACCTAAAACAGCACCGTCACCTACTGTAATATTTTCACCTACACCAATACCGCCGGCTACAGTAAGAGCACCTACAGTTGTTGCTGAAGATTTATCATTTTGAGTGACATTTAAACGACCAACGCTTAGTCGTTCTTGGTTAGTATTATAACCTAAAGAATTCTGAACACCTACATCACTAGGAACCCCAACACCTGCGTAGTCTACAATTCCAATATATTTGTTAGGACTTATTTCTGATGTAGTATAGTTTTCAGAATAGATTGCGCCCGCAACAGCAGCTACACCAACACTTACAGAACCCGTGCTAACAAAACTAGCAGTATTTCCAAACCATGCTAAAATTGTTCCCGTAGTTCCTGGTGCAATAAAAGACGTAGTGCCAGTATTAGATTGAATAGGTATGGCACCTGGTCTACCACCCGCTAGGTTTGTTGAAGTTGATGCTAATGGATTTAGAGGACCAGTTGGACCTTGTGGACCTTCTTTACCTGTTAAAACTACAGTCCAATTACTAGCAGGTATTCCTCCAGCAAATACGTCCTGTTGAATAATAAATGTAGTAGAACCGACTACATTATTTGTAATAGTTCCCTCAAAATAATTAGTATTAGTGTTTATAGCTAAAACACGTAGACCTTGAACAAATAAGTGCTGATTAGTATTAACAGTTAGGGTAGTAAGTGATACACCATCGGGTGTTGCAAGAGTGTTAGATGTAACTAACATTGCTGGGCCAGTTGGACCTTGAACGCCCTGAGGCCCGGTAGGACCTTGAGATCCTCTTTGACCGGCTAGACCAATTTCCCAACTACTTGCCGTTGTTGTTCCTACGTTGTAATCTGCTGCAATAGAAAATACTATACCGCCTACAATTGTAACAATACCTTCAAAGAAATTGTTTGTGGCATTAATTGCAATAACTCTTTGGCCTGTTATAAATGCATGATTTGAAGTATTGACAACTAATGGTATAACTCCGCTACTGGCCGGAGTAGCAGTTGTTACGCTAGTTAGTTTAAAAGAAGGGCCAGTTGGACCCGTTACACCCTGAGGACCTTGAGGTCCTGTAGCGCCTACTGCACCAGCTAAACTTATTACCCATGAATTGGTAGTAATTGAACCTTGGTTATAATCGGCTGCAATAGCAAATGAAAGTTTATCAGGACTAAGTGTTAACTGTCCTTCAAAGAAATTTGATACACTATTAATTGCTCTTACTCTATTACCTGTAGTAAAAGCATGATTAGGGTCTCCTACTACCAGCGTTACCGTTCCAAGATTGATAGGAGTAGCGGTAGTAGAGCTGACAGCACGGAAATTTGGACCTTGCGGCCCCTGAACACCTTGCGGTCCCTGTGGACCTGTTACACCTTGAGGTCCCTGTGGACCAGTTGGTCCGATTTGATTGCCAAGGAACTCGCGAGTTCTCTGGGCACTTAACCTCTGATTAACTCCAGAATCCTGTACGACGAAATTTGTTTGTTCATCAGTTGGATTAGTTAGTTCAGGTAAATTAACAAGATCTGGGCGAGTTGTGCTCATGTTGTTTATTTTTTTTAATTAATATTTTATTTATCAAGGTTTGGTTTTAGGTAATACTGGGGTTTTGTTCAACATGAACAGTTGACACAACCCCAGTAAAATGATTTTTAACCAATACTTTATTAAAAGTAAAATCAAATTTGTTGAAGTCTATTTTTTCATTATTGATTCTATCTAATATAGTTTTTCCTTTTGTTGGTTGAGCGTAACAGAGCACTACGATTGGAAGATAGCTGTCTACTCGAATTTCGTTTTCTTGTAAAGTTTGAAAATGTGTAGGTCTAATTTCTGGGTTTGTCTCTCCAAAGTTTTCTAGTTGTTGACGCATATTTTCAAAACTTGATGGATAATAGTTTATGCCGTTAATGTTTACAGTTTTTGGTATTGATGTGCCATTAATAGTGTTGTAGTCGATGATGTCTAGGCAAATTACTTCGTAAACTATTTTATTAGCGACTTTTGCGTATCTAATTTTTGGTTTACTTAAGGTAAATCTTCTTCTATAGAAATTATCAGTTATGATATTAGCAAAATCTCGCAGCGAAAATAATTCAAAATCATAGTGCAAAACGCATTTTATATCTTTTTGAACTCCAAAGTTAGGATCCCGTGGTCTATATAAATTTTTGCTGTCGAATATTTTACTGTTGTTTATCAGGCCGTGCCAGGTTGATCGTTGATCGTTTGGAAGATATGGTTGAAAAAACAATTCACAAAATGTTTTATTTTTCTTATTGATAACGCTAATAGAAAAAGTAGCTGTGGTTAGAGCATCTTCACCTAGCTTGTTAACTGAAACAGCAAATGTAAATGTGTTAATAGTAGCTGTGCTTCTAAAAATTCCAATCGTTGTTCCGCTATTGATAGTTGCAGTTGTTGAACTTGAAAGGAAAAAGGAAGTAGTGGTTATATTTGTAATATAGGTATTGAGTGGAATTCCAACATTAGTAGCAGTAACAAAATCATTCACTTTTATCAAACTAAGGTTGAACACACTGTTAAGTGTTGAATTAATAGTTAAAACGTTTGTGCCGGAGGTTAAACTGCTAATAATAGATGTGCTTGTTACAAACTTTCTAATAAGTGTGGTTGTAGAAGTGGTGGCCACTCCTGTAATAAGTCCGTTGTCCTGTAGAGTTAACCCATAAGGTAGGGTGCCAGAAACTAAATTATATTTTAAATCTATGTTTGAATTTGTATCTACCTTAACATATTTTTCAGATACTGACCACAAAGTGATAGTTCCAAGCGAACCTGTCGATTCCCAGTTAAAGTAATATTGCTCAGATTGACTCATAATTTTGAATAAAAAACCCTATATTTTTTATCATATAGGGTATTTATCGATACTTTTAATGAATAGTTCTTGAGTCAATGGTATGAATGTTTTTTATTCCGAATATTTTTAAGATTTTTTTTACTTCTATAGGAGGATCTTCCATTAAAAGGTCGGGTATCATCATACTTTTGAGTTCACCGCTACTGCTAATAATAAACCCAAAATCGCTTTCATCATATTCATCTAAATCATCTTCATCGACTTCAATATCGATGTATTCTTCTTGTTTAGGCATTTGTATCTCCTTATTACCTAAATTCTTGCTGTTTTTTTTGGTTTTCCTCCTCAGAAAGTTTGCTATAATATTTATAGAAGGTTAAATAAACATATATAATTCGAAAGGATTTTTACATGGATTTTATTTTATTACTTTTAATCGCACTTGCTGTTCTTGCAGGTATATTTTTATACTTCAATAAGCCAAGCAGGTTCGATGAGACAAAAGTTTCACCTGCTGTTCCACCAGTAAACAATGATCCACCTGTGGTTAATCAAGAAGTTATAAATGTAAAAGCTGGAGAAGCTGTTACAGTTGTAAGTCCGCTAGATTTTAATCAAGATGGAAAAGTTGATTTGAAGGATGCTGTTGAAGTTGTTAAGAAAACAAGAGCTCGGGTTAAGAAAGCTGCCGATACAGATGGAGACGGTAAAGTTACTGTCAAAGATGTAAAAAAAGCAGTTTCTAAATCAAAAACTAAAGTTGTTAAAGCAGTAAAATCAGGTCGTGGTCGTAAAGCTGCGAAATGACAAATTGCTTTAATTAACCTAAATCGAAAATAAATTGCGATCTATTCATTAGTAGATCGTAGTTATGTTCGCATATAGGAGCTACATGATCTATAAAATCGTGTAGCTCCTTTTCATTTAGATTGCACAACCTTTCAATTTCTAGCACAATTTTATACAACCTTTCGGCATTATCTACTTCTAAATCATAAGATTCGTTTATGTATGGATGAAATGTTTGATAACCTATGTCTCTTAATTTTTCTAAAACAAATGGCACAGTTGTTAAAATAAATGGATGCCTATATGCCATTGGTTTAAATGTTTTTTCTGACATAAATCTTCCATAATCTAAATTATCATTTGAAAAAAATTGTGTTTCGCAGACTACACTAAAGTATGTGTTTTCATAATACCGATCTAGCGATGCTGTAAGTTCTGGTTGATTCTCTATTAGATTCACATCATCTAACTTAAGATCAGGAATATTTTTAAGTTCATTTACTCGCTCTGTAAACAGTGAGTTAAAATAAGAATTATTTTGTAAAACAAGATGTAATTCTGGAATCACATTATTCCAAGATTTTTCATCATCTGATTTAGCAAGGCTAACATAGCCGTGCTGTAGTAGATTTTTATCCCATAAAGCAGCTACAAGTCCAGGTCTGTGACTTCTCCATCTTCGATTAAGATTTAAAAATTTTTTTGAATAAGTTTTATTTGTTAGGCGAGGTCTTATTATGCCTTTTGATACAAGATATCTATTTTCTCGGTGAATGTCGTATTGAAACTTGTTAATCCATTTAGCCTGAATTTTATCAACTAAAAGTTGACCACTAACTTTTTCAATTACAGAGTATATATCCGGTGATTCACTTAACAAAATAACCTGCTCTGGTGGCAGGTTATATGGTATTATTAAATTTTTATATAGCGGTTCTACTACCCAATGAAATGCTTCATGAGAATTATGTAGTAGCAAATAAATTTCTTTTCTTTTTATGCCGTCTATAAATTTTTGATCTATAATCTCACTAAGATGGTGATCGGCGAATTCATTAGCTGTAAAAAACTCTATAACTACATATTGATTATTATTGTTTTCATGAAAAGTTTGCCAAAGCAACGGGTCGTAATCATATCTGATTACCTTTGATTTAGGACCATGTATGTCACTAAGATAATAGACACAATTCGGATTCAGTATTGTCATCTACTGTAAGTTGTTTGGAAAAGTTATACAAGGCAAAACTAGCTAGATTCTTTGCCTTTGATTCGCACATAATGTCAAAATCTTGATTAAATTGTAAAGCCCATTGATTAACGGCGTTATTCCAATAGAAATCACTGTGAGCACGTAGTTTTTGTTTCTTATGACCTGCCTCTAGTAGCACAGCGTGATTTGGAAAAGTGTTTTCGCAATGATTAACTAGCACATCTTCACGACTTATACTGTAGTGACAAGAAGGTCTAACTCCTCTCCAGCTATCAATTACTCGCTTTATACGATCATCATTAGCAGAAATGTATTCACCTTCACGAACCCAATGATGATGAATGTCTAACACCAAAGCGAGATCGTTTGCCAGTTCGAGGCTAGAGTCGAGTCCGTAGGATATTTCGTCGTTTTCAATGGTGATACAATTTCTCGCCTCTGGTGTGAGACGCCTAAGTGCGTTTC
>Ga0129333_10000531_pt1 | contig 31619 bp, 38 predicted proteins | sample CPB6_08_DNA_FD_94474 | JGI IMG/M metagenome (GOLD analysis project Ga0129333, IMG submission 94474) | Freshwater to marine salinity gradient microbial communities from Chesapeake Bay, USA - CPBay_Sum_0.6_0.8_DNA | ecosystem: Environmental > Aquatic > Marine > Coastal | place: USA: Chesapeake... | reverse complement strand
GCACGAGTCCGGGCAAGCCATCGGATTCGCCGAACACCCACCGGTAATGCGCGCTCTGCGAACAACTCTCGCGCAGGGCGAGCGCCTGTCGCAGGCGCCCCGCCAGCCATTTGCGTCCGAGCGCGCCGTCGGCATCGCGCGCCAGAATGCGCGCAGCGATCAACGTCGCCGGGTTGAGATAGGCGACCCCGAGCGACTGACCTCGATCGCTGAGCACACGCACCTGCGCACCGGGCTCGAAGTTCGCGAGCGGCGTCGCCGCGACATCGATTTCATTGCTGAACACCCAGAGATGCCCCGCGCGCAGACGCCTGTCTTCGCCACGACGCAGTCGCAACTCCGGCAGGCTCGAGTGATCTCTCGAGGAATGGGCAGCAGACAAGGGGACATCCCGGCGGTGAATCCGCCGCGCAGTCTAGCGGATCACGGCCTCGCCCCGCAGGGCCTTGGCACGACGCGAGCTCAACTCCTCGTTGAGACCCTTGATCGCATCGGAGCCCGTGGTCACGAACAGGAAGGGCAGCAACCCGTGCAGTACGCAGCCGAGCCCTGCGACCACCATTCGCAGGCCGAAGCTGCCTGCCTGAAGCAAATGCCCGAAGTAACTTTCGCCGACCGAGGCCGGATGTTCGCAGAACAGGCGCGTGAGCTTCATGGCTTTCAAAGATAGTCCTGTATCACGGCTACAGGGTTGCGAAGTCAGCGGCCCGCGGTGCATGATGCGCAACATTGTTTCTTACAACCGTTTATTCAAGAAATTTAATCTCATGGATAAGCTCGATCGCAAAATTCTGGACGTGCTGCAGAAAGACGCCAGCCTGACGGCAACCGAGATCGCCGAGCGCGTCGGGCTCTCCAAAGCGCCCTGCTGGCGTCGCATCCAACGTCTGCGCGAGACCGGGGTCATCCGCCGAACGGTGGCGCTGCTCGATGCGCGCGCACTCAACGTCGGCACCACCGTGTTCGTCACCATCAAGGCGCCGAGCCACAGCGCCGCGTGGTACGAGCGCTTCGCCAAAGTGGTTCGCGACTTGCCCGAAGTGACCGAGTTGCACCGCATGAGCGGCGACGTCGACTATCTGCTGCGCATCGTGGTTCCCGACATCGAGGGCTACGACGCCGTCTACAAGCGCCTGATCGGCGCACTCGAGATGCTCGACGTGAGCGCGAGCTTTTCCCTCGAGACAATCAAGTCGACGACGGCCTTGCCGCTCGCCTACGCGCCGCTCGCCTGATCGACCCCGAGTCGGGGCTACACCGACAGCGCCGCGCGCACCGCGCTTAGCAGATCACGCTCGCGCTCCGCATCGAAGATCGGCGCGCTCGACCAGTCGTAGGCCCAAGGGTGCGCCACGTCCAGCGGCGACGGCTCCTCACGATAGCGCGGGACCACGTGCGCGTGCAGGGCGGGTTCGAGATTGCCGAACATGGCGTAATTGATACGCAGCGCACCGGTCACGGCGAGCAGTGCATCGCCGAGCCGCGCCATGTCGGCGAGAAACTGTACGCGCGCCGCCGGCGGCAAATCATTGAGTGTCGGCACCACCGGGTCGGGCAGCAACAAGGCGTAGCCACGTAAAAATTGTCGCTCACCGAACACGGCCCAGCCCGACTCGAGCCGCGCGATGCAGCTCGGCTCGAGGCCCCGGCGCAACGCTTCGACGCGACGGTGAATGGCAGTGGGTTTCGCCGTGGGTCGATCGACGGTGCTCATGCGGCCGGGCTGCGGAAGATGAAGTACACGGCACCCATGATGCATAGTGCCGCCCAAAGATAATCGAGCTTGATCGGTTCGCGCATGTAGAGGATCGCGAAAGGCACGAACACGGAGAGCGTCACCACTTCCTGCAGGATCTTGAGCTGCGCCAGCGACAACTCGGTGTAGCCGATTCTGTTCGCGGGCACCTGCAACAGGTACTCGAAGAGCGCGATGCCCCAGCTCAGGAGCGCCGCAATCCACCAGGGTCTATCGTTGAGATTCTTGAGGTGCGCGTACCAAGCGAAGGTCATGAAGACATTCGACATGACGAGCAAGCCGACGGTCGTGGCGATCACGGGCATGAGGTCACTCCGGGTCGACGCCGAGCGCGCGCAGGGCGGCGACCGTCCGGTCGTGGTTCACGTGGATGATGCCGTGCCAGCCGCGCTGGCGCACGGCCTCGACGTTCTCGGCACGATCGTCGATGAACACGGTCGACTCTGGCTGCAGTGCGAAGCGACGCTCGGCCTGCTCGTAGATGCCGGCGTACGGCTTCATGACGCCGGCCTCGAACGAAGTGATGACGTCGTGGCCGAGCTCATGCAGAGCGAAACGCCGCCGCAGCTCCGCCCAATGCAAATCACCGACGTTCGACAAAAGATAGACCCGATGGCGACGACGCAGGCGCTGCGCCAAGGCAAACATCGCGGGCTGCGGATCGAACATGTCGATCCAGGCGGCGGCCACCGCCTCCGCGGTCGGCTCGCGGGGCGCGAGGCGCGCGATGTTGGCGAGGAGTCCCGCTCCATCGAGACGCCCGCTCTCGTGCTCGTGCAAATCGATGCGGCTCGTGACCTCGTCCAGTCGCTCGACGCCGGCGCCGTGCTCGCGAAGCAGCGTCAGCAAAGGCGCAGGTGCCAGATGCACCAGTACCCAACCGATGTCGAACACGACGTTGTGAGGCACGGCGTCGCGCGGGGTATTCATGCGTGACGACGCAACGCTGGCCGACCCGAAGCCGACGGCAGGAGATACACGGCAAAGGGCACCGAATCGACTTCCGTGCACAAGTCGAAGTCCCGCAGGGGCGCCCAGTCTGCTGCCGAATCAAAGAATTTGGCGGCTGCGGGCGCCGACCTCAGGCGTGCGCGCAGATCGCCGAGCTCGAAGGGTCGATCGGCGAGCGCGGCGATCAACCACTCGCGGCAAAGATCGTCCTCGGTACAACGCTCGCGGGCCTCGTGACCCATCGCGATCACCGTCACCTCGTCGGGCGCCAACGCCTTCACGGCCGCAACGGTGGCGGGGCCGTTGACGAAAGCACCCGTGAACACGTGGCTTGCGACGCGCGATGCCGCCATCAGCCCCTGAGTTCCCGCGTGGGTGGTGTGAATCACGGTTCGGCTACGAAGTTCTGCGGCGAGGATTTCGGTCGGTGAATTGCCGCAATCGAAACCGGGCAAGCGTCGCGCATGTCGCTCACCCGCCAGCAGCCAGTCGGGGTGCGCGCGCTTCAGCGCCCTCGCCTCTTCGACGTCTTCGACGGGCAGCACACAGTCCGCGCCGCGAGCGAGGGCGTGCGCCTGCAGTGAGCAGGCCCGAAACACGTCGATGACGATGGCCACGCCGCGAGCTGCGGCAGCACCGGCGATGAAATCGGCGCTGTGGATTCGCATCGGCTCGACCGTCCGCGGCAGACTTCAGCCCGCCCAATGACGGACGCGGCCGGTGTCGATGTGAACGAAATCGCTGCGGCGGTAATAGCCGACACCGCCGCGTCCCGCGGCGAGCGCGAAGTCGCGCAGCGTCGACGTCGACACCCCACGCAAACGCACATCGATGGCACGACCCTGCATGTGCAGACTGCGGGTCGCCACGCCCCGGCCGGCCGCATGCAAGGACGCGTTGGTCTGCGGCGAGCGATATCCGGAGATCACCTCGAAGCGCGGCTCTACGCGCGCGGCCGCAGCGAGCGCGGTGAGCTGGTCGTAGAGTCCGACGTCGATGTGCGCCGCCTCACCTGATCGATGGTCGCGCAGCAGCCACTGAAGACGATCGACCGCCGAGGTGACGAGACCGTCGCTCGAGCGATAAACCACCTGCAAAGATTCTGCGGTGTGGGTGTTGAACAACTCGAGCCAACCGCCGTCGACTGCCTGTAACGGCGCGACGCGAGTTCGCGCAAGCGCCTGCGGACCGTCGGCCAGCAAGGCGACGCCCGCCGCAGCCGCGCCAAAGAAAAAGCTGCGTCGGCTCACGGCAGTCGAAAGTTTTTTTCGCTCAGGCATTGCGTGCTCCGAAACCCTCGGTGACGGCGAGTACGCTACCGCGATCGCCGGGCTCGAGATTCACCGAAACTACCGTGGCACGCGGGAAAAAATTGAATTCCGAGGCGCTCGCCCAGGTGTAGGCGCCCATCGCGCGACCCACGAGCAGATCGCCCTCATCGAGTTCGGGCAGCAGAATGTTTTCGGTGATGACGTCGATGCTGTCGCAGGTCGGTCCGGCGAGTACCGCCGGCTCGCGATGTCGTCCCTTCTTGAGCGACTCGAGTGGATAGCGCGCATGGTCGAAAAGTTGGCCGCTGAACGAGCCGTACAGACCATCGTCGAGGTAATACCACCAGCGACCCTCGCGCCGCGCACGGCCCATCACCGAGGCGACGCCGATCGCACTCGGTCCCGCGATGTATCGACCGGGTTCGGCGATCACGCGGATGCGCTTCGGCAATTTGGCCAAGGCAGCGCGGATGGGTTTGCAGAAATAGCCGATTTGCGGGGCTCGCGCCGCGTAGTCGATCGGGAAACCGCCACCGATGTCGAGCGTGTCGCAAGGACCGAGGCGCTCGCGGCGCGCCGCTGTCAGCAACCGCGTGCAGGCCTCGATCGCCTCGACGTGCTTGCCCGGATCGGGCGCCTGCGAGCCCACGTGGAAAGACAAACCGCGCACCACGATGCCAAGGTCGCGCGCACGGCGCGCGAGAGCGAGCAAAGCCTCGGGATCGCAACCGAACTTGCGCGACAAGTCGGATACGGCACCCGGGCTGCGGAACGACACTCGCAACAAGAGCTCCGCGCGATCGGCGTACGGCACGAACTTGCGTAACTCGTCGGGATTGTCGGCGACGAAAACGCACACGCCGCGTTCGAGTGCCGAGCGGATGTCGACGTCGCGCTTGATCGGATGGGTGTGGATGCAAAGTTTCGGATCGACGCCCATGCGATGCACGAGCTCGACCTCACCCGTCGTGGCGAGATCGAGAAAGCCGCCCTCAGCGAGTACCGTGCGAACCACGGCCGGATGCGGCAGCGGCTTCAAGGCATAGTGCAGATCGACGCCAGGTAGTGCCCGCTGAAGTTCGCGGTACTGTCCACGGATGCGCTCGCAATCGACGATCAGCAGCGGTGAACCGAACTCACCGACGAGGCGGCGGATCTCGCGCGGCTGAAAGGGATCGAGGTACGGCGGCTTGCGGGTCGATTTCATCGGCAACGGCTCATCGAAATGTAGCGGCAGCGCGGGTGAGGCGGTCGCGCACCGCATCCCAGTCGGCCGACTCGGGCACGGATTCGACGAGGATACGCGATGCGCCCTGCTTGTCGAGCCTGCGCAGCTCCGCATACAGCGCGCGGCCGTAGCTCACCGCATCGGCCCCCGGTGCACAGGCCAAGGTCACCACGAGTTCGCCACGGGCCTCTGCCCGCTTGACGGCGGCTTCGAGTGCGCCGGCCGGCACCAACGTGAGCGGCGTCTGCGGCGCGTAATGCTGCGCCACGCTGCCGGGAACCCGCGGGGCCGTGCCGACGACGGGCAGCTGCAACGGCATGCCGAGCTCGGCCTCGAGCGCGGCTCTCGAGATCGCACCGGGCCGCAGCAGCTGCGCCGTCTCGCCCACCAAAGAAACGATGGTGGACTCCAGCCCGACCTCACAATCGCCGCCCTCGAGCACGAGCAGATCGTCGGCGAATTCTTCGCGCACGTGCGCGGCACGGGTCGGCGAGACACGGCCATAGCGGTTCGCCGAAGGCGCTGCGATACCGCTGCCGAACGCCGCGAGCAGGGCACGCGCCACGGGATGTGCAGGCACGCGCACCGCGATCGTGTCCTGCCCTCCCGTCAGTTCGTCGGCGACGCCGGCGGCGCGTCGCAGCACGAGCGTGAGCGGTCCGGGCCAGAAGCGCGCAGCAAGGCGCTGTGCCGTCGGCGATACCTGCGCGGCCCAACTCGAAAGTTGGTCGGCGGAATGAAGATGCAAAATGAGGGGGTGCGTCGCAGGGCGACCCTTGAGCGCGTAAACCTTGCGCAAGGCAGCGGGGTTGCGCGCGTCGGCACCAAGCCCATAGACCGTCTCGGTCGGAAACGCCACGAGCTCGCCTGCGCGCAGGCGCGCCACCGCCGCGTCGATTTCTTTGGTAGTCCCGGGCATCAGCGCGGTTGCGTTGGTCCGTCGATGGTCATGCGTTGCCTCGCAAAGTCTGCGACCTGCGCACACGCCGGGTAATGGCGTCGGCGAGTCGATCGAAATCCGAGTCATCATTGTAAATCTGCGCACTGATGCGGCAACTCAAACCGCCAGGGCCTGCATGGATCGGCACCTCGATCCCGTCCTCGGCGAGCAAGGATCTTTGCAGCGCCACCGCGCCGGCCGTCGTATCGCCGAGTGGCGGCGGCAAACGCAGCCAGGCCATCGGTCCGATCATCTGCGCGGGCGTCGAAAACCTCGTACCCCAGCCCTCCGACAGGCGCGCAGCGCTGCGCAGTACCAGCGCGTGGTTGTACTCGAGAATCTTCTTACCGCCCCATCTTTGCCAAAGATCGACGGCATGAGGGGCAGCGAGACAGTTCGAGGGGTCGCGCGTGCCGGGCAGGTCGAACTCGGCGGCGAGCCCGTTGCGATAACCCCAGGACAGCACGGTAGGCCGAAGCTGAGTGACGCGCGATTTGGCAACCCATACGAAACCACAGGCGCGCGGCGCCCACCACCACTTGTGCAGATTAGCGACGTAGAAGTCGACGCCGAGCGACTCGATGTCGAGTTCGATCGCGCCAGGGGCGTGCGCGCCATCGGCGAGTACCGCAATTCCGCGGCGGCGACAGACCGCGGCAATCTCGGCCAGCGGCAACACCAACGCCGTCTGCGACGTGATGTGATCGACCATCAGCAGCCTTGTACGTGGCGACAGCCCCGCCTCGATCGCCGCCACGTATTCGTCGGGTGCGGCGCCCGGCAACGGCAGCTCGATGGTGCGGACCGTGGCGCCACGCTCCCGAGCAATGAAATCGGCGGCATGATTCACCCCGCCGTAACCGAGACTCGTGATCGCGATGTCTTCGCCACGCTCGAGTGGGAAAGAACGCAGCACCGCATTGCAACCCGCCGTGGCGTTGTCGACGAACACGAACTGATCGGCATCGCAGCCCACAGACCGGGCGATGCTCCGTGCCGCGACGCGCATGCGGGGTGCGGCAGGCTCACCGATCGCTGCGTGATCGGCGAGCTCCCGCAACAAATATTGCGCTGGCTGACGCTCGATCTCGTCCTGAATGCGGCGCCAATGCTCGATCACCGGGATCGGCGTTGCCCCCACGGTGCCGTGATTGAGATAGACGATTTGCGGATCGAGCAACCAGTGCACGAGCATGCGACGACCAAAGATCAAATCCATGCGCTCATCCCTCATCCATCGCCGCTTGCATGGTCTGCAAGAATTCTTTGGCCAGCGCGGCAACCGAGAGCGGTGCCGAGCCCTCGGCCTTGTTGTTGATGATGACGATGACCTGCCGACCTTGCCCGAGCGCATGGCGCGCGAGTTGCGCGACTCGGCGACGCGTCGCCAGGTCGGGATCGACGATCCGATCGAAGGGGGCGTAGGCCGCACGTGCCTCCTCGTAACCGCGGCCCGGTGCGAGCAACCAGCGAACGACGAGCGGACACTCGGTGTCGGCTTCGAGGGGCGACTGCTCGTCGAGGGGCGGTAACCGCGGGTGCGCCGCGTAACCATGCGCGACACCGTGACGCGCAAGCAGATCGGCGAGATCGTCGCCGAGCATCGCGCGATCGCGCCATTCCACTGCGTACTTCGCCTCGCGCGGCAAGGCACCGAGAAAGCTTTCGAGGCGCAGCAGCAATTCGGAACGGTAGCGCAGCACCCGCTCACCGAGAGGCGAGAACTGAAACAGAATCACGCCGAGTCGTTCGTCAAGTCGGCGCAGCGCGGGCTCGATCACCACCCGTCGCGCGTAATCGGCATCGAGAAACACGTCGGCAACGCCCTCGATATATTCGGGGCGGCGCGCGCTCTTCGGCAGCATCAACGCGGCGTGGGCCTTGATCAAAAATCGGAAGTCGGGACGGGTCGCCGCTGCCATGCGTTGCAGCGTCTTGTCGTCGAGGGGCGCATAGAAACTGCGGTCGACTCCGACGCTGCGCAACAGGGGGTGCGCCGCATAGGCGACGAGTCCGTCGCGTGCGAGTTTGGTCTCGTCGTAGTCGCCGTCGTAGACGATGCCCTGCCAGCCCGAGAACGACCACGTGGACGTGCCGAAGCGCAGACCGCGCGGGATCTGCGCAGCGAGCGCGCGCAACTCTTCGCCAGGGTCGACGGGAGCAACCGCCGAACGCCCCGGGACAGCGTTGCCGAAAAGATCGACTTGACCGCTCAAGCCCCGAGCGCGTCAGGCGCCGAGCGCGACGCCGAAGGCCTGTTTGTAGAGCCCCGCAAATTCCTCGCGACCAAAGCGATGGTTTTGCGTACCGTGGTGCGCGATCTTGAGCGAACCCATGAGCGAGGCGATGCGACCCGTCGTCGCCCAGTCGAGCCCGCGCTGCAGGCCGAATAGCAATCCGCCGCGATAGGCATCGCCACAGCCCGTGGGATCGGCGACCTGTGCCGGCTTCACCGGCGGAATCTCATGCAGTGTTCCGTCTGCGTGGATGTGCGAACCCTGCGAGCCGCGGGTCACGATCAGGGCCTTGACCTTGCCGGCGATGTCCGCGAGCGACCAGCCAGTACGCTCGACCAGCAGACTCGCTTCGTAATCATTGACCGCCACCCAACTGGCCTGACCGATCATGGTGCGCAGATCGTCGGGACCGAGCAGCGTCATCGCCTGCCCCGGATCGAAGATGAAGGGAATGCCGTTGGCGGCGAACTGCGAGGCGTGCTCGCACATGCCGAGGTGGCTTTCGGGCGCGACGATACCGAGACGAATGCCGGCGGTCTTCGGCACCTTGTTGACGTGAGCGTGATTCATCGCCCCCGGATGGAAGGCCGTGATCTGATTGTTGTCGGCGTCGGTGGTGATATACGCCTGCGCGGTGTATTCGTCCTCGAGCTGACGGATGTGATCGAGCGGCAGACCGTTGTCGAGCATCCAGGCGCGGTAGGGACCGAAATCCATCCCGACCGTCGCCATCACCTTGCCGTCGCCCCCGAGCAGCTTGAGATTGTAGGCAATGTTGCCCGCGCAGCCGCCGAAATTGCGGCGCAGTCCGGGCACCAGGAAGGCCACGTTCAGCATGTGGATGCGATCCGCAAGGATATGATCTTTGAAGTGCCCCTCGAACACCATCACCGTGTCGTAGGCCACCGAACCGCAGATTAGCGCCGTCATGTTCGTCTCCCGGGAAATATTTGATCAGTGATCGAACAGCACCAGCGCCCAAATCACGGCCAGTAGTGCGAAAGAAGTGAAGACCGCCGCGGAACCGAGATCTTTGGCGAGCCCGGAGAGCGGATTGCGCTCGAGCCCGATTCGATCGACGGTCGCCTCGATGCCGCTGTTGAGCAACTCGACGATCAGGACGATGAAAATCGGCCCCACCAGCAACGCGCGCTCGAGACCGTTTTGCCCCAGCCACAAGCCGAGCGGAAACAGCACCACACACAGCGCGAGCTCTTGCCGGAACGCAGCCTCCTCGCGGAACGCACCGACATAACCCTTCCAGGTATTGCCGAAGGCGTTGACGAGGCGGATGAGTCCGGTCGGTTTCGGGCGATCGGTTGTCGTCACGCCGCGGAGTTTACAGGCTTCCAGGTCAATTCGAGCTGTTTCGCCGCGCGCACGTCATCGAGTCGCCGTACCGGCATGGTCCACGGCGCGCCCTTGAGCTTCGACGCGTCGACCTCCGCCTCAGCGAGGATGGCGACCATCGCCTCGACGAAGGCATCAAGGGTTTCTCGACTCTCGGTCTCGGTGGGCTCGATCAACAGACACTCCGGCACCAACAACGGAAAATAGGTGGTCGGCGCGTGAAATCCGTAATCGAGCAACCGTTTGGCGACGTCCATCGCGGTGACGTTCAATTCCTTGGCCTGCCTGCGCAGCGTGATGATGAACTCGTGACTCGCGCGGCGCGTCGGGTAGGCCAAATCGAAACCTGCCGCGCGCAACTTTGCCAACAGGTAGTTCGCATTCAGCGTCGCGAACTCGCCAACCTGACTCATGCCGCTACGACCGAGCATGCGCATGTAAACGTAGGCGCGCAGCAACACCCCGGCGTTGCCCATGAACGCCGATAGCCGACCGATCGACTGCGGGCGATCGGCCTCGGTGAGCCAACGATAGGTTTCGCCCTCGCGCCCGACCACGGGCACCGGCAAGAAGGGCTCGAGCCGCGCACTCACGCCTACCGCGCCCGCGCCCGGCCCACCACCGCCATGGGGCGTGGAAAAGGTCTTGTGCAGATTCATGTGGATGACGTCGAAGCCCATGTCGCCCGGACGTACCTTGCCGAGAATGGCGTTGAGATTCGCGCCGTCGTAGTACAGCAGCCCGCCGGCACCGTGAACGATGCGCGCCACTTGCTGAATTTTCCGCTCGAATACGCCGAGCGTGGACGGGTTGGTGAGCATGATGCCAGCGGTATTCGGTCCCACCACGTTCTCGAGCGCTGCGATGTCGACGTCGCCCTCCGCATCGACCGGAATCTCGCGCACGACGCAACCGCACATCGTCGCCGTGGCCGGATTGGTTCCGTGCGCTGCCTCCGGGACGATGATCTCGTTGCGTGCCAGATCACCGCGCGCGCGGTGATACGCACGAATCATGGCGACGCCGGCAAATTCGCCGTGCGCACCGGCCATGGGATTGAGCGAGACCGCTTTCATGCCCGTCACTTCTTTGAGCATCTCCTGCAACTCGAACATGCAGGACAGAAAACCCTGCCCCTGCGAATCCGGCGCCAGCGGATGACGCGCGAGGAACTCGGGCAACATCGCGAACTGGTTGCAGGCCTTGGGGTTGTATTTCATCGTGCACGAGCCGAGCGGATAGAAGTTCGTGTCGATCGAAAAATTGAGCTGCGACAAGCGCGTGAAGTGACGCACCACGTCGAGCTCGCTGACCTCGGGCAACAAGGGCTTGCTGCGTCGGCGCAAGGCCGCGGGCAGTGTCGACTGCACCTCCGCGGCCGCCGCGGCGGCGGCACCGCTCAGCGAGGGTGGATGCTGCGCCGTCGCGCCACGACCTTCGCGCGAATATTCGAAAATCGATTTCTCGAGTATTTGGTTCATGAGTTTCTCCGTGACGCGCCGCTCAAGCTGCCCGCGCCGCCTGCAGGGCGACACCGAGCGCATTGCCGAAGCGTTCGATGTCGTCGTCGGTTTTGGTTTCGGTCGCACAGACGAGCAAGGCCGGTCCGAGCTCCGGGTAATCGGCGGCGAGATCGACACCACCCAGAATGCCCTGCGTTTCGAGACTGCGCAGCACGGCTGCGGCAGGGCGGTCGAGCAGCAACACGCTCTCGTGAAAGCGCGGGCCCACGAACGCCGCACGGACGCCGCGCACGCGACAGAGTGCGCTCTGCAGTTGCTGCGTGCGCGCCATGCAGCTCTCGGCAACCTTGGCGAGTCCCGCGGGGCCGAGCAGGCTCATGTAGATCGTCGCCGCCGTCATCAAAAGTCCCTGGTTGGTACAGATGTTGGACGTCGCCTTGCCGCGCCGGATGTGCTGTTCACGCGCCTGCAAAGTGAGCGTGTAACCCTGCTTGCCCTCGAGATCGACCGTGCGTCCGACGATGCGGCCGGGCATCGAGCGCACGTACTCGAGTCGCGTGGTCATGAAGCCGAAGTAAGGGCCGCCCGATGACAGCGGCACACCGAGCGGCTGCCCCTCGCCCACGCAGATGTCGGCGCCTTTCGCGCCCCATTCGCCCGGCGGCTTGAGCATGGCGAGCGAAGTCGGGTTGACCACCGCGATGACCAGCATGCCCGCCGAATGCGCCCAGTCCGTGAGCGCATCGACGTCCTCGAACTGCCCAAAGAAATTGGGCTGCTGGATGACGAGCGCGGCCAGATCCTCGCCACGGAAGGTTTCGAGCGCCGATGGATCGATGCAGCCCGTCTCGCGCGAATACGCCACGGTTTCGAAGCGCAGTCCCTGATTGCCCGCGGTGCTGACCGCGACGCGTCGATAATTGGGGTTGACCGTCGAGGGCACGAGGATACGTAGGCTCTTCGATTTGCGGTGCGCGCGCACCGCCATCAGCGCCGCCTCGGCGACCGCCGAACCGCCGTCGTAGAGCGACGCGTTCGAGACTTCCATGCCGGTGAGACTGCTGATCATCGTTTGATATTCGTGGATCAACTGCAGCGTCCCTTGACTCGCCTCGGCTTGATACGGCGTGTAGGCGCTGTAGAACTCGCCGCGGGTCGTGATCGCCCACACCGCCGAGGGGATGTGATGCTCGTAGGCCCCCGCCCCCAAAAAAGACAGCGGTCTGCCATCCTGACGGGCGCGCTCGCTCATCAAACGGCCGATCGCCATCTCGGACAATCCCTCGGGAATGCCCTCGAGTCCCTGCACGCGCAGCGCGGCGGGAATTTCGTCGAACAGAGCGTCGATCGAGGGCGCGCCGATCGCCTCGAGCATTTCGCGAACGTCGTGCTCGGTGTGCGGAATGAAAGCCATCTCAGCCACCTTCCGCAGCGAGCCGCGCCGAGTACGCTGCGGGTCCAAGCAACGCGTCGAGCGCCGTCGACGCGGCAGGTTGCAGCCGCATCAGCCAACCCCTGCCGTAACAGTCCTGATTGACGAGCTCGGGCGAGGCGCCAAGATCGGCGTTGCTCTCGAGTACGGTGCCCGCGATCGGCGAATACACGTCGGAGGCGGCCTTCACGGACTCGACCACGGCGCAGGCATCGCCGGCGGCCAACACCCGACCGGGTTCAGGCACCTCGACGAACACCAGATCACCTAGCGCATGCTGCGCATGATCGGTAATTCCGATCTCCACGCTGCCGTCGGGCAGTAGTCGCGCCCATTCGTGGGATTTGGCATAGCGGCGATCTGCGGGGACTTGGCTCATGGCAAACTCCTTTGAAATCAAATTGAATTCTTTGGTTGAAAGAGGCTGTCCGGACGGCTCTCAGATGACGATCAGTACGCGCCCTCGGCGCACGAAGGGCGGCTTGACGACCCGCGCCGTCAGCAACTTGCCGCGGATGTCGACCTGCACCGATGCACCGGTCGCTTTCGGTACCCGGGCGAGCGCGATCGAGCGCTCGAGCGTCGGCGAGAAGGTGCCGCTCGTGACTTCGCCCTCGCCCACCCCCGGTACCACCACCTTCTGGTGTGAACGCAAGACGCCGCGATCCTCAAGTACCAGGCCGACCAGTTTCTGCGCGGCGCCACCCGCTGCCCGAACGCGCTCGAGCGCCTCTCGGCCAATGAAATCGCGATCTGCAGGCTGGAACGCCACGGTCCAGGCGAGACCCGATTCGAGCGGATGGCGACTCGCGTCCATGTCGTTGCCGTAGAGGTTCATGCCGGCCTCGAGTCGTAGCGTGTCGCGCGCGCCGAGACCGCAGGGCGCCGCGCCAGCCGCCAGCAGCGCGTTCCATGCGGCACTGATTTCTTCGAGGGGTAACATGATCTCGAAGCCGTCCTCGCCCGTGTAACCGGTACGGGCTACGAACCATTCGCCGCAGAACCGCCCCGAAAACGGCTGCAACGCGAGGGCGGCCTCGCGATCCACAGGCTCCAGCAGTTCGACGACTTTTGCGCGGGCTTCCGGGCCTTGCACCGCAAGCATCGCCAGATCGACGCGCTCGATGATTTCGAGGTGGGCGAGCTCTTCGCGAGCGCGCGCCCGAATCCACAGCAGATCGCCGTCGCGCGTGCCTGCATTGACGACGACGCGAAACCATTCTTCTTTGATGAGGTAGACGATCAGGTCGTCGATGACGCCGCCTTCGGCGTTCAGCATGCAGCTGTAAAGTGCCTTGCCGGGCGCCTGCAACTTGTCGACGTCGTTGGCGAGCAGCCGCCGCAAAAAGCCGCGGCTGTCGCGACCACGCACGTCGATGACGCACATGTGGGAGACGTCGAAGAGGCCCGCGGCGCGGCGCACCCGATGGTGCTCCTCGATCTGCGAGCCGTAGTTGACCGGCATGTCCCAGCCACCGAAATCGACCATGCGCGCGCCGAGCGCGACATGCTGCCCATGTAAAGGCGTCTTGCGTCCCATGCGGACCCCCGAAGAGTGCTGCAACTCCTGGTCACCGCCGGAACCAAAAAAATGGGCGGCAGGAATCAGTGACTCCTGCCGCCCCTCTGTCCTTGGACCTGAGAGATCGGGCCTGTCTTTCGAGAGACGGGCCGCTCCCCTTCGGTGGATCACCGACGCCCCGAGCGGACCGCCGAAAGATCACTCTCCAGAGCTCGCCTGCGACCTGCCGTTCTTTTGCCTGAGCGTTTCCGGGCGGAAACTTGCGCCTTCGGCGTCCGTCGACCCCCCGCGTTACCCCCGGAAAGGGGGCACCAGCACGAGGTCGCGAATCTCTCCGGCAAGGTCGGAATGCGCGAACGAGGCGATAATAGCAGCAGTTCGCGCCCGCCGGGGCGAAAAGGGGCGACTCGTGAGACATTGGATCGCAGGCCAGCAGGTACAGCAGGAGAGGCGTCAATGATCAGCCGCAGACAAAGCGTGGCCGCCGTAGTCGGCGGGGTCAAAGTGGGGGGCGGTGCACCGATCGTGGTGCAGTCGATGACCAACACCGACACCGCGGATATCGAGGGTACCGTGGCGCAGGTACGCTCCCTCGCGCGCGCGGGCTCGGAAATCGTCCGCGTCACCGTCAATTCCGAAGAGGCCGCTGCGGCGGTACCGCATATCCGCGATCGACTCGCGCGTGAGGGCCTGCAGGTACCGCTCGTCGGCGACTTCCACTTCAACGGCCACAAACTTTTGAAAGCGCATCCGGGCTGCGCGGAGGCGCTGGCCAAATATCGCATCAACCCGGGCAACGTCGGCCGCGGCAGCAAGCGCGATCCGCAGTTCGCCGAAATGATCGAGACGGCATGTCGTTACCGAAAACCCATCCGCATCGGCGTCAACTGGGGCAGTCTCGACTCGGATCTGCTGACGCGCATGATGGACGAGAACAACGCCTCGCCAACTCCACGCAGTGCCAACGAGGTCATGCGCGCCGCAGTGGTCGAATCTTGCCTGCAAAGCGCGCATCGCGCCGAAGAATTGGGCCAACCGCATGATGCGATCGTGCTGTCGGCCAAGGTGAGCGGCGTGCAGGATCTGATCGCCATCTACACCGATCTCGCGGCGCGCTGCGATTATCCATTGCACGTGGGTCTCACCGAGGCCGGCATGGGCAGCAAAGGCATCGTCGCCTCGACCGCTGGCATCGGCGTGCTGCTGCAACGCGGCATCGGCGACACCATCCGCGTTTCGCTCACGCCGGAGCCGAATGGCGATCGCACTCAGGAAGTGATCGTCGCGCAGGAAATCCTGCAGACCATGGGCCTGCGTTCTTTCGTGCCGATGGTCATCGCCTGCCCGGGATGCGGACGTACCACGAGCACCTATTTTCAGGAACTCGCGAAATCCATTCAGTCGCACATCCGCCATCGGATGCCCGAATGGCGCAAAGAATACTCGGGTGTTGAGATGATGAACGTGGCCGTGATGGGCTGCGTCGTCAACGGCCCCGGCGAAAGCAAACACGCCAACATCGGCATCAGTTTGCCGGGGACCGGTGAACGTCCGGTCGCACCGGTGTACGAAGACGGCGAAAAGACCGTGACGCTCAAAGGCGAACGCATCGCCGAAGAATTCCAGCAACTCGTCGAAGCCTACGTAGCACGCCGTTACCCGCGGCGCACCGGCAACTGACCCCAGGGACAGACCCGCGGAGAAATCCACATGAGCACGACTCTCACCGAAAAAAAATGCCTGCCCTGCGAGGGCGGCGTGCCGCCGTTGCCGGCTGCCGAGTGCGAGCGTCTGCTCAAGCAACTCGCGCCCGAGTGGCGACTGTCACCGGATGGTCGCGAACTGCAGCGCGAATGGTCGTTCAAAGATTTTCATCGCACGATGAGTTTCGTCAACGCGGTCGCGCACGTCGCCAACCTCGAGGATCACCACCCGGACCTGGCGATCGGCTACAACTACTGCCGCCTGCGCTACAGCACGCATGCCGTGGGCGGCCTCACCGAAAACGACTTCATCTGCGCGGCCAAGATCGACCGGCTGACCTGAGAGCGGCACTCGACTCGCCGCTAGGCGCACCCGGCCGCTAGGCGCGCCGCGCCACTCGCGGCAACTCACCCGCCAGCCCGAGCGCGCGTTCGGCGAACGGCCGACGCAGCAACGCACTGCGGCCGACGACGCCGAGTCCCCGCTCGACCCAGCGTGACCATTCGTCGCCGCCGAACGCCAGAAAGCGGTTGAAGAGATCCAAGGCCGTCGCCATCAGTTCGTTGTCGCTTTTGCGCCAGCGCTCGTAGCGACGCAGCACACGCAGCGCACCCGGATCTTCGCCCTCGCACCCCGCCGCCTCGAGCACTTCGGCGAGTGCCGCGGCATCGAGCAAACCGAGGTTCACGCCCTGCCCGGCGAGCGGGTGCACGATGTGGGCCGCATCGCCGACCAGCGCACAGCGCTCGCGCGTGTACTCTGGCGCGCTCACTCGTCGCAGCGGAAAACTGCGCCGCAGGCTCGCGAGTTCGAGCGCACCCAGAACGCCGGCGCTGGCAGTCGTCAGCTCGCTCGCGAATTCATGCGGTGCAGCGGCCAACAGCGCCTCGGCACGAACCCTCGGCAAGGACCAGACGATGGAACTCTCGCCGCTCGCGAGCGGCAGCAATGCCAGCGTGCCCTCGCCGCTGAAGCGCTGCCAAGCCGTACCTTCGTGGGGACGTTCGCTTTTCACATTGGCGACGATGGCCAGTTGCAAATAATCCTGTGCTTCGACGCCGAGGCCGGCTATCTCGCGTACCCTCGAGCGCCCACCGTCGGCACCGACCACGAGCTTGGCGGTGAATCGGCCTGCGTGGGTGACGAGCTCGACGCCGGCAGCGCCGAAATCCATGTCGTCGAGCTGCGCGCGCAGCAGCTTGCCGCCAGCCTCGATGAAGGCTGCAAGCGTCGCGCGCTGCAACGCGTCGTTGCCGACGATGTAACCCAGGTTCGCTTCGCCAAGTTCTGCTGCATCGAAAGTCAGCGAGCCTTCGCTGCGCGGTGCGGCATCGCGCGGCCAGACGTGCATGCGCTCGTAGGGTGCGAGGACGTCCTGTGCCGCTGCCAACGTCGACCAGGCGCCCGCCACACGCAGCACCCGTTCGCTGGCACGCGACAAGGCGAAGACGCGCAGATCGCGCGCATCGATGGGCTCGGCAAGATCGGGCAAGTCGCGCTCGAGCAGCAGCACGCGCAGCGCCTGCGGGCGCGCACGCACGAGCAGCGCGCCGAGCGTCGCCCCGACCGGACCGCCGCCGACGATCGCCACATCAAAGATTTCACTCGCCACGGCCGGTGCCGAACTCATGGCATGACTCCGAGGCCGCGACCGAGTCGCGGCGTGCGCCCCGAAAAGCCCCAGCTCAGGCGCGACATCGCCTGCTTGGCGGTCGGAGACAAGTCGAAGAGCAACAAACCGAGATCGCGCAACCAAGGCACGCCCGGTCGTTGGTCGCCGAACAATTTCACCAACCCGTCGGTGAAGCGCGTCACGCCATCACGATCGGCGTGGCGTCGAGTTGCGAATTCTTCGAGCACTGCGGGTGCGCCGACATCGGCCGCGGCACCGTGCCGGCTCACCACCTCGGCCAGACATTCGGCGAGCGTCGCAGCGTCGCGCAATCCGAGGTTGAATCCCTGCCCCGCCACCGGGTGCAGGCCTTGCGCGGCGTTGCCGATCAGAGCGACGCGGCGGCCGATCAAAGTTTTTGCGCGCGACAATCGAAGTGGATAGGAGGCGCGACGACCTACCGACTGCAGGCGTCCGATCCGCCAACCGAAGGCCTGCTGCAAGGCCGCGAGGTATTCCGCGTCGCTGTATTGCAGCACGCGCTCGGCGGCGGCGGGCGCCAGCGTCCACACCACGCCGTAGGCGCCATCTTGCAGCGGCAAAACTGCAAAAGGACCACTCGGCGTAAAGCGCTCGAACGCCGTGCCGTCGGCGGCGCGCGCGGCCCGCACATGCGCCACGATCGCAACTTGTTCGTAATCTTCGATGTCGGCCCCCAAACCTGCCGCCTCGCGCACGCGCGAATTCGCGCCGTCCGCAGCAATCACGAGGCGAGCCCGCAGCGGCGGGCCGTCGGGCTCGGTCCGCAGCTCGACCAGTTGCTCGCCGATGCTGACCGCCGTGCAACGCGCCGGCATCCGCCATTGCAGATCGGGCAGCGCCCGCAGTCGCCCTTGCAAAGCTGCACCCAGCACTCGATTCGTCACGACGTAACCAAACGCCTCGAGGCCATGCTCTGCCGCATCGAGACGCGCGAAGCCGAATCGACCCGCATCGGACACGTGGATCCGCCGGATCGCCGCCGCCTGCGGCGCGATTTGCGACCAGAGACCGAGCGCTTCGAAGGTGCGGCGCGTGCCGTTGCCGAGCGCCGTCGTGCGATCGTCGAAACTCGGCTGCGCGGCCCCATCGGGCGCGACGCCTTCGATCAAAGCCGTCTTGAGACCCGTCGGCGCGAGGGCGAGCGCGAGACTCGCGCCCACCAAACCACCGCCGACGATGGCGACGTCGATGACATCGGCAGTCACATCGGCACGGCCGGCGATCTGTATGTCGGCGTCGGCCATGAGACTCAGGAGGCCATCACCGCTTCGATGGCGGCGGGATCTTTGGGCACGCCGTGAGTGAGCACCTCGTGACCGTCGCGGGTGACGAGCACGTCGTCCTCGATGCGAATGCCGATGTTGCGAAATTCCGGCGGGATCCCCCGCGTCCCGGGCGGTACGTAAAGACCGGGCTCGATGGTGAGCACCATGCCGGGCTCAAGCTGGCGCCAGGCTTCGCCGATTTTGTAATCACCGACGTCGTGCACGTCCATGCCCAGCCAATGCCCGGTGCGGTGCATGTAGAAACGCCGGTAGGCAAGCGATCTCACGAGCATCGGGACCCGACCTTTGAGCAGACCGAGGCGTACCATGCCGGCGGTGAGCACCTGCACGGCGACTTCGTGCGGTCGATTCCAATCGTTGCCCGGGCGCACCGCCTCGATGGCCGCAAGATTGGCCTCGAGTACCACCTCGTACGCCGCGCGCTGCGCCGCCGAGAATCGACCGCTCACCGGAAAAGTTCGCGTGATGTCCGAAGCATAAGTTTCGTATTCACAGCCGGCATCGATCAGCACCAATTCGCCGGCACGCAACACCGAAGAATTTTCCCGATAGTGCAGGATGCAGCCGTTGGCGCCGCCGCCGACGATCGGCAGATAGGAATTTTCGGCACGCGCCAGATGGAACTCGTGCTGGATCTCGGCAGCGAGTTCGTACTCGCGACGTCCGGGCTCGCAATAACGCATCGCCCGCAGATGCGCACGGGCGGCGATACGCGCGGCCTCGCGCATCTGCTCGATTTCGGCGCGACTTTTGAAGAGCCGCATCTCGTGCAAGACGTGTTCGAGCGCGACCATCTCGTGCGGCGCATGACGACCCTGTTTGGCCTGCGCACGCAGCGCGTTCACCCAGCCCACTACCCGGTGGTCGAAGTCGCGGTTGACGCCGACCGTATAGAAAATCTTTGCCTTGCCCTCCATGAGGCCAGGCAGGATCTCGTCGATGTCACCGATCGGAAATGCATCGTCGGCGCCGAAATCGCGGCGCGCCCCGACCGGGCCCGCACGTCGTCCATCCCAGGTCTCACGCTGCGGATCTCGATCGCGCACGAACAACAAATATTCGCCCTGCACTCGACCCGGAACGAGCACCACCACCGACTCCGGTTCCGCGAAGCCGCTCAAGTAATGGAAGTTGCTGTCCTGTCGATACGCGTATTCGACGTCGTTGTTGCGCAGGTGCACGGGCGCTGCCGGCACGATTGCGATCGAGTCGCGCCCCATGTTTTTCATCAGCTGGCGACGCCGACGCGCGAATTCGTCGCGACCGATCGGTCGCGGCGCCGACTCCTTGGTCTGAGTCGACCGCGACATGTCAGTGGAGCGAAACCGGGTTGTCATCGGCTGCCGCATTGCGGAAGGGCGCAAGTTCGTCGTGCAACAACTGCACGCCCACACGAACGAATTCGACAAGTTCGGCGTAGGCCTGCTCGTTGTCCTCGGCCGACTCGTTCTCGTCGACGTCGATGCGCGTCATGGCCGTGAGGTCGCGAACGATCTCGGCGATGTCGGCCGGCAAATCTTCGATGTCGGGAATGGGGTTGGACCCCAGTCCGTAAAGAAAGCCCTGGCACCATTGCCCGAGCGCCGCGGCGCGCTCCGCCACCGGCGTCTCGTCACCCGGCAACAACAGTTGGAATTCGAGTTGCCCCGCCCGCAACACGTGCCGGGTCCATTCGAAAACCGCGTGCAGCGCGGCCTCGGCATCGCCCGCCCGACCTTCGGGGAAGATCTCGCGCAACCAGTCCTGCACGCCGAGGTGCTCACCCGAGCACAGCGCCCCGGCCAGCGTTCCATGGGCCTCGGGCAGGTCGGTCAGGGCCCGCGAGGACGATAGATGGCTTTCGACGTCACGGTAGTCGGGGGCTGACATGGGCTGATTATGCCAAAGACCCTCCGATTCGCATTGATCGGCGCGAGCCACGGCCTATAATTTTCGCCATGAGCGACAAGGCCAGCGAGCGAAACGGACTCGACGCGGAAATCCGCCGTCTCGAGAAACAGGTTGACGAATTGCTCGGGGTGCTCGGCGCCCTGCGCGAGGAAAATCGCGCCTTGCGTCAGCGCCAGGATAGCCTCTCGACCGAACGCGCCACCCTGCTGCAACGCAACGAGCAAGTCCGTACCCGCGTCGAGGCCATGATCGGCCGCCTCAAAACTCTGGAGCACGGAACTTGAGCGCCGCCGATCGCGATGCGGCCCGCGTCAGCATCCGCATCCTCGAGAAGGAATACATGGTGGCCTGCCCGCACGAGGAACGCTCGGCACTGCTCGATGCCGCCGAATTCCTCAACGGCAAGATGCGAGAGATCCGCGACACCGGCAAAGTGGTCGGCCTTGATCGCGTGGCCGTCATGGCCGCGCTCAATCTCGCCCATGAACTGCTCAAACTGCAGGACAAAGATCGGCGCAGCGAAACCGAACAAGGTAACCGCGTCCGCGCGTTGCGCGAACGCATCGACGGAGCGTTGCAGCGCGGTCAGCAGCTCGATCTCTGATGCTGCAAAACGCGTTACCGCATGTTCCTGCGAGCCCGCGTGGTGTAGAGTGGCTTGGCGTCGCCTGCGGTGTTCGATAGTGGATCGGGTTACCTCTCGACCCTAAGTTGGAACGCCCCGGGGCATCAGGGCTTGCTGTCAGCACTGTGCAAGTCCGCCTTCGAGCGGAAAGCCTTACCTGACGTAGTCCGCCCCACTTGTTGCTCTGTGTCGAGAGCAACGGTTCACACCGGCACAGGCGGGTGACGTCTCTTATTCCTTCGCGCGGAGTCTTCGTGTCCGACCGCCGAATACTGCGCAAGGCCCTGCGCGCGGCGCGCGCAGGACTCACCCCTGCAGAGCGCGCAGCAAGCTCGCGACGAATCGCCCGCTTCATCGCCGGCACCCGCTGGCTCGCGCCGGGGCGCCGCGTGGCGATCTTCATGTCCATGCCCGAAGAAATCGACACCGCGCCGCTGATCGAACTCGCACGTCGGCGTGGCTGCGAACTTTTTTTTCCCCGCATCGACAGCACGCGCCGACGACGGATGAGTTTCACGCCACCCGGCCCGAGCATCGTGCGCAACCGACTCGGAATCGTGGAATTCGGCGGTGCGGCCCGCAAAGCCGCCGCAGCGATGCAGATCATTTTCGTACCGCTGGTCGGTTTCGACGGCCGCGGCAATCGTCTCGGCATGGGCGCGGGTTTTTACGATCGTGCGCTGGCCTTTCGACTGCGGCGTCGACGCTGGCGAGGACCGCTGTTGATCGGGGTTGCGCATTCCTGCCAGCAAACGAGCGTCATCGAAACACTGCCCACCGACGTCCCTCTCGATGCCATCGTCACCGAACGCGGCATCGGTTTTTTCCGCGGAGAAAACGCATGAATTACTGGCTGATGAAAACCGAACCTTCGACGTTCAGCATCGACGATCTCGCCAAGGCGACAAAACGCAGCACCTGCTGGGACGGCGTCCGCAACTTCCAGGTACGCAACATGCTGCGTGACCAGTTCGCGGTCGGCGATCTGGCCTTCATGTATCACTCGAGTTGCGAGGTACCGGGCATCGTCGGCGTGATGAAAGTCGTGCGTGCAGGCTACCCGGACTCGACCGCACTCGACCCTCGACATCCGCATCACGATCCTGCGCACACCGCGGCTACGCCGCGCTGGTACATGGTCGACGTACGTCTCGAACAGCGTTTTTCCAGTGTTATTTCGCTCGACGAGTTACGCAAACATGCTGCGGGCAAACTGCGTGAATTGTTGATCTTGAAACGCGGCAATCGTCTCTCGATCACGCCGGTGAGTGCAGTGGAGTGGCGATTCATCATGTCGCTTGCGAATTGATGCTTCCGGCCGGATGCACAACTCGAGCGATAGCGGAAGACCCTATTGCTTGTTTTTTGCAAACGCGTGTATATACTCACCCTCGGACTAACCCGTAACTGGAGACATACCATGGCTAAGGCCAAGAAGAAGGCGAAGAAGAAAGCCGCCAAGAAGAAGTAAGATTCCTCAGGAATCTTCGGCGGGTGAGATGCAAATCACACCCGCCGTCTTCTGAAACGCAAGAAGATGCCCGCGCAAGCGGGCATCTTCGTTTAGGCCTCCAAATATTCTGTTTTTCCCGGAGAAAACGCGATGAGCGAGGCAATGAACGGCAAGCTTGCCGCAGCGCGTGCCGCACTCTCTTATCTTGAGGACGACATCGTGATCGGCGTCGGCACCGGCTCGACCGTCAATCATTTCATCGATGAACTCGCCGCACGCCGCGATCGGCTGCGCGGCGCGGTGTCGAGCTCCGAGGCATCGAGCGCGCGGCTGCGGGCCGCCGGCATCGAGGTGCTCGACCTCAATCGCACCGGCGACCTGCAGCTCTACGTCGATGGCGCCGACGAGACCGACGCCCATCGCCGACTCATCAAGGGCGGCGGGGCGGCACTGACCCGCGAAAAAATCATCGCCGCAGCATCACGTCGCTTCGTGTGCATCGTCGACGAATCGAAGGTGGTCGACGTGCTCGGACGTTTTCCGCTACCGGTCGAAGTCATTCCGATGGCGCGCTCCTACGTGGCGCGACAACTCGTCAAAATCGGTGCGCAACCCGTCTGGCGCGAAAACGTCGTCACCGACAACGGCAATCAGATTCTCGACGTACATGGGCTGCGCATACTCGATCCGCCCGCACTCGAGAACACGATCAACAATATCGCGGGGGTGGTCACGGTCGGGCTGTTCGCCCATCGACCCGCCGACGTCGTGATCGTCGGCGCAGCCGCGGGCACGGTACGCAAGTTGGGGCCCTAGATCGCGCTTCGATTCGGCGACCCAAACAAAAAGGCCCGCATTGCTGCGGGCCTTCGTTTTGGCTGGGGGACTAGGATTCGAACCTAGGTAAACGGAGTCAGAGTCCGTTGTCCTACCGCTAGACGATCCCCCAAAACCGGTGGCCGCGACGGCAGTCCGCCAAGAATGATATCAGCGCTTGGAGTACTGCGGACCACGACGCGCCTTGCGGCGGCCGACTTTCTTGCGCTCGACTTCGCGGGCGTCGCGGGTGACGAAACCGGCGACGCGCAGTGGCTGACGCAGGGTCTCATCGTATTCGATGAGCGCACGGGTGATGCCGTGGCGAATGGCGCCGGCCTGCCCGGTGATGCCACCGCCCTCGACCGTCACGTCGACGTCGAAGCGACCAATGGTCTGCGTCAGTTCGAGCGGCTGGCGAACGATCATGCGGCCCGTCTCGCGACCGAAGAAATTCTCGATGGTCCGCGAGTTGATGGTGATCTTGCCGTTGCCCGGCTTGAGGAATACGCGCGCGGTGGAGGTCTTGCGCCGGCCGGTGCCGTAATTCGTGGAAGGCATCTGGAGTTTCCGTTAGATGGTGAGGGGCTTCGGCTGTTGTGCCGAGTGCGGGTGCTTGTCGCCCGCGAACACGTGCAGCTTGCGATACATGCGACGACCGAGCACGGTCTTGGGCAGCATGCCCTTGACGGCGATCTGGATCACGCGCTCGGGATGCTCTTTGAGGAGCTTGCCGAGAGCGATCGACTTGATGCCGCCGATGGCGCCGGTGTGGTGGTAGTAGATCTTGTCGGTCATCTTGGCGCCGGTCACGCGCACCTGCTCGGCGTTGACGACCACGATGTGATCGCCCATGTCGACGTGCGGGCTGTAGTCGGCCTTGTGCTTGCCCTTGAGGCGCAGCGCAATTTCCGATGCCAGACGACCGAGGGTTTTGCCCTTGGCGTCAACGAGATACCAGTCGCCGCGAACCGTCGCGGGCTTCGCAAAAACAGTGCTCATCTAGAAGTCTCCGTCCGCGGCCCTCCACCCGAACCGGAGGGGGGGTGCCACGAGTCCCGAAAAGGGCGCGAGAGTGTACTGAAGGCGCCCCGCCTTTGCAAAACCTGCTTGCCGCCGATACCCGGACCACCCCCCTCGCGGCGCCCTGCCCGCCGGGGCGAAATAAACCGGACGGGCGCCTCAAGTTGTCCCCCGGGCGGCCGTAATAATATGTGCCATGAGCAACGATAGCCCCATAGACAACCTGCTCGTCAGCGTGGACCGCGCCCTGCGGGCCGTGTTCGCGACCCCGACGGCGGCGCGGCCCGTCCCCCGGCCCGCCGCCGGCGTCCCGGGCGCGGACGAAACCACGCTCTCGGCAGCGGAACGGCGCGAGTCGGCCAGCCTCATGCGCGTCAACCACGCCGGCGAAGTCGCCGCCCAGGCCCTGTATCACGGCCAGGCGGTCTTCGCACGGCGACCAGAGGTCCGCGACATGTTGTTGCGGGCCGCTCGCGAAGAAGCCGATCACCTCGCCTGGTGCGACCAGCGCCTGCGCGAACTCGGTTCACGGCCGAGTGTGCTCGGCCCGCTCTGGTATGCAGGGTCGTTCGCCATCGGCGCGGCAGCGGCCGTCGCGGGCGATGCGATCAGTCTCGGCTTCGTCAGCGAAACCGAGCGTCAGGTGGAAGGGCATATCGACTCGCACCTCGAGAAGCTGCCGACGGGAGACACCCGCAGTCGCGCCGTGCTCGAACAGATGCGTGCCGACGAGATGGCGCATGGTGCGGCCGCTCGTGCAGCCGGCGGTGCCGAACTTCCCCCTCCCGTGCAATCGGCGATGCGCGCCACCGCGCGCGTCATGACCACCACGAGCTACTGGCTCTGATTGACGCGAGGCGCAACCCCATGAACCCACTCAGCCCGAAGCCACGCACTGCGGCCACGCCGATGCAGCGGTTTATCGAGCAGTGTCCGCGGCGCGTGGTGCCATCGCGCACGCTGCTCATTCGCTCGGGCGAGGCGCCGGATGCGCTCTTCTACGTGATCGCCGGATCCGTCGAAGTACTGATCGAAGACGAGCACGGCAAGGAACTGGTGCTCGCCTATCTCGGCAAGGGCGAATTCTTTGGTGAGATGGGTCTGCTCGACTCGACTCCGGGCCGCGGCGCCTACGTGCGCGCCCGTGGTCGCAGCGAAATCGCCGAGATGGCCTATTCGCGCTTCCGCCAGGTGGCAGCGTCCGATCCCGTACTCGCGCTCGAGCTCGCGGCGCAACTCGCCGCCCGCCTCGAGCGCGCCACCCGCAAGCTGCGCGATCTCGCCTTCATCGATGTCAGCGGTCGCATCCTGCAGGCGCTAGGCGAACTTTGCGAACAGCCCGATGCGCTCACTCATCCGGAAGGCATGCAGATCCGCGTGTCGCGACAAGAACTCGCGAGACTCGTCGGCTGCTCGCGCGAGATGGCGGGCCGCGTACTGCGCACGCTCGAAGAGCAAGGCACGCTGCGCGCGCACGGCAAGACCATCGTCATGCTCGGTCTGCGACCCGCGCGCTTGCTCGGTGCGACGGCGGTCGCTCAGCCTGCAGCTGCCGCGATGGCGCCCCGCATGGCGCGTACCGTCGCCGCATAATCGGCACTACCAAAGATTGCCGATCCGGCGACGAACGTATCGGCGCCTGCTGCTGCGGCAGCGCCGATGTTCTCGACCTTGATGCCGCCGTCGATCTCGAGTCGGATCTCGCGCCCCGAAGCGTCGATGCGTTGGCGTACGGCGCGCAATTTGTCGAGTGCGCTCGGGATGAATTGCTGCCCACCAAAACCCGGGTTCACCGACATCAAGAGCACCATGTCGAGCTGATCGAGAGTGTGATCGAGCCAGCCTAGCGGCGTTGCCGGATTGAGGACGAGCCCCGGCCGACAGCCATGCTCGCGAATCAGTGCGATGGTGCGATCGACGTGCTCGCTGGCTTCGGGATGGAAGGTGATCCAGGTCGCCCCCGCCTTGGCGAAGTCGGCGACCAGCCGATCGACGGGCCGCACCATCAAATGCACGTCGATCGGCGCCGTCACGCCGTATTTGCGCAGGGCTGCGCAGACTAGCGGGCCCACGGTGAGATTGGGCACGTAATGGTTGTCCATCACGTCGAAGTGGATGAGATCGGCTCCTGCGGCGAGCACGGCGTCGACCTCGGCGCCGAGGCGCGCGAAGTCGGCGGAAAGGATCGACGGCGCAATCCACGCCGGACGAGGCTGATTCAAGGGGAATCTCCCTGCGATTCGCGAATGATGTTGAAGGCTTCGATCACCAGCTGCGTCTGCATCTGGGCAAAGTTGAGCATGGACTCGGGCAGACCGTTGGCTTTCAGTTTGTCGGGGTGATGCCGCGACAACTGCCGACGATACGCCTTGGTGATTTCGGGCATCGGCGCACCCGGCAACACGCCGAGCACCTGATACGCCTCCTGCAGCGTCATGCGTGTGCCGCTCGTCGATGGGCCGCGCGTACCACCCGCCGAACTCTGGCGTTGCGAAGCGCCTGCGCGCTGCGCGCCCTCGCGCCGTGACCCCTCGCGCCGTGACCCGTCGCGCGGTGACCCGTCGCGAGTCGTCTCATCGCGTGTCGTGCTGCCGTCGGCCGAACGGTTCCAGTCCGCCGCCTCGCCACGATTGCCGCGCGCGCGGTAACGAATACGCAGCACGGTCTCGAGCTGCGCGAACTCGAGACCGCCGACACCGAGCATCGCCGCAATGCGATTGAGCAGCGGACGCGACGAGCCCTGCAAATCCGAACCGCCGATGGCCGCGCGTACCTGAATCTCGAGGAAGGTACGCAGCAGATCGGGTCGCCCGGCGCAGATGCGCCGCAGCGACATCACGGCCCGCTCGGTGTCATAGTCGGTTTGTTTGCCAATGTTGAAGCTGGCGATGGCGCGCGCAACCTGTGCGTCGTCGAGTGCGAAATCCTTCATCACGGCCCGCGCCGCGCGAATGTCGCTCTCCGAGACCCGACCGTCGCTCTTGGCGACGTTACCCATCACCTCGAATGTGGTTTGGAAAAACTGCTCGGCGACCGCCTCAGGGTTTTCGACCGACGGGCCCTCGTCGGTCTCGATCTCGCTGCTCGTATCGCCACCCTGCGCAGCGAACGGATCGGTGTCTTCGACGTGGTAGATCTTGCCCGGGCGATCGGGTGCGGCGCGCGCGGCGCGTACGGGCTTGGTACGCGGCAGCGGTTTCGGCTTGCGCTTCGAGCCGAGGCGATCATCGACGACATGGCCGCCGATCACGCCCAAAGCCGCGCCGACCGGGCCTCCCAGCAGGAAGCCCAAGGCTCCACCCACGAGTTTCCCGCCCCACTCCATGCTGCAATACTAGCAACCCCCGGCAGCCCGCCGGAAACAGCGAGACTTCAAAGTGGACGAGATCCGGACCGTGCACACCACGGCGCTGCGGCACCTACCTCGACTGCATACCGGCAAGGTGCGCGATATCTATGAAGTCGACGCCGAGCACATGCTCATCGTCACCACCGACCGTCTATCTGCTTTTGACGTCGTGCTGCCCGATCCCATCCCGTACAAAGGTCGCGTGCTCACCGAAATCTCCGATTTCTGGTTCCGACACACGACGGCCATCGTGCCCAACCAGTTGTCCGGTATGACTCTCGCGCAGCTGCAACTCGATACCGACGAGCGCGAGTTGCTCGCGGGGCGCGCAATTGTCGTGCGTCGACTCAAGGCGCTGCCGGTCGAGGCCGTGGTCCGCGGCTATCTCATCGGCTCCGGCTGGAAGGATTACCAGCGCAGCGGCGCGGTCTGCGGCATTGCGCTGCCCGCAGGGCTGCAACTTGCCGAACGTCTGCCGCAACCCATCTTCACGCCGGCAAGCAAGGCGCCGGCTGGACAGCACGACGAAAATATTTCCTTCGCCGAGGTCGAATCTTTGATCGGCGCAAAATTGGCGGCGCAGATCCGCGACACCTCGCTCGCGCTCTACGACTTCGCGGCGGCCCATGCGCGCCAGCGCGGCATCATCATTGCCGACACCAAGTTCGAGTTCGGCGTCGATGCCGCAGGTCAGCTGGTGCTGATCGACGAAGTGCTGACGCCGGACTCTTCGCGCTTCTGGCCCGCCGACACCTACCGCGTCGGTATCAGTCCGCCCTCGTTCGACAAGCAGTTCGTGCGCGATTATCTCGAGACGCTCGATTGGAACAAGAAGGCGCCTGCGCCACGACTGCCCGAAGAAATCATTCGGCGTACCAGCGAGAAATATCGTGAGGCACTCACCCGCCTGACCGGCGGCTAGCGCTTTACTCACCAGCGATCGTAAAACCGTCGACGAGCAGCGAGCCCATGCGGATGCCGCCGCGCAGATCGACGTCACCACCGATCGCAACCACGTTGGGATAAAGCTCTTTGAGATTGCCGGCGATGGTGATCTCGTGGACCGGATAAGCGAGTTCGCCACCTTCCACCCAGAAGCCGGTCGCACCGCGCGAATAATCGCCGGTGACGCCATTCACGCCCTGTCCCATCAGTTCGGTGACGAGCAGCCCCTTGCCCATCTGCCGCAGCAGCGCCGCCTGATCGGGCGCGCCAGCCGAAGAATCGACTAAAAGATTATGCAGGCCGCCGGCATTGCCGGTGCTGCGCAAACCGAGTTTGCGGGCGCTATAGCTGCCGAGCAGATAGCCGTCGACCACGCCGTCGCGCACCAGCTCGCGATCCTGGGTACGCACGCCCTCACCATCCCAATTGGCGCTGGCAAAGGCTTTGGGTAGCCGCGGCCGTTCGTGCATCTGCACCCAACTCGGGAACACCTGCTGGCCCGCCGCGCCGAGCAGGAAACTCGCCTTGCGATACTGCGCACCGCCGCGAATTGCACCAATGAAATGGCCAATGAAACCGCGCGCCACTTCGGGGGCGAACAGGACCGGCGCCTTGCCGGTCGGCAGTCGACGCGCGCCGAGGCGCGCGATCGCGCGCGCAGCGGCATGCCGGCCGATACTCGCCGCATCTTCGAGATCTTTGGGGTCGCGCGCCGAGGAGTACCAGTAGTCGCGCTGCATGTCCTCGCCCGTCTGCGCGAGCAGTACGCAGCTCAGGGAATGACTCGACGCGCAATCGCCCGCCAGAAAGCCGTGACTGTTGCCGTAGACGCGCACCCCGCGCTGACTGCCGACGCTCGCGCCCTCGGAGTTGCCGAGTCGCGTGTCGACGGCGAGGCCCGCCGACTCGCATTCGCGCGCCAGAACCACTGCCTCATCGGGCGTGATTTCCCAAGGAAAATCGAGTTGCAGATCGGGGAAATCTCGCGCCAGAAGATCGGGATCAGCGAGCCCCGCGCAGTCATCGAGCGCGGTGTGGCGTGCGATGGCGCAGGCCTTCGCCACCGTTTCACGGACCGACTCGTCGCCGAGATCGGCGGTGCTCGCCGAACCCTTGCGGGTGCCGAAGTAGACCGTGATGCCGAGTCCGCGATCACGTTGGTATTCGACGGTCTCGACCTCGCCGAGGCGAACTGTGACGCTCAGTCCCTTCGACAGGCTGGCATCGACCTCGGCCTGCGAGGCGCCGGATTTTTTGGCCGTATCGAGGGCCTGAATCACCACTCTTTCGAGTTCGGGGATACGCGAGGGATCAACTTGCTGCGACATGAGGCAGAATTGTAGCCATGTCGCGACATGGCAGATACCTACCGGAACACGAGCTCGAACCCGCTGAGGAAGAACGCCCGAGCAAAAGTGCGCGCAAGCGCGCAGCGCATGCGGCGCAAGCCTTGGGCGAGCAACTGATCAGTCTCAAGGAAAGCGATCTGTCGCGCCTGCCCCTGCCCGAGACGCTGCTCGAGGCCGTGCGCGCGGCGCGGCGCATCAAGGCCCGCGGCGGACTCGCACGCCAGAAGCAATATATCGGCAAACTCATGCGCGATCTCGACACCGCCCAGATCGAAGAAGCGCTGGCGAACTTGCGCTGATTTCCCCGGGGTTTTTCGCTATCCTTAGCCGATGAAACCTGTGGTCGGCATCGTCATGGGGTCGCGCTCCGACTGGGAGACGCTGCGCCCGGCCGCCGAGACGCTCGAGAAACTCGGCGTCGCTCACGAGGTGCGCGTGGTCTCTGCGCATCGCACACCCGATCTGCTCTTCGACTACGCGAACACGGCCGAGGCGCGTGGCATCAAGGTCATCATCGCCGGTGCGGGCGGTGCCGCCCATCTGCCCGGAATGCTCGCAGCCAAAACCACGCTGCCCGTCCTCGGTGTGCCCGTGCAATCGAAGGCCCTGAACGGCCTCGACTCGCTGCTGTCGATCGTGCAAATGCCGGCAGGCGTGCCGGTGCCGACCTTCGCCATCGGTGTCGCGGGCGCGACCAACGCGGCACTCAGCGCCGCTGCCATTTTGGCGCTCGCCGACCCGGCGCTCGATCGCGCGCTCAAGGCGCAGCGCGCCGCTCAGACAGCGACCGTGCTCGAGCATCCCGACCCGCGTCTGCCGTGACCCGTCGGACGACCGTCGGCATCGTGGGCGGCGGCCAACTCGGGCGCATGATGGCGCTCGCCGGCTATCCGCTCGGCCTCGACTTTCTCTTTCTCGATCGCTCCGGCGACACCCCCGCTGCCCAGGTGGCCTCGAGTCTGGTCGGCGAATTCACCGATCAAAAATTACTCCGCGAACTCGCGCACCGTAGCGAAGTGCTGACGTTCGACTGGGAAAACGTGTCGATCGAAAGTCTGCGTGCACTCGGGCGCTCGGCGCGTATCGCGCCCCCGCTCGCAGCGCTCGCGATGTCGCAAGACCGCATCACCGAGAAAAAACTGTTCGCCAAACTCGGTATTCCGACCACGCGTCACGCCGCGGTTGATTCCTCGGCGAGTCTCGAGCGCGCGTTGCGCGAGGTCGGTCTGCCCGGTGTCATCAAGACGCGTCGCCTCGGCTACGACGGCAAGGGGCAGGCGGTGGTACGCACTCGCGAGGAGGCGCATCGGGCACTCGACACCCTGCAAGGCGCGCCGCTCATCTACGAAGAATTCGTCCCCTTCGATTACGAGGT
>Ga0129333_10000530_pt1 | contig 31636 bp, 33 predicted proteins | sample CPB6_08_DNA_FD_94474 | JGI IMG/M metagenome (GOLD analysis project Ga0129333, IMG submission 94474) | Freshwater to marine salinity gradient microbial communities from Chesapeake Bay, USA - CPBay_Sum_0.6_0.8_DNA | ecosystem: Environmental > Aquatic > Marine > Coastal | place: USA: Chesapeake... | reverse complement strand
TTGATTTTCGCCTGCTCCATGCGGGCCTTGGCGGTTTTCAGATTGCCGTAGGTAAGGAGTCCGTCCCACACAGCCCACGATCCGGAGACACCAAAAAACCAGCCGTTCACCATGTTGGTGAGATTCGAGGTCATCATGTTGCTTTGGTTGGTTTGGGTCGCTCTGGCGTTGATCTGCGGGAGGTAGCCGGCGAATTCCTTGTTCACGCGCGCGGCCTCTCCGAGGATGAGTTGGCGCTGGGCCTTGAGTTCCGGGTTGCGGGTCACGGCAGAGCGGACCGCCTCGTCGGCATTAAAGTCTCGGGGTTTGTAATCCAGTTTGCCCACCACATTGAATGGCACTTCGGTTGGGAAGCCAGGCGGGTAGTCTTTTCCGAGCAGGCGGACGAGGCGATACATCGAAACGCGGTAGTTGTTTTCCGCCTCGATGAGAGGAGGCTTGGCGTTGGCCAGGGCGACCTCGGCCTGGAGGACATTGAAGCGGGGAACGGTGCCTGCCTCGTAGCGGTTCTGCTGATCCTTGAGTTGCTCGGCAAGGAGGTCGACGGATTGCTGGTTCGCGATGATGAGAGCGCGGTTGAGGAGGACCTCGTAGAAATTGGTTTTCACCTCAAAGATCACGCGGTCAATGACCCCGCGCAGGCGGTAGTAGGATTCGACCTCGTCGGAAATCGCGGCGCGTATGTCGGAAACCACGGCGCCGCCGTCATAAATGAGTTGGGAGAACTCGATATTCACGCCCCATTGCTCGTCGTTGATATTCTGGGCGCCGAGGTCTTGGACAAAATTCAAGTCGCGGGTCGTGTAGCCGTAGTCGGATTTGACCGTGACTTGGGGAATGATTCGGGAGCGGATGCTGATAAAGCGGCCCGAGGTGGTATTTAGTTCCTGCGCCGCCACGAGGATGTCAGGATTTTTTTGGATTGCCGTGGTGATGGCATCTTGAATCGTCAAGTCGGGAACCTTGGGATTGCGTTGCTTGGCGATCAACTCATCCAGGGCCTTGTAGAAGTTCGTGGTCGCCATCTCCTTTGTCATCGCCTCGCGGTTGGAAGATTTCAGGATTTGGGTTTCGGGTCCCGGAGCGAGAGGTTCAGCCTGTTGCGGAGGCAAGGGGGCTGAGAGATCGCTGGAAATTTGCTGGGCGTTCGGCAAGGGAGGCGCGGCAGGCATCGGAGGCAACGGGAGCGGCATCGAACCGTCAGGGAGCGGCGTTGGAGCTGCGCCTGGTGTCGTTGCGGGGACAGGCGGGGGAGTTAAAGGCAGGGGGGTAAACTGAGGAAGCGGGGGCGGGGTTGGCAGGCTCGGGATTTCAGGGGCGTTTGGAGCAGGCGCGGGAGCCGACTCCGGGGCTTGGGCGATCAATAGCGATGCCGTACTGAGGATGGCGGCAAGAGTGGAGAAGTATCGGGTCATGTGGACGTTGGGTAATAACTACTGATTTGGCTTGGGTGTGGGAAGAATTTCACGAAGAAACTTTGGCAAAAATCCGGGCATGGGTGCGGGTTGAGGTTCGGCGGCTGGAATCGGAGCGGTGGGTCGGGGGAGGTGGATTTTGTCCCCTGGCGAGGGGTCGCCCGAAACGATATCCGCGATGAGAAACGGGGGATTCCGCAGGGAGGTCATTCGCACGACACCGGTTTCCCGGCTATCGCGAATCGCGGTGTATTTTTCGCCGGGAACAGTCGCTACCGCCGGGGTGGATTCCAGTAGGACGAAATTCTCTGCGACATTAACCATTCGAATTTCGCCTGCCCATTGGACCGGCAAAGCCACGGCGGGGCGGGTTTTTTTGGAAGGAAGAAGATTGGAAAAAAAAGATCCGGCGCGTGACAGGAAAGGGAGGATTTCCGCAGGGCCATCGACAAACGAGGCGGTCAATTCCTCCGTGGGGGGGGGAGGATTCGCTTCCTTTTTCGTGGCGCAGGCGGCGAGAAGAATGACTGCGGCGAGTATCAGTGAGTTGGAGGTGAGTCGGTTCATTAGGGGAGCCAGGCCGGGTCACGGGAAGATTTTGGTTTTTCCGGACTGTTGGAAATGTGGCCGTCTTTAAGAACGAAAAGGAAGGTTTTACCCTGTGGAATGACGGCAAAAGCGGAGTCACCCGGGTCGGAGTCGCTGAGGTTGGCGATTTCGATTTCGTTGAAAAGTCCCAAGTCTTCCTTGGCGAGATAGCCTTTTTCCGCAAGCAAGGCGAGGTAGCCTGAGGAGGTGCTGGCGCGGCAATCGTATGGCCAACCGAGGTCCGGTTTGTCGAATTGGAATCCGTCGAGGGCCATTTCTTGCGCGGCGTGGTGGAGGGTTTGAAGGATCGCCTCGGGTGTCTTTTTGCTAATGCGCTCCGGCGGGGCTTCGCGTGGAAATGACGGAGCAGCGGATGGCGGTGGTGGCGCGGACTGTTTTTTTTCGCAGGCCGGGATCAAGACAATGGCTGCCGCCAGCAAGGTGATCCCGGGAGTTTTCGATTTTCCAGAAGGCATCGCGGCGAATCCGGTTTTAGCCGACGGGTTGAAAGTCGAGGCCGAAATCCACCGCCGGGGCGGAGTGGGTGATCGCACCGACCGAAATGAAATGAACTCCTGTTTCAGCGATCGCCCGGACAGTCGATAGATTCACGCCGCCGCTGGCCTCGAGTTGCATGTGGGGAGGGCAAAGGCGCGCCGCTTCACGCAAATCGTCGAGGCTCATATTGTCGAGAAGGAGAAAATCCACGCCTTGCAAGGTGTAGAATGTTTTCACCTGATCGAGCGTATCAGCCTCGATCTCGAGTTTGGCCTCGGGATGGGCGGCGCGGGCGCGATCTATCATGGACTGCAGCAACGAAGGATCAAGGCCGGGGGCGAGGTGGTTGTCCTTCACGAGAAACATGTCGTGGAGGCCCATGCGGTGGTTGCGAACCCCTCCGGCGGCTGCGGCTTGTTTTTCCAAAAAACGAAAACCCGGAGTGGTTTTGCGCGTATCGAGGATTTGGGCTCGTGTTCCGTGAATCTCGTCAGCGAACCGCCGGGCCAGAGTGGCCACACCGGAGAGATGCTGGAGGAAATTCAGGGCCGTGCGTTCGGCGGTCAGGATCGCTGCGGCGTTTCCCGAGACTTCCAGGACGGTGTCGTGTTTGTGAAACAGCGCACCGGTTTGCATTTTGATCTCCACCTTGAGGGTCGAATCCACGCGGCGGAAAACATCCCCGGCGAGTTCGATGCCGGCGAGGCACCCGCTTTGGCGGGCTGTGATTTTTGCATGGGCGGTTGACCCGGGATTGGTGAAAAAATTGGCTGTGATGTCACCGGAGCCGATGTCCTCAGCCAGCGCAAGATCGACAAGGTCCGGCATGGCAGGGTCAGGCCGCTGGGAGCTCCAGAAGGCGGCGCTGCCAACTCATCAGAACATTCGAGGAGAGGTCCGCTGCCGTGGCTTCCAGAGCGGCCCGGGGAGCAATGATCGAGGGATCGAGCCCGAGTTCACCCGCCACGCGGTCACGGATTTTTCTGAGCTGGTCGCAGCGTTCGACCTGTTCCTTCGAAACCCGCTTGCGCCGGACTTTTTCGATTTTCGGCCACTCGGATTCCGGAATTTGAAGGGCCAGGGCGAGCACGACCTCGAAGCTCTTGCGGCGGCGTCCGTTCATTCGCGGCGCGGTAAATTTTCCTCCCGAGGCGATTTGTTCTGAGGCGCGCAGCATGTCGTCATTGCCGATCACATGGAACGGCGGGCGGTCCCACGCGCGGGCCTCCGAATCGCGCCAGAACCAAAGCACACGCAGTACCGCTTGGGCGCGTGGCGAGAGGGCCGAGGAGCCGCTGATGCGCCAGACGGTGTTGTCATCGCGCTCCCTCACTTCTCGGGCGGAGGCGATCATGCGATCACGGGATTCGGTGAACCATTCCAGGCGTCCGAGCCTTTGGAGGTCGGCCTCGAGGCGGTCGGAAATTTCAAAGAGGTAGCGCGTATCGTTGTGCGCATAAGCAACCATCTCGGGCGGAAGCGGGCGGATCGCCCAATTGGCTTTCTGCGAGGCTTTGGAAAGCTCGATGCCGAAAAACTCCTTCACCAGCGCGGCGAGGCCGAGGCCGGACTTTCCAGCGAGCCTGGCGGCGATCATCGTGTCGAAAAGATCAACCGGCTCGAAATTCCCGATGCGGCGAAGGAGGCGCAAATCGTAGTCCGCGCCGTGGAAAACCAAGCGCCGCGAGCAGACGACATCGAGGAGTGGTTGGAGTTCAAGTTTCGCCAAAGGATCGACGAGCCAGTGCCCGGGGCCGCTGCTGATCTGGATCAGACAGACTTTTTCAAAGTAGCAGTGGAGACTGTCCGCCTCGGTGTCGATGGCGATGCGCTGTTGGCTGCGGAGTTCATCGACCAGCTCCTCGAGCGCCTTCTGGTCGGCGATCAAGGCTCGGCGATGAATTTATCGGACGGAGGCATCTCGCCGGCGTGGCGCGCCCGGGGTTCGCGAACTTGGGTGGTTCCATCGGTCGGCACCGTGACAAACGGCCCGCCGGCCAATGGCGCGGGCTCGCTGAAAGCCACTCCCGGAAGGTCTGTCGTCTTGCCTTGGAGCGGGAAATCCTTCCTTAACGGGTGGTAGGGATAGCCGTCCCACATCAGAATGCGGCGGAGGTCCGGATGGTTCTCGAAACGGATTCCCATGAGATCGTAAACCTCACGCTCATGCCAATCGGCGGTGGGCCAGATGTCAGAAACCGTAGGCACGGTGTTGTCGTCCTCGCTGACCTCGGTTTTGAGCCGTAAGTGGATTTCATCTCGTAGCGTGTAAAGCTCGTAGACCATCTCGTAGCGCGGCTCCTGGCCGAAGTGGTCGACGCTCGAGACATCGACGAGATAATCAAATCCCATGCGGTCGCGGGTGTGCAGGCAGATATCGCGGAGGGAGGATTTCGCGATGCGGAGGGTGGTCTCCCCGCGGAATTGGATTTCCTCGTGGATCGAGTCGGGAAAAGCCTCGCGGAGCTTTTTAACGGCGTCTTCGCAGGTCATAGGTTTTCGAGAAGTTCCTTTTTCTGGTCGGCCAAGGCGTGCTCGCCCATGATTTTTTTCTGGAGTCGCATGAGGCCGTCGAGAAGCGCCTCGGGGCGGGGTGGGCAACCGGAAACATAGACATCGACTGGGATGAGGTGGTCGATTCCTTGAAGGACCGCGTAACTCCGATACATGCCGCCCGAGGACGCGCAGGCCCCCATGGCGATGCACCATTTCGGCTCGGGCATTTGATCCCAAATGCGCTTCACGGCGAGTGCCATTTTGTAGGTGACGGTGCCGGCGACAATCATCACATCGGCCTGGCGAGGCGAGAACCGCATGACCTCCGCGCCAAAGCGGGAAATGTCGAACCGCGAGGACGAGGCGGCCATGAGTTCGATGGCGCAGCATGCAAGACCCATGGGCATCGGCCAAAGCGAATTGCTGCGCATCCAGTTGATGGCGGCATCGAGTTGCGTGAAGATGACATTGCCCTCGATCTTCCCGTCGTAAGCCACGGGGCTGAGTGTTGTGGACATGCCGGACACCCTATTTTCCAGCTTCCGCGCGGCAAGCCGAAATTTCCGGGAGGCCGGATTCGATCCTGCTGTGATGGGCTGAAATCACTCCGTCCAACATATCGTCCGGAGACGTTTTTGAGGCTGATTTTTTTCAAAAAAAACTCATTGCCTTCGTGGAGTAAGGTGGGTAATTGTGGGGAGCAGTGGTGAATATTGTTTAATGATCCCAAAGACCTGATGCCAATCGAACCTCCAGATGTGCCCTTCTACTCGGGCACTTACGATCGGGCGATCGACGCGAAAAACCGCGCGGCCGTTCCGTCGGCTTGGATCAAGGGATCGGAGTCGGATTTTTATGTGATTCCACACCCGCAGGATGGCTACCTGATGGTGATGCCACCGGAGGAATTCCACTCGACGGAGCAACGCATCATGGCTTCCGGGGCGACAGCCCAAGAGAAACGCCAGGCGATCCGGAGGTTTTTCAGCGAGGCGCACAAGGTCACCACCGACAAGCAGGGGCGCATCCTTATTCCCGAAAACCATGCGGCTGCAGCGGACCTCAAAGCCGAGATCGTGATCGTGGGGGCGGGTCGGCGCTTTGAAATTTGGTCGAAACAGCGCCACGAGGCGGATGTCAGCGCGAACACCGGCATCTACCAGCGCGTGGCGGTCGAGATCGGCCTGTAACGAATTTTTATGAACCTTGAACCAATAACCATGAGCACGGGGGAGGGCTGAAAATCCTGACGCCACATGCCGTGATGCGTGGCCCGGAAAAGCGGGTCGGCGGCGGGCGGGCGGGATTCCGGGGCTTGAAAAACCATGAAGAATCTAGATTGCGACCAATTTTTAGGAATCAGCGTGGAAGAACTCGATAAAGACTCCGTTTACCATGTGCCGGTGATGGGCCAGCAAGTTATGGCCTTTTTGCAACCCGGTCCGGGTGGATTGTTTCTTGATGGCACGGCCGGCGGGGGAGGGCACACGGGGATGATGCTTCAGGCTGGAGCGGAGGTTGTGGCGTTCGACCAGGACCCCGAGGCGTTGACCGAGTGCCGGCGGCAGTTGGGGGATTTGGGGCGCCGCGTTCGCTGGGTCGAAACAAATTTCCAGAATGTCGATGAGGCGCTTGAGGGAATTGGTGAAACGCGTCACTTCAACGGCGCGTTGCTGGACCTCGGGGTCTCGTCCCGTCACCTGGATGCTGCTGAGAGGGGGTTTTCGTTCCAGCGGGAAGGCCCGCTCGATATGCGAATGGGACCCGGAATCAGGCAAACGGCTGCCGAGGTGGTGAACACCATGGAGGCCTCCGAGTTGGCTAAGATTTTTTTCGAATATGGCGAGGAGCAGCGCGCCAAGCAGATCGCGGCGCATTTGGTCAGGATTCGTAAAACCCGCCCCTTTGAAACCACGCTGCAGCTTGCCGATGCCGTCTGCGAGATCATCCCGCGACGGGGACCGCGCCATCCGGCGACTCGGGTTTTCCAAGCTCTGCGCATGCATGTGAATGATGAGTTGGGAGCCCTGCGCCGGGCATTGTTGGCAATTCCGCCACATTTGGCGCCCGGTGCCCGCTTCGCCATAATCACCTTTCATTCTCTTGAGGACCGGATCGTTAAGGTCTTCTTCCGCGAGCACAGCCGCGAGTGGCTCGACCGTCCCGAGTGGCCTGAACCGCGCCGCAATCCTGACCGTCTTTTCCGTCTTTTGACCCCGCATCCCGTCACGGCGACCGCGAGGGAAACGCAGCAAAACCCCAGGGCCCGCAGCGCCAAACTGCGCGTCGTGGAAAAACTCTGAAAGGCCTCCTATGAACCTGACAATCCAACCCCAATCTCTTCAAACCTCGAATCCCGTTCAAGCTGCGAAGGTTGCGAAGTTTGTCGCACTGACCTTTCTCATTGGCGCGTTGGGACTCGCTTATGTTTATTTGAAAAACCAGCAGTTCGTTCTCGCCGATCAAATTCGAAAGACCGAACGCCAAATCCGCGATGTCCATTCCCGCAACGAGGTGCTCATCGCCACTGTAACGGAACTCTCCTCCCGCCCGATGCTTCAAAAGCGCGTCGCCCAGAAATTCATCAATGTGGTGGCGATCAGCGGCGATAAAATCGCCCGGCTCACCCCTCCCTCCACGGCCTCGGAGGACGGTGTGATGCGCACAGCCTTCAACTCGGAGTCCGCCCAGTGAGGAAACCGGAGAGGATGCGAATCGCCTGGGCCTGCGGTGCGGGTGCCTTGGTATTCACCATCGTCTCCTCGCGTCTCGTTGATCTGCATGTCGGAAAGCACGAGGAATACTCGCGCATCGCGGCAGAAAAAAACACCGTCCGCCAGGTGATTCCCGCCAAGCGCGGTCTGATTCTGGACCGGAATGGCGACAAGCTTGCCGTCAACTTGCCGGTGCACACGGTCTTCGCCGATGCCTCGCACATCAAGGATGCCGAGCAGGTGTCCGATCTCGTCGCCCGGTTTCTCGAACTCAAGCGCGAGGAGGTAGCGCAAAAAATCGCTACGGGCGGGAATACCTTGTCCTCAAACGCAAAGTGCCGGACGCAACAGTCCTCAAACTCCAAGCCGAAATGCGGGATCGCAATCTGCGCGGAGTTTACACCGAGGTGGATTCGATTCGCTCTTATCCAAATGGCCCGATGCTCGGCCATGTCCTCGGATACCTGAACCACGAGCGCAAGGGTGTTCAAGGGATCGAACGGACGATGGAAAAGGCGCTCGCCGGCGAGGATGGTTTTCGTTTCACCGAGCGCGACCGCACCGGCCGCGAGATTGTTCTCTACCGGGGCCAGGAGCAGGAGCCGCAGCACGGCAAAAACATCCGCCTCACAATCGACATGGGTCTCCAGGCAATCCTCGAGGAGGAGATCGACGCGACCTACCACGACCTCAAGCCGAATACCGTCAACGCCATTATGGTGGATCCTAAAACGGGCGAAATCCTCGCGATGGCCAGCCGCCCCTGTTTCGATCCCAACACCCCCGGAAAATCCGATCCCGAGACGATGAAAAACCGATCGATCATCGACATGGTCGAGCCGGGATCGACTTTCAAGATTGTCGTTGCCGCAGGTGCTTTGAACGAGGGTAAGGTGGATGAAACATCATCCATCTTCTGCGAGAACGGCCGGTATTTTTATGGTGGCCGGACTCTCAAGGACCACCACGGCTACGGACACATGAGCGTGCACGAGATTCTGGTGAAATCCTCGAACATCGGGTGCGCGAAAATGGCGATGATGATGGGTGGCGAAAAATTCCACGAGTATGTCAAACGCTTCGGGTTCGGGGACCGCCTCGGTATCGAGCTTCCCGGGGAAATTCCGGGACTCGTCCACCCGCCGTCCCGCTGGGACAAACTCACCATCACCCGCATGCCGATGGGCCATTCCGTGGCTGTCACTCCGCTTCAGATTACCATGGGAATGTCGGTCATCGCCAACGGCGGAAAACTCATGGCGCCCCAAATTGTGAAGTCAGTCGAGGATCAGGCGGGCGGTATCGACCGCCACCAGCCCAAGGTCGTCCGCGAGGTCGTTCCTGAAAAAACAGCGCACTTCATCAGCAACGCCCTCGCGGCGGTCACACAGCCCGGCGGCACTGCGACATTCGCGCGGGTCAATGGATTCAATGTCGCCGGCAAAACCGGAACCGCTCAAAAAGTCAGCGACAAGGGCGGCTACGCGCCGGGAAAATACGTCGTTTCGTTTGTGGGTTACATGCCCGCCGAGGATCCAAGGTTTGTTTGTCTTGTGATGGTGGATGACGCCCAAGTTTCCTCGGGTCTCAACTACGGCGGTCTCGTCGCCGCGCCGATTTTCTCACGCATCGCAGAGCGCTCCGCCCGTCACCTCGATCTTGTGCCGACCGAACCGGCCATCGCCCTGCAACCCGACCCAGTCACCGCATCGCTCGATGCCCAGGAGGCCACGCGCTGATCCCATGCGACTCCGTGCCCTTCTCCAAGCCTCGGGAATAGCCCCCGGCTTGGCCGACCCCGATATTTCCTCGCTTTGCCAAGACTCCCGTCTGGCGAAGCCGGGGTGCCTTTTTTTCGCACTGCCCGGTGCGAAATCCGACGGCGCGAAATTCGTTGCTCAAGCTGTGGAGCGCGGAGCGTCCGCTGTGGTGGCTGAAAATGCGGATCCCGGCTCGGATTGCCCAGTCGTTGTTGTCGAGAAGGCCCGCGCCGCCATGGCCGATATCGCGGCGGAATTTTACGACCATCCCGACCGGGACCTCAAATGCGTGGGCGTCACCGGAACCAATGGCAAAACCACGAGCGCGTATCTGGTGAAGCACATTTTCGACGCGGCGGGCCAGCGCCCCGGTTTGATTGGAACTGTGAAATATGTCGTGGCCGGTGAGGAGCGTCCCGCCCCGCACACCACTCCCGAGTCGATCGACCTCCAGCAAATCCTCGCCGAAATTCGCGACAAGGGGGGACGCTCGGTCGCCATGGAGGTTTCAAGCCACGCGGTGGTTCAACACCGGGTGCGGGGCGTTGAATTCGACGCAGGTATTTTCACCAATCTCACTCAGGACCATCTGGACTACCACGGTTCCATGGACGCCTACTTCGAGGCGAAGGCGAAATGGTTTGAGGCCCTTGCGGAGCAGAAAACCAAAAAGGCGCGCGCGGTGGTGAATTCCGATGACCGCTTCGGCCAACGCCTCATCGACCGCATTTCCAAAAAAATCAAAACCTTCACATTCGGGCAGAATGTCCATGCGGAATTCCGGGCAAGTTCGATCCGCCAGGATTTGCATGGCACGCGATTCGCCCTCGAGGCGCGGGGCAAGAGTTACCTCGTCCGCACACCGCTCATCGGTCTATTCAATGTCTACAATGTCCTCGGAGCCCTCGCGGCCGCGATGACCTGCGGTGTCGAACTCCGCCGTGCGATCGACGCCCTTGCCGATGCACCCCAGGTTCCTGGTCGAGTCGAACGCGTCCCGTCGCGCCGCAATTTCCAGGTTTTTGTGGATTACGCTCACACCGATGACGCCTTGAGAAATGTCCTCCAGACCCTCCGCGATGCCGGTCCGGCGAGATTGATCGCCGTCTTCGGGTGCGGAGGCGATCGAGACCGTGCGAAGCGTCCCTTGATGGCTAATGCCGGCGAGGTTTTGGCCGACCATCTCATTCTGACATCGGACAATCCCCGTAGCGAGGATCCGGAGGCGATTTTGAATGAAATGGAGAAGGGCCTTGCTCGCCGAACCCACGAAAAAATCGTGGATCGCGAGCAGGCCATCCGCCGGGCGGTGGAGTTGGCCGGCCCGGGGGACATTGTTTTGATTGCGGGCAAGGGACACGAAAAGACGCAGGAATTCGCAGACCGAAAGGTTCCCTTCGACGATGTTGCCGTTGCAGCCCGTGCCATCTCTGACAAGAAAGGAGGCGACGCCTGATGGACCCTTTACCGCTGCGGGAAATTGCGGCCATGGCTGGAGCCGCTCTGATAGGGCCGGATACAAGCGCCATGGTTTCGCGTTTCAACAAGGACACCCGAACCATCAAGCCCGGCGACCTCTACATCGGCATTCGCGGTGAAACATTCGACGGAAACGAGTTTGCTTCGCATGCATTTGAACTTGGCGCGGCCGCCGCTTTGCTCGACTCGCCGATGATCGCAGAAAAACTCGCCGCCACCCACCCGGTAATTCTGGCAAAAGACAGCCTGGAAGCCCTCGCCAGCCTGGCCGCCGCATGGCGTTCCCGCTTGAAGCTCCGCGTGCTTGGAATCACCGGCAGCAGTGGCAAAACGAGCACCAAGGAATTCGCTGCCGCCGTTCTTGGCTCGAAATACCGCGTCGTCAAAACCGAGGGAAATCTGAACAACCACATCGGCGTTCCGCTTTCGATCCTCTCGGCGGGTTCTGAAGCCGAAGCAGCCGTCTGGGAAGTCGGAATGAACCATCCAGGTGAAATCGCTCCCCTGGCTAAAATGATCCAGCCTGCTTGTGCGATCATTACCAATATCGGCACCGCGCACATCGCATACATGAAAACGCGCGACGCGATCGCGTTGGAAAAAGGCATGCTTGCCGAGGCCGTGCCCGCCGGTGGAGCCGTTGTTCTTCCTGCCGAGGATGACAAAACCGATGCAATCGCCGCGCGCTGTTGCGCCAAGGTGGTTCGGACAGGAGTGGCCAAAGGCGACCTCGTGGCGTCGGATATTCAATCCACGTCTGAAGGAACGAATTTCACCGTCATTCGCGATGACGCGAAAATTTCCGCCTCCATCGGGGTTCACGGAACCCACATGGTTCAAAACGCACTTCTCGCGCTGGCCGCTGGATTGGAGATGGGGGTTCCCCTCGAAAAGGGGGTCAAGGGACTTGCCAAGGCGCGCCTCGTCGGGGGTCGGCTAGAACAAAAAACCATCGCTGGCGTCACCTATCTCGACGACAGCTACAATGCGAATCCCGAATCCATGGAGGCGGCATTGAGCACCCTTCGCCTCGTTCCAGGAAGCGGGCGCCGCATCGCCGTTCTGGGAAAAATGGGGGAACTCGGCGAGCACGCCGGTGAAGGCTACCGCCGCGTGGGGCAAGCCGCCGCGCGCTGGGCCGATATTCTTTTCACTGTCGGAGCGGATGCCTCCTCGATCTCCGCCGCCGCGCGGGAATCGGGACTCGGACGCATTCACGAGGTCGAGGACACGGCCGCCGCCGCCAGAATGCTTTCACAACTCGCGCGACCCGGGGATCTCGTCCTTGTGAAGGGCAGTCGCTCCGCCCGCATGGAAACCCTCTTCGAACATCTCCGGAACTAATGCTCTACTACCTCTCTGAACTCGGCGACTGGGCTGTGGCCCGCGGTTGGACCAGCGACCTTTTCAAGGCGCTGAATGTTTTTTCCTACATTACTTTCCGGGCCATCTGTGCCGGGGTGACGGCTTTTCTTCTGTCGCTGCTCTTTGGAAATTTCGTCATCCGGAAATTGATCTCGCTCAAGTTCGGCCAGCCCATCCGCACCGCAGCCGAGGTCCACAAACTCTACGAACTCCACGGTGCGAAAAAAGGAACTCCGACGATGGGCGGCATCCTGCTCATTGGCTCGATTGTGATTTCCACCCTGCTCTGGGCTAAGCCGGAGAACCCGTTTGTTTGGCTCGTTCTTTTCAGCACGCTTTTCCTAGGTGGCATTGGGCTCTACGACGATTGGCTCAAGGTCTCGAAGAAAAACTCCGATGGCATCAGCAGTCGGCTGAAATTTGCCCTGCAATGTGCGCTCGCGGGAGTCTTCACCCTCTTTTTCCTGCTCAATCCGCAACTCTCCGCCACCGCGCAGCAGCTCTACATCCCGTTCCTCAAAGATCCTCTCGTGTTGGGAATGGGGGCGTTCACTTTTATTTTCTACCTGCTGGTGATTGTCGGCACTTCAAACGCGGTGAATCTTACCGACGGCTTGGACGGTCTCGCGACGGGTTGCACCGCGACCGTGGCCGCGACCTACGCCGTCCTCGCCTATGTGGCGGGCAACTTCAAAGCCGCGACCTACTTGCAGGTGCCGTTTGTTCAATTCTCCGGCGAGCTCACCGTGCTCTGCATCGCCCTTCTGGGGGCATGCCTCGGGTTCCTCTGGTGGAATGCCTACCCGGCCCGGGTGTTCATGGGAGACACAGGTTCGCTCGCCATCGGCGGGATGCTCGGAGCCGTCGCGATTTGCTGCAAACAGGAACTTCTTCTTGTGATTGTCGGTGGCGTTTTTGTCATCGAGGCGATGTCGGTGATTCTCCAAGTGGCGAGTTTCAAAACCACCGGACGCCGGATTTTCAAGATGTCTCCCATCCATCACCACTTCGAGCTGAGCGGTTGGAAGGAAAACACGGTCATCGTCCGCTTCTGGATTCTCTCCGTGTTCTTCGCCCTGCTCGGCTTGGCCACTTTGAAACTGCGTTGACATGAACCACGGCGGCAAAAAAACGGTTGTTCTCGGGCTAGGCCACAGCGGCGATGCTGCGGCCAAGCTTTTGATCGACCATGGCGCCGTCGTGACGGTTTGCGAGTCCTCCGACTCTCCGGCCATCCGCGAAAAGGCCGAGGCTCTGCGCGCTCGGGGAGTCCGGGTTTTGCTGGGGACTGAGGCCGAGCGGGATTCCGAATTCTACGATCTCGCGGTTCTCAGTCCAGGAATCGACCCTGGTGTTCCTCTTGTCCGGAATGTGGTTGCGAAAAACATTCCGGTCGTGGGCGAACTCGAGTTGGCCTTTGAGGAATGCGCCTGTCCGGTCGTGGCCATCACAGGGACGAACGGAAAAACAACGACCACCGAACTCACGACGCGAATCCTCCAAGGTTGCGGACTGCGAACCATGGCGAGCGGCAACATCGGACTGCCCTTCGCGACCGCCGTCAGGCAAAGCCGCGTGATGGATGTGATGGTCCTTGAGGTGAGTTCCTTCCAACTCGAAACGATCAAGAGTTTCCGACCCAAGGTCGCGGCATGGCTGAATCTGAGTGCAAACCACCTCGACCGCTATCCCGGGATCGAAGAATATCGGGCAGCCAAACTTCGTATTTTCGAGAATCAGAGCTCCGAGGATTTCGCGGTGGTGAACGCCGTCAACGACCTACCCCCACTTAAGGCCCAAACGATCACCTTCAGCGCCTCCACAAACAAGGCCGACTTCACGTTTCGCAACTCGGCGATTTATTTCCGCTCGAGGAAAATCCTTGAGCAATCCTCAACCCGTCTGCCCGGGCCGCACAACGCCGAAAACATCATGGCCGCGCTCGGCATAGGATATGCCGTGGGAATGGATATAGATAACTTGGCAGCGGCAATCTCGGACTATGCACCGCCGGCGCACCGCTGCGAGTTTGTTCGGGAACTCGATGGCGTCCGCTGGGTCAACGACTCGAAGGCCACAAATCTAGATGCCATGGCGCAAGCGCTGCGCTCGGCCGACGGGCCGGTTGTTCTGATCGCCGGTGGCAAGGACAAGGGATTCGAGTTCGACGACATTGCGGAACAAATCCATCTCCGCGCCCGCGCCGCCGTCTTGATCGGCGAAATGCGCCATCGCATTGCCCGGTCTTGGGAAAAAACCGAATGCCACTGCGTGGACACGCTCGAAGACGCCGTGGCACTTGCTCGAAAGATCGCCCGACCCGGTGACACAGCCCTCTTTTCCCCAGGAACCTCCTCGTTCGACATGTTCCGCAACTACGGCGAGCGCGGAAACCAGTTCAAAACATTCGTCCAACAACTCCAAACCACCACACCCTGAAAACCACCATGCTGTTCAAAAAAAACAAACCCGCTCCACAGCTTCCAAACCGCCGTTTGGTTCCACGCAAAAGACTCCACGCCCGCGCGGCATCGAGCCGAGATGAAATCGAGGAATATGAATCCGAGGCTGAGCCAAGCATGAAGCTCTCCCAAGCGTTCATCGTTGTTCTTGTCCTTCATGTCGTAGCGGTGGCCGGCATCTACGGATTCAACAAACTGAAGGAAAGCTCCGCGAAACCGATTGCCGCAAAGAAGGAGTCCGCTCCGGTGATTGCGGAAAAAGCTCCCGAACCCATGGCAGAAGCCAAGCCCGCCGCATCTGTCGTCAAACCCGTCGATGCCACTGCGCAGACCTACACGGTGGTGGCGGGCGACACGCTCAAAAAAATCGCCTCAAAATTCAAAACAAGCATCGAGGCGCTGGAAAAAGCCAACAACCTCTCGAGCACTTCGATCATCCGGACGGGTCAGGTTCTTGTCGTCGGAAAAGTATCGGCTACACCCTCGGCCAATTCCGCGCCGGTTCCCGCATCACAGGCCACACCCTCAATCGTAGCCAAACCCGCTCCCGTCCAACCCGTGGTTGCAAAAACCGCTCCAGAGGCATCAACGGCTCCAGCGCCTGCCGCACCGGCTACAGATAAATCCTCCGCTGGAGGCCAGTCCTATGTCGTGGCGAAAGGCGACAACCCGTATTCGATCGCGAAGAAATTCAAAGTCACCCAGGAGGCGTTGATGAAAGCCAACAATATCGACGATCCCCGGAAGTTGAAGATCGGGCAAAAACTCGCCATTCCCTGAGATCGAGTTGCCAGTAAATCCAAGCACCCGGCCATGCAAAAAAATGTCATCACCATCCTGATGTTCGCCGTTGCGGGATTGATCGCGCTCGGACTCGTGATGCTTTTCAGCACGGGGGCCTATGCGCGGGACAGCCATGGCGACATGTATCTTTTTGTGAAGCGGCAGGGATTTTGGCTGGTGGTGGGAGTCGCGGCCGCCTTGTTTGCGGCGAGTGTGGACTATCATTTCTGGCGCAGGTGGTGGTTGGTCTTGTTCGTCGGCAGTGCGGTGCTTTTGGTTCTTTGCTTCATTCCCCCGATCGGGCAGCGCATCAACGGCTCTTCGCGGTGGATCAACCTCGGCTTCGGTACGCTCCAGCCCAGCGAATTTGCAAAGATCAGCTCGATCTTTTTCATCGCATGGTGGTTTTCCCGGGAGGATATCACTTTTGAAAAAGTTAAAAACGGACTCGCCCTTCCGCTCTCGATTCTCGCGATTCCGATGTTACTGATCGTGCTGGAGGTCGATATCGGGAATACCGCCCTCATCGGGGCCTCGGCCCTCGCAGTCATGTTCGTGGCCGGTGCCGCGCTCCGCTGGCTCGCCGTTCTCACTCCGTTGGCATTTGCATCCATTTTTCTGGTCGCGCTCGCCGTTCCGGAGCGTGTTCAGCGCCTGCTTGCATTCATGGATCCCGAAAAATACCGACTCTGTGAAGGCCTCCAGCAATGGCAGGGTCTCATCGCTTTCGGATCCGGCGGTTTCGATGGTCTCGGGCTCGGCGAGGGTCGCCAGAAAATGCACTACCTCCCGTATGCCCACACCGACTTCATTTTTCCTATGATCGGGGAGGAATTGGGATTGAAGGCGACCGCGCTCACGGTTTTCGCCTTTCTCGTGATCCTCCTGTGCGGAGCCCTCATTTCTGCGAATGCCCGGGACCGCTTCGGTATGTTGCTCGGATTCGGTTGCACGATGCTCATCACGATCCAAAGCATCGTAAATCTTGGCGTCACAACCTCGCTTCTTCCAAACAAAGGTATGCCGCTTCCCTTTATCAGCTACGGCGGTTCAAACCTTGTGGTTTGCCTGTTCCTGATCGGTCTTCTCGTCAACATCCACCGCCAGGGCCAACCGCTGGTCTCACGCTTTGCGCCTGTTCTTCTGCGGCCGCACATCGAACCCCGGGTATGAAACCATTCAAAGCCATCATCGCTTGCGGCGGAACCGGTGGGCACCTCTTCCCCGGGCTGGCTGTTGCGGAGACTCTTCACGCCAGGGGCCACGAAATCTTGCTTTTTGTTTCCGAGAAGGAAATCGACGCCACCGCTCTGCAGGCGCACCCTGAGTTCCGTTCCGAAAAACTCCCGTCGGTCGGCATGCCGTCTATGGTCCTTTCACCTGCTTTTGTCGGTTTTCTCCGGAGGTTTTGGGAAAGTTACCGCCACTGCCGATCTGTCTATCGAAAAAACCGCCCCTCTGTCGTGCTGGGCATGGGGGGGTTCACATCAACGGCCCCGATTCTAGCCGCCAGGCTGGCTGGACTTCCCTGCTTTATTCACGAGTCGAATGCCGTTCCTGGTCGTGCCAACAAGCTCGCCGCCAAATTTGCCACGAGAGTCCTGCTGGGCTTCGAGGATTGCCGTCCGTTTTTCAGCGGCTCCTCCTGTGTCGTTACTGGCACTCCCGTTCGTAAAAACCTCGGCCGTCCACTCCCTCGGGAGGAGGCGTTGAAGCATTTCAACCTCGATCCTTCCCGGACCACGCTGCTTGTCACCGGAGGCAGCCAGGGTGCGAGCGGGATCAACCAACTCCTCTTCAAATCGGCGCCCCTCCTGCAGGCCGGGAATCTTCAAATCATCCATCTCACCGGGAAAAATGACGACCGTCTTGCGGCGGCAAACTACCAGCGCGACCAGATTCCGCATTATGTCGCGCCGTTCCACCACCGGATGGAGGAGGCTTATTCCGCCGCCGATCTCGTCGTATCCCGGGCAGGAGCCTCGAGCCTGAGCGAACTGGCGATGTTTGGCATGCCTTCGATACTCATCCCCTATCCCTACGCCACCGATGACCACCAAAGGGCGAATGCCGAAATTTTCGTCCGTTCGGGTGCCGCCGAGTTGATCAACGAAAGGGAAATCCAGCCTGAGGTTTTCGCCTCAGTGGTTTCCAAGCTGCTTTCCGATTCTCAGCGCCGTGCGATGATGTCGTCGGCCGCACGGGGGCTTTCGCCCGAGTCGGCCGCGGCGAATGTGGCGGATGTCATGGAACGCGCCGTTGCGGAGGGCATGAAATGAAGGCTGAAAAACTCCATGGCCTTCTGGCCGGCCCCGCTCCGGCAAAAATCCATCTCATCGGTGTGGCGGGTTCCGGCATGAGCGGGATCGCCGCGCTTCTCCTCGGGCTGGGCCATGATGTTGGCGGTTCCGACAAAGTCGACACCGTCGAGGTAGAGCGGCTTTCCAAAAAGGGTCTCCGCTTTTCTTGTCCTCACACCGCCGAATGCGTTCGGGGTGTGAATCTCGTGGTTTATTCCTCCGCCATCCGGCCGGGAAATCCCGCCTATGACGAGGCGGTGCGCCTGGGGATTCCAATGGTTCGCCGCGCGGACGCCTTGGCGGCAATAATGGCCTCGAAACAGGGCATCGTGGTTTGCGGAATGCACGGCAAGACAACCACCTCGGCGATGGCTGCCCACCTCCTCCGCGCCGGGGGGCTCAAGCCCTCTCACTATGTTGGCGCCGAAATTCCGATCCTCGGTACGAATGCCCGCTGGGATTCGGAAGGAATCTATTTTGTCGCCGAGGGGGATGAGAGCGACGGGACTCTGGTGAACTACCATCCACGCCATGCGATCGTGCTCAACATCGAGCCCGAGCATTTGGATTACTACGAGAATCTCGAGGCGATCGACGCCGTTTACGAACGCCTGGTTTCGCAAACCTCGGGAAACATTTTCTACTGCGCCGATGACAACGGGGCCTCCCGTGTTGTATCCGGAAATCCTCGGGCTATTTCCTATGGCCATTCACCGTCCGCGCGATATCGGCTTGTGGATTTGGCGACAAAAAACTTCTGCTCCTACTTTCGGGTTCAACGGAACAACGAAATCCTTGGAGAGGTGATTCTCAACATTCCCGGCGCGCACAACGCCCTGAATGCCCTCGCCGCGATCGCCCTCGCCTCCGAAATCGGTGTTCCATTTGAAAAAATCAGCGCTGCACTCGAAACCTTTCGTGGAGCGCGTCGCCGGTTCGAGATTCTCTACGGCAGCCCGCGCCAGATCGTGGTCGACGACTATGGCCACCATCCAACCGAAATCGCCGCCACGATTGCCACCGCCCGTACCGGGCCGAACAAGCGCGTAATCGTCATGTTCCAGCCACACCGGTTCACGCGGACCCAGGCATTGAAAGACCTTTTTGGAATGGCGTTCCAAAAAGCCGATCATGTTTTTGTTTCAGACATTTATCCCGCAAGCGAATTGCCAATCCCCGGTGTCACCGGACAGACGATTGTCGATGCCGTCGCGGCGAATGGCCATCCGTCGGTGAAGTTTGTTCCCAAGGTTTCAAGAATCCATGAGGCGGTTGGTGCGATTCTCGAGGACGGCGACCTCGTTCTGAGTCTTGGAGCTGGAAATATCCACGAGGCCGGTAGCCGTCTAGCCGTCGATCTAAAAACCCGCGACCGCCTTTTGGAGGTCATGGGGGCGGGCCGGATCAAACTTTACGAGCCCCTTGCCAAACACACGACGATGCGTGTGGGTGGCCCGGCGCAATTTTGGGCGGAACCTGAAACCGAGGAGGGTTTTGCCGACCTCGTGAGGTTTTGCTTCGACGACAACATGCCACTGATGGTCATGGGGCGAGGCTCCAACCTTCTCGTGCGCGATGGCGGGATTCCGGGTGTTGTGGCACATCTGGCACGCGGCGAATTCGCAAACCACGAAATTCATGGAATGGAAATCACCGCCGGTGTCGGCGTGAAATTCAAACAACTCACGGCTCTCGCGCGGGGCGCGGGAATCGCCGGTTTCGAATGGATGGAGGGAATTCCAGGAAACCTCGGAGGCGGGCTTCGCATGAACGCCGGCGCCATGGGAATCCAGACCTTCGATCAGGTCGTGCGTGTGCGCTATTGCGATCAGGATGGGAATATTTTCACAAAAACCCCCGCCGAAATGGATGTTCACTACCGGAATGTTCCGATGTTCAGGCAGAACTTCGCGCTGTCCGCCGTTCTGCGCGGCCAGCCCGGGAGCGCGGTCCAGATCGATTCCGCGATTGCGGCCTCGGTTTCCAAGCGTCGCTCCAGTCAACCTGTCGCCGCCAGCGCGGGATGTATTTTCAAAAACCCCGCTGAAATTCCGGCCGGTCGACTGATCGAGGAACTCGGTCTGAAAAACCGCTCGGTTGGTGCGGCCCGCGTGTCCGAGGTCCACGGCAACTTCATCGTCAACGATGGCGGTGCCAGCGCGGCGGACATCCTCGCGCTTATCCGTGAAATCCAGCATGTCGCGGAAGAGAAGCGAGGCATCCAGCTACAAACCGAGGTCCAAATCACGGGGGTCGATTTATGAAGAAAAATCATTCCGGAATCCTGCAAGGCAAAAAGGTTGCTCTTCTCATGGGCGGACCCGGCAAGGAACGGCCTGTTTCATTGAACTCCGGCGCGGCCGTTGCCAAGGCGCTTCGATCCGTGGGGGCTGAGGTCGTGGAGATCGATGTGACCGGTCCTGATTTTCAACTCCCGAAAAAATCCGACCTGGCGTTCAACATGATTCACGGGACTTTTGGCGAGGACGGCGAATTACAGGGCATCCTCGACCGTCTAGGGGTTCCCTATACCGGCGAAGGCGAGGCGGGAAGCCGCTTGGCCTTCGACAAGATTGCCAGCAAGAAGAAATTCGACGCGGCAGGTGTGCCGAATGCAAAATGGGAGATTCTTTGCGCTGGAGACAAGCCGTCGATCCCTCTTCCTTTCGTCGCCAAGCCACCCCGAGAGGGATCCAGTGTCGGGGTTCACATTGTTCAAACTCCGGAGGAAGTCTCTCCAGCGCTGGAGGATTGTTTCTCCCGCGACAGCGAGGTGCTGATCGAACAGTTCGTGCGTGGCCGGGAACTGACAGTGGGAATTGTGGGAGGCGAGGCGCTGCCGGTCGTGGAAATCGTTCCCAAGGTTGATTTCTACAGCTACGAGAACAAATACACAAAGGGCAACTCGGACTACTTCTGCCCAGCGCGCCTCGACGAGAATGTCGCGCGGGCCGTGCAAGCCGCGGCTCTCGCCGCACATCGCTCGCTGGGATTGGAGGTCTACTCGCGCGTGGATGTTTTGCTCGATGTGGCCAACAAGCCGATCGTTCTTGAGGTCAACACCATCCCCGGCATGACGGAAACGAGTCTTTTACCTAAAGCCGCCGCAGTGGTGGGCTTGGATTTCGCGTCGCTTTGCGAGGAGATCGCGGGGCTTTCGCTTTCCGCCAAGGGTAGCGCACGATGAAGGGGCGGATTCTCAAAACTTCGGCAAGCCGCCGGACGCCGCGTGGACAGCGGATGCTGAATGTCAAAATGAGGGCAGCAACAGCGAAGCGCAAACGCCAGCAATTGTTGATGAGCTTTTCTGTCGTTGTGATCGGCCTGTCGCTGCTTTGCGGAGTCGCATGGTTCGGAATCAGCCGCGCATTGGACAAATTCTTTTTCTCGAACTCCGCCTACGACCTCACCGAGCTCGAACTGGAGTTGGATGGTATCCTGACGCCTGAGGACCTGCGCGAGGAAACAGGAATTGTGGAGGGGAAAAACATCTTCGAGTTGGACATCAATGAGGCCGACCGTCGGCTTCGGGCTATTCCCATGGTGGCCGATGTCGTGATCGAGCGGGTTTTGCCGAATCGGATGCACATCGTTCTAGATGCCCGCGAACCGGTGGCTTGGGTCTCCTCATCCACGGATCCCGCGGTGCCCTACGATGTTTCCAGCATGCTTCTGGTGGATGCGTCCGGATTTCTCATGCGTCCGCGTCTTATTCCGCAGGAGTTCCACAGCCTGCCTGTCATTTATGGGGTGAATTCCAGCGAAATCCTCGAGGGAAAGCCTCTCCACAATGACGATTTAAAAAAGGCGATCGCGCTTCTCGATGAGGCCTCATCCAGACCCGATTCACTGGTTTGTTTGCGCTCGCTCAATATCTCGAAGGGTTACTGCATCGATGCGATCACCGATCAGAACGCCCGGGTAAAATTCGGTCGTTCGGATTTCAGCGGCCAGGTTGAGAAGCTGCGCAGGCTTCTCGCACATTGCCGCGACACCGGACGCGAACTTGATTCCGTGAACCTCATGGTCTCAAAAAACACTCCTGTGAAATTTGTTATGGCATCGCTCGCCCCGCCGGCGAAAGCGGGAGCCACGGCAACGAAATCCAAACAAAAAAACTGATGTCCAAAGAAAGAATCCATGTCGGGCTGGAAATCGGAACCACCAAGGTTTGCGCCGTGGTGGCGGAGTGCGGGCGTGATGGTGAAATCCGTCTGCTCGGGGTGGGGGAGAGCCCCTCTCGGGGTGTCCGAAAAGGCGAAATCGTGGACTTTCAAAACGCCTCCAAGTGCGTTCATGATGCCCTCGCAGACGCCGAGGAGCGGAGCGATCAGGAGATCAACAGCGTGTGGCTCGCGGTCACCGGAAGCCATCTGCAAAGTTTCAACAACCGCAGTTCGATCTCCATGCCGGAGGACAGCGAGATCACCGAAAAGGAAATCGGGGATGTCGAATACAAGGCCAAGGAAATCTCGATTCCCAAGGAGAATGTGATCCTGCACTCGATCATCCAGCGCTACTATGTGGATGGCCAGGAGGGGGTCATCGATCCTCTTGGAATGCTGGGCGCTAAGCTTGAGGCCGATTACCACATCATCCACGGCGTGATGACGAGGATTCAAAACACCATCCGCTGCGTGAAGGAATTCGATATCGAGGTCGATGATGTCGTGGTGAATTCCGTGGCCTCCGCGCAGGTGGTTTTAAGCGATGCCCAAAAACAGGCCGGGGCCGTGGTGATCGATATCGGCGGCGGCGTCACCGACTACATCGTCTATCACGACGGGGCCGTGCGCCACAGCGGCGTTATCGCCATCGGTGGCGACCATATCACGAACGACCTCTGCATCGGCCTCCGGATTCCGATCACCCGCGCCGAGAAGCTGAAGATCGAAGAGGGATCCGCGTTTCCCGGCGGACATCCCCATGGAGAAAAAATAACGCTCAAGAACGATACGGGATTTTCCGGCAAGGAAATCGACCGCGACATGCTGAACATGATCATCAACGCGCGGGTGGCCGAACTTTTCACGATTCTCAAAAAGCGGATTCACGAGGTGGTTCCCGAGCACCTGCTTGGCGCGGGAATCCTCCTCACGGGAGGTTGCAGCATGCTTCGCGGTGTCCGAGAGGTGGCGGAGACGATTTTCGAGGCCCCTGTGAGCCTTGCCCATGCGCATTCCGTGTCGGGTCCGACCTCGGCCTTTGAAAATCCCCAGCTCTCGACCTGCATCGGTCTTGTGAGATACGCGCAGGCGGTCAATGCCGACATGCCGGAGGAGACGCTCATCGGAAAATTCAAAAAACTCATCAACTTCAATCTCGGCCTATGAGCCCCTATCCACGCTATCAGGAACCCGCCAAGGAGTCTGTGATCCGGCTTATTGGAATCGGTAACGCGGGCGTGAACATCACGGACCGGCTTGCCATGCGCGCCGCTTTGTCAGTTCACACCGTGGCGTTGAACTCCGACCAGCAATCGCTTGCCGCCTCGGTCGCAGCGCAGAAACTGGTTCTCGGCCCGATGACGACCCACGGGCTTGGAGCTGGGGGGGATCCGGAGCGAGCGATCGATGCCGCGAGGGAATCGCTTGGCGATCTTCAACAGGTCGTCTCCGGAGCCGATGTTGTGATTCTTTGCGGTGGGCTCGGTGGAGGCACGGCCAGCGCGATTGTTCCCCTGCTTGCCAAAATGGCGAAGGACAAGGGGGCTCTCGTCTCGGCGGTGGTCACATCGCCTTTCCAATTCGAGGGACGCCGACGCACTCAACAAGCCGCTGAGTCGCTTTCCGAGCTGGTGAAGCATGCTGATGCCCTGGTGCATTTCGAGAACGACCGAATGGCCGAACTCGTCGAGCCCCGGGCCGATGTCGCCGAGACTTTCGCGGCTTGTGATGGACTTTTATTCCAAGCCATTGGCGGCCTCGTCAGGATTCTCGGAAGCCCGGGACCGCTGCCCATTGCCCTCAACGACCTCCTGACCGTCCTGCGTGCGACCAAGGGAGGCTGCCTGTTCGGGTGTGGCGAGTCGGAGGGTGCAAACCGCGCCCATGAGGCTTTGGAGCAGGCTCTTCGCAGTCCGTTGCTCGATAGGGGGCGCCTCCTTCAAGAGGCTGGAAAAATTCTCGTCCATCTCTCGGGGCCCTCATCGCTGACATTCGCGGAGGTGTCCGCCGTGATGAACGGGATTTCCAAAAGCACAGCCGCTGGCGCGAATCTCTGTCTGGGAGTCGGCACGGCGGGGGATGACTCCGCGCCGCTGATTGTGACGATTATCGGACGCACCGGGGTTGAGGAAAAAAAGCCCTGCCTCCCGCCCGCCTTGCCGATTGAAGCCAAGCAGGAAGCCAGTGTCCCCGTGCCAAGTTTGGCGCCGCCACGCGAGGAAATGCCATCCGCAGCGGAGCCCGCGGTTCCATCGACAAAAACCCAAAAGGTGAAGCAGGACTTCCTCCCGTTGGAACCCATCGCCCGCGGCCGTTTCGAAAAAAGCGAGCCTACCATCGTGGAAGGCGAGGATTTGGATGTCCCCACCTTCCTACGCTTGAGAATCAAAAAGTAGCGGGCGCGACTATTCCAGAATCCTGGGAACGAGGCGCAGGATGACCGTGCGGTTGCGCGAGGCCGATCCAGGGTCGTTTTCAGGGAATGGAGGCGGAAGGCCGCCTGAGGAACTGGCGAGCAGGCGATCGTTGGGGAATTGCGTTTCGGAGCGCATTACCTCGGTCGCGGCCACTGCGCGGCGAAGGCCGAGGGTGTAGTTGTCTCGGAAGGGAGAGTTCGACCGGACCGGCTTGCTGTCGGTCTGGCCCTCGATGATGACCCAGAAGTCCGGGGCATTGACCTTCAGGAATTCCGCCACGCGCGAGAGTTGGGATTTTCCCGACTCGCTGACCGTGATTCCGGAAGAGAAGACGCCCTCCTGAAAGGTGATTCGGATTTCGTTGTTGTTGCTGTTGACCGTGGTGCCGGAAAGGTTGAACAGCGCGGGGAGGAGGCGATTGATCGCCTCGAGGCTGCGGCTGACCGGCGGGTTGGTGGCAATGGGAACCGCCGGTTGTTGTGTGCCCTCTTTGGCGGCGGCAGCGGCTTGGGGAGCTTGCTGCGGAGCTGGGGGAGCTTGAAGGGCCACGGTATCCACAGCAGCAGTAGAGGTCAGCGGGGCGGTCGGGGCTGCCGGCTCGGGAGCCGAAGGAGGGGGCGTGGGAACCGCGAGGTTGTCCTCCTTCAGGGATTCCTCCTCATTGTGGCGATAGACTACTTGGAATTCGGGCAAGGCGGGGGTCTCGGTTGTCACGACCTCCTCGGAGATTCCCACCATCGGTTCGGTGGAAATCGGAACGAGCATGCTTTTCACACCGACGCCGGCCATGGCCAAAACAACGAGCACGACCGCCCAGTAGACCACTTTTTTGAGGACGCCGAAGGCGCCTCCACCGGAGGAGCGGCGTTCTGGAGCGCGAGGCGCCGGAGCGGCACCCGCATGGCGGTTGTAGGGTCGAGAGACTTCCACCGCGCCGTCATCGAGGCGGGTGTCGCGCTTGGGCAGAGGGGAAACTGGTGCGGAAGCCGGGGCAGGTTTGGTTCGAGGGGCTGGAGCCGGAGCTGTCTTGGCGCGGGTCGTTTTAGCGCCACGGCGTCCGGGGGATTTGTCGGATATCTGGGCCATCAAATCAAGGGCCGAGGAGGAACGCGCGCGCCGGGAGGATTTCGGGGCCGGGGCTTCCTCGATTTCGTGAACTTCGCCAACGCCTTCGGACATGCTGTCCAATTCCACGACATCACCAGTTGTTTCAAAATCATCCCCGCCAACCGATCCGACAACTTCCTTGATCTGCTTGCCGACAGAGGCTTCAGCTTCGGAGAGATTTTCTTCGAAATCCAGCGGTGTCGGCTCGCCAACCACTCCGGAGTCGTCAGAAAAATCCACTTCGGATCCTGCTTTTTCACTCTTCCACTTTTCGAGGGCGGTGCGGTTGAAACGCCAATTCCGGCCGACTTTCACGGCGGGCAACTGACCTTCGCTGCAGAGTTTCAGCAGCGTGGATTTCGGCATTTTGAGGAAAGTCGCCGCCTCGTCGCCGTTCATTACTTCGTTGTTGGGATTGGTTTGATCGTTGTCCATGCCGGAATTTGTGGAAGGTGGAATTTGAATCAAATCTCCCCGCCTTGCAATATCTTGTTTAGCCCGTCCTGCTTTGCGAATCGGGGGGGTGGATTCTGCTAGGGCTTGGTTTTGCGGGTCGTAAGCCTGTGCGGGTGAAAAGCGCTGATGATGTTCATGAGCAAGGAGGTCGTCCAAGCGATGCAAAACATCCCTGAGAGTGCGATCACGGCGGTAATGGCATTCCAGGCAGGCGGCATGATGTCCGCGCCGTAACCCAATGTGGTGTATGTGTTTCCGCTGAAATATAAGGCTTGCGATATGTCTTTCACAAGCCCGCTCCAGACCAGCGCGTAGGACCAAATGACAATATCCACCAAATGCGAGGTGAGAATCAAAACCGTTGTCAGGTAGAGAAAGGGACGCGCCATCCAAAGACCTTTCTTATCGTGAATCGGCATCGTGAAACGCAGATGAACCCATTGCACGAACTCCGAGAAAAAAGCGTGGTTGGCAAGAATCACAATCATCACAAGCCCGCCAAAAAGCACCGGCGAAATTGTCGAGGCAATCACCTCCGTATCCTGAATCACTGGCTCGATGGGAAGGGTCGGTGTGGGCATGGAAAATCACTTGTCGATCGTTGCGATCGAAACGGTCTGTCCGATGCGCAGCGGAATCGGCGACTCGCCGGTCACGCGAATGCGCACGGGGAAACGATTCGGCAGGCGCACCCAGTCAACCGTCTGGCCGACCTGTGGCAGGAGCTGAACGGTGGAGCCATTTGGATCGAAAATCCCCCACGCCACGCTTTCAATGACGCCCTCGAAAGGCTGGTCCTCTCGGCCAATGAAGGTGAGTTTGGTTTTGCCCCCCTCTTTCACATGCTGGAGCTGGGTTTCCTTGAAATACGCGGCGATCCAAAAAGAGGAGGAATCTACGAGCGCGAGGAGTTGCTGGCCGGCGTAAACATAGGTGCCGGGGGAGGTATTCATGTTCGTGAGATAGCCGTCCACGGGAGCGAAGATTTTCGTGTAGCTGAGATTGAGCTTCGCGTATTCGAGTGCGGCGGCGGCAGCGGCAACATCGGCCGTGGCGGAGGCGAGGGAGTCCTGGGCATTTTGCAGATCGCGAAGGTCGTTGACTTTCGTTTGGTAGAGCATCGTCTGGCGCTGGAGTTCTTGCTGGGCCTGGATCTCTGCAGCTTGTGATTGTTGGAGCTTCGCCGTGCATTGATCGACGGTCGCCTGAAAGGTCGAGGGATCGACCTCGAAAAGCAGGTCGCCTTTTTTCACCGGCTGGTTGTCGCGGATCGGAATCTGGATGATCGGTCCCTCCACGCGGCTCGCGATGCCCACAATGTTGGCGCGCACCTGGCCGTCACGCGTCCAGGGTTTTGTGGTGTAGCGTTGATACATTCCCAAAGCGGCCACCGCCGCGAGGAGTATGACCACTCCCGTGAGGACATAGGCTGTTCCAGCTGGTTTCATGGGGCGAGGATCAGGCCGAGCACCGAGCCGAAAAAGACGGAGAGCGCGACGAAAAACAGCGGGAGGTTCCAGAAAAACCGAGTGAGTCCAAAATGCTCCAGCACCGCAGTCACCAGCCATGCGGCAAGGAATCCGAGGGCGCTGACAACCATTCCCCACGGAAGGAGGAATTCACCTAGGGCAATCTCAGCGTTTTGCAAAATGACAGGCACGATTTGGATTTTCTTTCATGCCTTTGCCGTAGACGCAAGCCCGAGCCGCCTCTAGCCTTCCGGCGTGGAAGCGACCTTGCGGCGATTTGGATTGGCCCGCCTGCTGGATGCCGTGGACCGCGATGGTGTGTCTCAGGGCATTCAGATGGCGGTGTCGGTCGTTGTTGCGCTATTTTTTGCGCTGGTCCTGCGGCTTGAGTATCCGGGTTGGGCTGTCTTCACCGTTCTGATGCTCTCGATGGCGCGCTTCGTCGGTGCAGTCCAGGAAAAAGCCGCCCTGCGCTTGATCGGAACGATTGTCGGCGGTGCCCTTGGCTACCTCGCGACATCCTCGCTTCAGCAGGCACCCTTACTCTACCTTCCGCTCACATTCGTGGTGGTGTCGTTTTCCGTCGCGATGTTCGGTCAATCCCGCGCGCCGTATGCCTTTTTCCTCGTCGGTATGACTTATGTAGTCGTGGCCTCGAACAGCTTGAACGACCCCTCGACCGCCTCACGCTATGCAGTGCTCCGGGTGGAGGAGGTTGGACTCGGTGTGGTGGTGAGCATGGTTGTGCAGGTGCTCATCTTCCCGCGCTTTGCAAATGATGGATTCGCCGGCCTGATCCGCAGTGCGCTGGCCGAACTCGCCGAGGCGGTGACGCTTGGTATCCGGCATTTCTCAGAGGAAAAAACCGGCTTGGTCGCAACCTTGCGGGACTTTCCCGCCAAATCCACGCAGATGCGAGTGCTCCTGCGTTTCGGTGCCATGGAAAGCAAAGCCTTCCGGCAAAATATCGGCCGCCATGCGCAAAAGGTGGAACTTATTTCCAAGGCAGCAGCTCTCGTCCGATCTTTCGCCCGCCACGAACCCGTTCCAGAGCAAATCCGCAGGCGACTCGAAAGCGATGTCGAGGAACTCGGACAACTTCTTCGGGAGGGATTTCTCGCGTTGGAGGATGAGAAGCCTCTGCCGGCGGAATGGAACACGCGCGTCACCGAAATCTGGGCCCGTCTCGACGCGTTCGTTTTGGAGTTCCGCGTCGATCCGGAGATTCAAAAACTCGCCCCCTTCGAGTCTGGCGTGATGTCGGCCCACCTGCTCCTGCTTCGCGAACTTTCCGATCTCATCAAGGAATTCGACGCCCTCAACAACGATCTGTCAAAAACCTACCCGCTCTCAGAGCGCCTCGCCCTCGCGCCTGCCTGGCCTTCCGTGCCTTGGATTCAGCGCGGTATCCGCGCGGGCACTGCAGTGGTCGCCGGATTGATTATCGAGAACTGGCTGAATCCTCCCGGCGGCGGAATGATGATGCTCAGCATTTATTCGTTCACAGCATTGAATGCCATCAGCCCCGACGAATCGGGTGACCGCCCGGCGTTCCGGCAGTTGATTTTTTTCACCCTTGTGATGGTGGTGGGTTCGCTGGCCATGCTGGCCTCCACGCCTCTGCTAGCGATTTACGCCGTCCAAAACACCGTCATGGTCGCATGGGCGTTTTTATTCGGTTATTGGTTTCACCGCGCCGGGGGCATCACCGTTCCACTCACCTATTCTTTCATGATGCTCGCCTGCGTGGTGTCACTGAATGCGCAGAAGCCCGTGTCGTTCGAAGCGATCGTCGGTATGTTTTTCGGCTTGGTTAACGGCCCGATCATCGCCGCCCTCGCCCAACGCCTCATGTGGCCTGCACTTCCCCAAAACAACCTTCGCCTAGGAGTGAAAAAATACCTCGATGCCATGGTGGCGGCCCTCCATGACGGCATGTGGAGTCTTCCTCTCTGGCGGCGCACGGAGCTGACCCTCTTTCCCGCAAAGGCCCGCCTCGCCATTGCTGCCATGCGCGGCCCGACATGCCCGCCCGACGAGGCTCGCCGCTTGGAAGAGTTCATTCTCACGATCCAGGAAATGTGCTGGGAGTTCTCGCTCTGTCTCGGACGGCTCCACCCGATTCTCCCATCTGGTTTCTTGGAAAAAGGCAGCGCAGCGATCGAGCGGGTCAAGGGAGCCTTCCGTCGAGGGCTTGTGGAAATCTCTGATTCGTTCGCCGCTGCCCGTCGGCCCGCCGACCTGACCGAGGATCTCGACAAAGCCCTCCGCGATTGGGACGAATGGCTGGAGTGGCTTCGCCAGCAAATCCGCCTCGAGCAAACCTCCCCCGAGACCAGTATTCCTATGATGGGAATCTCCGCCCGCATCCGCTCCACCCTCCAACTCATCGGCCGCGCTAATACTGAAGCGCGAGCCCTCAGCTTGGGCAATTACCTCGGCGATGTGTCCCTGTGAGACCTAGCAATCGACCCTTTCTGAGATTTTTTTTGATAATCCCCGTTGAATGAATATCTCCGAAGCAGCGTTTGCGGGAGAGGATGTTCTTGGCCCGGCGGACTGGCCGCCTGCAAGTTCCTCGTGATACGACGACAGCCGCATGGAAAGTTCTGGCCTCCCGGGTCGCATCCGCATCTCCGAGTCTACCCGGCTCGAGCTTGGCTCCGACTACGAATGTGAGCCCCGAGGCTTGATCGAGGTCAAAGGCCTCGGCCAGATCAAAACCTATTTCCTGCTCTCGAAAAACGACCCCTGGCTGGACGAAGTGCCCATGACTTGAGCTGCATCCCCGGAAGAAGCAATGCCGCCATCGGAAATTGTCAAAAATGTCAATTGACGCTTAGATCGATCGTAATATCGTATGACGAATGGAAACTGTTACTATTTCTCCGAAGTTTCAAGTCGTTATTCCCCAAAAGATTCGTGAGTCTATGGGGCTTCGTTCCGGCGAAAAGGCCAAGATGGTTTCATTCCGAAACCGGATCGAAATCATCCCCATGCGCGATGTTCGCAGCTTGCGCGGGTATTTGAAGGGAATCAGCACCTCGTTTGATCGCGAAGGCGACCGGGTATGAATCTCGTGGATTCCTCGGCATGGCTTGCTTATTTCGCAGGTGAGTTGACGGCCGATTTTTTCTCGGAAGCCATCGAGGATACCGAGTTGTTGATTGTTCCCACGGTTTGCATTTACGAGGTTTTTAAAGTGGTGCTGAGGGAGCGTGGGGAGGACGACGCATTGACCATTGCAGCGGCCATGCAGCAGGGAATGGTTGTGGATATGGACGCTGATTTGGCGTTGGAAGCAGCCTCGATCGGCTTGGAGGAGGGCTTGGCATTTGCTGATTCCGTGATTTACACAATCGCTAAAAAATTCAGCGCGACTCTTTGGAGTCAGGACTCCCATTTTCAAGGCAAGGAGGGAGTTAAATACATGGCGAAATCGTCCAGAAAGTAAGGAAAATCGAGGCCTTTATTTTAGCATCGGCCGATAGCTTACTTCAAAATCTCCCTCAAAAACGGCGCAGTGCGGCTGGTTTTCGATTGGGCGATTTTTTCCGGGGTTCCGGTGGAGAAGCCTGCATGGGCATCGCTGACGATGAAGGAGAGGCAGTGAAGCCCTCGGGATTGAAGTGAGTGCTGGAAAGTGCACCAGTGAACCTCGTCCTCGTTGAGGGCGACGCTGACACCCAGAAAGGAGTGCTTTCCGTCGGAGGCGTCCCGAAGGCGATGAGGACGGCGCAGTCCTGGAGTTGGCCGCCCAGTCGGACTTTTTTTGTATCTGGCGTCCAAGATCATGTAGGAACAGCTTCCCAGAGGGCGATCGCACCTGGATTGGAGTTCGGCATCTACTCCGTCGGCGCCGGAATCGTGAAGAGCCCAATTACAGAAGAAACTTTATACACCCAAAAATTAATGTATTCGAATTGAGCTTTGGAAATGATTCTTAAATTAACCGATGAGAAAGTTTGCTGTCACTGTTGTCTCGCCACCAGGTTACATACACTCCGCTGCCTTTCATGAGGTGGCCGAATCCATACACTATGGATTGTTGTCGCTGGGCTACGACTCAGTTCTAACTACGGAGGGTCGATTGCCTGGGAGGCAACACATTGTTTTAGGGTCAAATCTTCTGCCTGCTTATCCGTTGCCTCTTGAATCAGA
>Ga0129333_10000529_pt1 | contig 31664 bp, 22 predicted proteins | sample CPB6_08_DNA_FD_94474 | JGI IMG/M metagenome (GOLD analysis project Ga0129333, IMG submission 94474) | Freshwater to marine salinity gradient microbial communities from Chesapeake Bay, USA - CPBay_Sum_0.6_0.8_DNA | ecosystem: Environmental > Aquatic > Marine > Coastal | place: USA: Chesapeake... | reverse complement strand
CGTCGGTCGCAAGCAAACCTTTCTGATCACCATCGTGCTGATGGGGCTCGCCACGGCGCTGGTCGGGCTCATACCCACCTTCGAGGTGATAGGTTGGTGGGCACCGGCCTTGCTCGTCACGCTACGCCTCATCCAGGGACTCGCACTCGGTGGCGAATTCGGTGGCGCTGCGATCTACATCGCCGAGCACAGCGACAGCAGGCGACGCGGATTTTTCACGAGCTGGATCCAGACCACGGGCACGCTCGGGCTCGTGCTCTCGCTGCTCGTCATCATCGGCTGTCGCTTTGCCGTGGGCGAAGAGGCGTTTCGTGAATGGGGCTGGCGCATTCCGTTTCTGGTGTCGGTGCTGCTGCTCGGCCTTTCGGTCTACATCCGCCTGCAACTCGCGGAATCGCCGCTGTTCGTGCAGCTCAAGCGTGACGGTGGGCTCGCCAAGGCACCGGTGCGCGAAACCCTGTTCGCCGCCGAGCATCGTCGGCGCATGGCCGCAGCGCTCGTGGTCGCGGCCGCGATGGCGCTCAGCTGGTACACGGCACAGTTTTATTCTTTGGTCTTTCTGCAGACCGCACTACTCATTGATAGCGCGACCGCATCGACCCTGATCGTCGCCGCCCTCGTGATCGGCATGCTGGTGTTCGTCGGCGCGGGCGCACTCGCCGACCGCATCGGCCGCCGTCCCGTCATGCTAGCCGGCATGCTGCTCTCGGCGCTCAGTATCATGCCCGCCTACAGTGGCTTGCTGGCCGTAGGCAATCCGTCACTCGCCGCGGCACAGCGCGCTGCGCCGGTCACCGTGTATGCGGCACCGACGGCCTTCGACCCGTTCGCGAGCACTGCCGAACTCGACGAGGCCACGCGAGCGCGTGATTTTCTCGCCAAGCGCGGTATCTCCTATCGCAACGCACCCGCGGTAGCGGGCGAGCCTCTCGTCATCGCCGTCGCCGACTCGCGCCTCACGAGTTTTGATCGTGACGCCCTGCAAGACGCGCTCGCGACCGCGGGCTATCCGCAACGCTCGGCCGTGCTGCCGATCGCGGGCGTAAAGGACATCGACCTCACGCATCTCAAGCTCGTCGGCCTGATTTTTTTGATGATCGTCGGTGCGGGTCTCACCTGCGGCCCGGGCGCGGGCTGGCTTGCCGAGATTTTCCCGACGCGTATCCGCTACACCGCACTCTCGGTGCCCTATCACCTCACGAGCGCCTGGTTCGGCGGCTTCATGCCGCTCACTGCGGCGTGGCTCGTCGCCCGCTCGGGCGACGTGCTCGCGGGTCTTTGGTATCCGGTCACGGTGATGGCGAGCGCCTTCGTGCTCGCACTCTGGCTGGTACCCGAGACGCGGGATCGAGAACTGTGAGCCGCAACCTGCAATGGGTGCTTGCTGCACGCCCCGAAGGCGCCGTGCGCGCGAGCGACTTTCGGCTGATCGAGTCGCCGTTGCGCGCACTCGTCGACGGCGAGTTTCGTATCGAGGTGATGTATCTCGGCGTCGCTGCCGTGATGCGCGGCTATATGCTCAACAGCGAAAAATTCGAGCGCCCGCTCGAACTCGGGGACGTGATGCACGGCCGCGGCGTGGGTCGTATCGTCGAGTCGCGCAACCCGGCGTGGCCGGTCGGCGATATCGTCCACGGCAAAATGGGCTGGCAGCAATACGCCATCGCCGATGGCTCAGCGTATTTTTTGATGTACAAGGTCAAGCAAAGAATCGCGCCGGTCTCGACAGCGCTCGGCGTGCTCGGCTTGACCGGCTTTACCTCCTATCTCGGGCTGGTCGACATCGGTGCCGTCAAAGCGGGCGATCGGGTTCTGGTGTCGGGCGCCGCGGGTGGAGTCGGCTCGAACGTCGGGCAGATCGCCCGAAACCTCGGCGCTGACCCCATCGGCATTGCAGGTAGCGCCGCCAAGTGCGAACTGCTCACGAACCGACTTGGCTATCGCGCGGCGATCAACTATCGCGAAGAGCGGGTCGACGAGCGTATCGGTGCGCTGCTACCAGAAGGCCTCGATGTGTTCTTCGACAACGTGGGCGGCGAGATTCTGGATGCGGGCCTCGACCATCTGCGTCGGCATGCCCGAGTAGTACTTTGCGGCGCGATCTCGCAGTACATCGACGGCATCGAGCAACCCCGACCGCTGCGTAACGCCTTTGCCATCTTCAAAAAAATGGCGCGGATGGAAGCGTTCTTCATCTACGAAATGAGCGCGCATTTCGAGCGCGCCGAGGCGCAGATGGCCGAGTGGATCGCGGCCGGGCGCTTGCACTATCAGGAGGACGTGCTCGAGGGCCTCGAGCAGATGCCCGAAGCCTTGATACGCCTCTTCGCAGGACGCAACGTCGGCAAACAACTGGTGCGCGTACTGCCCGGTGCAAGATGAGCGGTGCCGACGCGAGAGAGCGCAGCCAGCAGAGAGCTCACCAAAGAAAAAGGCCCGGGAAACCCGGGCCTTTTTCGTTCGACTGTCGGTGAGGACGGTCGCGTTGATCGCTTACCAGCGACCGCCGCCACCACCCATGCCGCCGCCGCCACCGCCGCCACCGCCGCGATAGCCACCGCCACCGCCGCCGCCGCGGTAACCGCCACCGCCGCCGCCCGGACGGCCACCGCCGCCAGTGCGCGGACGATCCTGCGCTTCATTGACGCGCAGCGGGCGACCACCCATGGAATAGCCGTTCAACGCCTGAATGGCGCGGGCCGCATCTTCCTGAGCCATTTCGACGAAGCCGAAACCGCGCGGACGACCGGTATCACGATCGACGGGCAGAGCGACCGAAGTCACTGCACCGTGCTGCGAGAACAGCGTGCGAACCGCTGCCTCATCTGCCGAAAACGGCAGGTTGCCTACATAGATTTTAGCCATCTCTGGACACACTCTCCGATAACACACTACAAACGCCGTTCGGATGCCGTGCCTTGCGACAACGAGCGCCCTCTTGGCTCCCGATCGATGTCGATTCAGCAATGCAGACCGGCGTTCGGACGCCCAGAGATGCAGACAGAAAGGCAACGATCCCGCAAGAGTCTAACACCACGTTGTTTCTGCAACAGATATTTTTGCGCGTTATAGTGTCACTCGTCCCAAAAGGGCATGTGTGTTGCGCTTTAACAACAGTTTGGGGCGCCGAGGAATCCGATCTTGACCACCCCCGACCCCGGCGCCGACCCCAATCCCAGCCCCGGCCCGCGCCGCAGCTTTGCGCTGCGCCAGGGGCTGCCGGGCTTGCTGCTCGCGAGCGCCATCGCCGCAGCGGCCTTCGGTCTCAAGGCCCTCAGCCTGCCCGGCATCTCGCGCATCAGCCCGCTGATGCTCGCCATCCTGCTCGGAATGCTGGTTCGCAACCTGCTCGGTCGTCCGGAGATCACGCGCGCGGGGATCGCCCTCTGCCTGCGCGCCCCGCTACGCACCGGCATCGTCTTGCTCGGCCTGCAGGTGACGCTCGCCGAGATCCTCGGTATCGGCTTTGCGGGACTCGCCATCCTCACCTTCGCGCTGCTCGGGACGTTTTTCTTCACGTTGTGGCTCGGCGAGCGCCTCGGCGTGCGCAGCGGACTCACGATGCTGATCGCCACCGGCACCGGGATCTGTGGTGCCTCGGCGATCGTCGCTGCCAACACCGTGGTGCGCGACACCGAGGAGGCGGTCGCGTATGCGCTCGCCACGGTGACCCTATTCGGCACGATCGCGATGTTCAGCTACCCCGTGCTCGGCGGCATGCTGCCACTCGATGCGCGCGCCTATGGTCTCTGGACCGGCGCCTCGGTGCACGAAGTGGCGCAAGTGGTCGCGGCGGGTTTTGCACGCGGCGAAGCAACCGGCGAATTCGCGACTGTTGCCAAGCTGGCGCGCGTGTTGATGCTCGCACCGCTCGTGATCGGCATGGGACTCTGGATGCAGCGGCGTCTCGCCAAAGACGCGGCACCCGGAAGCACAGCCGTGCTCGGCAAGGTACCGATGCCCTGGTTCGTCTTCGGATTTTTGGCAATGGTGTTGCTCGCAGGCACGGGCTGGATCCCGACAGAGTTGCGCGCATCGGCCAACACTCTTGCGCAACTGCTGCTCGCGTTGGCGCTGGCCGCGGTCGGACTGGAGACCGACGTGCGCAAACTCATTGCGCAGGGTTGGCAACCGTTGGCGCTCGGCGCGGCGGCGACCGCGTTCATCGCCTCGAGCACCCTCGCCCTCGCCCTGCTCTGGCAACCTTAAACGCCGCGAGCGGCGATCACGTTGTAGTCGCGGCCATCAAGCCGGATTCGCAGCAATCAAACCGTGGTCTTGGTCTCGCCCGAAGAGGTCAGCCACTTCGACACGCGCGGTTCGAACCAGGCTTCGATGTCATCGACCAAAGAAAACATCGAGGGCACGATCACGAGCGTGAGCAGCGTCGAGGTGATGAGCCCGCCGATCACGGCGACACCCATCGGCGCCCGAAATCCGGCGGCCGCCGTGCTGAAGGCCACGGGCAGCATGCCCGCCACCATGGCAACCGTGGTCATGATGATCGGTCGCGCACGCTTGTGACCCGCCTCGATCAGCGCTTCAAGCCGCGGTTTGCCGGCGCGCATTTCTTCGATGGCAAAATCGACGAGCAGGATCGAGTTCTTGCCGACGATGCCCATCAGCATCAGGAATCCGATCACTACCGGCATCGAAAACGGCATGCCGGCGAGCATGAGCGCGATCACCGCCCCACCCACCGAGAGCGGCAAGGCGGAGAGAATGGTGATCGGCTGGAACACGCGCGCGAAGAGGATCACGAGCACCGCGAACACGAGTAGCACACCGGCCGCGATCGCAAAGGCGAAGTTCTCGAGCAATTCTTTGAGGAACTCGGCCTGTCCGACCTCGACGAGGCGCACGCCCTCGGGCAAGTTCTTGATCTCGGGCAGCGCATAGACCTTGGCAAGCGCGGGCCCGAGCTCGATACCCTTGGCGAGCTCGGACTCGAGCACCACGCGCCGGCTCTGGTTGTAGCGCCGGATCACCGACGGGCCTTCGCCGAAACTGATGTCGGCCACGGCTTTGAGCGGCACGGTCGAACCGTTCGCCGTGCGTACCGGCAGATTCTCGAGCGTGCCGAGATCACGACGTGACTCTTCGATCAGGCTGACGCGGATCGGCACCTGTCGATCCGCTGCGGAGAACTGCGCAGCGTTCTGCGGCAGATCGCCGAGCGTGGCAATGCGAATCGTTTGACTGATCGCCGCCACCGACACGCCGAGCTCGGCGGCAAGGTCGAGACGCGGCCGGATCAGGATTTCGGGTCGTTGCAGATCGCCGTTGATGCGCGGATCGCGTAATTCGGGCAACGCGCGCATCGCGGCGACGGCACGCCGCGCGGTCGCCTCGAGCTTGTCGGGGTCTTCGCCCGTCAGGTACAAGGTGATTGGCAAGCCACCCGGGCCATCGTTGCCTGCGAAGGTGACGCGCGCATCGGGGATCTCTGCGAAGAGCGGCGTGACGCGCTCCTGCCAGGCCTTCTGCGACATCGCCCGTTGATCACGCGGCACCAGCGTGACGTAGAGCTGAGCGTTGCGCACATCGCCGCCGCCGATGGACTCGATGACGTCCGACACCTCTGGCTGCTTGGCGAGCAGCTCGCGAACCCTGCCCGAAATTTCCGCCGTCTGCTCGAGACGCACGCCCGGCGGCAATTCGATGTCGACCTGCGCCGAGCCGAAGTCCTGTGACGGCAGCAAAGATTTGGGGACGGCGACCAGCAAGCCGATCGAAAACAGGAAAAACAGCGTACCGCCGACGAGCGTGGCGCGACGGTGCTGCAGCGACCAGCGCAAGGCGTCGAGATAAGCGCTCATCAGAGGGCCGTCGGCCGAGCGGATCTCGTCGTGCGGTTTCAGAGTGTAGGCGGCGATCAGCGGCGTGATCAGCCGTGCCACGAGCAAAGAAAAGAACACGGCTGCAGCCACCGTGAGCCCGAACTGCTTGAAGTATTGCCCCGAGAAGCCGCCCATGAAACTGACCGGCAGAAACACCGCGATGATGGTCGCCGAGGTGGCGACCACCGCGAGACCGATCTCATCGGCAGCATCGAGCGCCGCTTGATAACCGTTCTTGCCCATGCGCATGTGGCGTACGATGTTTTCGATTTCGACGATCGCATCGTCGACCAGCACTCCGGCCACCAAAGAGAGCGCGAGCAGGCTGATGTTGTTGAGCGTGAATTCCTGCCAGTACATGAAGGCAAAAGTCGGGATCGCGGAGAGCGGAATGGCGAGCGCCGAGATCACCGTGGCACGCCAATCGCGCAGGAATATGAAAACCACCAGCACCGCGAGAATCGAGCCCTCGATCATCGCCATCAGCGCCGAGCGGTAGGTCTCGCGGGTGTATTCGACGGTGGTGAAGACCCGCTTGACGTTGATGTCGGGTGATTCTTTGGCGAGCGCCGCGAGCTCGGCCTCGATGGCGTCCATCACGGCAACTTCGGAAGCGCCGCGCGCCTTGAACACACCGAAGCTCGTCGCCTGTCGACCGTTGACCCGCGAGAGCGAGCGCCGCTCGCCCACGGCGTCGCTCACTTCGGCGATGTCCTGCAAGCGTACGTTGGTGCCATTGGCGAGACGAATGCGTGTGGCACCGAGTTCGAGTGCGGTCGCCGCGGCGCCGAGCACACGGATCGATTGCTCACCGCCGCCCAACTGGGCGCGGCCGCCCGGCGCATTGACGTTGAGCACCCGCAGCTGCTGATTGACCTCGGAGGCCGTGAGCCCGAGCGCTTGCATGCGAGCGGGGTCGAGCTCGACGCGAATCTCGCGATTCACGCCGCCACCACGCGAGACCTGCGCCACGCCTTGAATGGCCAGCAAACGCTTGCTCAAAGTATTGTCGACGTACCAGCTGAGCTGCTCGGGTGATCTTCCCGTGGTCGACACCGCGTACCAACCGATCGCCCCGCCTTCGACCTCGATGCGATTGACCTGCGGTTCATCGACGCCATCGGGCAGATCGGCGCGGATTTTGCTGACGGCATCCCGTACGTCGTTGAGTGCGCGATCGATCGGCGTGCCGATTTGGAATTCGACCGAAGTGACCGAGGCCCCCTCGAGCGCTCGCGAGCTGATGTTGCGCACGTCGGCCACGCTGCGCACCGCCCCTTCCACCTTTTGCGTGATCTGCGTTTCGATTTCGGAGGGCGCGGCGCCCGGCTGGGACACGGACACCGAAACGATGGGAAAACTCAGGTCGGGCGTGAGATTGATGGGCAGACGCGAAAAGCTCACGAGACCCACGAAAGTGAGCACCATGAAGAGCACGATCGGCAACGTCGGATGCCGAATCGCCCATGCCGAGATGTTTTTCATTGGGCGACTCGGACTGGCTCGCCGGCGCGCAGATAGGGACCCGCGGTGCTCACCACGCGATCCCCGCTCGCGAGACCCGACTCGATCACCACGCCCTCGGCGCGCGCGCCTTCGACGCGCACGCTGCGGCGCTGCACGTTGTTGGCGGCATCGACGACGTACACGTAGTTGCCGGTCGCGTCGCTCATCACCGCAGTTTGCGGCAGCAACGGACGACGACCAGAGCCCACCGAAATCTCACCACGCGCAAAAGCCCCGGGTCGCAGGTCGCGCTCGGCGGGCAGATCGATGCGCACGCTGCCGAGCCGCGTCTGGGCATCGATCACGGCGCCGATCAAGCGCACTTTGCCGACGAAGGGACGATCGACGCCGGTCACGCTCACCCTCGCGACCTGACCGACGCTCACGCGCGGCAAATCGCGCTCGGCGATGTTGCCGCGCATCTCGATCCCGCCCGCGCGACCGATACGAAACAGCGGGGCGCCGCCGGGGCTTGCCAATTGCCCGACCTCGGCAGCGCGCGTGAGCACGATGCCGTCGAACGGCGCACGGATCTCGGTGCGACGCAGTCGCGCCTGCGCCTCGGAGAGCTGCGAGGAGACGACCTTGACCCGTGCCTCTGCCGCGATCGCGGCAGCCTGACGACGTTCGATTTCCTGGGCGGACAGCGCGCCGATATTGGCGACGGCCTGCGCACGTCGAAACTCGGCCTCGGCCACGGCCGCGTTGGCTTTCGATTCCTGCAGCGAAGCTTCGAGACTCGACACCTGAGGTGCCACGAGCGAGGTGTCGAGCTTCGCGAGCACGGTGCCCGCTTTCACGCGATCGCCCACTTCGGCCAACAGAGCAGCAACGCGCGCGCTCTCGCCCTCGGCGCTGAGCGCCGCCTCGTCACGAGCCGCGATGGCCCCCGAGAAAGTGACCACGTCGGCGAGCTCGACCGGCTCGACGGTGACGACCGATACCAAGGGTGGTGGACTCGCCTCCCCCTTGCCGGCGCCGGAGAACATGAACGTTCGCAGCAACCCAAAAATTGCGAGCAGTGCAATGCCGCCCACGGTCCAGAGGATTCCGCGGGGAACTTGAGCAAAAGAAATTCGAGACATCGATGATTTCCAGAGAAAGACGAGCCGCCGCGCGAGGACGCGATGGACGATCCAGGGTGTTATATTTAACTACAACAGTATAACAGAGTCAATCTCGAGGCTGTGGCCTCGGCGCGGTTTCGCCCGCTGCGCGGCGAATGCCACGCATCAGGGTGTTGGGCAGGACAGCGTTGTCCCACTCCCGCCCTGCGGCTCGCGGCGGGTTGTTGCCGACCCGCAGCACCACCATGTTCTCGGAGGGGATGACGTAGACGACCTGGTTGGCGTTACCGTCGAATAGGAAGAGATCTTCGGCGAGGTAAGGCTCGGAGTGCAGCACGCGTCTCGCCTCGGGCTCGCGCGCCGGATTCGCGAACCCGCGTCGCGCCGTGTACCGCCCTGCCACGTAAACGCCGAGGCCGTAGTACGGATTGTGAACCGTGCCGCGACGCATTTCATTGACGTAGCCCTCGGGCAACAGACGCTTGCCCTGCCAACGACCGTCCTGCATCAAGAGGATGCCGAGCCGCAGCCAAGCCTCGGGCTGCAGCATCAGGCAGCAGCCCGCATGGGCCACTCCGCCTGGACGATTGACCCAGATCTCGCCGCCCGGCGAGCCGATTTTTTTGAGGACCTCGCGCGAGAGAAACTCGCCGTAACGCATGCCGGTCGCGCGTTCGATCAGCACCGCCACCAGTTCGGAGGTGGCGTTGTTGTATTCGTAGATCGTGCCCGGCTCATCGACCACCGGGTAATCGTGGATGATGATCTCATCGTGCCGCGGATGCAGGTAGGCACGATTGAGCATGTCTTCCTGCGTGGTTGCGGGCGCCTGCGGCAAAAAGCCCGAACGCATGTCGAGCAGGTGCCGCACCAGAATCTTCGAGCGACGCGGATCACCCTGCCATTCGGTGACGAAGTCGGCGACCGGCTGATCGAGCGAGCGAATCTTGCCAAGCGCGATCGCCCGACCCACGGCAACGGCAGTCATGGGCTTGGCGAGCGAACGCGATGCGAACGTTTCGCCCGGCTTGAAATCTTTGAAGTAATCGGCGCTCTCGACGCGGCCGTTGCGCCAGACCATGAAGGCAATGGAGTTGTTGTTGCGTGCGTAGTCGCGCGCCTGCTCGAGCGCGGACGCCTCGATGCTGCCCTGCCCCGGCGTCACAGCGGCCAACGGCCGGCTACGCGGGTCACCCTCGACCCTCTCGAGAGGCTCGTAGGTCTCGAGCCCGAGTCCGTAGCGCATGCCGGCGACGAGCTTTTCGAAGCGCTGCTGATAAAGCGCTTCGTCTTCGGCCGTGAACGTGCGCGGCGATGCTGCGTAAGCCAACGCGCCGGCGGCGACGATCGCGAGCGAAACGAGGGAGAGGATGGCGGTTCTCTGCAGAGGGATGTGCGTCATGGTGCGCAGACTAGCGAGCGTCCGGCGGCGACGCAAACGAGCTAAGATCGCGCGGTGCGGATCGCCAAACCCCTGTTGCTCGTGACCACGCCCGTGGGCGTGGTGTTCGGTATCCACGAGGCGTGGAAAGTCGGCGCGTGGCTCGGCACGCTGATGATCGTGCTGATTTCGGTGGTTGCGGGTTTTTTCTGGATTACGCTGCGGCGGATTCGAGAGGATGCGTCTAACGCGGCTGCCAACGCAGCGCGAGACCCACACTCGTGAATCGCGCAAAAGCATAGACCTCGTCGCTGTCGGCGCCGCCATCGAGAAAACGCGCCGTCGCCCCGACGGACCAGCCCGGCGCGAATTCGCGCGACAGTCTCACGCCCGCATCGACGGCATAGCCCGGACCGCCCGCGAGCGCATCGACATCGCCTTCGAACGACCACTTGTCGTTCAACGGGCGCGCCACTGAGGCATGCAACAAGGGCACGAAACCGGTGTTGTCTTTTTCGGCGCCGATCGTCCCCTGCCGCAGACGGATGCTGGCGTCACGAATCTTTGCCGTAAACCCCACCTTGACGATCAGATCTTCGCGATCGATCCAGCGCCAGCGCCAAGTCGCCCGCCAAGAATTGAATTGGTAGCGCGCGGCGATCGGACCCGCCGCGAAAGTCGCACCCTGAAAACGAATGGCCCGATCACTGCGGCCCTGCTCGGACAGCGCGAGCGGCGCCAGCAACACGCGCCATTCCGAGCGCTCCCCCGCAGCCCACGACACTTGCAGCCGCGGCGCGAAGTACGGGCCGCTACCGGTGAGCGACTGCAAGGAAAAACGTGTTCCCTGCCCAGTATTCGGCACCTGCACCTGATTTTTGTTCTGCGCGGTCGCGAGCAACTCGAGATCGACGACCGGAGGCGATGCAGCCACTGCCGCTCGCGCCGCGATGAACATCGCGACGACCAGCAGGCCGAGGGCGGAAAACCATTGCTTCGCGTTGCTCATCGGCATCTCCCTCGCCTCGGCAGCTGCCTCGTCTCGACATCGAAACGAATGCCAAACTCAGCCCGTATTTTGCAGTCCTTGCGCAATGCCATTCACGCTCGCGAGCAAGGCCTCGAGCAGCTCGCGGTCGGCGCGACCCCCGGCGCGCCAGCGGCGCAGCAAATCGACCTGCATGAGGTTCATGGGATCGACGTAGGGGTTACGCAAGGCGAGCGCGCGTTGTTGAGTGCGATCGCCGTCGAGCAGCTCTTGCTGCTCCTTGATCAGCAGCAGCAGATCATGCGTCAGTCGATACTCGCGACGCACCTCAGCAAAGAAATCGGTCCCTCGTCGATCAGCTTGCAGCGCATCGGCTTGCAGCGCAGCGTAGTGTGCAGCGATATCGAGATCGGTACGCGCCAGCATCACCTCGATGTCGTCGATGAGCGTGCGCAGGAAAGGCCACTCGCGCACCGCCCGACGCAGCGCCGGCAAACCCTGCGTGTCGATGACGGACTGCAAACCGGTGCCCGCGCCAAACCAGCCGGGCAGCATCATCCTGTTTTGTGTCCAGGCAAACACCCAAGGTACCGCTCGCAGGCCACCGAAACCCTCGAGACCCTCGCGAATCAATGGTCGCCCGCCGATCTGCATACGCTCGATGACGTCGATCGGCGTGACCTGCTGGAACCACGCCTGGAACGCCGGTGAATCTTTGACGAAGCCGCGGTAGCGCTCGGCACTGGTCTCGGCAAGACGCGCCGCGATCGCGAGCATCTCGGCGTCGGGCTCGGCGACACGACCGCCGCGCACCGCAGCGCAAGCAAGCGACAAGGCACCGAAAGCGCGCTCCAGAGTTCGCAGCGCGATCGGTCCGAGACCATAGTGCTGGTTGATGCCCTCGCCCTGCTCGGTGAGTCGCAGCCAACCGTTGACGCTCGAAGGTGGCGTTGCCGTGACGATGGCATCGATGCGACCACCACCGCGCGGAATGCTGCCGCCGCGTGCATGTACTAGTTGGTGATGCTCGCCCGCCGCCGCGATCGCAGCGGCGATCGCCGCTTGCGCTCGATACACCGCATAACGCGACGCCGCGATACCTTCGCGCTTGTTGCTCTCGGAATAGCCGACGAGTGCGATCTGCCTGCTGCCCCGAGCATCGAGATGCGCGCGATAGAGCGGATCGGCAAGCAGTTCGGCGACGATGTCACCGCTGCGATCGAGGGCCTGCGGCGAGACGAACATCGGCGCAATGTCGATGGCCACCTGATCGCCGCGCTTGTCGAAGGCATCTGCCCAACGCGCGAGCTGCAGCACCGCGAGCACGTCGTCCGCACCCTCGGTGCCATTGACGACGTAACTGCCGATCGCCTCGGCGCCGTAACGACGACGGCATTGGAGCATGGCCTCGAAAACCGCGAGCGTGCGCTTGCCCATGGCATCGAGTTCGACTCGCGGCCCGACATCGCGAGCGATGAGATCGCTCAGCCGCGCATGTCGCGCTGCGGCACTCATCGAGAGCCAATCGGGTTCGCCTAGCGCCCGCGCAAGCACGGCATGATGGATGCCACTGTGCTGACGAACTTCGAGCGTCGCCAGATGAAAGCCGAAGGTGGCAATCCGGCGCTGCAGTCGACGCAACGGAAAAAGCCCGGCGTGCCGGCCACGATGCGCCACGAGGCTCTCGGCGACCAGATCGATGTCGCGTTGGAATTGCGCAGGGCTCTCGTACCCCGCCGGCCGCATCTCGTAGGTCGCTCGCAGACGTTCGGCCACCTGCCCGAGAAATACGCGGTAAGGCATGCGATCGTGACGTGACGAAGCCGATCGCGCACCAGGGAAGCGCACGGCGTAGTCGTCGCTACGTTGCCGCAGCGCTGCGCCGACGCCGCTGCGACTGCCGCTCTGCGACAACAGCTGAGCGAGTTCTTGCACTTCGAGAAAGTAGGCGTTGAGGATGGCTTGCTGTTGTCGCGTTAGCGTGTCGCGCAAACTTTTGGCGTGCACGTCGGGATTACCGTCCATGTCGCCACCCACCCAACTGCCGAAGCGGATGACGGTCGGCAACTCGAGCTGATCGGGATCGACCCCGTAATACTTGCCGATCGCCTCAGCGATTTCTTCGTAGAAATTCGGGACGATGCGATAGAGCACCTCGGCGAGAAAGAACAGCACGTGTTCGCGCTCGTCGGCGACCGTGAGCCGCTGCCGCGGATGATCTTCGGTCTGCCAGAGCGTGGTGAGCTCGACGCGCAATCGACCCATCGAGGCGCGTTGCTCGGCGGGCGCGAGCGTCGGATTCAATCGATCGTAGAGCAGTTGCGCGAGGCGCAACTGCTTGCGCAGGATCGTCCGACGCGTCGACTCGGTCGGGTGCGCCATGAACACGGGCACGATGTGCAACGAGCCGATCAGGGCGAGTAATTCTTCGAGCGTCAGCCCCTGCGCCTTGAGCCTTGCGATGGCATCGCTGACGCCGCCCGGCTGCGGTCGCTCGGCATCGTCCTGAAAATAAGCACGCCGTCTGCGGATGCGGTGCACCTGCTCAGCGAGATTGACGGCCTGAAACCAAGTGGAGAACGCGCGCTCGAGATCGCGAGCGAGCGCGGGCTCGCGGCCGGCTACGCGCCCCTCGAGTTCCGCTGCGGCGGTCACATCTCCGCCGCGGCGCGCGATCGAGAGACATCGATCGCCCTCGACGACTTTGAAGAGCTCCTCACCCCCCTGGTCGCGCAGGACTTCGCCCACCAACGCACCGAGCATGTGCACGTCGTCGCGCAGCGCCGCATGCTTGGCCGGAAACTCGATCTCGGTGCGATTCACGACGCGAAGTTTACACCGCCAAAAGAGAAGGGCCGGAGAGATCGCTCCCTCCGGCCCTTGTCAGGTCGCGATCGCGATCAGCGGAACGAGTAGGTGAAATCGACTCCCCAGGTCTTGCCCGGCGCATCGTGGATGAACGAACCACCGAACTCCGGTGCCGGAATGATTTCGGCCAGGTAGTCCTCGTCCGTCACGTTGCGGCCCCAGGCAGTGATGCCGAGGGTGCCGTTGCTCACGCCGAGACGGGCGTTGACGGTGTGGAACGAATCACGCTTCTGCTTCGAGAAGTCGCCCTGACCATAGCCGGCGAGCAAACCGAAGATGTTCGGCACCACGTTGCTCTGCACGGTGCTGAACCAGGTCTCGCCGACGAAGGACGCGTCGACGCGCGCGTTCAAGGTCCAGTCGCCCGAGCCGATCGGCGTCTTGAAGTCGACGCCCGCATTGCCCGTGAACTTCGGCGCGTACGGCACTTTGTTGCCCGCGGTGTACGGACGACCGTCGTAACGCACGATCTCGCTGTCGGTGCCGGCGTAACCGGCGAACAGCGTGATCGAGTCGGTCGCGCGCCAGCGCGCATCAAACTCGTAGCCCTTGATCTTTGCTTCTTCGGCGTTGGTCACGACACGCAGCAGTCCGAAGGGGCCGGCGAAGAAGTTGAAGAACTGCATGTTCTCGAGCTTGGTCGAGTACACCGCGAAGTTGGTCGCCAAGGCGCCATCGAGCAAGGTGGCCTTGAAGCCCGCCTCGAAGGCCTTCGAGACTTCCTTCTCGTAGCTGTCGTTGACGTTGCGGATGCTGCGGTTGGTGCCCGTGCACTTCGGCAAGCTCGCCGGGTTCTGCGCCACGCCCTGGAAGGTCAGCGTCGGCGCCGTGCCCGTGCAGAGCCCCGCGTAGGTGCTCTCGATCGTGGCGCGCACGCCAGTCGAGTTGAAGCCACCCGAGCGGAAGCCCACGCCGTACGAGGTGAAGAACGAAACGTTCTCGGCGGCATCCCACTTCAAAGAAAACTTCGGCTGCAGCTGCGAGAACGTGCGCGAACGGCCCGGAATGGCCGCGAGCGCCGCGTTGGTCGAGTACGCCGGGTTGATGAAGGTGGCAGCACCCGAGACCACCCCAAAGAATCCCGGAGTCTGCGGCGCGAGCTTCGGCACGTTATTGCTGACGTCGCGCTTCTCGCGGTCGTAGCGCAGCGCGACCGACAATTCGATGTCGTCACGGACGTCGTAGGCGAGCTGGCCGAAGGCCGCGATCACCGAACTGTCGAAGTCGTCGTCGTACAGCAAGTCGGTCGGGTTCGGACCGCCGGTGCGTACCAGCGCTTGCGCGAGGAAACCCTGGCCGTTGTCCGAGCCCTGCGAAACGACGACGCGACGCGCGATGTCGGCGAAGTAGGTACCCGCGACCCAGCGCAGCTGCTGATCGCCCGGCGAGGTCAGGCGAACTTCGAGGCTCGTGTCCTTCTGGTCACGCTGCTGGTACTGGTAGCCATCGCACAAGCTCGGGCCGTACGGCGGGAAGAAGGTCGTCACGAAACCGTTGGTCGGTGCGTACGGGCCGAAGGGCGCCGGCAGCGGATTGCCCGGTCGCGCATCGTTGCTCTTCTGACAGGCCGAGGTGAGGCTGTAGAGGTAAAACGCCGCGCTCGTGCCGTCGGTGAGGAAATAGTTGGTCTGATCGTTGAACGCCGCCACGGCGGTCAGCGTGCCGGAGGCCACTTCCCAGTCACCCTTGAACGAGAGATTGACGTTCTCCTGCTCGTTCTGCGGCTTGACGTTGTTGACGTACTTGAACGAGTGCGTGTTCGGGTCTTCCTGGAAGAGCCCGAGCCCCGGAATCCCGGCGACCTCCTTCAAGGCCAGCGAGGCATTGAAGTTGATGGCGCCCGCATCGATCTTCGAGTACTTCGCCTTGATGTCGAAGTTGCCCGACTCGCCCATGGGGCCCATCAGGCGTGCGTTGATGCCGGTTTCTTCAAAGAAATCGACGCAGTCGTCGCAGTTGAGGAGATCGTTCTTCCACTCGCCGTCGGTCTTGCGCGTATAAGCCGAGACCGAACCCTTGTAGTCGCCGCCGATCGGACCGCCGAGGTAGGCGTTCAGCTTGTAGCTGCCGTAATCGCCGTAACCCGCGCCGAGGTCGGCCTCGAACTCATCGCCCGGCTTGCGCGTGGTGATGATCAGCGCACCGGCCACGGCGTTGCGACCGTAGAGCGCGCCCTGCGGGCCTTTGAGGATTTCGATCTGCGAGACGTTCGCGAGCTCTTGGTTGAGCGCATTCGGGTTGGTCTGCAGCACGCCGTCGACGACCAACGCGAAGTTGGTCTCGGCGTCACGGCCCGTGTTGATGCCACGGATGGTGACCTGCATGTCACCGGCCTCGGCCGTCTGAACCTGCGCCACGCCCGGCGTCAGCGCGATGAAGTCCTGCGGACGCTCGATACCCGCGGCCGCGATCTCGGTCGCGGTGAAAGCCTGCACCGTGGCCGGCACGTCCTGGATGCGCTCGGCGCGCTGACGAGCGGTGACCACGATTTCTTCGAGTTGGGCTTCCTGCGCACCCGCCTGAGCGGCGGCGACGGCAGCTATCACGCTCGCGCCGATCAGCGAGAGCCTGCGATTGCGGTGGGACATTGATCCTCCGGTTCGATCCATGAATGGGAGTGGGCAAAAACCGCCGAAGTCTATGTCGCCTCGCCGTGGGCAATCAATGTTATTCGCGTGCTGGACCGGATTTATTTGTTGCAATTTCGCAACGGATGGCGGCCTGAAAACGGCCGGACGGGCGGACAATCGGCCACCCCCCGGGCCGGCTGCGGCATCATGGGCGCCTGGTTTGAGCCGAGGAACCGACCGTGAGCAGCGCCCCACCCGTACCCGCCATCGACATCGTCAGCGGCATCTGGACCGAGGAAGCCCTCTCCCATCGCCCGGGCTGGCAGGAGCAGTTCTTCGCCGGGAAGATGAAGGCGAAGACCAACATGAAGGGGGTCTCGCTCGACGACCAGCTCGCACTCATGGCCGAAGCGGGCATCGAACGCGCGTTCCTGTTTGCACCCAAAGCGGGTCGCAAGGGGCTGCCCGGCTCGTTCCACCTGCCCTACGAAGTCGTCGCCCGGGCGCTCGAAAAACATCCGGGGCGTTTTTACGGACTTGCGGGGCTCGACCCGTACGAAGGCATGAGCGGCGTGCGCGCACTCGAAGATGCCGTCAAAAACATGGGTTTCATCGGTGCCCATCTTTATCCGCACTGGTTCGACCTGCCGCCCGATCACGCCAAGTACTACCCGTTCTATGCCAAGTGCTGCGAGCTCGGCGTGCCGATCCAGATGCAGGTCGGTCAATCGATGGTTTACGCCAAAGAGCAACCGATGCGCAGCGTCGGTCGACCGATTCTGCTCGACGGTATCGCTTGCGATTTTCCGGAACTCAAACTGATCGGCATTCACGTCGGCATTCCGTGGACCGACGAGATGATCGCGATGGCGTGGAAGCACGAGAACGTCTTCATCGGCTCCGATGCGCACAGTCCAAAGTACTGGCCGCCCGCGTTCGTGAACTACATCAACAGCTACGGCCAGGACAAAGTCTTGTTCGGCACCGATTTCCCCGTGCTCGGCTTCAAGCGCACGATGGACGAAGTGCTCGCGCTCGGACTGCGGGCCGATCCGCTGCGCAAGTTCCTGCGCGACAATGCGCTGCGCGTGTACGCGATCAAATAATTCGGCGATCAAATGGCCCGGGTGGGCTTCAGTCGCCGCCCTGACCCACCGACTTGGCCGCCTGCTCGGCCGTCATCGCAGCACCGCTCGCCGTGAGCGAGTCGATGGTCGCGGCGTCTACCCCCGCTTCGCGCAAGACCTCGACCGTGTGCTCGCCGAGTCGCGGCGCGGCACGGCGGATCGAGGCCGGCGTGCTGCCAAAGTTCACGGGGAATGAAGGCAGCCGCAGTTTACCTTCGGTCGGATGATCGAAGGACTGCCAGAACCCGGTCGCTTCGAGGTGTGGATCGGTGGCGAGATCCTCGAGCGTGTTGACGACGATGTGCGGGATCCCGGATGGCGCGAGCACCCCGAGCCACTCGGTCGTGGTGCGCGTCGCCATGATCATCGCAGTCGTTTGGTTGGTGGCGTCGATGTTGCGCACGCGATCGGCGAGCGTGCGAAAGCGCTCATCGTCGATGAATTGCGGATATCCCGTGATCTCGCAGAACTTCACCCAGTGGGCGTCGAGGTAAGGCAGTACCGCGATGTAACCGTCTTTGGTCTTGTAGGGCTTGCGATCTTTGCTCATGAGCCGCGTGTAACCGGGCCTGCCCTTCGGCGGATCGAAAGTCATGCCCCACAGATGTTCGGCCATGACCCAGTTGACCATGGTCTCGAACATCGGCACCTCGAGCTCCTGCCCCTCGCCCGTGCGCTCGCGATGAAAGAGTGCCGCGAGCACGCCATAAACCACGGTGATGGCGGTGGTCTTGTCGGCGACGATGGTGGGCAGGTAGCGCGGCTCGCCCAGAACCATTTCATTGAGCATGGCGATGCCACTTGCCGCCTGGATGGAGTCATCGAGTGCACCGAGCTTTCCGTACGGCCCTTTCTTTGAGTAACCATAGGCGCCGCAATAGATGATGCGCGGATTGACCTTGCGCAGATCGGCGTAATCGAGACCGAGTTTCGTCATCACTTGCGGTCGATTGTTGTGAATGAAAACGTCGGCGTTCTTGACGAGCGCGAGCACGGCATCGCGCGCGCCAGCCACGCGCAGGTCGAGCACGATGCTGCGCTTGTTACGATTGCAGGTGAGATAGAGCGCTGCCATACCGGGGTTGTTGGCGGCTCCCAAAGATCGGTTGCTGTCGCCACGCGGCTGTTCGATTTTGATGACCTCGGCGCCCATGTCGGCCAGCATCTGGCACGCCCAAGGCCCGAGCACCACGCTCGTCATCTCGACGACCTTGATCCCCTGCAACGGTCCGCTCATCGGTCAGCCCCCAACTCATTACAACGAGTTTCGATGATACGCTTGGCCCATGTACTCCGAGCTTTTTCTCGTGCAAACCCTCCTGCAGGCGGTCTTGTTCGTCTGGCTGTGGCGGATATGGAAATCGACCGGTTTGCTGATCGCGGCGCTGCTGCTGGTGCCGCAGTTCGGCTTGGTGTGGGACAACCTCATCGTCGGTGTCGGGCGCTTCGTCGGTTTCTCGCCGTTGCTCGAAGCACTGACGTGGCCACGTTTCTGGCTGCACTGGCTGTCCGGTACTTGGTTGATCGTCGGCGCCGGTGTCGCCCTGCGACTCGCCAACTTCGAGTTCATGCGCGGGGTCCGAGCACTGCTGCTGTTCTGTTCGCTCACCGTCGCACTCATGATGTTCGACCTGCCGCACTTTTGGCGTGACACTCTGCATCCGGTCTGCGAATTCGACCTGATTCGCTATTCCACCGCAGTATCGGCGGACAATCTTTGTTACCCCGAACAGCAGGTCGTGCGCGCCTCACCACCGCTGCCCTCGATCATCACCTGCTTCGTGGTGATCATCAGCGGCGCGATCCTCATGCTGCGCCGTCGTTTTCCGTGGATGTTCGCCGGGGGCGTGCTCATGCTCGCTTCGGCGATGCCGCCGCTGCGGAACTTCAAGCTCGACAACTTCGGCGAGATCCTCATCGCCGCCGGTTGCATCGCGGCGATCGCGCATTTCTCGCGCGGTCGCGCCTACGGTCGCTACGCGCGCGACACTCAATCACCGTGAACCCGACGCATAACGAGCGATCCGGCCTCATTGACCCGTGGGGAGCGATCGCCTGTGGGGCTGCGGCCATGCTGTTCGCCGCGAAGGGAATCTTTGCCAAGCAGCTGTACGCACTGGGGCTGGGTTCGGAGGGCGTGGTGGCGATCCGCGCGATCATCGCACTGCCACTCTTTTGGTGGTTCGCGCTACGCCGCGAACACTGGCAAGAGATCACGCAAACGCCGCGATCAGCGGTATTCATGGCTGCGATGGCCGGCGCGCTCTGCTACTACATCGGGGCGCTGCTCGACTTTTTGGCACTTACCATGATCGATGCCAGCGTCGAGCGCGTTCTCATCTTCAGCTACCCGGCGATGGTGGTGATCTTCACATCGGTACGCGATCGACGTTGGCCACCGGTTAGCATCCAGGTGGCGACCGCACTCGCCTACCTCGGCATCTTTTTCACCATGGGCGGCTTCGATCTCGTCGAGTTGCGCGCCAACGTCTTCGGCGCGCTGCTCGTGATCGGCTCGGCGCTCAGCTATGCCATTTATTTTTTGGTGAGCGAAAAATACACCCGCAGCATCGGCAGCGCCCGCTTCACGCTGATCGCCATGACTACGGCCACGGCGTGTCTGGCGCCGCATTACTTCCTGCGTCACGGCACGACCGAGATCGTCGTAATCGAACCCGTCGGCTGGCTGTTGCTGGTCGGCATAGCCGTGTTCTGCATGTTCTTGCCGGCTTCGTTGCAGGCCGAAGGCGTGCGTCGCATCGGCGCCCAGCGCGGCTCGGTAGTGTCGTCGGTGGGCCCACCAACGACCGTGCTGCTCGCCTTCTTCCTCCTCGGCGAGCGACTGTCGGCCTGGCAGTGGTTGGGGATGGTGCTGATCGTGCTCGGTATTCTGGTGCTCGATCTCGCGCGAACCCGAAATCGCTGATCTCGCGGTGGCATACTTCACGGCTCGAGTCATGGCCTGAAAAGGAGCGCAGCCGTGAGCCACCACCCCGTTCAAGTCGGACCGCAACGCTACCGCGAATCTTTCGGTCGGTATTACGAAGATTTCGTGGTCGGCGACACCTACGAACACCGACCGGGTCGCACCATCAGCGAAACCGACAACACATGGTTCACGCTGCTCACCATGAACACCCACCCGTTGCACTTCGATGCCGAGTACGGCAAGGCCTCGGAGTTCGGTCGCTGCATCGTGGCCTCGCCGCTGACGCTCGCGATCCTCGTCGGCATGAGCGTGACCGACGTCAGCCAAAAGGCCATTGCGAATCTGGGCTGGCGGGACATTCGCATGACCGCGCCCGTGTTCGCCGGTGACACGCTCTACGCCGAATCGTCGGTCCTCGAGAAACGCGAATCGAAGTCGCGACCGACGGCCGGACTAGTCACCGTGCGTACCACCGGTAAAAATCAGCACGGCATCGTCGTCTGCGACTTCGAACGCACCATCCTCGTCGCCAAGCGCGGACACTCGATCGAAGACCGAGTCGGCTACTGATGCATCTCACAGGGCGAACGCCATGACCGACCGCGCAAGCACCGATTCCGCCGATCAACAGATTCTCGACAGCATCGAACGCTGGGCCGAGCGCGAGCTCAAGCCGGTTGCAAAGAAATTCGACCACGCCGACGAGTATCCCGAAGAAATCGTCGAGCAGATGAAGGAGCTCGGGCTGTTCAGCGCCACCATCTTGCCGGAATATGGCGGCCTCGGGCTTTCTGCCTCGACCTACGCGCGCATCGTGATGAGCATCGCCTCGGTATGGATGGCGCCGGTCGGCATCTTCAATTCGCATCTGATCATGGCCGCCTGCGTACAGCGCCACGGTACCGAGGCGCAAAAGAAAAAATGGCTGCCCCGCTTTGCAAGCGGCGAGCTCCGCGGCGGCATCGGTCTGACGGAACCGAACGCCGGCACGGACCTGCAGGCCATTCGCACGGTCGCGCGACGCGACGGCGATCACTACGTCATCAACGGTACCAAAACCTGGATCACCAACGGCGTCTACGGCAGTTGCTTCGGCGTGCTGGTCAAAACCAACCCCGAGGCCGAACCACGCCACAAGGGCATGTCGATGTTCTTGTGCGAAAAGGGCACGGGTTTCGTTGCCGCCAAAAAAATCCGCAAACTCGGCTACAAATCGATCGATAGCGCCGAGCTCGTGTTCACCGACTTCCGCGTGCCCGCCGAACAGCTGATCGGTGGCGTCGAGGGCAAGGGCTTTCAGCACGCCGTAGGCGGGCTCGAACTCGGGCGTATCAACGTGGCGGCCCGCGGTGCCGGGATCGCCGCCGGCGCTCTGCGCGATGCACTGCGCTATGCGCAAGAGCGCCAAACCTTCGGCAAGCCCATCGCGCAGCATCAGGCGATACAACTGAAACTCGCCGATATGGCCACCCGCGTCGAGGCCTCGCGCCTGCTCATCGAACAGGCTGCGCGCAAGTACGACACAGGCGAGCGCTGCGATCTCGAATCGAGCATGGCCAAACTGTTTGCTTCCGAGGCGGGCGTCGAAAACAGCCTCGAGGCCATGCGTATCTTTGGGGGTTACAGCTATTCCACCGACTTCGACGTCGAACGCTACTACCGCGACGCGCCGCTCATGTGCATCGGTGAAGGCACCAATGAAATGCAGCGCATCATCATCGCGCGGCAGCTGATCGAGAGGAATCCGGTGTGAGCAGGCCGGCTGCGCCTGCGCCCTCGCCCGTCGCAGCCGCATTGCCGCTCGCGGGCGTTCGCGTGCTCACGTTCGAAGCCTTCGGCGCAGGCCCTTTTGGCTCGATGTATCTCGCCGATCTCGGCGCCGAGGTCATCAAGATCGAAAACCGCGCACAGGGCGGCGATGCCACGCGCGGCATGGGCCCCTACTTTCTCGGCGAGCACGACTCGCACTTCTTCCAGACCTTCAACTACAACAAGCGTAGCGTCTGCCTCGATCTGAAAACCGCAGAAGGCCAGGAAGCCTTTCGCCGTCTGGTCGCCACCGCCGATGCCGTACTCAACAATTTACGCGGCGACCAGCCCGACAAGCTCGGTCTGACCTATGCAGCGCTGCGCGAGACCAATCCGCGCATCGTGTGCGCGCATCTCTCGGCTTATGGACGCGATAACGAGCGTCGCGCCTGGCCGGGCTACGACTACCTCATGCAGGCGGAAGCCGGTTATTTGCACGTCACGGGCGAACCCGGATCGCCACCCTCGCGCATGGGTCTGTCGATCGTCGACTTCATGACGGGTATCACGACGGCACTCGCACTGCTCGCCGCGCTCTTCGGCGCCGCCCGCAGCGGGAACGGCCGCGACATCGACGTCAGCCTCTTCGACGTGGCGCTGCATCAGCTCTCGTATCCCGGAACCTGGTACCTCAACGACGGGCTCGTCACCGGGCAAATGCCGCGCAGCGCCCATCCCACCGCAACGCCCGTGCAACTCTTCCGCACCGCCGACGGTTGGATTTTTTTGATGTGCATGACCGAGAAGTTCTGGCAGGAACTCATGCGGGTGCTGAGCGCACCCGCGCTTGTCGAAGATCCACGCTTTGCCAGCATGCCGCTGCGCCGCGCGCACCGCGAAGTCCTGACGCCCTTGCTCGATGCGGTCTTCGAAAAAGACACCACGGCGAACTGGCTCGCCAAACTGCAAGGCGTGGTACCCGCCGCCGCCGTCAACGACATGGCGCAAGCACTGCAAAATCCGTTTCCGCTGTCGACGGGCATGATTCGCTCCACACCCCATCCGCTACGTCCCGATTTTCGCAGCTTCGCCAACCCCATCAAACTCGACGGTGCGCGACTACCGACACGCACTGCCCCGGCGCTCGGCGCCGACACCGACGCTGTACTACGCGAACTCGGTTATTCGGACGAAGAAATCGGCTCGCTGCGCGCACGGGGGATCACTTGAAGCTCGAGGGCATACGGGTCGTTGACCTCTCGCAGTTTTTGCCCGGCCCGCAGCTCACGCTCGTGATGGCCGATCATGGCGCCGAGGTGATCAAGATCGAACCGCCCGGCGAGGGCGAGCCGGGCCGCCACATTGGCGTGTCCGAAGGCGGCCATACGGTGTTCTTCCGCAATACGCAGCGCGGCAAAAAAAGTTTTTGCGTCAATCTCAAAAGTGAAGCGGGTCGCGAAGCGCTGCTGCGCCTCTGCGAGACCGCCGACGTGTTCGTCGAGGCCTTCAGGCCGGGCGTCGTCGATCGACTGGGCGTCGGTTACGCCGCAGTGGCCGCGCGCAATCCGCGAATCATTTATTGCTCGATCTCCGCCTTCGGACAAAGCGGCCCTTACCGAGACCTGCCCGCGCACGACCTCGCCACCGAGGCCTTGGCCGGCATCGTCAGTCTGAACGTCGGCAACGATGGCGAGCCCGTGATGCCGCACGTGCCGGTCGCAGACATCACCGCTTCGCTGCACGCTCTCTGCGGCGTGCTGATGGCGCTTTATCGCCGCGAAAAAACAGGTCGCGGCGATTACCTCGACATCGCGATGCTCGACTCGGCACTCGCCTGGACGCCGAATATCACCGGCTCGACGTTCGCGCTGAAACGCGCTCCGCAGCCCCGCGAAGAGCGCAGCCTCGGTGGCGCCGCGTTCTACAACATTTACCGTACGCGCGACGGACGACACGTGGTGCTCGGCGCCCAGGAGCTCAAGTTCGTGCGCAAGCTGCTCGGCGAACTCGGGCGCACCGAATTCGTCGAACTGTGCGAGCGCGGACCGGGCGCGCACCAGAAGCCGCTGATCTCCTATCTGCGCGAGGTGTTCGCGACCCGCACGCGCGCCGAGTGGGTGGACTGGTTTCGCGGCAAGGACATCGGCTTTGCCTGGGTCAACGATCTGCGCGAGGCGTTCGACGATCCGCAAGTCAATGCGCGCGGCATGCGGATCGTCGATGATCAGGGACGCGAACATATCGGTGCGCCGGTGAAGTTTCTGCATGAACCCGCCCAGCCAAGGCTCAGCCTGCCCGAGCTCGGCGAACACAACGCCGAGATCCTGCGGGAACTCGGCTACGATCAGGCCGCCATCGAGGCCTTCGGAAAAACCCTGCAGGCAGGCGGTCCGTCGCATCGCTGAGTGGCGAGCTCGGACAAAAAAACCATCGAGGAAGCGTCATGGAGTTCCAGTACAGCGACAATGTCAAAGCTCTGCAGACGCGTCTGCTCGCCTTCATGGACGAGCACGTCTACCCCAACGAGCGGCGGGTACACGAAGAAATCGCCGCCAATCGCGCCGCCGGAAACGCCTGGGTTCCAAGCACGGTCATCGAGGAGCTGAAGCCCCGGGCGCGCAGCGCAGGTCTTTGGAACTTGTTCCTGCCGCGCAGTGCGCGCGCACCCGAGGGCCTCTCCAATCTCGAATACGCGCCACTCTGCGAAATCATGGGTCGAGTCCCCTTCGCGCCGGAGATTTTCAACTGCTCGGCGCCCGACACCGGCAACATGGAGGTGTTCGAGCGCTACGCGAGCGAGAAACTCAAAGATCATTGGCTCGAGCCGCTGCTGCGCGGCGAAATCCGCTCGGCGTTCCTGATGACCGAACCGGACGTGGCGTCTTCCGATGCGACCAACATCGCCTGTCGCATCGAGCGCGACGGCGATCACTACGTCATCAACGGTCGCAAATGGTGGAGCTCCGGCGCCGGCGATCCGCGCTGCAAGGTGTACATCATCATGGGTCGCAGCAACCCCGAAAATCCAGCGCATTCGCAGCAAAGCATGGTGGTCGTGCCTGCCGACACACCCGGGATCAAAATATTGCGCTCACTGCCGGTCTTCGGCTACGACGATGCGCCGCACGGTCACATGGAAATCACGCTCACCGACGTGCGGGTGCCGACGCAAAACATGCTGCTCGGCGAAGGACGCGGCTTCGAGATCGCCCAAGGCCGACTCGGCCCCGGTCGCATCCATCACTGCATGCGCTCGATCGGTATGGCGGAGCGCGCCCTCGAACTCATGTGCAAACGACTCGCGAGCCGCGTCGCCTTCGGCAAACCGATCGCCACGCAAGGCGTATGGCGCGAACGCATCGCCGAATCACGCATGCTGATCGAACAGGCGCGCCTGCTCACGCTCAAAGCGGCCTGGATGATGGATGTCGCCGGCAACAAGGCGGCACGCAACGAGATCGCCATGATCAAAGTCGTGGCACCGAACGTGGCACTGCGCGTGCTCGACTGGGCGATCCAGGCACACGGCGCCGCCGGTGTCAGCGAGGACTTCCCACTCGCATACGCCTACGCAGGCCAGCGCACCCTGCGCTTCGCCGACGGCCCCGACGAAGTCCATCGAGACGCGATCGCCAAACTCGAACTCGGCAAGTACATGCCGAAAACGCCCAGATGAACTTCGGCGCTCGCGCCATAGACTTTTTTTTGATCGGCGTCGTCATCGTGCAGACGGCGACGGCCGCGAGCGCAGCCGAACCCGCCGCGCCGTCGCGCCCCAACATCGTCGTGATCGTCGCCGACGATCTCGGCTACAGCGATCTCGGCAGTTTCGGCGGTGAGATCCGCACGCCCAATCTCGATGCGCTCGCTGCCGAAGGCACGCGCTTTGCCAATTTTCACGTGGCAGGCGAGTGCTCGCCGACTCGCGCCATGCTCCTGACCGGGGTACGCAGCCATCGCACGGGCGTTGGCGCCATGCACGAGTCCGTACCACGTGAACTCGAAGGCAAGCCGGGCTACCTCACCGTGCTCAAGCCCGAGGTGCTCACGGTGAGCAGTCTCTTGCAGCGCAACGGCTATCGAACGTACGCAGTCGGCAAATGGCACGTCGGCAAAGAGCCGTACAACCTGCCGCCGGCGCGCGGCTTCGACCACTCGATCGTTCAAGGCGACAGCGGCTCGGACAACTGGGTGCCGACGCAGCGTTACCTGGCGCTGACCGATCGCGTCTATTGGTTCGAAGATGGCAAGCCGGCGACGATGCCCGCGGAATATTATTCCTCGACTTTCTACGCCGATCGCGCCATCGGTTACCTGCGTAACGATTGGGCCGCGCAGCGCAGCGCCGCCTCTGAAACTCGTCCACCGTTTTTTCTTTATCTTGCCTTTCAGGCCAACCACACCCCGCTGCAAGCCCCTGCCGACATGGTGGCGCGTCAGCGCGGGCGCTACGATGCGGGCTGGCAGGTGATCCGCGAACAAAGATTTCGGCGCACGCAGGAGCTCGGACTGCTACCGCCTGGCACGCAGCTCGCAGCCTGGCCCGGACTCGAGGACTGGAATGCGCTGAACCCGACGCGCAAAGCCTACGAGACGCGCCGCATGGAAGTGTACGCCGCCATGGCCGAAACCATGGACCGCGAAATCGGGCGGGTGCGCGCGGCGATCAAAGATTTGGGTGTCGATGACAACACCATCTTCGTGTTTCTCTCCGACAACGGCGCCGAACCCTCGGACCCTTACGAGTATCTCTCGGGCCGGGCTTGGCTCGCGACGCAGTACACCCGCGACACCGACCGCCTCGGCAGCAAAGGAGCGTACGCGACCATGGGCCGCAACTGGGCCGCCGCGGCCGTCTCGCCACTAGCGACGCACAAGTTCTTTGCCGGCGAAGGCGGATTGCGCGTGCCGTTGATCATCCGCGAACCCGTGCGCCGCAGTGCGATCCACCGAGGCTTCACGCACGTCACCGACGTCACACCCACGCTCCTGGAGTTTGCGGGCGTCACCCACCCGGGCAAGGCTGCCGGTGTCGAGCCGCCGACCGGACGCAGCCTCGTCAACGTGCTGCGCGACGGCAGCGCCAGCGTTCGTGCCGCTGAAGACACCTTGGGGTACGAACTCGCGGGCAATGCAGCGCTGTTCGCGGGCGATCTGAAACTGGTGCGCAACCAGCCACCCGTCGGCACGGGTGACTGGCAACTCTTCGACATCGCGCGCGACCCCGGTGAAACCCGCGATCTGCGCGCGAGCCGACCAGCCGATTTCGCGCGCCTGCTCGCGGCGTACAAGGAGTACGAGAACACCGACGGCGTACGACCCCTGCCCGCCGGCTACGAGCCACGCGATCAAGTCGCCATGAATGCGTTGCGCAGGGTGATTCTGCCGAGTCTGTGGTGGCCCGCGCTGCTGACGATCGCTCTCGTTGTCGGACTCTGGGCGCTACTGGGTCGAAGAAACAAAACTTGACTTGAACTCCACCCGGGTGATCGTGTCGAATGCGCCACCCTAAGAATGCAAGGATGCATGATGACAACGCCTCGTTCATCGCTCTCGCTCAAACGCCGTCGTTCGTCGATCGGCGTGGCCATGCTCGCGAGCGGGGCCTCACTGCTCGGGTCGCTGCCCGCCCCAGCACAACCAGCGCGGGCCGCCAGCCAAAATGCCACCGCCGAAGATGCCCTCGAAGAGGTCGTGGTTACCGGCAGACGCGAGCCCGGCATGGTGATCGGCGACATCGCGCCCGAAACCCAACTATCGTCCGAAGAAATCCGCGCGCTCGGCGTGAGCTCGGTCGCCGAATTGCTGACGGCGCTCGGACCGCAACTCGGTAGCAGTCGTGGTCGCGGCGGCGGCCGACCCGTCGTGCTCATCAATGGTGTGCGGGTCTCGGGGTTCGGCGAAATCCGTGATCTGCCAACCGAAGCCATCCTGCGCACCGACATCTTCCCCGAAGAGGTTGCACTCAAATACGGTTATCGCGCCGATCAACGCGTGGTCAACATCGTGCTGCGACCGCGCTTCAAAGCTTTCACGGGTGAGTTCGGCGCCCGCGGCACCACCGAGGGCGGACGCGAGGGCGCCGACCTCAACGCCAGCTGGCTGGACATTCGTCGTGATGATCGCTGGCAGGTCGACCTGAAGGCACGACGCGACGAAGAGCTGCTCGAATCGCAGCGCAACGTGATCGGCGCCTCGGGCACGCGTAATGCCGATGCGGCACTGCGCAGCCTCGCGCCCGCGACCGATCAGCTCACCGCCAACTTCGTACTGGCGAAGCCGTTCGCGGCGGGCAGCTCGTTCACACTGAACGCCACGCTCGACGACACGGCGCGCGAATCTTTGCTCGGACTGCGGCCGAGCGCCACCGGCCCTGCCCCACTGCGACGCGACGCCGACACGCTCGACTCGCATCTCGGTGGTATCGTGCAAGGCGCACGTCGCGGCTGGCGTTGGTCCGCCACGCTCAACGCCGATCGCAGCGACTCGACGACCACCTTGACGGGCGGCGCCAACAACACATCCTCGCGCACCGACTCGGCGGATCTCGATCTTGTCCTCAACGGGTCCGCATTCGATCTGCCCGCGGGCGCCGTCGGCATCACGCTCAAAGGCAGCGCGGGTACCCGCAGCATCGATAGCGTCTCGCAACGACTCACCTCGAGTGTCGTGACCGACCTGTCACGCGACCAACGCGAACTGCAACTCAACGTCGATCTGCCCTTGTGGCGTGGTAGCGGTGACGGCGAATTCACCCCCCGACTCGGTGCCAACTTCAATCAAAGTTACGAAGACATCTCCGATGTCGGCGGCCTGCAGACCACGGGTTTTGGTTTCAATTGGTCGACGGGACGTCTGCTGCGCGTGATCGCCTCGATGACCGACGAGCAGGGCGCGCCGACGATGCAACAACTCGGTGGCGCGATCATCACCACACCGTTCGTGCGCAGCTTCGACTTCGTGCGCGGCGAGACCGTGGAGATCACGCGCATCGACGGCGGTAATGCCTCGCTGTCGGCCGACCGTCGCGAGGTGCTCAAACTCGGCATCGGTTCACGCCCCTTCGAAGACATCGATCTCGATCTCAATGCCGATTACGTCCGCAGCCGCTCGCGCGACGTCATCAGCGGCTTGCCGCTCGCGACACCCGACCTCGAGCGCGCCTTCCGCGATCGCTTCTCGCGCGATGCCAGCGGCAGGCTGCTCACCATAGACGCCCGACCCGTCAATTTCTTTGGTCGAGACCGTGACGAGTTGCGCCTCACCATCAATCTGACGCGCCCTTGGGGGCCGCAGCCCGAAGCCCCGAGCTTCCCGTCCCGCGGCAACCCGGGCAGCGGCGGCGCACCGACCACGGGCGCGCCCGTCCGTGTGCCCGCGAGCGCGCCCGCCGACGACGCCGCGCGACGCGCCCGCATGGCGCAGATGGGCGAACGCTTTCTCGCCTTCTCGCGGCGCGGCAGCCTGCAGTTCACGCTCACCTATACCGAACGCTTGGCCGACGAGATCACCATCGCGCGCAACTTGCCGACGCTCGACCTGCTCGGCGGCGAGACGCTGTTCGACAGCACCGGTAATCCGCGACGCGAGCTCGAAGCGCAGTTCGGCGCCAACCGCAACGGCTTCGGTGCGCGCGTGATCACGCAGTGGCGCAGCGGTAGCGCCATCAAAGGAAACTCGGTCGCCAGCAGCACGAACCCGAGCGGTCGCGGCGACCTAGACTTTTCGGCGCTCACCACCGTCAACCTGCGCCTGTTCGCCGATCTCGGGCTGCAGCCCTGGGCGCGCGATCACCAGTTCCTGCGCGGCGCCCGAGTCAGCCTCGTCATCGGCAACCTCTTCAACGAGCGTCAAAAGGTCCGCGCTGCCGATGGCTCGGTACCGGTGAACTACCAGCCCGACCTGCTCGATCCGCAGGGTCGCAACGTGCGCCTCAACTTCCGCAAACTGTTCTTTCCCAATTTCACCCCGCCCGGAGGTCGCGCGGGCTGAGGCGGACTGCGATAATGACGCGGTCACGCAGTCAAACAGGCCCGCCATGCTCGAGACCCTCACGCGCGTCCCGCCCGATCCCATCCTCGGTGTTTCTGCTGCTTTTCAGAAAGACGAGTCGCCCGACAAGGTCGATCTCGGCGTAGGCGTTTACAAGGACGAGGCGGGTAAAACCCCGGTGCCGCGCGCCGTCAAACGCGCGGAACAGGAAATGCTTGCGGCTCAGGCCAGCAAGACCTACCTCTCACCCATCGGCAACCCGGGTTTCAATACGCAGGTGGCCGCACTCACCTTTGGCAGCGACCTCGTCGGCCGCAAAGGCGATCTCGCGCTCGCGCAGACCCCGGGCGGCAGCGGCGCACTGCGCCTCGGCGCGGCGCTGCTAGTGGCGGCGAAACCCGGCGCAGCCATCCACGTGAGTGACCCGACCTGGGCCAACCACATTCCGCTGCTCGGCAATGCCGGGTTGCAAATCGAAAAATACCCCTATTACAACGCAGCCACCAACACGCTCGAGTTCGAGCGCATGTTATCGACGCTCGATGCGCTGCCGGCGGGTTCGCCGGTGTTGTTGCATGCCTGCTGCCACAACCCGACCGGTCAGGATCTCGACGTCGGCCAGTGGAACGCCGTCGCCGAGGTGCTCGCACGACGTCGTCTGCTGCCTTTCCTCGACATGGCGTACCAGGGCCTCGGCGAAGATCTCGATCGCGATGCGAACTCGATCCGCATCATCGCGCGTGCCGTCCCCGAACTTCTGGTCGCAGTATCCTGCTCAAAGAATTTCGGCATCTATCGCGAACGCACGGGTCTGCTAGCCGTGCTCGCCGCCGGCAGCGAACCCGCCTCGATCGTCAGCGGTCAGCTCGGCAGACTTGCGCGCACCCTTTGGTCGATGCCGCCCGATCATGGCGCGGCGGTCGTCGATCGTGTGTTGTCGCAGCCTGAATTGCGCCAAGACTGGATGACCGAGCTGCAGCACATGGCGCATCGCATCAATTCTTTGCGCACCTTGCTCGCCGAGCGTCTGAGCGCCGCGAGCGGCAGCGACTTCGGCTGGATCAAGCGCCAGCGCGGCATGTTCTCGCGGCTGCCGCTCTCGCCCGAGCAGGTCACCCGGGCACGCGACGTGCACCACATCTACATGGCACCCGATGGCCGCATCAACATTGCGGGTATCAGTCCGGCGAACGTGGAGCGAGTGGCTGCCGGCCTCGCAGAGGTGATGAAACGATGAACGCCGTAACTCTGGATCACGCCGCCGTACCGGGCGAGACCGCCCTGCAAGCCTGGTGGATGCCCTTCACCCACAACCGACATTTCAAGGCCCATCCGCGACTCATCGCCTCGGGCAAGGGCGCTTACTACAAGCTGGTCGATGGCCGGCGCGTTTTCGATGGTCTCTCGGGGCTCTGGTGCTGCCCGCTCGGTCATTCACCCGAGCGGGTGGTCGAGGCCGTGCAGCGACAGGTCGCCACGCTCGACTTCAGCCCGAGCTTCCAGATGGGGCACCCGGCCGCGTTCACGCTCGCGAGCCGTATCGCCGAGTTCGCCGGCCGTCCGAACGACAAAGTTTTCTTCGTCAATTCGGGGTCCGAGGCGGTCGACACCGCCCTCAAAATCGCCGTGGCTTATCATCGCGCTCGT